>WNEY01000868.1_pt1 | contig 20074 bp, 17 predicted proteins | sample 5400531 | NCBI WGS metagenome assembly WNEY01 (sample SAMN13153338, study PRJNA577476) | soil metagenome | isolation source: 200 cm saprolite under Douglas fir tree site 1 | place: USA:California | collected 2015-04-18
GGTCGATTGGCCAGCGCCTGGTCGACGACGGCGTCTTCGCCGAACACGACGAGGCTCGCGCGGTCGTTGCCGCGCATCGACTTGACGGCCTCGGCCGCGTACCGCCAGGACCGCTCGCGGGCGGCCAGGCTCACGCTGTCGGAATGATCGAGCAGGAAGACGACGTTGAGGCGATCGACCCAGCGCGGCACGGTGGGCTTGAGCAGCGTCAGCGCCAGCACGACGATGAGGGCGCTCCGCAGGGCGAGCGCCCACCGGTCGCCCAGCGCCGACGGCAGCGTGAACTGTCCCCCGCACTGGCGCCGCCAGTAGAGGAGTCCCTCGATCAGGAGCAGCGCGACCGCGATGACGACGAAGAGCTGCCAGAGCTCGCGCTGCACGGCCATCGGGGTCGACGCTTCGGTCGGGCGCGAAGCCGCCGTCGGCAGTGCCCGCGGCGCGATATCCGACTCGTCGGCATCGGCCAGGTTGACGGCGATCTTGGTCTCGCCCTTCGCCGTGCTCAGCGTGTAGACGCCGACCTCGTCGGTCTCGGTGAAGCTCACCACGCCGCGGGTGACCTGAGCCTTGACCGTGCGTCCGCCCGGCGTGTTGACGGTGACGCTGGTCACGCCGTGCTCGACCGGCAGCAGGATGGGCTGGCCCGCCGTCAGCTGGAGGCTCGCCTGGTCGAGACCGGCCGGGTGCAGCCAGCGCAGCCCGTTGGAGAGGATCAGCGGGAACGCCACGCGGAGCGGGAAGTCGGTCTTGAAGAGGTCGAAGCCGACGAACAGCGCCTTGCGGTCGGGCTCCTCGAGCGCGTAGATGAGCGGGCCGCCCACCGCCTCCACCAGCGGCCGGCCCGCCGCCAGTGGGCGGATGCGCAGCGCGTCCTCGATGTTCACCTTCGCGAACTCGACGTGGCGCATCACCGGGTGCGCGCGGTCCCAGTCCATGATCGTCGGGCGCTCGATGCGACCCAGCGTCTCCAGCGGGACGTCGGGGGGGACGGTGTTGACGAACACGAAGCGACCCTGACCCACGCGCGGCGGCGTCACCGAATCGAGGATGACGACGTCGGCTTCGCCCATTCCCCCCTGATATTGATCCGGCGTCCGGACGTCGAGCGCGACCTGGGGATCGGTGCGGAGAACCTTCTCCAGGAACAGGTTACCGGGGCTGACCAGCATGACGGCGATCTTGCGCGGCGGCGGCAGCACCGCCCACGCCGTGTTGTCGGTGGCGAGGTCGTCGCGGACGTCGATGCTCGCTTTCACCACGCCGCCACCCGTGTGGCTGAAGGGCAGCAGCAGCGCGCGGCGCACGTTCGGCTCGAGCGTGACCGTCTTGTCGGCGATGGTGTTGCCGTCGACGGCCAGCGTGAACGTGAAGGTCTGCGTCTCGCCCGTGTAGTTCACGAGCGAGGCGAAGGCCTGGTACTCGAACGAGCCGTAGTAGTTCTTGCGGACGGCGAGGTCGGTGATCCCGACGTTCCGCCCGCCGCGTCCCACCGTCATCCAGTGAATCCGCGCATCGCTCGACTCCGGGCCGGCCGCCAGCGTGAAGGCGCCGTCCGTGAACACGTAGATCTCGGCGCGCGGATCGCTGCCGACCAGGGCGCGCGCCGTGCGCAGGGCGTCGCTCAGCCGATGGGGCAGGTCGCGGGGACGCGTCGACCGGATGGCGGACACCGCCCGCTCGCGGTCGCGGCTGAGCGGGGCCAGCACGTGCGGCTGCACCCCCGACTCGATCACCATCACCTCGGCACCCTCGCCGAGCCCGCCCACCAGCGCGGCCGCCTGGGCCCGGGCGGCGACGAAGCGGGTGCCGGCGGCGTCGCGGGCCTTCATCGAGGCCGAGGTGTCCATGACCACGACGACCTTGCGCGCGCCCTGCCCCATCACCGTCACCGCCGGGCGGGCCAGCGCCACCGCCATGGCCGCCAGGGCCAGGATCTGCAGCACGAGCAGCGGATCGCGCTGCAGGCGCTGGAAGAAGGCGGACGCCTCGCGATCGCGCAGAGACGTCTCCCACAGCAGCAGGCTGGGGACGGTGCGCTCGCGGCGACGCACCTTGAGGAAGTAGAGCAACACCAGCGGGAGCGACAGAGCGAACAGGCCGAGGGCCAGGGGCGAGAGGAAGTTCACGAGAGCAAGAGCCCCCTCAGCTGCGCCAGCAGAAAGTCCTCCAGGGGCGCGTCGGTGCTCACGCGTCGGTAGCCGATCTCGCGCCCGTGGCAGAACGTCTCCACGCGCTCGAGGAACGCGTGCAGGCGCTCGCGGTAGCCGCGCAGCGCGTCGCCGTCGATGCTGATCTCGCGCACCTCGCCCGTTTCGGCGTCCTGGAGGCGGAGATCACCGGTCAGCGTCGGGTTCAGCTCTTCCGCCGAGAGCAGGTGGATCACGTGGACCTCGAAGCGGCGCTCCAGGAGGGCCCGCAGCCCGGCCTCGAACCCGGCCGGATCGAGCAGGTCGGATATCACCACGGCCAGGCCCGGCTCGCGCGCGCGCCGCGCGTAGTTGCCGAGCCCGTTGTTGAGGTTGGTGGCCCCGTCCGCCTCCACCTGGCTGAGGAAGTCGGCGAGATGCGGGAACTGGTTACGCCCGCGCACGGGCGACCAGCCCTCGGTGACGCGGTCACGCAGGATTCCCAGCCCGACGCGCTCGTGGTTCACGAGCCCGACGAACCCCAGCGCGGCGGCCAGCCGCGCCGCATACTCGAGCTTGGTGGGCTTTCCGAACTCCATCGAGCGCGAGGCATCGACGAGGAGGTGCAGGCACAGATCCTCCTCGTCCACGAAGAGCTTCACGTGCAGGCGATCGAGGCGGCCGAAGATGTTCCAGTCGACGTAGCGGAGGTCGTCGCCGATCCCGTACGGGCGGTAATCGGAGAACTCGACGCTCTGCCCCTTGCGCGGGCTGCGCCGCTCGCCCTTCACCCTTCCCCGAAAGGTACGGCGCGACGCCAGCGAGAGCCGTTCGAGCTGGGCCAAGAAGTCGGGCGTGAACGAAATGGTCCGGATCGCCGTCGTCACGCGCTAGCGCTCGTCGAGCGACTGGAAGTAATCCCTGATCTGCCCGTGGAAATCGCGCGGCACCTGCTCGCGCGCGAGCGTGTCCTCCATCTGCTTGCGGTACTGACCGATGACGCCGAGGTAGCCCAGGCGCGAGGGCATCTTGCCGCTGCGCCCGGTCATGTTCGTGTCGTACCCGTCCTTGCGACCCTGGCGCGATTCACCCTCGACGCCGACGTCATACGGACTGCCGCGGAGCCGCTGCGACGCCTCGCCCTTGGGGTTCGGGCTCTTGCCCTTCCCGGGCAGCAGGCCCTCGCCCTCGCCGAAGTCCTGATCCTCGCCGCCGCCCCCGCCGCTGCGCCCGCGATCACGGTCGGTCCCGCGGCCGCGCTCGGGCTCGCGCCCACCGCGCAGGTTCTTGCCGGAGCGCTGCTGCTCCTCCATGGCGCGGAGCTTGTTGAGCGCTTTTTCCATCGCCTCGAGCGCCTTGTCCTGCTGGCCGTACTCGAGCGCCTCCATGCCCTCCCCTATCTCGGAGCCAAGATTGCCGCCGCCCTTGCGGCCGAGCCGCTCCATCTCCTCCAGCAGCTCCTTGAGCTTTTGCGGAGAGATCTGATCGGGACGGAGGCCACCGGTCAGCGCCTTCGACTTCTTGAACACCATCTTGTACTGGCTCGCCGTGAAATCGGACTGGAGATCCGGCAGCCGGTCGACTTGCTCAAGCATCTTCAGGCGTTCGTCGCCCTTCTTGAGGAACGAGTTGAAGTCGGGTCGCTGGTTGGCCAGCGAGGTGTCCTTGAACACGGCCGAGAGGTCGCCCGCCGTGGCGGCGGCGCCGCTCATGCCGCGCTGCATGAAGTCGCGCTCCTCGAATGACGGCGTCTTGAGCGCCGTGCGCGGCAGCGCGCGCCGTTCCTGTTCCAGCGTACCCGCTTCCGGTCGCTCGCGCGCCTCCTCGTTCTCCGTTGACGGCGACAGATCGAGCAGCCGGCCCGTGGGCAGCGGGATCGGCGGGGTCAAGAGCAGCACGAGCACACCGACGACGGGGAGAGGCAGCCAACGGGTCTCGCGTGGCCACTGGCGCCCGATGATCTGCCTCGGCGTGAGCGCAGCCACGCGCGCGGTGGCATCGACGACGAGGGCATCCACCATCGGGGTACGGTCGGAACGGGCCGACCATTCCAGCGCCGTCGTCACCCTGTCCTGTAATCCGTAGCAGCGGTCGGCCAGGCGCGCGGCGTCTCCGAGCGGCACGCGCTTCGCGGTGCCCCACATCGCCCCGGCGAGCGCGCCGATGAGGAGGCAGACGGCGGCCGCCGCCAGCGCCCACGGTCCCAGAAGGAACTTGAGCAGAAGCAGGAGCGCCCCGGCGAGCGAGCCATAGAACAGTCCGCGCACGGCGTAGTGTTCAGCCCGCCGCCAGCGCACCTGGGCGGCGATTCGCCGCACGAGCGCCTCGAGGCTCATCGGAGGAAGGCCTCCTTGCCCTGAGCGACGAGCGCCTCGGCGCTCTCCACGATCTCCGCGATCAGCGCGTCCACGTCGACGGCCTCGGCCTCGCCTTCGAAGTTCAGGATGATGCGATGACGCAGCGCAGGAGCGGCCAGCGCCTTGAGGTCGTCCACGCTCACGTTGTAGCGCCCCTCGGTCAGCGCGCGCACCTTCGCCCCGAGGATGAGCGCCTGCGCGCCCCGGGGGCTCGCTCCGTAACGGACGAAGCGCCGGGCGGGCTCGGGCGACCGGTCCCACTCCGGATGCGTGGCCATGACGATCATCGAGGCGAGGTCGCGGACGGGCGTGGCCACCGGGACCTCACGGATGAGCTCGCGGAAGCTCAGGACGTTGGGGCCGCTCATCATCCGGCGCACGGTCACCGTCGTCGCATGCGTGGTGCGATCGATGATCGCGTTCAGCTCCTCCAGGGCCGGGTAGCGCACCCGCAGCTTGAAGAGAAAGCGGTCGAGCTGCGCCTCCGGGAGCGGATAGGTGCCCTCCATCTCGATGGGGTTCTGGGTGGCCAGCACGAAGAACGGCCCCGGCAGAGGGCGCGAGGCGCCACCCACGGTGACCGAGCCTTCCTGCATCCCTTCCAGGAGCGCCGACTGAGTCTTGGGCGTGGCGCGATTGATCTCGTCGGCCAGCAGGATGTTGGCGAAGATCGGGCCGTACTGGAACTGGAAGTGCTTCCGGCCGTCGGCGTCCTCCATGATGATGTTCGTGCCGATGATGTCGGCCGGCATGAGGTCGGGAGTGAACTGGATTCGCGAGAACTTGAGCTCGAGTCCCTCGGCCAGCGTCTTGATGAGCAGCGTCTTGCCCAGTCCCGGAACACCTTCGAGCAGGATGTGGCCGCCCGCGAACATGCCGAACAGCACGTGGCTGATGATCTCGCGATGGCCGACGATGACTTTCTCGACTTCGCTCCGCAGAGCGTTGAACGAGGCCACGAACTCCTGGGCCCGGGCGTCTTGGGTCATCGAGCTCTCCTCCTTGACGGTCTTCCCCCGATTCTATCGAAACGTGCAACTCCCCTGCTACGAATCGGTTCATCGATCTCGACGAGGAGGTCCACGGCGAAGGCTCCGCGGTCGCTGACGATTATCGGATTGACGTCGAGCCCGACCAGGCGATCGCCCAAAACCTGGGCGATCCAGGCAACCCCGAGCAGCGCACCGGCGAGCGCTCGCACGTCGGCCGGGGCCCGGCCACGGTACCCCTGCAGCACCGCCAGCGCCCTGACTTCTCCGAGCATCGCGGTCACGTCTGCCCGCGTCACGGGCAAGGGACGGCTCGCGGTGTCAGCGAGCAGCTCAGCCTGGACACCGCCGGCGCCCACCACCAGCAGCGGACCGAACGTGGCATCACGCGTCACGCCCGCCAGGACCTCGATCCCGCGAACCATGCGCTGGACGAGCAGGCCCTCGACGCGATGCCGCCGCGTCGAGGCCAGCATGCGGCGGGCCGCCCGCTCCACGGCACGAGCGTCCGGGAGGTCCACGGCGACGGCGCCAGCCTCCGTCTTGTGCGCCAGGTCGTCGGCGATGACCTTGAGCGCGACCGGGAAGCCGAGCCGTCGCGCCGCGCGTACCGCCTCACGCGGCGTGGCCACGAGAGCCTCGGGGGTCAGCGGAACGCCCGCCCGGCGAGCGAGCGCCGAGAGCCCACGATAGTCGAGCCGGCCGGGCGGCGCCGCGACCTGGCGTCCCGGCCGCGCGGCTGCGCCCCGGCGACGACGCCGCGCTTCCGAGACGTCGCGCGCCGCGGTCAGGGCGAGTGCCGCGGTGCGCGGGTTGACGAAGCACGGAACGCCGTGGCCATCGAGGACCGCGATCCCTTCCGACGTGAGGCTGCCGCCGAGCCAGCAGACGAGGACGGGCTTGGCGGCGGCTCGGGCGACGCGCGCGACGTTCTCGGCGCGTTCGACGCCGCGGGCGCCGGTGACGCTCGTCACCACGGCGTCGATGCCGGGATCGCCGACGAGTGTGGCCAGGGCCTGTTCGAACAGCGTCTCGCTCAGGCCCGCCGTCACGTCGACGGGGTTGTCCCGCGTGCGCGCGTACTCGGGCAGAATGCGGCCGAGCGCGGCGACGGTCGTGCCGGCCAGCCGTGGCAGCCGGAACCCGCGCGTCTCCAGGTGATCGGCGGTCATGATGGAGGCGCCGCCGGAGGTCGTGAGGACGCCGATGCCGCGCGTGGGCGCCCGCTGCTCGCGGGACAGGAATCCGCCGATCTCCACCAGCTCCTCGAATGTCTCGGCCTCGACGATCCCGAGCTGGCGAGCGACGGCGCGGAACGCGTCGTGCGATCCGGCCAGCGCTCCCGTGTGGGTGAGCGCATTGCGACGCCCCGTGCTCGACCGGCCGAGCTTGAGCGCCACCAGCGCCTTGCCGGCATCCAGCAGCCGGGCCGCGGCGCCCTTGAAGCGCTCGCCATCTCGGATGCCCTCGGCCACGAGGGCGACCGCGCGCGTCCGCGGGTCGTCGGCGAAGTACTCCAGACACTCGGAGACCGTGACACCGAGCTCGTTGCCGGTCGAGATCATCGCGCTGACGCCGATCTGGCGATCGAAGGCGCGATTGACGACGACGCCACCGAGCGCTCCGCTCTGCGAGGCCACACCGAGCGCGCCCGGGATGAGGCGGTCGAGGCCGCCGGCCGGCGAGAACGTCAGCGGGACGCGATCCCAGCAGTTGATGAACCCGAGCATGTTGGGACCGAGCACCGTCATGCCGGCCTCGTCGGCGATACGGCGCAGAGTCTCTTCTCGCTTGCGTCCGGCCGCGTCGGTTTCTCCGAAGCCGGCGGTGAGGATGACCGCCCCCGGGATCTTGAGCTGCGCCGCCTCGGTCAGCACGGCCTCGACCTCGACGCCCGGAACGCCGATCCACACCACGTCAGGCCGCTCCGGCAGGTCAGCCAGCGTCGGGTATGCCGCGAGACCGCCGATCGTGCCGTGCCGGGGATTCACCGGATAGATGCGACCCGAGTAGGCGTGCTTCTGCAGGAAGACGAGCACCCGCGCCCCCGGCCGCGAGAGATCACTCGGACAGCCGACGAGTGCCACCGAGTGCGGTGCGAGGAAGGCCGCCAGGCGAGCCGTCACGCGGTCGCGACCGGTGCCAGACGCCCGTAGACGCCCAGGTATCCTTCGATCTCGCGGTGCGGCGGGTACCGTCGCTCGACGAGCTGACGGCCGGCAGCGCCAAGCCGCTGGCGCAGAGCACGGTCGGCAGCGAGTCTCTCCGCATTCGCTTCGAGCTCGGCCCCGTCGCGGAAGAGAAAGCCGGTCACGCCGTCCTCGACGAGGGAGCGATTGCCGTCGATGTCGGACGCGAGCACAGCTCGTCCGGCGGCCAGCGCTTCCACCACGGAATTCGGCATCCCGCCCTCCGAGATAGAGCAATTGAGCACGACGTCGGCCTGGTCGAGAAGCGATCTCATCTGCTCGTGGGGCACGGCCCCGATGTGCCGCGCCCAGGGCCGGCGGTCGAGCTCGCGCAGGAGCAACTCACCTTCGTCGGGATCGAGCACGGGGCCGGCGTAGAGTAGCCGGACCTCGGCGCGGCGCTGCACGAGACGATCGAAGGAGGCGAGCGGCCGCCGCGGCTGCTTCACTGGGCGAATCCCAGCCGGGAAGACGAACAGGATACGCTCGGCGGGCACGGACCAGCGCGCGGACAGATCGAACGTCCCGCCGTCGGGAAAGAGCGCCGACTGGGGGATCGTCACCAGGCGGCCGGCCACGTCGGGCAGCGCACCCGTGATACGAGCCCCGACGGACTCGTGGAAGATAACGATCACCGCCGCGCCCTCGAGGACGCGACGCACACCCGCCGCGCGCTCGGGATCGAAGAGGTCGTGATTGGCGTCGGTTCCGGTGATGGTGACGGCCAGCGGGACCTCGCATCGCCGGGCCAGGCGCTGCGCGAGCGGTCCCACGCGATGGGCATGGAAGGCATGGACGACGCCAGGACGGAACCCCTCGACCTCGCGCTCGATCACGGCCTCCGGCGTGACCGAGAGATCCCACACCCTCAGATCGACGCCACTCTGGCGGAGGCCTCGCGCGATGCGCTCGACGGTCACGGCGTTACCGCGGACGGAAGGGAACGCGAAGGGCGTCAGCAGCGCGACCCGCAGCGCCATTGCGGGCAAGCATACGGGCATCGGCAGGCCCCGTCCAGACCGACTGCAAAGAATCGGCAGCGCCGACGACGGCATCCTATAATCAATGGCGATGTCCGAGTGTGGCAGCGGGTCGGGCCCCTCCGAGATCGAATGTCGGCAGATCGCCGAGATGCTCGGTGATTACTTCGACGGTACGCTGCCCCGACCCACCGTCGAGCTCCTCGAATGGCACATCGACGGCTGTGCGCCCTGCGTGGCGTTCCTCAACACCTATCGCACGACGATCGCCGCCACCCGCAAGCTTCCCGAAGCGGGGATGCCGCCCGAGTTGAAGAAACGACTGATCCAGGTGCTCCGCGCCCAGCGCGGCGCCGACCAGCCGACCGCCTAGATCCCGCTGGAGGCCTCCATGACACGTGTCGTCGCGCTCCTGACCGCCGCCGTCGTCCTCGCGCCCGTGCTCTCGTGGGCTGGCCCGGTGGCCAAGTACAACAAGCAGGTACTCGAGCAGGCCCAGGACGCGGGCAAGCCGATCATCGTCTTCGTCACGGCGTCGTGGTGCCCCAACTGTCGGGCCCAGCAGCCGATCGTGGACACGCTCACCAAGGACCCGGCGTTCAGCGACGCCGTCCTGTTCGTGGTCGACTACGATTCTGAAAAGCAGGCGCTCCGCGACCTCAACGTCACCATGCAGAGCACCTTGATCGCCTTCAGGGGAAAGACCGAGCGGAAGCGCTCGACCGCGGTCACCGATCCCGAGCAGATCCGCGCCCTGTTCCAGAGCGCACTCTGATCCGATGGGGCTGGGCGCCTGCGCGCTGGGGTTCGCGGCCGGCGTCCTGACCGCGTTCTCACCCTGCGTCCTGCCGCTCCTGGCCGTCACGGTGACGACCGCGTTCCAGCGTCACCGCCTCGGTCCCCTCGCCCTGGCCGCCGGCCTCGCCGTGTCGGCCACGGTGCTCGGACTGATCTTCGCGATGGTCGGGCTGGCGCTCGATCGGGACCTCGTCCGGCTGATCGCCGCCGGTCTCCTGGTCGTCGTGGGCGGCGTGCTCCTGAGCGCAAGACTGCAGTCCGGGTTCTCGCGTCTCGCTGCGCCGGTGGCCAGCGGCGCCACCGCGCTGGTCAGTCGCTCCGCCCCCGGCGGCTGGCAGGGGCAACTCGTCGTCGGGGCGTTGCTGGGTGCCGTTTGGAGCCCATGCGCCGGGCCCACGCTCGCCGCCGCCATCGGGCTCGCCGCCCAGCGAACGAGCCTGCTCAGCGCGACCGCCGTGCTGGCCGCCTTCAGCGTCGGCGCGGCGCTGCCACTCGTGATCATCGCGTACGGATCGCGCGAGGTGTTCGGCCGGCGCGCTGCCGACATCGCGCGGATCGCCCGGCCGTTGACGGCGACGGTGCTGATCGTGGTCGGCGCGCTCACGCTCTCGGGCGGCGACCGGGTCATCGAGACGAAGCTGGTGGACCTGATGCCCGGCTGGCTGATCGCGCTGACGTCGCGCTTCTGATCGGCAGCCGTCTCTGAACAGACGAACGCCCCGAGGGCGACCCCGGGGCGTTCACGGTCTTCGTCTTCGCCAGCGAGACTAGCTGGTGATCTCCCGCACCGTCATCTGATACTTGAACGCCCCCGGCTCGAGACTGTCCTTGCGCCCGTCCGCGGTCTCGCCCTGCGGGTACATGAAAAACGCGATCGGCTCTCCCGACGAGTTGGGGAGCTTCACGTCATGGGCGTAGTTGAACGCGAGGTAGTTCATCTCCCACTGTCCGAACAGCTTGGCGCGGGCCCGCTTCGGCTGCGCGTCGTTGATGGTCAGGTTCCCCGGCGGCTCCTCCAGCACGACCTTGCGGACGTCGGCCGGATCGACGGGCACCCAGCCGGCGCTCGACGCGTAGAACTCGGCGCGGCAGTGCTGGGCCTTGCTGATGTCGCCGCTCTTGCCGAGGCTCTTGAACTCCTTGGAGTCGGCGGCGCGCACGCCGTAGATGTCGCGCGCGGGAATGCGGGCCGCGCGGGCCAGCCCGACGAACAGCGCGTTGAGGTCGGCGCACTTGCCGCCGAAATACCGCGTCTCCAGCATCGTCTTGATGTCGCCGAGCCCGCAGCCACGCACCTTGGGGTCGCGGAAGGTGTTGTCCACGATCCACTCGTAGATCGCCCGCGCCTTCTCGAGGTCGGTGGTGGCGCCCTTGGTGATCTCCTGCGACGTCTCGAGCACGAGGCCGTCCACCGGAATCAGTTTCGTCCCTTCCAGATACCGCTTCAGCGTCGCCGGCGACTCCTTGGCGGCCGCGGCATTCGGCTTGGTCAGATCGAGGTCCCGATCCCGCGTGGAGAACCGGCTCGTCAGCTCTACGGCCGGCGCCGCTTCACCTTGACGCCACTCGGCGTACACCATACCCGCGTCGTACTTCTCGTCGCGGTGGAGACGAGCGACGCTGGTGTTGCCCTTCCAGGTGTCGCCGAGGCGCTTGAAATAGTCGGTGTCGGTCATGAGCGGAACCGGCAGCCAGACGCGCGCGACACCTTTGGGATCGGTGACGTCGACCTTCGTTGTTACCTCGAACGTGCGCCAGCCCGCTGAAGCCGTGGACGCGTCGGCGCGCCGCACGAAAGACGGCGCGCCGACGACGGCACCGGCGGCCGGCAGAGTAATCGACTTGAGAAATGTTCGCCGCTCCATGAGACCTCCTTTGCGAGGCCCCAGAGTATAGGGATTCCTCGTTAACGCAAATTGGCCGGATCGATATGTTCCGGGCGACTTGATCGGCGTGGGCGATGAAGCTGGCGGGCTACGGCGTGATGCGGATGACGGGCTGCTCGACCACCTCGCCGATCTCCCAGCACGATTCCCCGCGACGGGCAAAACCGTCGATGACGCGGGCGGCGCGATCGGAGGCCACCGAGAACAAGAGCCCGCCCGAGGTCTCCGACTCGAAGAGCAATCCGGCGAGCGCGGCGCTCACGTCGGCCGCGATCGTCAGACGCGCCCCGAACACGGCCTCGACGTAGCGGCGGTTCCGCTTCATGCCGCCGCTGAAGGTTCCGGCCTCCGCGAGAGCGAGAGCACCCGGCAAGAGCGGCAGCCGTGACGCGCCGATGACGACCCCGGCGCCGGACGCCTCGACCATCTCGCCGGTGTGACCGAGCAGCCCGAACCCCGTGATATCGGTTGCCCCGCGCACGCCACAGTCGGCGGCGACCTCGGCCGCCACGCGATTGAGCCTCAGCATGCTGCGCACGGCGCCGTCGAGCACCTCGGCGCTCGCCTTGCCGTCCTTGCCCGCCGTCGTGATGACGCCGGTGCCGAGCGGCTTGGAAAGGAACAATCGGTCACCGGGACGGAGCCCGCCCTTGATGAGGATCCGATCGGGATGAACCCGCCCCGTGACGCAGAGTCCGTACTTCGGCTCGTTGTCGATCACGGTGTGGCCGCCGGCGATGACCCCGCCGGCCTCGGCGACTTTGTCGGCGCCGCCACGGAACACCTCGGCGATGATCGCCTTCGGCAGCTCGCGCGGGAATCCCGCCACGGCAAGCGCGAACATCACCTGGCCGCCCATCGCGTAGACGTCGGACATCGCGTTGGCGGCAGCGACCGCGCCCCACGTGTAGGCGTCGTCCACCACCGGCGGGAAGAAATCGACCGTTTCCACGATCGCCACGTCGGGGCTGATCCTGTACACGGCCGCGTCGTCGGCGCGTCCCAGCCCGACGAGCAGGTCGGCGTGATGACTGTGGGCTCCGGGCTTGATGACGGCGAGCACCTCCTGGAGATCTCCAGGAGCCATCTTGGAGGCTCAGCCGGCGCAGGAGGCGTACGCGGTGAGCCGGATTTCCTTGCCGCTCGGCGCCGCGTCGGCCATGACGTCCCTTACGACGCGAGCGAGGGCGCTTTCGATTCCACGAAGTCGACGAAGGCCTGGGCCAGCGGCGAGCGGGTGCGGTCACGGTTGGTGACGAGGTAGAACGAGCGCGTGATCTTGAGGTCGGTCACCTTCACACAGTGGAGCAGACGCGCTCGGCACTCATCCTCGACGGCACGCTTGGAGATGAGCGCGATGCCGACGCCGGCCCGGACCGCCTGCTTGACCGCCTGGGTCGAGCCCATCTCGCCGACCACGCGAAAGGCCGCCAGGTCGCCGCCCACTTCGGCCAGCGCGCGCTCGACGGCTTCGCGCGAGCCGGAGCCGCGCTCGCGCACGATGAGGGGCTGGGTCTTCATGCTGGCCAGCATCACCGACTTGGTGGTGGCCCAGGCATGATCGGCGGGCACGACGATGACCAGCTCATCCGGCATCAGCTCCCGCGCCTGGAGTGTGCGGCTGGCCGGGCGCGCGCCGGCCACGCCGACCTCGACGTGTCCCTCTTCGACCCAGTCGTTGATCTGGCGACTCGAGCCGACGAGCAGGCTGATGGAGATGTCGGGAAACTTCGCCTTGAACTGGCCGATGAGCGCGGGGAGGATGTACTCGCCGGGAATCGTGCTGCCCCCGACGGTGAGCTGACCACTCATGCGTCCCTGGAACTGTTCGATCGCCTGCTTGGCCTCGCGCGACAGCGTGAGGATCCGGCGCGCGTAGCCGAGCAACAATTGGCCGGCCGGCGTGGGCGTCGCCCCGCGTCCCATACGGTCGAGGAGCGACAGGCCCAACTCCTCCTCCAGCGCGCGCACGTGCTCGGAGACGGTGGGCTGTGTGAGGAACAGCGCCTCGGCGGCGCGGGAGAAGCTTCCGAGCTCAGCGACCTTGGCGAAGACTTCGAGACGGCGAAGGTCCATGCGCGGCGGCCGGTCGGCTCTGTGCTGCTAGTGACAGGCGCAGCCGCCGCCGCAGCAGCCGCCGCCACCCGCCGGCATGGCGGACGACACAAAACCCGAGCTGGTCTTGAAGGCGACGATGGACAGGGTGCGCTTGACGTCCCCGCTCTGGCAGGTCGGACACACGACGGCGGTGGCGCTCTTCTGGACATAGCGCTCGAAGTCCTTCCCACAACCGGCGCAGCGATACTCGTAGATGGGCACTCGGGTCTACTGGCCTCCCCGCTGCACGTAGCTTTTCACGAACTCTTCGGCGTTCTCCTCGAGGATGTCGTCGATCTCGTCAAGGAGCTTGTCGATGTCTTCCTTGATCTTCTTGCCCTTCTTGGCGAGCTCGGCACTGCCGCTACCACCTTCGCCGCCCTCGGCGGGCTTGCTGGGCCTCGTTTCCTTCTTCTTCTGCTCAGCCATATGACTCTCCGTGGCACGCGATCGTGCCGGCCAGCACGGGTCCTGCTACCTTGCCTGCATTCTAGCAGATACGTGCACGTGCCATGCCTTTTCAAGCCCTCTTGAACTGCTTGCTGAGCGTCAAGGTCTGGTGCTGATACGAAGAGCCTAGTCCCTCCCCGTAGAGGCGACCGGGCCGGTCGGCCAGGCGCTCGAAGACGACCTTGAAGGAGATCTGCCCGTCATAGACGAGGAACGGCACTTCACGGGCGCGCACTTCCATCACGACCTTCGTGCCGAGCACCCCGCCATCGCCAAAGCCGAACCCCGGATCGAAGAACCCCGCGTAGTGCGTTCGAATCTCCCCGGCGCCGGCGTCGTACACCACCATCTCGGCGGCGTAGCCGGGCGGGACGCGGATCCGCTCCTTGGACACGAGGATGTAGAAGCGATTCGCTTCGAGAATGTAGGAATCGCGGCCGGGACGCTTGATCGGCTCCCAGAACTCGGCCGGGTCGTAGAAGTCCACGCGGCTCCAGTCCACCGCCGGTGGGTTCGCATGGGCGCGGAACCCGATGATGCCATCCGTCTTGCGCCCCGAGAGATCGATACCCATGCAGAGTCCGTCATTGAACGTCGCCCGCTCCACCGTCACCGGACGCTCGTCGTCGTCGTAGAGCAGCGGCTCACCGCGATAGAGCTCGACCAGCTCGCCGTCGGAGAGCAGCGAACCGCCGCTGGCGAGGCGGAGCTGGTTCAGCGAGTGGCCGGCGTGCACACGCACGGGAAAGGACTGCGGCGACACTTCCAGGTAGAGCGCGCCGCGATACCCGGTGGCGACCTCGTCGAAGCGCGGCGTGGCGTCGGTGATGACACGGGTGAAGACGTCGAGCCGGCCCGTCGTGCTCTTGGGATTGCACCGTCCGCGCACCGAGGGCGGCAGCGCGAGACGCTCGAGGAGCGGCACGAGGTAGACCGAGCCCCGCTGGAGCGTGACGCCGCGCTCCAGCGAGATGCGGTCGATCACCAGCTCGCTGTCGCCGGCATCCGTGGCGTCGAGTCGCGCCTGCACGGCTTCGCGATACGGCAGAAAGCTGGCGCGAAGCTGGTAGGCCACGGGACCGAGACGAAGGTCGAGGCTCGCCGGCTGGAACTGCTTCTCATCGATCGGCGCGGCGGCGGTGATCCAGCCGGCATCCGCTGCTGCGCGGAGCGCCTGATACGGCAGCACACCCGGTCGCAGCCCGGCTCCCGTCGCGCTCATGCCGCACCACGCAGTATCGCGCCGACGGCTCCCTCGCGATCGACCGCCAGTGCACGCGCCGCCCCGCGGATACCGGCGCGGGACAGCGCCTCTTCCATCGCTCGCGCCACCGTCGCGGCCGTGCCCTCGGCGCCCGCGACCAGGGCAAGCAGTGCGGGCCCGGCGCCACTCAGCACGCAGCCGAGCGCTCCCGCCTTGCGCGCCGCATCGGCCACGGACGGCAGCCACGGAAAGAGCCGCAACCGATACGGCTGGTGCAGGCGATCATCGAGAGCCGTACCGAGTACATCGAAGCGCGCGGTCTGGAGCGCCGCCAGCAGCAGGGCCACGCGCTGGACGTTGAAGACCGCGTCTTCGCGTGGCACCAACGAGGGCAGGACTGCGCGCGCGTCCGACGTCGCGCTGGTGATCTCGGGAATCAGAGCCACCCAGTGGAGATGGCCCGGCACCGGAAGAGAAATGGCGATGGCGCCATCGGTGCCTCCCGCCGACACCGTCAAGCCGCCGAAGAGCGCGGCCGCCACGTTGTCGGGATGGCCTTCGGCGCGCGCGGCCAGCACCAGCAGCGCAGGGCGATCGAGCGGCGAGCCCAGCAGTGCATTGCCGGCGACGAGACCGCTGACCCAGGCGGCGGCGCTCGAGCCGAGTCCGCGCGAGAGCGGGATGCGGTTCACGCAGGTGAGCGAACAACCGAGGAAGCGGCGGCCCGCGGCCTCGTAGGCCGCGCTCACCCCCCGGGCCACGACGTTGCGCTCGTTGCCGGCCAGCCGGCCCGCGCCGTCGCCCTCGACCTTGACGCGCACGCCCTCGGCTTCTTCGGCGGTCACCTCGTTGTAGAGCGCGAGCGCGAGACCGAGCGAGTCGAATCCCGGCCCCAGGTTCGCTGAGCTCGCAGGGACGCGGACGTGGACCTTCACGCGACGACGGCTACAGCCGCTTCAGCAGCCAGTCGGGAGTCAGCGAGATCGCCCACGCATTCAGCACGATGTAGTAGTTGGTGTAGACGAGGACGCCCACCACGACGAGGAGGACGCCGGCGCCGCGCTCGACGGTCGGGATGAACGGCCGGTAGCGCTTGAAGAACTTCAGGAACGAGCCGAGCGCGATGGCCGAGAGCAGGAACGGCACGCCGAGCCCGAGCGAGTAGGCCACCAGCAGCCCCACACCGGTCGTCACGGTCTCCGCCGTGCCCGCCAGCGAGAGGATGGCGCCCAGGATCGGCCCCACGCACGGGGTCCAGCCGATCGCGAACGTCACGCCGACGGCCAGCGTGCCCAGGTAACCGGCCGGCTTCTCGCGGATCTGCCACTGGGCCGTGCGTCCGAAGAGCCCGAGGCGGAAGATACCGGCGATGTAGAGCCCGAAGATCACGATCAGGACTCCGCCCACGCGGCGGATCCAGTCACGATAGTCGAGCAGGAACTGTCCGACCGCGCTGAACGACGCGCCCAGCCCCACGAACACGAGCGAGAAGCCGAGCACGAACACGATCGCGTGCACCAGCACGCGGCGACGCACCGCTGGCGAGAGCTCGGCGCTGAGGTCGGCCACCGACATCCCGGTGATGAACGAGAGGTACGACGGAAAGAGCGGCAGCACGCAGGGCGACAGGAACGAGAACAGGCCCGCGCTGAACGCGACGGCGACACCGAGTGACTGTCCCACGCTTACCTCGTGAGCCCCTCGACCAGCGAGTGGGCTGCGTCATTGTCCCAGGGCCGCGGACCGAGCGCCAGCGCCGTCATCTTGCCCTCACGATCGACGATGAAGCTCGTGGGCAGCGCGCGCACGCCGTACGTGTTGGCGACGTCCATTTTCGGGTCGAGCGCGATGGGGAACGTCAGCTTGTGCTCGGCGACGAACGGCGGCACGGCCTTCAGATTGGAGTCGAGCGAGACGCCCACCATCACGAAGCCCCGATCCTTGTGGCGGAGCCAGAGGCGCTCCATGGCCGGCATCTCTTCTTTGCACGGCTCGCACCACGTCGCCCAGAAATTCAGGAAGACCATCTTGCCGTGGTAGTCGGCGAGACGGAACGTCTTGCCGTCGGGCATCGGCAGCGTGAAGTCACCCACCGGCTTCAGCTTGACGGGGCGGATGAGATCGAGCTGCTTGAGTGCCGCGTCGACGTCGACGGCACGCCCGCTCCGCGCCGGGCGTGGCCCCGTCGGCTCCGCCGACGGCGGAGGCGGGGTCACGGAGGACGACGCCGGCGGCGCCGCTGGCGCCGGCGCGCTCGATTGACGCGCGACGACGAGAGCACCCCCGGCGAGCAGAGCGACGATCACGACGAGGACCGCGATGCGCATTGCTAGCTCATCATTATATTATGCGAAGTCCCTGACGCCGCCCCGTGCCGGCTCACCATCCCTCGCTGACAACCTCACCGGCGCGTGCGAGACCGGCGCGCTCTTCGCCGCCAGCCATCCGGTGCCGGTGACGGTGTGGCCGCAGGCGCCGGTGCCGGCGGCCGCACGCGCGACGAGTCGCGCAAGACGTGGACGGTAACCACGACGGAGGGTCTGTCATGGACGAACACGAGCTTCGCGGCTTGCTGAACGGGGTGAACGCCAAGCGGCTGCCACGCCGCTCCTTCCTGGAGACAATGCTCGGCCTCGGCGTTACCGCCCCGATGGTGGCCCAGATCTTCGCCTCCGCCGGCATCGCGGCGGCGCAGCCGAAGCCTGCCTTCGCGCCGACGAAGCGGGGTGGTGGCGGCCTCCTCAAGACACTGTGGTGGCAAGCGCCCACTCTCCTCAACCCGCACTTCGCAAACGGCACCAAGGACCAGGACGCCTCCCGGATCTTCTACGAGCCGCTCGGAACCTACGATCCCGACGGCAACATCGTTCCCATCCTGGCCGCCGAGGTACCGAGCCTCCAGAACGGACTCGTGGCCAAGGACGGCCTGTCCGTCACCTGGCGGCTCCGGAAGAACGTGGCGTGGCACGACGGCAAGCCGTTCACCGCCGACGACGTGGTCTTCAACTGGGAGTACGTGATGGACCCGGCCACGGCCGCCGTCACCTCCGGCCAGTACCGCGACATTGCGCGGATCGACAAGCTGGACGCCCACACCGTCAAGATCGTCTTCAAGACACCCGCCCCCTTCTGGTCGGCTCCCTTCTGCGGCCCCTCGGGGATGCTCATCCCCAAGCACCTCTTCGAGGCATTCAAGGGTGCCAGGTCCCGGGAGGCGCCGACGAACCTCAAGCCGGTGGGAACTGGGCCCTACCGCTTCGTGGACTTCAAGCCAGGCGATGTCGTGCGGGGTGAGCTCAACCCGGCCTACCACGCGTCGAATCGGCCGTTCTTCGACCGAATCGAGATGAAGGGAGGCGGGGACGCTGTCTCGGCGGCGCGCGCGGTCATTCAGACGGGCGAGTACGACTACGCCTGGAACATGCAGGTGGAGGACGACATTCTCAAGCGTCTGGAGCAGGGCGGCAAGGGAAAGGCCGAGCTGGCCCTCGGCGGCAACATCGAGCACATCCAGCTCAACAACACCGATCCGTGGAAGGAGATCGACGGTGAGCGCTCGTCGATCAAGACCACGCACCCGTTCCTCACCGACCCGGCGGTGCGGCAAGCGCTGAACCTGCTGGTGGACCGCGCCTCCGTGCAGGAGCAGATCTACGGTCGCGCAGGAATCACCACCGCCAACTTCCTCAACGCCCCTTCCCGCGTGCACTCGAAGAATATGAAGTGGGAGTTCAACGTCGACAAGGCCAGCCAGATCCTGGACGCCGCCGGCTGGAAGCGCGGCGCCGACGGCATCCGGACCAAGGACGTCAGGCGGCTCAAGCTCGTGTACCAGACGTCGATCAACGCGCCCCGGCAGAAGAACCAGCAGATCGTCAAGCAGGCGTGCACCAAGGCCGGGATCGACGTGGACATCAAGTCCGTGACGGCCTCCGTGTACTTCTCGTCCGACGCGGCCAACCCGGACACCTACACTCACTTCTACACCGACATCCAGATGTACCAGACCACGATGACCCAGCCCGACCCTCAGCGCTTCATGGATCAGTTCACCTCCTGGGAGGTCGCCTCCAAAACGAACCAGTGGCAGGGGCGCAACATCACGCGCTGGCGCAACGACGAGTACGACCGGACCTGGAAGGCCGCCGAGACCGAGATGGATCCGGTCAAGCGGGCGGCGCTCTTCATCAAGATGAACGACCTCGTCATCCAGAACATCGTGGTCGTGCCCGTCGTCTGGCGTGCGCGCGTGGCCGCCATCTCGGCGCGCCTGCGCGATGCCGGACAGAGCGGCTGGGACTCGGACTTCTGGAACCTGGCCAACTGGTGGAAACAGGCGTAACGGAGCGGGCGGGGACCGGGATGGCGTCCCGGCCCCCGTCTCCGGGATGTCGAAATACCTGATCCGCCGCCTGCTGATCTCGATCCCGGTCCTCGTCGGGATCAGCCTCGTGCTGTTCACGATCCTCGCCCTCGCCCCCGGTGACCCGTTCGAGGAGCTGGCCACCAACGCCAACGTCCCGGCCGAGGTGCGGCAGAACCTCCGGGCCAAGTTCGGCCTCGACGACCCCATCCCGGTGCGCTACGCGCGATGGTTCACCTCGATGGTGCGCGGCGACTGGGGGTTCTCATTCGTGAGCCGCGTCAACGTGGAGACGCTCATCCTCCAGCGTCTGCCCACCACCCTGGTCGTCCTGGGCTCGGCCCAGCTCCTCGGCATCCTCGTCGCGCTACCCATCGGCACGCTGTCGGCCATGCGGCCGTACTCGGTCTTTGACCAGGTCGCCACGACTCTTGCCTTCATCGGCTTCTCGCTGCCCACGTTCTTCACGGGGCTGCTCTTCATCCTCTTCTTCAGCATCTACCTGGACTGGCTGCCGTTCATCTATCGCGCGGACATCAGTGCCACCGGCCTGCAGTGGTACTGGGAGCATCTGCGGCAGGCGGTCATGCCCGTGGCCGTGCTCGGCCTCTTCCAGGGCGCCTCGCTCACTCGCT
>WNEY01000869.1_pt1 | contig 20062 bp, 16 predicted proteins | sample 5400531 | NCBI WGS metagenome assembly WNEY01 (sample SAMN13153338, study PRJNA577476) | soil metagenome | isolation source: 200 cm saprolite under Douglas fir tree site 1 | place: USA:California | collected 2015-04-18
TCGCCCAGATGATCCAGGAGATTCAGCGGCCGACGCTCGTCATGTCGCCGAACAAGACGCTGGCCGCCCAGCTGTGCAGCGAGTTCCGTTCCTTCTTTCCCCAGAATGCCGTCGAGTACTTCGTCAGCTACTACGACTACTACCAGCCGGAAGCCTACATCCCCCGGAGCGATACCTACATCGAGAAAGACTCCTCTCGCAACGACGAGATCGACCGGCTGCGGCAGTCCGCCACCAGGGCGCTGCTGACCCGTCGCGACGTCATCGTCGTGGCCAGCGTGTCGTGCATCTATGGCGTCGGTTCGCCTGAGGACTACCTCGGCGAGTCCGTCGAGATCCATGCCGGCGAGGGTTTCCGTCGCGATATTTTTCTCCGCAAGCTCACAAATCTTCAGTACCAACGAAACGACGTCGATTTCGGCCGGTCGCGCTTCCGGGTGCGCGGCGATACGGTCGACGTGCAGCCGTCTTATGACCAGATCGCCACTCGGGTCCAGTTCAACGGCGACGAGGTCGAACGAATCGTCCAGCTCGACCCGCTGACGGGCGAGATCATCGGCGACGTCGAGTCGTTCCAGGTTTTCCCGGCCACCCACTATGTGACGCCCCGGGAGAAGCTGCTGCGGGCGCTCGACGGCATAAGTGAAGAACTCGAAGAGCGGGTCGCCTGGTTCGAGAGCCAGGGAAAGCTGCTGGAAGCTCAGCGTTTGCGTCAGCGGACGATGTTCGACATGGAGATGATGCGGGAGACGGGCAGCTGCGCCGGGATCGAGAACTACTCGCGGCACCTCACGGGCCGCCGTCCCGGCCAGGAGCCGTACACGCTGATGGACTTCCTCCCTGACGACACGCTTGTTGTCGTCGACGAGTCGCACGTCGGGGTTCCCCAGATCGGCGGCATGTACGGCGGCGACCGGTCGCGGAAGATTCCCCTGGTCGACTACGGCTTCCGGCTGCCCTCCGCGCTCGACAACCGGCCGCTGACGTTTGCGGAATGGGAGCGCAAGGTACAACAAGTGGTCTACGTCTCCGCCACCCCAGGGCCGTACGAGGCACAGCGCTCCCAGCAGACGATCGAGGTCATCATCCGGCCGACCGGCCTGGTCGACCCGACGGTCGAGGTGCGCCCGACCAAGGGCCAGATCGACGACCTGATCGGGGAGATCCACAAGCGGGTGGACAAGAAGCAACGGACGCTGATCACGGTGCTGACGAAAAAGATGGCGGAGGACATGACCGACTACCTGCGTGAGATGGGCATCAAGGTGAACTACCTGCATTCGGACGTCGATACGCTGGAGCGCGTCGAGATCCTGCGCGACCTGCGGCTCGGCGTCTTCGACGTGCTCGTCGGCATCAACCTGCTCCGAGAAGGGCTCGACCTGCCGGAGGTCGCGCTGATCGCGATCCTCGACGCCGACAAGGAGAGCTACCTGCGCGACGCCCGCTCGCTGATCCAGACAACCGGACGCGCGGCCCGCAACGTCGATGGGCACGTCATCTTGTACGCCGACTCGGTAAGCGGCTCGATGCAGCGGGCGATCGACGAGACCGACCGCCGTCGCAACATCCAGATCGCCTACAACGAGGAACACGGCATCACGCCGGCCAGCATCGTAAAGGCCGTCTACAACCTCGAGAAGCAGCAAGAGAAAGCCATTGAAGAAACGATCGCCACGCTGGCCTCCGGGTTGCCGCCGGACGAGATCGAGCGCCTGATCAAGGATCTCGAACGTCAAATGAAGAAAGCGGCCCGCGACCTGCAGTTCGAGCGGGCGGCGGAACTGCGCGATCGCCTGGTTGCCCTGCGTCGCGACGCCATGGAATACCGGGAGTCGCTGCCGCCGGCGGCCGCCGCCGAGTCGGGGATGTGGCGCAAGCCAAAGACCAGCCGGATGAGGGCCCGCGTCCATGGCTGACAAGAAGGCCCCCACCCCGACCCTCCCCCAGAGGGGGAGGGAAACATCCGGGCCGCGGGGGCAACACACCGAGATCGTGATCAAGGGCGCCCGCGAGCACAATCTGAAGGACATCGACCTGACCATTCCCCGTGACAAGCTCGTCGTCTTCACCGGGCTGTCGGGTTCGGGGAAGTCGTCGCTCGCCTTCGACACCATCTATGCCGAAGGGCAGCGGCGCTACGTCGAGTCGCTGTCGTCCTACGCTCGCCAGTTCCTCGGCCAGATGGACAAGCCGGACGTCGACCAGATCGATGGGCTGTCACCCGCGATCTCGATCGACCAGAAGGGGACGAGCCACAACCCGCGGTCAACCGTCGGGACGGTGACCGAGATTTATGACTACATGCGTCTGATGTGGGCACGCATCGGCCACCCGCACTGTCCGATCAGCGGACACGAGATCACCCGCCAGACCACGGAGCAAATTGCCGACAAGGTCATGGAGCTCCCGCAGGGAAGCCGGGTCATGATCCTGGCCCCCGTGGTCCGCGACCGCAAGGGCGAACACCAGGACGTTCTGTCCGAGGCCAAAAAGTCCGGGTTCGTCCGGGCGCGCGTCGACGGCAACCTCTACGAGCTGACGGAGCGCGTCTCGCTGGACAAGAACAAAAAGCACAGCGTCGAGATCGTCGTCGACCGGCTCGTGATCGATCGCGAAGGCATCAGCCGCCTGCGCGAGTCGGTCGAGACCGCGGCGAAGATGGCCGGCGGACTGGTGCTGGTGGTGCGGGTGGACGCGAAAGGCGAAGAGCTGCTCTTCAGCCAGAATTTTGCCTGTCCCTACGACGGCTTCTCGATGGAGGAGCTGGCCCCGCGGAATTTCTCGTTCAATAATCCGCACGGCGCCTGCCCGGCGTGCACCGGGCTGGGCAGTAAGCTCGAGATCGATCCGGACCTCGTCATCCCGGACAAGAGCCGGCCGCTCGGCGATGGCGCGATCCGCACCTGGGGCCGCTCGTCCTACTTCTATAACGATCTCGTCGAGGCCGTCGCCCATCGTTACAAGATCCCGATGGACAAGCCGTTCGGGAAGCTGACGGTCAAAGAGCGGCAAATTATTCTCTATGGCAACAACGGCGACCCCTTGCGCGTGAAGTACTTCAACAGCGAGGGGCAGCGCCGCTGGTACGAAACCTCGTACGAAGGCATCATCCCGAATCTCGAGCGGCGCCATCGTGAAACCGAGTCCGAGTTCATCCGCGCCGAGATCGAGCGGCTGATGACGCCGCGGCCATGCCCGGTCTGCAAAGGGAAGCGGCTCAAGCCGGAGTACCTGGCGGTGACCGTGGCCGATCGCTCGATCATGGACATCTGCGACCTCTCGATCACGGCCGCCCAGGAGTGGTTTGCGAAGCTTCAGCTGACGGAGCGGGAGCTGCTGATCGCCCGGGCCATTTTGAAGGAGATCCGCGAGCGGCTCCAGTTCCTGGTGGATGTTGGGCTCGACTACCTGAGCCTGGCCCGCGCGGCCGACTCGCTGTCGGGCGGAGAGGCGCAGCGAATTCGGCTGGCCACCCAGATCGGCTCCAAGCTGATGGGCGTTTTATACATTCTTGATGAGCCGTCGATCGGGCTGCACCAGCGCGACAATCGCAAGCTGATCAATACCCTGCTGGCGCTGCGCGACATCGGCAACACGGTGGTCGTCATCGAGCACGACGAGGAGACGATGCGGACGGCGGACTTCATCGTCGACATCGGGCCTGGAGCCGGCGAACACGGCGGGCGGATCGTCGCCACCGGCAGCTTCGACGACATCCTGAAATCGCCGGAGTCGATCACCGGGGCGTTCCTCCGCGGCGAGCGGTCGATCCCGCTACCCGCGCGACGCCGCAAAGGCAATGGACAGATGATCGTCGTTCGTGGCGCGACCGAGAACAACCTCAAGAACATCGACGTCTATTTCCCATTGGGCAAATTGATCTGCGTTTCCGGCGTCAGCGGGTCCGGCAAGAGCACGCTGGTGAGCGACATCCTGTATCGCCGCATGGCGCAGCACTTCTACCGGGCGAAGGACCGGGCCGGCGCCGCGCGCGAGGTCTCCGGTTTGAGCTTCATCGATAAAGTCATCAACGTCGACCAGTCGCCGATCGGTCGCACACCGCGTTCCAATCCGGCCACCTACACGGGCGTGTTTACCTACATTCGCGAGCTGTTCGCTGAGATGCCGGAAGCCCGCGTCCGCGGCTACAAGCCCGGTCGCTTCAGCTTCAACGTGAAGGGCGGCCGCTGTGAGAACTGCGAGGGCGACGGCATCATCAAGATCGAGATGCACTTCCTGCCGGATGTCTACGTCCCCTGCGAGGTTTGCAAGGGCAAGCGCTACAACAAGGAGGCCCTCGAGGTCACCTACCGGGGCAAGACGATCGCCGACGTGCTCGACATGAGCGTCGAGGAGGCGACCGAGTTCTTCGACCGCATCCCGCGAATCCGGCGCAAGCTGCAGACCCTCTGTGAAGTCGGTCTCGGCTACATCCGGCTGGGCCAGCCGGCGACGCAGCTGTCCGGCGGCGAGGCGCAGCGGGTCAAGCTGACCGAAGAATTGAGCCGGCGTGATACGGGGAAGACGTTCTACATCCTGGACGAGCCGACCACCGGCCTGCACTTCGCCGACATCGAGCGGCTGCTCAACGTCCTGCACCGCCTCGTCGATGCCGGCAACACGGTGGTCGTCATCGAGCACAACCTCGACGTCCTGAAAACCGCCGATCACATCATCGACCTGGGGCCCGAAGGCGGCGACAAGGGTGGCGAAGTGGTCGCGGTCGGCACCCCGGAGGAGATCGTCCGTAACCCCCGCTCGTATACCGGCCGGTATCTCAAGCGGGTGCTCGACCCGGAACTCGCGATAGCCTAAGACCATGGCCACGGCGACCAAGAAGGCGGCTCCCCTGACGGAGCGGCCCGACTATCTCCGCGAACGGCTCAAGGCGCTGCCCGAGACCCCGGGTGTCTACCTGATGCGCGATCTCCAGGGGCGCGTCATCTACGTGGGCAAGGCGCTGAGCCTGCGCAACCGTGTGCCGAACTACTTCCAGGCCTCGAGCGTGTTACCCGAGCACATCGCCGCCATGGTCGCGCGGGTCTACGAATTCGAGGTGATCACCACCGCGACCGAGAAAGAGGCGCTCGTCCTCGAGCAGACGATGATCAAGCGGCATCGTCCCCGCTTCAACATCCGGCTGCGCGACGACAAGAACTACCTCTACATCAAGCTGCCGCTCAATGAGGATTTCCCGCGCATCACGTTGGTTCGCCGCCCGGCCGGTGATGGCGCCCGGTACTGGGGACCCTACACGCATGCGATCGCGCTGCGCACCACGCTGAAAACCGTCCGGCGCGTTATCCCGTACCGCAGTTGCAAGGACTCGGAGTTCGCGCTCGGGCGGCCCTGTTTTTATTACCACCTGAATCTTTGCTCGGCGCCCTGCGCGGGGTTCATCAACCGCGAGGACTACCACGAGCAGCTCAATCAGGTCGCGAGCTTCCTCGACGGCCGCTCCGACCATGTCGCAAAGCGGCTCAAGCAGCAGATGCAGGAGGCGGCCGACAAGCTGGAATACGAGGCCGCGGCCCGCTACCGGGACCGTCTGGACGCGATGGAACGAATGGCGGAGCGACAAAAAGTGCTGGCGATGGGCCGCTACGACCAGGACCTCTTCGGCCTGGCGCGGGCGGACGGCCAGGGATCGGTGCGCGTCTTCAGCGTGCGGGAGGGCCGGCTTTCCGGCTCGGAGAACTTCGACCTCGTGGGCCTCGGCAAAGACCAGTCGAACGCCGACATCCTCAACGCCTTTGTCAGCCAGTACTACGCGAACGCCACCCACATCCCGAAAGAGGTCTTCGTGCCCGACGCGCTGCCCGACCGCGAGCTGATCGAGCAATGGCTGACCGAGCGCCGCGGAAGCAACGTGACGGTCCGGGTGCCGCAGCGAGGCAAGCAGCGTGAGCTGCTCGAGCAGGCGGCCGCCAATGCCGCCGAGACAATGCGCCAGATGCGGATCAAGCTCGATTACGACGCCGAGCGGACAGCCTCGCTCCTGAACGATCTCCAGGCGCGGCTTCAGCTCCCGGCGCTGCCGGTGCGGATCGAGTGCTACGACATCTCGAACATCCAGGGCAAGTACCCTGTCGGCTCGATGGTCGTCTTCGAAGAGGGCCGGCCCAAGCCGGCGCACTACCGTCATTTTCGGATCAAGACGGTGCAGGGGGCCAATGATTTCGCCATGCTGCAGGAGGTGCTGCGGCGCCGTTTCAGCCGCCACGCCCGGTCCGAGGAAGGCACTCCCGAGGAGCCCAGCTTCAGCCGGCTGCCCGATCTGGTCCTGATCGACGGCGGTAAAGGCCAGTTGTCGGCGGCCCGGGAGGTGATGGAGGCGATGGGGCTGGCCTCGGTCGCGACGTTCGGCCTGGCCAAGGAGCAGGAGGAGCTATTCCGGCCTGGCGACAGCGAACCCATCCGGCTGCCGCTCGACTCGGAAGCACTGTTCCTGGTTCAGCGCGTCAGGGACGAGGCGCACCGCTTCGCCATCACCTTCCATCGGGTGGTGCGCAAAAAGGATGCCTTCGCTTCGGTGCTGGACGGGATCAGCGGGCTGGGGCCGGTCCGCCGCCGGGCGCTGGTCCGTCAGTTCGGCAGCGTCGACAACATCCGCAGCGCCACCGTCGAGGAGTTGATGGCGGTCAAGGGGATCACCCGGCCGGTCGCCGTGGCGCTCAAGGAGATGCTCTGAGATAATCGGGATCGTGGACCGCTCGGTGCGGCGCTGCTCGTTTTGTGGCAAGAAGCAGGGCGAGGTCCGCCTCGTGGCCGGCCCCTCCGACGTCTACATCTGCCACCTCTGCGTCGCGCTCTGCAATGAGATCCTCGCCCAGGAAGCGACGGCGGACCAGCCGGGTTCGCCCGACCCGCCGGGGCAGCCCCCGAAAAGGGGTCCGCTGGTTCGGACCGAGGTCATCTCCTCCTAGTCCCGGCCGAAACCCGGACGAGGCGCCAGCCCCGGCGGCACCCACCGTTATAGGGGCGTGCCGGACTCGCCGAACCTGTCCAGCGCGCTCGGCGACGCCGTTACCGAGGGGCGGCAGTTCCTCGCGCGCGTCGAATCGATGGCCGAGGCCCTCGGATCCGAGCGCGCCCGGCATGAGGAGGCCGCCCGTCAGTGGTCCGCCGAGCGGCAGGCCATCAAGGACGAAGAGGACCGGCTCCGTGCGACGCTCCGGACCGTCAATGAAACCATCGCCGCCGAGCGCAAGCGCCTGGCGGAGCTCGAGCGGGAACTCGACGCGGCGCGGCAGGAGCGCGAGCAGGCCACGGCCAATCGTGACGCGGCGGCGGCCGACCGCGACCGGGCGCGCGATCAGCTCGGGACGGTCACCCGCGATCGGGACGCGCTCCAGGCGGACCAGATCCAGTGGGGCCTCGATCGTGAGCGACTGATTGCCGACTTCAACCAGCTCAAGGACCATACCGGGGGGCTCGAGCGGGACCTGACCGGCGCGCGCGAGCAGCACCTGGCGCTGCAGGCTCGCCACGCGGAGCTCACCGAGCAGTCGAACAAGCTGGCGTCGGACTGGGTGTCGCGCCGCCAGGCCCTCACAGCCGAGATCCAGGCCCAGAACGAAGAGATGCAGCAGGTCCGGAAAGCCCTGGAAGAGGCCAAGGCGCAGGAGCGGCAAGGGGTTGGGACCGGCCAGGTGATCACCCCGAACGCCAGTCTGAGCCCCGAGCAAAGCCATCTGATCAACTCGCGGCTCAACTCCCTCATCGGGTTTTCCAGCGTCCTGCTGGATGAGCGCACGCACGCGTTGACCGTCGAAGAGCGTCGCGAGTATCTCAAGTACCTGCACGACAGCGCCGTCACGCTCGGCGAGGCGGTGCGGTCGTTGACCGGCAGTCGCGCCGCGAACGCCGACGCCCCACCCGTGGTCGACCGAGATGGGCGACCGCCAGACATCCTGGTGGCCGACAACGACATGGTCTCGCGTCAGCGGATCGAGCCCTTCCTCAAGCGCGCTGGCTACGAGGTCGTCTATGTCGACAATGGTCCACGCGCCCTGGAGAAGGCGTCGCACCTGCAGCCGCTGGCCATGCTGATCGACGCCCACCTGCCGGTTAGCGGCGCTCCGGCGCTGATCAAGGAGCTGCGCAAGGATCCGCGCACCCGTGACATCCCGCTGGTGGTGATGGCGTCTGGCGACGGCCCGCCGGTTGCGGTCGCGGACGTCGAGGTCCTGACCAAGCCAATCGACCGGCAGCAGCTCGTCCAGTTGATGGTCCGCTTCGACCTGATGGCGGATACCAAGCGCGCGAAGAAGATGCCGGCGAACGTCCTGGTCATCGATGACGACCTGCAAGCGATCAGCCTGGTCAAGGCCGTGCTCAAGCCCTTCAACGTCCGGGTGAGTGCCGTCGACGGCGCCCGAACCGGCATCGAGCAGGCCCTGCGCAACAAGCCGGACCTCGTCATCCTCGACCTGGTCATGCCGGGGGTCGACGGCTTCGAGGTCATCGCGGCGCTGCGCCGTGACAAGGACATCGGCCGGATTCCGATCCTTGTCCACACGGCGAAGGTGCTGAGCGCCGAGGATCGGCAGCGCCTGGATGGCAAGGTGGAGTCGATCGTCGAAAAGGCGGAATTCCAGCCCGAGCGATTCCTCGAACTGCTCCTGAAACGCGGCGAACGCCGCAAAAAACGCGCCGCTTAGCCCGCGACTTCTCCCGCGGTGGACGGTGCCTCTGCCGGCTGGGTCTCTGGTGGGCGCGCGAGGCGTTCTTTGCGGAGCAGATAGGCGATCACCGGCAGGGTCAAGGCGATGACGACCAGTGACGTCACCTGGGCCTGCTTCAGGCCGCCCAGGATCACGATGTTGTCGCGGACAAAGAAGATAAAGAACTGGCTGACCGAGTAGAGCACGACGTAGATCATCGCCAGCATCCCCTCCGGATGAACCCGCGTGCGGAGGTTCCACAGCAGCAGGAAGAGCGCGAGGCTGATGAGGAGCTCGTAGAGGCTTGCCGGCTGGACGGGGACGTTGAGCGGCCCGAACGTGTTGGGGTTCGTGTACTCAAAACCCCAGCCGTTGGTCTTGTACCCCACGATGTCCCCGTTGATGATGTTGCCGACGCGGCCGATCGCCTGGCCGATCGTCATTCCGAGCGCGCCAACGTCGAGCAGGCTCCAGAACGGGATGCGCCAGCGCCAGGCAGAAATGGCCACCGCCACGGCGCCGCCGAACATCGCGCCGAAGAACGCCATGCCCCCCTGCCAGACCGCGATGATCTCGGCCGGGTGATGCAGGTAGAAGGACGGGTTGTTCTGGACGACGTAATAGAGGCGGCCACCGGCTATGCCGAGCACGGCCGCCAGCAAGGCGACGTTCATCAACTGGTCCTTGTTGAGGCCCCGGCGGGCTGCATCGCGAAGAGCTACTTGGATCCCGACATAGAGGCCGATCGCGATCATGATCCCGTACCAGTGGATCTTGAGCCCGCCGATCGTCACGAGGACCGGATCGATCCCAATCTTGATTAGCACCGATCCAGTTTACGAGGTTAGGGTTGCGGGATTCCCGCATGTAATGTGTGGTAGTGACGGTCAAGGCGTCCTTCACCGACGAGGTGAAGGCTGAGCTCGCCAACGTGCAACCCGCCCGACCCTGCTGCCAGGAAGCGGAGCTGACGGCGATGGTCGAGGCGCTGGTTGGAGCCGGCGACGGCCCGCCGCTGACACTGCGCATCCCGCGCAATGCGGTGGCGCGAAAGGTCGTCCACCTGGCCAAAGTCGCCGGCGGCCGGGTGGAGACCGTTCGCAAAGGCGCCACGGAGAAACGGCCCAGCTACCGGCTACGGCTCACGCTGCCGGCGGGACGGGGCTCGGCGGACGGCTGCTGTGCCCGGGCGATTCTCCGGGGGGCCTTCCTGGCGCGCGGCGTGCTGGGCAATCCGGCCGACGCCTACCACCTGGAGATGGCGGTGCCCGTGGGCGCCGCCAGCCTGGTGACCGCCGGCGCCGCGCGGGCGGGCGTCGCCTTGAAGCGCACCACGCGCCGCGGCCGGACGGTCTACTACTTGAAAGGCGCGGAGCCGATCTCGCGGATGCTCGGGTTGATGGGGGCGAACCGCGCGGTGATGCGGTTCGAGAACGACCGCATCCTGCGCGACATGCGCAGCCAGGCCAACCGCCGCGCCAATAGCGAGACCGCAAACATGGACAAGCGACTGCGCGCCGCGCTGCAGCAGCGCGAAGCGATCCGCCGGCTCAAAGCGCGTGACAACCGGCTGCAGTCGCTCCCACCCGCGCTGCGCGAGGTGGCCGAGCTCCGCCTGGCGCACCCGCGCGCCGGCCTGCGCGAGCTCGCCGAGCTCGCCCAGGTCAGCAAGTCGGCGGTCGCCAATCGCCTGCGCCGGTTGGTGGCGCAAGCGAATCGAAATGGTCTAATAGATTACACGCGGGAATCCCGCGACCCTGACGACCGGGAAATCCCGCGACCCTGACGTCAGTTACGTGCGGAAAGGAGAGGCGTCATGCCGGTGAAGGTTGGCATCAACGGATTTGGTCGCATCGGGCGCAACGTCTTCCGCGCCGCCCGCGGCCGGCATGACCTGCAGATCCTGGCAGTCAATGACATCACGGATCCGCCGACGCTGGCGCACCTCCTCAAGTACGACTCGATCCTTGGCAACTACGCCGGCGACGTCAGTGCGGATGGAGATGCGCTGAAGGTGGATGGCGCCCGCGTCACGGTTTTTGCCGAGAGGGATCCCGGCAACCTGCCCTGGAAAGACCTGGGGATCGACATCGTCATCGAATCGACGGGCCTCTTCACCGACGCCACCAAGGCGAAAGTCCACATCGACAAAGGCGGCGCCAAGAAGGTGATCATCTCGGCTCCGGCCAAGAACGAGGACATCACGATCGTGCTCGGCGTCAATGGCGAACGATACGATCCTCGGCAGCATCACGTCGTCAGCAATGCCTCCTGCACCACGAACTGCCTGGCCCCGGTGGCCAAGGTCCTCCACGACAGCTTCGGAATCGAAGCCGGGCTGATGACGACCGTCCATTCGTACACGGGCGACCAGCGGTTGCTCGACGCGCCCCACAGCGACCTGCGGCGGGCGCGCGCCGCGGCCCTGTCGGTGATCCCGACCACAACCGGCGCAGCCAAGGCGATGGCGCTCGTCATGCCGGAGCTGAAGGGAAAGTTCCACGGCATCTCGCTGCGGGTCCCCACGCCAAACGTCTCGCTCGTCGACCTCGCCGTCATGACCCGTGATCCCGTTTCGGCGGAGACCATCAACGAGGCGTTGCGGGAGGCGGCCGCCAGCGACCTCAAGGGAATCCTGGCCGTCACCGAGGAGGAGTTGGTGTCGATCGACTTCAAGGGCAATCCCTACTCGTCCATCGTCGATGCTCCGCTCACCATGGTGGTCGGTGACCGTCACGGCAAGGTCTTTGCCTGGTACGACAACGAGTGGGGATATTCCTGCCGGGTGGTCGACCTCACCGTGTTCATGGGTGACCGGCTGAACTGACTACCGACATGCGGGAGAACCCGCAACCCCAACCGAAGCAGACGATCGGCGGCGAGGCGCTGCACAAAGCCACCATTCGCGACGTCGACGTCGCCGGCAAGCGCGTGCTGGTCCGCGTCGATTTCAACGTCCCAACCGAGGACGGCCGGATCGTCGACGATACCCGGATCCGGGAGGCGATCCCAACCATCCAGAACCTGGTCGAACGCAGTGCGCGCGTGATCGTGATCACGCACCTCGGCCGCCCGGACGGCCAGGTCGATGACGCCTATCGGACCACGCCGCTCGCCCAGCGGCTCGGCGAGCTGATGGCCCGCCCCGTGCGCCATCTGGACGACTGCGTCGGTCCGTTGGTCGAGGCGGCCGTGAAGACGATGCGCGACGGCGAGATCGTGATGCTGGAGAACGTCCGCTTCCATCCGGGAGAGACGAAAAACGACCCGGACTTCGCCAGGCAGCTGGCCGCACTCGGCGAGCTTTACGTCAACGACGCCTTCGGCACCGCGCACCGGGCCCATGCCTCGACGGTTGGAATCGCGCAGTATCTGCCGGCGGTAGCCGGACTCCTGATGGAGCGCGAGATCACGACGCTGGGTCGAATCATGACCGACCCGCCACATCCGCTGGTTGCCATCATCGGCGGCTCGAAGATCTCGACCAAGATCGGGGTCCTCCGCAGCCTGCTGCGACGGGTGGACCGCCTCTGCATCGGCGGCGCCATGGCCTGCACCTTTTTGAAAGCCAAGGGCCTCGGGATGGGCCGCTCGCTGGTCGAGGACGACCAGCTGGACGTAGCGCGGTCGCTGCTGGCATCGGGCGCCACGCTCGTGCTGCCGCTCGACGCCGTCGTTGCCCTCGAGGCCAAGCCCGAGGTCGCCGTGAAAACCGTGCCCGTCGACGCCGTCCCCGCCGACATGAAGGTTCTCGATGTCGGACCGATGACCGTCGAGCGCTTCCTGCAGACCTGCGACGGCGCGGCGGCGGTCGTCTGGAACGGTCCGCTCGGTGTCTACGAGGTCCCGCCGTTCGACCACGGCACCGATGCCCTGGCCCGGGGGCTGGCGGGCAGCGACGCGCAAACGATCATCGGTGGGGGCGACCTGGTCGCGGCCCTGCAGAAGCAGCACCTGGCGGAGCGGATGTCCTTCGTCTCGACCGGGGGCGGCGCCACGCTGGAGTTCCTCGAAGGCAAGATCCTGCCGGGGATCGCGGTGCTCGGGGACAAAGACCGACATGACTAGGGTCGCGGGATTTCCCGCGTGTCATGCGTAGGCCGCTGATCGCAGGAAACTGGAAGATGCATTTCACGGTCCCGGAAGGGCTGGAGTATGCGCTGCGTCTCCGGCATGCGCTCGAGCCATTCGCGAACCGCGAGGAGGTCGTGGTCCTGCCACCGTCGCTGATGCTCTGGGAGATCGCGAACGTGCTTCGTGGTTGCCCGATCGAGGTTGGCGCACAAAACGCCTCGTGGGAAGACCAGGGACCCTTCACCGGTGAGATTTCGCCGAAGATGCTGGCGGGGTGGTGCCACTATCTGCTGATCGGACACTCCGAGCGGCGCCAGCTGTTCAATGAAACCGACGAACAACTCAACCGAAAGCTGGAAGCGGCGTTCCGTAACAACCTGAAGGTCATCCTGGCCTTGGGGGAGACGCTCGAGGAGCACGAGATGGGGCGGACTCAGGAGGTCATCACGCGCCAGCTGAGCGCCGCGCTCTACGGCATCGAGGTCAAGCGCGCCACCGACCTGACGATCGCCTATGAGCCGGTCTGGGCGATCGGCACGGGGAAGGCGGCCACACCGGAATACGCCAACGAGACGATGAGCTTGATCCGCAGCCTGCTCGTGGAGAGGTTCCGCCAGCTCGCGACGGAGATACGCATCCTCTACGGGGGCAGCGTGACACCGGCGAATGCGCGGACCCTGATGGAGCAGCCGGAGATCGATGGAGCGCTGGTCGGCGGTGCCAGCCTGAAGGAGGCCGACTTCACCGAGATCGTGCGCGCCGCTGCCGAGGTAGTGCCGTCGGCGTGAACGCAGCGCGGGGACGCCCCCTCGTCCTCGTGATCATCGATGGCTGGGGATACCGCACGGATCCGTTCGGCAATGCGATCGCGGCGGCGAGGAAGCCCAACTGGGATGCGCTCTGGACGCGATGGCCCCATACGATCCTGGCCGCGGCCGGCGACCCCGTCGGGCTGCCGCAGGGCCAGCAGGGCAACTCGGAGGTTGGCCACCTGAACATCGGCGCCGGCCGCATCGTCTACCAGGACCTGACGCGGATCAACCGCGCGATGCAGGAGGGCAGCTTCCTGACCAATCGGGTGCTGAGCACCGCCATGCGGTCGGCCGCGGCCGGCCCGGCGCTGCACCTGATGGGACTCGTGTCACCCGGCGGCGTTCACAGCTCAACCCAACACCTGTACGCGCTGCTCGAGATGGCGCATTCGCTGGGGGTGCCCCGCGTGTTCGTTCACGCTTTCACCGACGGACGCGACGAGCCGCCCACGAGCGCCGCCGGCTATATCGCGGACCTGGCCGAGCGCATCCGCGCAACCGGCACCGGCGCGATTGCCTCGGTCAGCGGCCGGTACGACGCGATGGACCGCGACAAGCGCTGGGACCGGACCGAGCGCGCGTACCGCACGGTCGTGCAGGCGACCGGACCGATCGCACCCGACCCGGTGGCCTTGATCAAGCAGAGCTACGACGCCGGCATCACCGACGAATTCATCGTGCCGACCCGCATCGTGCCGCCCGGCGAGGACCCTCCGCCGCCGATCGCCGACGGCGACAGCGTGATCTTCTTCAACTTCCGCCCCGACCGTTCACGGCAGCTGAGCCACGCCATCCTGGATGACCGCTGGGACCACTTCGAGCGCAATCACCGGCCGAGGCTGGCGCACTTCGTGACGTTCACCGAGTACGAGAAGGGCCTCCCCGTGGAGGTGGCCTTCCCCGACGAGCCGCTCCGCCACGTCATCGCCGAGGTCGTGTCACAGGCGGGCTGGCCGCAGTTCCACACTGCCGAGACCGAGAAGTACGCCCACGTGACCTACTTCCTGAACGGCGGACGCGAGGCACCGTTTCCCGGCGAAGATCGGCTGCTGGTCCCTTCGCCCAAAGTGGCGACCTATGACCTGCAGCCCGAGATGAGTGCGGCGCCGGTCACCGATGAACTCCTGGCGCGGCTCGGTAAGGGCCACTACCGCTTCCTGGTCGTCAACTTTGCCAACCCGGACATGGTCGGTCACACCGGCGTCTTTCCAGCGACGGTGCGTGCGGTCGAGGTCGTCGATGCCATGCTCGGTCGCATCGCGGGGCCCGTGCTCAGCGGCGGTGGCATCCTGGCGATCACGGCGGACCATGGTAACGCCGAGTTGAAGGTCGATCGAGCGACGGGCGCGCCCCTGACCGCCCATACCACGAGCCCTGTGCCATTGATCCTGGCCGGCGCGGCCGGCGTCCAAGGACTTCGCGAGGGGGGCAAGCTGGGCGATATCGCGCCCACGCTGTTGCCCCTGGTCGGACTGGAGGTGCCCCGTGAAATGTCCGGTGACGACCTCAGGGCGCCGACGCCGCCCAATCCTGCTCGAGCCGGCTGAGGAAGGTCCGGGCCAGCCGCGGCTCGCGGACCAGGAGGTCGAGCTCGTGGTTGCGCGTGAACCCGGAGCGCGACCAGTTGCAGCTCCCGAAGAGCACCACCCCGGCATCGAAGATCCCGAGCTTCGCATGCAGCAGCTCATCGCCCAACTGGCGGTAGAAGCGAACCACCGCCCCCGCCGGCACCAATTGCCCGAAGGCGGCGGCATTCTGCGGCTGCGTCGGGTCCAGCAGGACGCGGAGGTGGACACCGCGACGCGCCGCCGACACCAGCGCCTCCATGACGGGGCGATCGCTCAGGACGAACATTTCAATGTCGATCGAGTCGTGGGCGGCGGCGATCGCCGCGAGCGCGGCCGCTCGGATGCTCTCGCCTGGATGGGTCGTCAACACCTGGACGACGCGGTCGGCGGCGGGCGATGGAATGACGGCGGGCTCGCCCGCCAGCGCGAGGTCCTGCTTGAAGATGCGCTCGAGGTTGTCCACCACCGGGCCGGTCGCCAGCACGTCGAAGTCGTGGTTCTTCGGCGAGTGGGTGCCCCAGTTGATGCCGCCGACGATGGCCCGCACACCGTCCACGATCAGCAACTTCACGTGGTCGATCGTCATGCGCTCGAGGGGAAACGCCACCACGTTGACGCCCCCCTGTTCCAGCTGGGCCCAGACCGTGCGACTGCTTCGCTCGGAAGGATCCTTGATGGCGGTGACCGTCACGCCACGGTCGCGGGCATCGAGCAGCAGCGCGGCGAGATCCAACCGCTGGAACTCGTAGAGCTCGAGGTCGATGGAGCGCCGCGCATGGCCCAGCTCCTCGACGATCGCGGTAAAGGCGGCGGCGCCGTCGGGCAGCGGGACCAGCTGGTCGGCCCCGCTGATGATCGGCGCCGCCACAGCCGGCGGGAGGACAAGGGCTGCGCCCGCGGGCGGTGCGGTACGACCCGGCGCACAGGAGGCGGCCAGCAGCGCCAGGAGGAGGAGGGGCAACCGGAGGCGGCGGGCCGGGCCGTACACGCCCGGCATGCTACTACAGATTTGTGTATATGTCAATGCCAGCGCACTGGCCGAGCCGTCGGAGAATTGGCGTTATAATTCAGCGGCTTCGGCCTCAATGAAAGCCTTTCTGGGTATCGTCGAACTCGTCCTCGCCCTCCTCGTCATGCTTGGCGTGCTACTCCAGACGCCCAAGGCGAGCGGGCTCGGTGGCACCATCGGTGGCGGTGGAGACTCGGGCGGTGGTTACCGCACGAAGCGCGGACTGGAAAAAAACCTGTTCTATGCCACGATCGGACTGGTCGTCCTCTTCGTGGTGGTCTCCGTCGTCTACATCCGAGTCGGTTGATCCGGCGCGGACTGCTCGCCCTCGGGGTGGGCGTGCCGCTGATCGTGCTGCTGACGGTCCTGGTGCTCGTGTTTCGTGGCGTCATCTTGTCGCCGGAGGCGCCCCGACCCGGCGGCACGTACGTCGAGGGGGTGGTCGGCCAGCTCGGCTCGCTGAACCCGCTCTTCGGCGAGGCCACGGCCGGCCCCAATGACCTCGATGCGCTGCTCTTCGAGCCGCTCGTCCGAGTCCTGCCGACGGGCGCGATCCAGGGACGGCTGGCCTCGCACTGGGATGTCAGCCCGGATGGGCGCAGCTACGCCTTCACGTTGCGACCGAATGCGCGGTGGTCGGACGGCACCCCGGTCACCGCCGATGATGTCGTCTTCACGGTTCGCACGGTCCAGGATCCGCAATTTCCCGGCGCGCTCCTCAACCAGAGCTGGAAGGACATCATCGCCACGGCGATCGACGGGGGCCACGTTCGCTTCGCGCTTCCCGGCCACAACGCGGGATTCCTGGCGAACCTCGAGCTGCTCGACATCGTGCCCGCGCACATGCTCGCCGGCAAAACGATGGTCGAGCTCGCCTCCGCGTCGCCCAATCTGAACCCGGTCGGCAGCGGGCCCTTTCGGATGGTGGCCAACCTGGGGGACCGGATCCAGCTGGAACGCAATCCATTTGCCTGGCGCCGGCCCTGGCTGGAATCCTTCATGATCCGCAGCTTCCCCTCCCAGGCGGCCGCGTTGGACGCGCTCGACCGGGGCCAGATCGATGGTCTCGCCAATCTCACGCCGTCGGGCGCGGCCCAGGAACGGGCCAACGCGCAGGTCCGGGTGTTGACCAGCTCGACCTATCAATATGCCGAGCTGCTCTTCAACCTGAAGACCGACGAACCCTACTTCCAGGACGTCAGGGTCCGGCAGGCGGTCGCGAAGGCGATCGACCGCACCGCGATCATCCAGGACGTCCTGGGCGGGCAGGCCGTACCCGACGACTCGCCGATCCCGCGGTCGATCACGTGGGCGTACGACAGCGCCGCCCAGCAGCCGGCCTATGATCCGGCGGCCGCCGCCAAGCTACTCGACGACGCGGGCTGGACCACGGTCAACGGCATCCGAACCAAGGGCACAACCAGTCTCAGCTTCGGCCTGACGGTATCGAGCGACGTCCCGCCGTACGAGCGCGTGGCCGAGAAGGTGGCGAGCCAGCTGTCGCAGGTCGGGATCGTCGCCGAGGTGCGACCAGTCACGACGGCCTCGCTGATTCACGATTACCTGAACCCGCGCACCTTCGACATGACGCTCACGGCATTTGACAATGGACCCGATCCCGACGTCTACTCCTTCTGGCACTCCTCGCAAGCGCACCCCGGCGGCTTCAACTTTGCCGGCATGAAGAAGAACGTCTTCATCGACGGCGACCTGGAGGACGGCCGCAATACGCTCGACCTGACGGCCCGGGCCAAGGCTTATGCGACGTTCCAGGAGGATTTTGCCAAGGAGATTCCGGCGGTCTTTCTCTACAGTCCGCGGTACGTCATGGCCGTCAACCGCCGCATCCACGGTGTCCGCCTCGATTCGGCCCTCGAGCCGGAAGAGCGTTATGCCTACGTTGGCGACTGGTACCGCGAGGTGGGCCGCTAGTGCCGGTCCTGGTCCCTCCCCTCTGGGGGAGGGCAGGGTGGGGGCTCGAGAAGGAATGCGGCTGAAAGGACTTGAACCTTCAAGGGCTTGCGCCCACCAGGCCCTGAACCTGGCGTGTTTACCGATTTCACCACAGCCGCATCGAACTACAGATTCTGCCACAGCCGGCACGCGGGCGGAACCCCGCGACCCCAACCATGCCCCGTGCCCTCGCTGAGCTGACGGCGAAAGAGCTGGCGACCTTCCGCCGGCGCCTCGACACCCCCTCGAAGATCCAGCAGTTCCTCGACGACATCCCGTACAACACCGAAGACGAGGGGGAAACATTCCGCTCCCCACGGCGCGTCCTCCGTGACCAGACAGCGAACTGCATCGAGGGCGCGGTTCTCGCGGCCGCCGCCCTGCGCGTCCAGGGCGAGCCGCCGCTGATCATGGACCTGACGGCGGTGCACGACGAGGACCACGTGATTGCCGTCTTTCGGTGGCGGGGGTTGTGGGGCGCGATCGCGACCAGCAAGTTCACCGGCCTGCGCGACCGGGAGCCCGTTTACCGAACGCTGCGAGAACTGGGCATGTCGTATTTCGAGCACTATTTCAATCTGAACGGCGAGCGGACGCTACGCGGTCACGGCCGCCCGGTCAACCTGGCCCGCTTCGACCCGCTCCACTGGCTGACCAGTGAGGTCGACCTGTGGCCGATCGCCGAGCACCTCGAACGAATCCCGCACGTGGCGCTGGTCCCCTCCGGAGCCGCTCGTCGCCTGACGCGGGTGAGCGCGCGACTCTGGGCGGCGGACCTGCTGGCGCATCCGACCGCTCGGACGCGGCGAGGTGATTGACATTATCGGTATCACTTGTTAAATTAGCGAAACCATCATTCAAGTAGGACGGCAACGCGCCGTGGCGGCGTTCGATCGGAGGAAGGGATGAGAAAAGGCGCAACGGAACCGGATATCCCACTGGAAGCCGTCCAGTCACTCTTGACCCGGGTCATCTGGCAGGCCGTCGCGGACCTGAGCGTGGAGACCTACCGCACCGAATCCGAGCGGTTCTTTGCCGGCGAGACGTTTGTCGAATACTGCGACGTCCTCGGCTGGAACGTCCGCCGTGCCCGCGCCAGCCTTGGACGGTTCGTCGACAGCGGTTCGCGGATCTCGGGCAACCACCTGCTGACGGCTGCCGAGCTCGCCGCCCAGCGCGTCCCCGCCGTCGCCGTTTAAGCTCGAGCTCCTCGGGGATTTGGCGGTCGCCTATATCCGCGTGGCGAACCGCTACACTTGGGGCAGATCCCGATGAACCTCCTCCTCGTCGAGGACGAGCGCAAGCTCTCGACGCTGCTCAAGCAGCTCCTGGAAGACGAGCGCTATGCCGTCGACATTGCCACTGACGGTGAGCGCGCCCAGGAGCTGGCTGAGACCGCGCGCTATGACGCCATCATCCTCGATCTCATGATTCCGAAGAAGGACGGCATGGAGGTCTGTCGCTGGCTCAGGCAGAACCGCATTCAAACGCCGGTCATCATGCTGACCGCGCGCAGCCAGATCCACGACCGTGTCGCCGGCCTGGACGCGGGCGCCGACGACTACCTGCCCAAGCCATTCGCCTTCGAAGAACTCCTCGCCCGGCTGCGCGCCCTGATGCGCCGGGAGCAAAAGAACGGCCACGCCAACCGGCTTCAGGTTGCCGATCTCGTTCTCGATCTCAAGACACACCAGGTGCGGCGGGGCGACACGCCGATCGAGTTGACAGCTCGGGAGTTCGCCCTCCTCGAGTTCTTGATGCGCCATCCCAACCAGGTGCTGACCCAGGCGCAGATCGCCGAGCGGGTCTGGGATTACAACTTCGAAGGCACGACGAACCGCGTCGCGGTCTACATCTCATACCTGCGCGACAAGATCGATGAGGGCCGCTCCCCGAAGCTCATCCAAACGGTGTATGGCGTCGGTTACCGGCTGTCGGGATGATGTTCCGGGGCGCGCTGGCGCGCCTCGCCGCACA
>WNEY01002267.1_pt1 | contig 20044 bp, 18 predicted proteins | sample 5400531 | NCBI WGS metagenome assembly WNEY01 (sample SAMN13153338, study PRJNA577476) | soil metagenome | isolation source: 200 cm saprolite under Douglas fir tree site 1 | place: USA:California | collected 2015-04-18
TGCTCAGCGTTGACCCACGAAGTCGTGGAAAGGTCCGGAGATGCGCACGACCTCGTTAACGGGCCAGGTACCGGCTTTGATCGTGACGACGAAGAGCTCGCCGGCCACACCGACCCGCCGCGTCTCAGGCGTGACCGGAGCGAAACCAAGGCTCCGCGGCGCATCGCCGTCGGTGAAGCTGGCGAACACGATGCGCTTGCCGTCCGGCGTGAGGATGAAGATTTGCCTCTCGTGGCGATCGGCAACGAACAGATGGTTGCCAGGACTCAGCCCGATGGCGGCGGCGACAGGTCCCCGATATACGGGGCCGGAGGCTCCCTGGGGGGTCACCTGAACGATCGCACCTGGTCCCTGTTGGATGGGAGCTTCGGCGGTGCCGTCGCTGCCGACCCAAAGCTGGTCCTTGTCATCGACAGCGAGTAGGCGCGGCCGGGCAACGACGAGATAGCGCGGATCGACGACACGGCCGTCGGGATCGAGCCGTACGACGAGGCCCTGGGCGCGGTCGGCCACATAGAGGTTCCCCGACCCATCGACGGCCACGCCCTCGGGCTGCGTCAGGACCGGCGGACTGCCCCGCTCCGGCGTGCCGCCGGCGACCAACTCGGCGCGCCCGTCGACCAACCGATAGAGCGCGCCGATCCTCCGCTCGCGGTCGAAGGTGGTGACGAGGATCTCTCGCCCGCGCCGCGTCACGGCCACCTGGGGGTTCAGCAGGGGCGGGCCGTAGAAGTATCGCGTCTCGGTGTCGGGAGTCAGGCGCGCGCCCCCGGCGGGGATTCGATAGAGGGGCCAGCGGTCGTACACCTCGCCACCCAGGTAGCGGCGACCGGACCTGGCGAGGTAAAGGGCGCCGGTCTGATCGAACGCGAGGGTGGACGTCGACGGGATGCCGCGGACGCCGCGCGAGGCGTCGGTGTCGAAACCTTCCCCGGTCACGTAGACCTGGGCGGTGAACCCGGTCGGCAGCTGCAGCTCCGCCGTCGCCGGCCACGGAGCCAGCAGGAGCGCCAGGACCAGGAGCCGCGTTGTCACCGGTCAGGCCTCTTCCAGATGTCGCGGTCGTGCATGAGCCTGATCTGCCGCTTGATCACCTTGTCGCGGTACTCGGCGTGCTTCATCGGTGCCCGATTCAAATAGAGGTTCTTCGGATAGATCGGCCGCTCGTAGAGGAGCTGATAGAGCTCGGTCCGGAGGTCCTTCATCCAGTTGTCCCACTGCGCGCGCGCCCGGTGGTCGCGGAGCGCCTCGACGTCGATGACGCCGCCCACGTAGGTCGAGCCGGCCCCGTAGTCCTGCCGGCCGACGATCCGTCCCTTGTAGTCGATGATAAAAGATCGCCCGCCAAACGTGTCGATGGGCGTTGTCTCCTCCGGGAACAGGTAGTAGGTTCCCATGTTCGGCGCGACGATGTACATGTTGTTGTCGAGCGCGCGGGCGCGGCTCTGGATCTCGAAGATCTCGTTCCCGGTCGCCGGGTGCGGATAGGACGCACGGTAGACGACTTCGGCGCCGTTGAGGGCGAGGGCGCGCGCGTTCTCGGGGTACGAGCCCTCGTTCGCCATCATGATGCCGAGCCGGCCGATCTCGGTGTCGGCGACCGGCCAGAACGCATCGAGGGTCCTGCCGTACTTCTCGATCCACCAGTCGTAGACGTCGTGCGGGCATACGGAGTGCTCGACCGGGAAGAGCGGAGAGACCTTGTAGTGCTTCAGGATCACCCGGCCGCGTGGATTGATGATGAAGCCGACGTTGAAGAAGCGATCCTTGAGGTCGGGGTGCCTGGCCTTCGCCTGCGCCATGACGAAGGCGTTGTACTCCTTCGCGATCTTGCCGAGGAACTCGGTCTCCTCGCCCGGAATATCGATCGCGCACTCCCGCGCGAAGGTCGCGTGGTCGAGATCGAGCACCTCGTCGTTGAACGCCTGCAAGGCGCCCTCCGGGAACGCGATGAGCCGCACCGGGAGGTCGAGGCTCGAGAGCCAGGAGGCCGCCTTCACGAGGTGCGAGAGATGCTCGAGGTTGAGCTTGATGTCCCCGCGCTTCCGGATACCGCGCACGGTGGGGACGAGCCCGACAGCGGTGTACGGTTTGATCATTCGCCCGCTCCTAATCGAGAGTCGCGCCTGCTCAGCGACTGGTGACGCACGTGACCTCCCGGACGCGGTCGTCGTACAGCTCGATGGCCACCTCGTGATGTTCCGGGCCGTTGGTGCTTCGATAGAGCAGCGTGCGCCGCCCCGGGGGCGTCACGCGCTCGTGCTCCTCGTCGGGTCGGCCGAACCGCACGACGACCTCGTCGTAGCGCGTGCCCGCCGGGATCAACGCGACGAGCGTTTCGCGCGAAGGCACGCTCCCATTCGGCGCGGCGGCCGCCGCCCCGAACCGGCGCCGGGCGCGCCGGCGCCGCCGGATCCGCCGGCTCACGTCCGTGCTCAGCATGAACACGCCCGCGAAGTTCGTCACTAACAGAATGACCGCGGAGATGACGATCGGGCGCCAGTTGATGCGGCCGCTGAAGTAGTGGAACTGCACCCGCACGCTCTGGGTGGTGATGTCCTGCGACGGCAGCAGCGTGAGCGCCACGACCTCGCCGCCCGCGCGCAGGCGGCTCTGGCGCCGCACGGCGGTGGCCGGCGAGATCTCCTCGATCTTGAGGTGATCGGAATCCCCGAAGTTCGCGATGACCAGCGCGTACTCGCGGGCCAGGTGCACCATGCGGTCGCGCCGCTCGTAGTAGAGGGCGAAGAGGCCGAGCACGGGCGGCCCGAGGTCGCCGAAGCCCGTGGTGAGGACCTGGCGCCGGCCCCAGAAGAGGTCTTCGAGCCACGTTCCGGCCTTCGGGACGATGAGACCCCGGAGCGGGATCGCGAGCGTGACGATCGAGAGCGGGTCGGACAGCGTCGGCGTCCACGGGATCCTGATGTAGGTCACCGCGCCGGTTTGGGCCCCGGGACGCGTGAAGTTGACGTACGAGGCCACCACCTCAAGAGGGTCCCCGAGCGCGGCGGTGCCGAGCTGCATCCGGTCGCGCCTCCTGAGGGTGAGCCGCCCGCTCCCCGCGACGATGAGGCCGCGGTTCTCGACCTCCCGCAACAAGGCAGGCTCGGGCGGACCGGGCGCGGTGCTCTCGGCGACCTCCGCGGGCCAGAGGAGGTAGAGGTCTTGCTGGATGTCGACCGGGCGACGCGTGGGTTTGGTCGTGAGACTCCACGAGAGGTTCACCGTAACGGGACCGAACCCCGGGCTCACGTTGGCGACCACGAAGAGGGGACCGACCAGGAACTCGGGGTGCGGCCTGGAGGCGAGGAAGACCTGGCCGTGAGTCACGGCGGGCATGGCCGAGCAGAGGAGAACGGCCAGAGCCACGCAGGATTTCATCATGCCGCGCTCCTCTGCTAAGGTCCGGCTGCGCTCGCCGGCCAGATCGAAAACAGTGAACAGTTAACACCGTTTTCTTCGCCGCGTACAGGGAGACCCCGGGGCATGGCGCCTTCGCCCCGATGCTAGAATCGCGCGAGAGCCAGTGAGGAGGATCTCATGGAGCAAGGGCAGGCGAGGGTGACGGGGCGGGAGCGGGTCGGCGCGGCGTACAAAGGAGGCTACGCGGACCGCGTGCCCGCGTACCCGATCGCGGGCTCCTTCGCCGGATGCCTCGACGGACTCTCGATCGAGGAGTACTGCACGAATCCGACCAAGGCCGTGCGGGCGATGCTCAACTACTACGAACGGTATCAGCCGGATATCATGATCGCCTTCAACGACCTCGCCAAGGAGGCGGAGGCCGTCGGCTGCCACGTCAAGTACTCGGACTACGTCGTGCCGTCCGTCGATCGGCACGTGCTCCAGGAGGACAAGGGCCGGCTCGCGACGCTCGAGATTCCCGATCCGCTGAGGGACGCGCGCCTGCCGGCGTTCCTCGAGCAGTGCGAGGCGCTCTCGGCGGCCCGGCTCCCGAGCGGGCTCGGCGCCGTCCTGGTGGGACCGTGGACGATCGCCATGCTCCTGCGCAACCCCGAGCTGATGTGTCTGGACACGATCGACGACCCGCCGTTCGTCCACGAGCTGATGCGCTTCGCCACCGAGTACGCCAAGCGGTTCGGCGACGCGGTGCTGGCGACGAAGATCGGCCTCAGCTACACCGACCCGACCGCGTCGTGCTCGCTGGTGGGGCCCGACACCTACCGTGAGTTCATCAAGCCCTATCATCGGGAGCTGGTGGAGTACTTCCGCGCGAAGAAGGTCGGGACGACGATCCACATCTGCGGGACCACGCACCAGATCCACGAGGACCTGGTCGATGTGGGATTCGTCGCGATCACCATCGACCTCGACCAGCAGGCCGATCCTGGGCTGAAGGTGGACCAGCTCGACAAGCTGGTTACGCTCGGAAACCAGCGGGGCGTGGTCGCCATCGGCAACGTGGACGTGACGATCTTCGAGCGCGCGACGAAGCCCGAGATTGAGGCCGAGGTGCGCCGCTGCATCGACACGGTGGGCCAGCGCTCGCGCTTCGTTCTGTCGACCTCGTGCGAGCTGCCGCCGCGCGCCAACCCCGACTGCGTCAAGTGGATGATGGACGCGGCGCGGGACTACGGCCGCTACGAGCGCATCCTCACGTCCTGATCCACTCCGATTCCAGGGCGAGAAGGAAGAAGACGATCAGCAGGGGAGCGTGAAGGCGGGTAGGTGGGTACCCCCCCAATCGAACGCCTTCAGCGCGTCACCAGCAATGCTTCGGACTGTACGTCTACCGTCTCAGCACGTAGCTGGTCTTACGGCTCGTGTCGCTCCGGCCGCTTCGCCTGCTTCTTCGTGACGTACCACCTTCCCGCCAGAAGACCTCCGAGCGTGCTGAGACCGCTCGCCAAGAGCAGGAAGCTCCCCGGCTCGGGGACCGAGACGGGCGCGTCCGGTCCCGCGTTTGGCGCCACCGCGTATCCCGCGCTGGGTCCCGCGCCGCCCCCTCCGTGGTGCTTTCCACCCAGGGCGTGGGAGTACCCCGGCAGTAGCGCGATCATCGCCACGACAATTGCGATCGTCAGAAATTTCATCAGACTTCCTCCGCGACCAATAGCGTCTTCCTTGGTCTGTCTTGCATATGTGAGCTTGGCGCATAGAGATCATCCCAATGCGGTTTCTTATCGCATGCGTCATGCCAAACACGAGTGGCCTACACGACGGCACTTTGCAGAGCGCACGACTCCGGAAAATGAAGAGTTCTGCCGAAGTCTCGCAAAGATTCGCAGGGTCGTGCACGACGGCACTGTTTTCGCCTCCGCAGTCATTCCGAGGTGGTGACTTTCCGGAAGTCTGGCGACGTTTTCCCTCAAGAGGTTTCAACGCTCGCCGTAATCCTTGGTGGACTGCTCCAGCCGCGCTGCAACGTGTACCGTGTCGCCGCCGCAGTGAGATAGAAGCTGTCGCCCCAGCCCATCCGACCGACCACCGCCAGACCGGCGTGGATACCGATGCCGATGCGCAGCGGCGCCGGCAGGTCGCCGGCAGGCTCGGCGCTGAGCGCGGCGACGCCCTCGACCATCGCGCGGGCGGCCGCGAGGCCTGACGCGAGCCCGTCGCCATCGGCAACGTGGACGTGACGATCTTCGAGCGCGCGCCGAAGCCCGAGATCGAGGCCGAGGTGCGCCGCTGCATCGACACGGTGGGCCAGCGCTCGCGCTTCGTCCTGTCGACCTCGTGCGAGCTGCCGCCGCGCGCCAACCCCGACTGCGTCAAGTGGATGATGGACGCGGCGCGGGACTACGGCCGCTACGAGCGCATGCTCTCCGCGGCCTCGGTTCCCCGGGGAGAGCGGTAGGGGTCGACGGACCACGCGGCGCGCGTCCGCTGCCGCGCGGCGGCTGGGCTCCATCCGGAACGGGTCCGTTTGACCCTACCGCGCTCCCCGGGGAACCGAGGCCGCGGGCAGGCTCGCGACGCGCTCGATGACCCGGACGAGCACGGGCGTCGCGCGGTTGCGCAGCGCGACCTCGTGGCGCGGAAAGGCGCCGAAGTCGCCCCCGGCGCGCGCGACGACGTCCTCGGAGACCACCAGCTCGCAGTCGTAGTCCTTCGTCGCCTGCTCGAGCCGGGCGGCGACGTGGACAGTCGTAGTCCTTCGTCGCCTGCTCGAGCCGGGCGGCGACGTGGACCGTGTCGCCCACCGCGGTGAAATAGGTGCTGTCGCCGTAGCCCATGCGCCCGACGACCGCGTGGCCCACGTGGATGCCGATGCCCAGGCGGAGCGGCTCCGGGAGCTCGCCGCCCAGCTCGCGGCTCAGCGCGTCCACCCCGGCGATCATGGCGCGGGCCGCGGCCAGGGCCTGGCGGCAGCCCGGCTCAGGCCCGCTCTCGACGCCGAAGAGCGCCATGACGCCGTCGCCGGTGAACTGGTTGGCGATGCCTCCGGCCCGCTCGATCGCCGAGCCCACGACCTCGAAGTAGCGGTTGAGGAGATAAACGACGTCGTAGGGGAGCCGCTTCTCGGCCATTCGTGTGAAGCCGCGCAGGTCGGCGAAGACCACGGCGATCTCCTGCTCCACGCCCTGGCGCTCATGGCCGAGGAGCGCCGCGAGCGGATCGCGGGCCGCCAGCAGCGGAACGACCTCGGCACTGTGCGCGGGGCGGAGCTGGCACGCCAGGCGGACGTCCGGCGGCGCGCCGACACGGCGGAGCACGCGGCGCTCGGCCTCGCTCGCCGGCGGCAGCGTTTCGAGGCCGCGCGAGACGCGGACACGACAGGTCGAGCAGCGACCGCGCCCGCCGCAGACCGACGCGTGCGGGAGACCGGCGTAGCGGCTCGCCTCGAGCACCGAGAAGCCGATGGGCACCGTCACGACCCGGCCGCCCGGGTACGTCAGGTTGACCGAGCGCCAGCGACGCAGGTACGCGGCCCGCCCGCCGCGCACCGCGAGGGTGAGCGCCAGCAGGGCGCCGTACGTCCCGACGATGCTGTCGCTCACGTCCGCGAGCATCGCGCGGGTGGCGGGGGTGTCACGCGGCCTGATCGTCGAAGTCCACCCCGGCGTGCGCGCCAGCTCGGCGACCTCGATGCCGCCCTGAATGAAGCCGGCGAGCGCCAGCACCGGGATTGCCACCGCGATGCCGACGAGCCATACCGCCGCGCGCGGATACCACGGCCGGAACCGAAGCCAGAAGTGGATGCCCATGCAGCCGTGAATCCAGGCGATGAGCACCAGGAGCGTCTGGAACGCCCCGCGCCACGGGGAGGCCACCCAGAACACGAGCAGCACCCGCGCGTAGGAGTCGTCGATGCCGTAGAGCTCGTGCGCGAGGCGATTGCCGACGACGTGGGCGACGAGGAGCGGTGGAATCGTCAAGCCGAGCACGAGCTGCGTCGCTTCCCATGCCGGCATCCGGAGCGTGCGTCGCCGGTAGAGCGCCCAGAGACCGAGCAGCGCGTGGGTGACGAGCGCGCCGTACAGCGCGCCGGTGGCGACTGGCTGGCGCCAGAGCAGGAGGAACCACACCCGTCCGGATTCCATCGCGGCAAGGGAGACGATGCCGAGCGCGTGGTTCAGGAAGTGCGTGGTCAGGTAGGCGAGCAGGATGAGGCCGGTGCCGAGACGGACGACGCGGACCGCGTGCGAGCTCACTCGGCGTGGCCTCCCGATTCGGCGGTGGGCGGCGGGCCCGGCCACCGCTCGACCTGCTCGCCGCCCTTACGCCGTGACCTTCGGCACCTGCGTGAGCGCCTCCGCGACCCTCGCGGCCGGGTACTCGTAGTCCTGCAACTTCCCGGCGAGGTAGGCCTCGTAAGCGCCGAGATCGAAGTGGCCGTGGCCCGAGAGGTTGAAGAGGATCGTTTGACGCCTGCCGTCGCGCTTACAGCGCAGGGCCTCGTCGATCGCAACGCGCACGGCATGCGCGGCCTCGGGTGCCGGGATGATGCCCTCGGTGCGCGCGAACTGCATCGCCGCCTGGAACGTCGCGAGCTGCGGCACCGCCATCGCCTCGATCACGCCCTCGTCGTAGAGCTTGCAGACCAGCGGAGCCATGCCGTGGTACCGCAGCCCGCCCGCGTGAAGCGGCGCCGGGATGAACGTGTGACCGAGCGTATGCATCTTGACCAGGGGCGTCAGGCCGACCGTGTCGCCGAAGTCGTAGACGTACTTGCCCTTGGTGAGGCTCGGGCAGGCGGCCGGTTCGACGGCGACGATCCGCATCTTCTTGTTCTTGCCGGCGAGCTTGTCGGCGGCGAAGGGGAACGACAGGCCGGCGAAGTTCGAGCCGCCGCCGGCGCAGCCGATCACGATATCGGCAGCGTCATCGGCCTTCTCGAGCTGCTTTTTCGCCTCGAGCCCGATGACCGTCTGGTGCATGAGCACGTGGTTCAGCACGCTGCCGAGCGAATATTTCGTGTCGTCACGGGTGGCCGCGTCCTCGACCGCCTCGCTGATGGCGATGCCGAGCGAGCCGGGAGAGTTCGGATCCTGTTCGAGGATCTTCTTGCCGGATTGGGTGTCGGGACTGGGGCTGGCCACGACTTGCGCGCCCCAGGTCTCCATCATGATCCGACGGTACGGCTTCTGCTGGTACGAGACCTTGACCATGTACACCTTGCACTGCAGGCCGAACAGCTGGCAGGCGAGCGAGAGCGCCGAGCCCCACTGCCCGGCGCCCGTCTCGGTCGAGAGGCGGCTGACCTTTTCCTTCTTGTTGTAGTACGCCTGCGCGACCGCCGTGTTCGGTTTGTGGCTGCCGGCGGGGCTGACGCCCTCGTACTTGTAGTAGATGCGCGCCGGCGTGCCGAGCATTTTTTCCAGCCGGCGCGCACGGTAGAGCGGAGACGGCCGCCAGAGGCGATAAATCTCACGAATCTCCTCGGGGATCGCGATCCAGCGCTCGCGGCTGACCTCTTGCTTGATCAGCTCCATCGGAAAGAGCGGCGCGAGGTCTTGCGGCCCGATGGGTTGCTTGGTGCTGGGGTGGAGCACGGGCGGCGCCGGAGTCTTGAGGTCGGCCTGGATGTTGTACCACTTCGACGGGATGTCCTTCTCGTCGAGGAGAAACTTCGTGCGGTTCCTGTCGGTCGCCCTGGATGCCATGCCGGCCTCCTTCGGAGCGTCGCTGCGGAGGGAGCCCCCGGTGAAAGTGGGCTAACCATACGAGAGGGCGGGCGGGGCTGTCAACCGACGCCGGGTGCTACACTGCCGATCGAGGAGGATCGCGATGAATCGCACGCTTCGGCTGCCGCGCGCCGACGGAACCGTGACGCCCTACACGCTGACCGGGAGTCGCGCCGTCACTGCACCGAGCGGGCCGATCCGCAGCCGCGTGGCCTTCGCCGCAGTGCACGTCGTCGCCGATCCGCTCGCCGCCATCAACCCGACGCTCGAGGTCGCGCTCGACTGGGAGGCGACGCTCGCCTACCGGCGCTACCTGTGGTCGCTCGGGCTCGCCGTCGCGGAGGCGATGGACACCTCTCAGCGTGGCATGGGATTCGACTGGGAGACGGCCAAGGAGCTGATCAAGCGCGCGGTGACGGAGGCGAAATCGGTCCCGGGGGCCGTGCTCGCGTCGGGCGCCGGGACCGACCACCTCGAGCCCGGCCCGCGCGTGGCGCTCGCGGACGTCGAGGCGGCGTACGAGGAGCAGTGCACTTGGATCGAGCGCTGCGGCGGGCGCATCATCCTGATGGCGAGCCGAGCGCTCGCCGCCGCGGCCAGGGGCCCGGACGACTACGTGAAGGTCTACGGCCGGATTCTCAGCCAGGTCCGCGAGCCGGTGATCATCCACTGGCTCGGTGAGATGTTCGACCCCGCGCTCGCCGGCTACTGGGGCTCCCCCAGCCTCGATCGCGCGACCGAGACGCTGCTCGCGATCGTGGGCGAGCACGCGTCGAGGATCGACGGCGTGAAGATCTCCCTCTTCGATCAACGGCGCGAGATCGCGATGCGACGCCGGTTCCCCAGGGGCGTCCGCATGTACACAGGCGACGACTTCGACTACCCGACGACGATCCGCGGTGACGGGGAGGGCGCGAGCGACGCGCTGCTCGGGATCTTCGACGTCATCGCGCCCGCGGCGGCGGCCGCCCTGAAGGCGCTCGACACCGGCGACTTCGCCCGCTACGAGGCGATCCTCGGGCCGACGCTCCCGCTCGCACGCCATGTCTTCGGCGCGCCCACGCGCTTCTACAAGACGGGTGTCGTGTTCGCGGCCTATCTCAACGGTCACCAGTCACACTTCCGCCTGGTCGGCGGCATGGAGAGCGGGCGCTCGGTCGTGCACCTCGCCGAGCAGTTCGTGCTGATGGATCGGGCCGGGCTCCTGGTCGATCCGGAGCGCGCCGCCGAGCGCATGCGCCGCGTTCTCGCCGTCGCCGGCGTGGATTAGGGTCCCGTCAGAGGACGTGGAGCCAGGGCCGCGTGGCGAGCGCGCCAGGCGCCCAGAAGCTCGTCTCGGCGAACCATCGGAGCGCCTCGTCCGCGTCAGGCGTCTTCACGACCGCCAGGGTGCCGCCCCCCTCGAAGAAGCCGCCGAACGCCACGCGGCCCGCGCCCCGCATCTCGATCAGCGCGAATTGAGCCATGTCGTGCTCGATGGTCTGGCCCTCGACGAGGATGACCCGCCGGGACCCGTCGAGCACGACCGGCACCATCTCCCACGGCTCGACGAACTGGCTGAAGCTCCGCGGCGCATAGTGGGTCCACACGCCGCCGGTCCAGTACGGGTCTTCCTCGATCGCGTGCTTGAGCTGAGCGGGCTGCTGCAGACGGTAGAAGATGTCGGCGGTGGTGCCGTCGGTTGAGGGTCCGCCGCCGATGAGGATGCCGTTGGCGCGCAGTCCCTGGAGGCGCTCGATGTGGGCTCGCCGGTACACCTCGCGACGGGTCAGATAGTCCGGGGCCGCGGTCACCGCGATGTGAAAGACGATCACGCGTACCTCCGTGTTACTGTGTCACGAGATGGAGCTTTTCGAGCGATTCCGCTCGGGTTATCCGTTCCCGCTCGACGACTTCCAGGTCGAAGCCATTCGCGCCATCGAGGCGGGCCAGTCGGTCATCGTCTCGGCGCCCACCGGGGCGGGCAAGACCCTCGTCGCCGAGTTCGCCATCCACGCCGCCCTCGCCGCCGGCCGACGCCTAGCGTACACGACGCCGCTCAAGGCGCTCTCGAATCAGAAGTTCGCCGATTTCACCCGTGCGTTCGGCGCGGACGCGGTCGGGATCCTCACCGGCGACGTCAAGGTCAACCCGCACGCCCGCATTCTCGTCATGACCACCGAGATTCTCCGCAACGCGCTCTACGGGAGCGGCCTCGACGACCTCCGCTACATCGTGCTCGACGAGTGCCACTACATGGGCAACGAAGGGCGCGGCACGGTCTGGGAGGAGATCATCGTCAGCGCCCCCAGCGACGTCGTGCTCGTGGGTCTCTCGGCGACCGTCGCCAACGTCAAGGAGATCGCTGACTGGATCTCGATCGTCCATCGGCCGATCCTCCCGATCTACCATCCGCACCGGCCCGTGCCGCTCGCGTATGTCATCGCGGACCTCGCCGGCGAGATCCACGAGCTCCCTGGAGTCCGCGCCGGGCGCGCGCGGGTCGCCGGCGATGAATCGCGCGGTCCGGACGACCGGGGACGGTGGTACACGCGACGCGTGGTCCATCCGACCGTTCTGATCGAAGCGCTCGAGGCACGGGCGTGGCTGCCCGCCATCTACTTCATCTTCAGCCGGGTCGGCTGCGAGCGCGCGATGCAGGACGTGCTCACCGAAGGGAAGAGCCTGCTCGCACCCCCGCAGCAGCGGGAGGTGGACACGGTCATCGGAGAGATGATCCGCGAAAGCCCGACCGTCGCCGAGTCCGCGCTCAATCAGAGCGTGTTCGAAGCGCTGCGGCTCGGCATCGGGCTCCACCACGCCGGGATCCTGCCGAGCCTCAAGCGGCTTATCGAGCTACTCTTCGAGCGCGGACTCTGCAAGGTCGTCTTCGCGACGGAGACGATGTCCCTCGGCATCCACATGCCGGCCCGATCGGTCGTCCTCCAGGGGCTGACAAAGCGGACGGACCGTGGCTTCCGCGCCCTCACGCACAACGAGCTGACCCAGATGGCAGGACGAGCCGGGCGACGCGGGATCGATCCCGAGGGCACGTGCGTCATCGCGCTCGACGCCCGCGACGGACTCGAGGACATTCTCAGGGTGATCGACGGCTCGCCCGAGCCGATCGAGAGCCAGTTCAAGCTCGGCTACGGCTCGGTGGCGCTCCTCCTCTCGACCGGCGCCCCCCCGGAGACCCTGCGCCGGCGCATCGAGTCGTCGTTCGGCCAGTATCAAAATCTCAAGCGCATTCGCGAGATCGAGGCCGACGTCCACGCTCTCGAGGCCTCGCTCGAGAAGGTGCGGGGCTACGCCGCACCGTGCGGCGACTTTCAGCGCATCGGCCGCTACCGCCGCGCGCGCCAGGAGATCGAGGCGCGGCGTCAGGCGCTGGGCCGCGGGCCGCGCCGTGGAGAGCGCACCGTCGCGGAGGCGGAACCCGGGCGTCTCGTCCTGATCCGGCGCGGCGGGGCGCCGACCCTCGCGATGGTGCTCGGCATCCACGCGATCCGCGGTCACCGCGTGCTCATCGACGCGCTCTTGCCGCACGGGGTCACAGTGCGGGTGAAGAGCGGCGTGATCAAGCGCATCTTCTGGGCGACACCGGCGCTCCACGTCCCGCGCGACCGCGCGCCCGGGGGACGCGAGCGCGCGCCCGGGGGACGCGAGCGCGCGCCCGGGGGACGCGAGCGGCACAGCTCCGACAACCGCGGCCTAGGTCACCTGGCCGCCCAGCTCGAGCGTTTGTCGGTGGCCGAGCTCATCGAGCACGAGCGCTCCCAGGGTCCCGAGGCCATGCTCGCCGCGATCGAGTGCCACCGCTGCCCGTGGGGCGCCACCGCCCGCTGCGACCGGGAGTGGCGGGAGCTCGAGACCATCACCGAGCGGCTCGGCGTGCGCCGGCGGCAGCTCGAGCAGCTCCGCAGCGCGTACTGGCAGGAGTTCCTGCGCGTGATCGAGGTCCTGGAGCAGTTCGGCGCGGTGCGTGACCAGAAGCTCGAGTCGAAGGGCCGGCTCATCGCCAGCCTGCGCCACGACAACGAGCTCCTCGTCGCCGAGTTCGTGGCGCACGGCGTGTTCAACGACGTCTCCGGTCCCGAGGCGGCGGCGATCTGCTCGGCGTTGATCGAGGAGGCGCGGTCGGGCGACCCGGCCATCGCGCGCGTGTTCCTTCGGAAGCGGCCGAAGCTCAAGCGGAAGCTCGACCAGCTCATCCGCGTGGCCGATACCGTGCACGAGGCCCAGCGGGCGCGCCACCTGCGCGTTCCGGTGAGTGTCCATGCCGGCTTCATGCCCTCGGTCTTTCGCTGGGCGTCCGGCGAGGACGACTGGAGCGGGATCGTGGAGGAGTCGTTCGGCGGCCACGAGGGCGATCTGATCCGCGCCATGCGCCGGCTGATCGACGTGCTCCGTCAGCTGGCGGACAGCGACGAGGTGCCCGCCGAGACGGGCCACCTGCTCGCCCGGGTCTCACGGACGATCGATCGTGGCATCGTTCTGGAGTCCGCCCTGATATGATCCAAAGCGTGAGGCGGATCGTCCTGGTGGCCGGCTTGCTGACCCTGGCCGCATGCGCGTCGTACCGCGCCAAGGAGCAGCGGACGACCCAGGGACCGCTGGCCGAGGATCTCTGGATAAATAACGTCATCATGGCCAACGGACGGGAGCCGAACTTCGACGAGCGACGTCACTGGAACAACCAGATCGACCTCAAGATTTCGCAGTATTTACACCGCAATCAGGACTCCGCCAATTCCGTCGACGTGTCGACGTTCCGCTTCATCCGTCAGGTGTCGGTCGGGCAGAGCGACGAACAGGTTCTGATCCTCCTCGGGCCACCGATCGCGAAGACCACGGACGAGGCCGAGATGGAGAAGCTCGCCCGCAAATATTGGCCGTCGATCAAAGGTACTGCCACCGAGGCGTGGGTGTACCCGGCCGGCTGGCGCCTCTACTTCAAGGACTCGAAAGTGGTCGACATTACGCAGTACTTCGTGCCCTGACGCAGCGCTCCCGGTCGTAGAGGTCCCGATGATCCAGCAACCGAGGGCGGAGACGTCCGCGACGCTGAACTTCGCCAAGGGGAGGGGAATCATGGCGGAAGTTAACCTCACGGCCGCATTCTCGACGGTTCCCGCGACGGAGGCCGAGGAGATCAAGCGCGTCATCGTCGAGACCGTGCAACAGCTCGCGCAGGACGACGGGAGCTTCAAGAAGGCGAAGATCGTCTTCACCGAATCGGACGAGCGCTGCGGCCTCACCGCGGAGCTCGACGGCGTGAAGCGCGAAGGGGTTCCGCTCCAGCTCGACATCGATCAGCTCGAAGACGCCAAGACCTCGGCGGGAGCGCGGGCACAGCTCAAGGAAGCGCTCCGCCTCTACTTCCGGCGCGTCCTTGGCAAGTGACGGCCCGGGCGTTTTCCTGTTCGCCTGGCGCGACTGCCTGTTCCGCGTCCCCGACGCGATCCAGCCGCCCAAGGCCGGCTCCCTCTTCTTTTGCCGGCACCTCGTCGTCCGCCCGGGCGAACGAATGCTCGAGATCGGCGCCGGGCTCGGGTTGGCCGCCGTGCTCGCGGCGAAAGCGGGCGCCGACGTCGTCGCGACCGACATCCTCCCCGAGGCCGTCGGCGTGATCCGTACGAACGCGATCCTCAACGGCGTCATCGTGGACGCGCGGCTCGGCGACTGCTATGCGCCGGTGGTGGGCGAGCGATTCGACGTCGTGTGCACGAACGCGCCGCAGATGCCCACGCCGCCGAACCGCGCGCGCCGGGATGCGGCGGCGGCCGCCGACAACGGCGGCGCCGACGGCTGGGAGATTTTGGATCGCGTGATCGCGGGCGCCCGCCAGCACCTTCGTCCGGGCGGCCGGCTGATCATCACGATCTTCGCGTTCCTCGGCCTGAAGACCGCGTTCGCGAAGCTCGAGGCGGCGGGGCTCACGCCGACGATCGTCGCCAGCGAGGCCCAGTCGTTCCCGAGAATCGGCTACGAGCGGCTCGAGCACATCCGAGCTGTCGATGCGGAAGCGTCGGTGCCGGCCGGGATGCCCGTGACGGTCGAGCGGTTCGTGATCCAGGGCGCCGCGCCGGAGTGACCGCGTGATGACACGACGGCTCATCGTCAACGCCGACGACTTCGGCCTCACGTCAGGGGTCAGCGCCGGGATCCTGGCCGCGCACCGCCACGGGATCGTCAGCAGCACGACGGTCCTCGCCACCGCGGCGATCGCCGCGGAGTCGGTCAGCGCGCTCCGCGACTGCGGCCTCGGCGTCGGGCTCCACGTGAACCTGACGCTCGGCCGACCACTCTCGGGAGCGCGCTCGCTCGTGGGCACTGACGGCCGCTTCGTCCGTGACGCGCGCCACGCGGCGGCGCGGGCGGACGTGAAGGACGTCGAGCGCGAAGTGACGGCGCAGATCGAGAAGTTCACGTCGCTGATGCGGCGGCGGCCCACCCACCTCGATACGCACCATCACGTCGGCCTCCTGGCGCCGGTCGGCAGGGTGGTTCTCGACGCCGCGCGCCGCCTCGGCGTGCCCGTCAGGAGCCAGGACGAATGGGCGCGTGCCCGCGCGGTCACCGCGGGCCTTCGGACCCCCGACCACTTCTTCGGGGAGTCAGGCCCCGGCCCCTACTGGTCCCTCGCTCGAACCCTCGCGCAGCTCCGGGCCCTGCCTGCCGGCGTCTCCGAGTTCATGTCGCACCCGGGCTGGTTCGATGACGCGCTCACCTACAGCCGGTACGGGCGACAGCGCGAGACCGAGATGGTCGGTCTCGGGACGGCGGGCGCGCGCGCGGCGGCCGCGAGCCTCGGCATCAGGCTCTGCCACTTCGGCGACCTCTAGGGCCGGGCCGACGGGTTTTGATCCGGCGTATTCGATGACCGCGGCGATCGTCGGCGTGGATGTCGGCGGCACCACGACGGCGGCGGGTGTGGTCACCCGCGACGGCGACGTGGTCGTGGACGAGAGCGCACCCACGCGAGGCAAGGCGCCGGCTGACCCCCTTGCCGCGATCAGCGCGCTGATCCGAAAGGTGAGCGACGAGGCCGCGCGGCGCATGCGGTCGATCGACGCCATCGGTGTGGGCGTGCCCGGGCCGGTCGATGCGGCCCGTGGCCGTGTCGGCGAGCCCGTCATTCATGTCCCGGAGCTCGAGGGTCGGCCACTGGCCGATGAGCTCACGGCGGAGTTCGGCCTGCCCGCGTGCGTGGACAACGACGTCAACGCGCTGGCGCTCGGTGAGTGGATGTTCGGCGCCGGCCGGGGTGCTCGGTCTCTCGTTGTTCTGGCGGCCGGGACGGGGTTCGGCGCCGGCGTCGTGCTCGAGGGCCGCCTCGTGCGGGGCGCCGTCGGCTTCGGCGGTGAGCTGGGCCATGCGCCCGTTCGGTTTGACGGCCCGCGGTGCTGGTGCGGCGGCCGTGGGTGCCTCGCGCTTTACGCAAGCGGGCGGGGGATCGTGGATTCCGCGCGCGCTCGGGTCGCGGGCCACGCGCAGGCGCCCTTGCTGAAGGCCGCCGGAGGGGATCCGATGGGGATCACGGCGCCGGGCGTCTTCCACGCGGCCGCCGAGGGCGATTCCGTGGCCGCATCGGTCGTCGACGAGGCCTGCCAGGCTCTAGGGGCGATGATCGGAATCGTCGTGAACGGCCTGAACCCGGAGATCATCATCGTCACCGGCGGGGTCGCGCAGTCCCTGGCGCCGCTCGAGGCGAAGATTCTCCGCGCGGCGGGTGAGTACGCGTTCGCGCGCGCCCTGGCCGCCACACGCGTCACGATCGTACCGGGGGACAAGCGAGTCAGCGTGCGCGGCGCCGCCGCGCTGGCGCTGTACGAGCGAGATATGAAGAACAAGGGGGCAAACTCCTGAAAGCCATCACGTTTCAGGGCGTGGGCGACGTGCGGTCGCAGGAGGTCGCCGATCCCAACCGCGCGATCAAGGTGATGCTCAGGCCCTGACTCACGAGGGCTTCGGGTCGTTCTTCAGGAGCTCGTCGAGGATGCGCGGCAGGCGCGTAACCGCCGACTCGCCGTGGATCTGCGCGACCATCTCCCCCTTCCGATCGATCACGACCGTGTACGGCGAGCCCTTGAAGCCGAAGGGATTGCCGATCGTCAGCTTCGTGTCGAGCGCGACGGGATAGGTGACTTTGTACTTTCGCACGAAGGCCCGCGTGTCCCTGGCGGTGTCCTGGACGTGGAACGCGAGCACCTCGACCCCTCGCGCCCGGTAGCGGTCATAGACACGGCCGAGCCCCGAGGCTTCCTTCGCGCACGGCTTGCAATAGGACGCCTGGAAACGCAGCACCAGGATCGTCTTGCCAACGAGGTCGTGAGAATCGAGCGAGGTCTTTCCGTCGAGGAGCTTCACCTTGAAGCCCGGCGCTGCGGGCGCCGTTTCGCCGTGGACCGCGATGGCGAGGAGCAGGACGAGGGCGAGCAGAGAGCCGGCCACGCCACTATAGTACCCGCAGCGATCGACCCTCGCCCACCGAGTATAATGTCGGCGTGAACGACCTCGAGCGTGAGCTCCGCAAGAAAATCCGCGGGGACGTTCGCTTCGATCCGGGATCCCGCCTTCTCTATTCGACCGACGCCTCCATGTACCAGGTCGAGCCCGTCGGCGTCGTCATCCCGCGCGACGCCGACGACGTCCAGGCGGCGGTGGAGGTCGCCGGGAAGCTCGGCGTCGCGATCCTGCCGCGCGGTGGCGGCACGTCGCTCACCGGCCAGACGGTCAACCACGCGCTCGTGCTCGACTTCTCGCGGTACATGGACCGCGTGCTCGAGGTGAACACCGAGGAGCTGTGGGCACGGGTGCAGCCGGGCCTCGTGCAAGACAACCTGAACCACCACGTACGCCCGCTGGGCCTGCTCTTCGGCCCGGACACCTCGACGTCGAACCGCGCGACGCTCGGTGGCATGCTCGGCAATAATTCAGGCGGGTCGCACTCCATCGCCTACGGCCTCACCGTCGAGCACGTCATCGAGCTGAGGACCCTTCTCGCCGACGGCTCGCTCGTCGTTTTCGGCGAGATCACGCCCGACGAGTTCGCCGGCAAGTGCCGGGCGCCAGGGCTCGAGGGCCAGATCTACCGAGAGATCGGGCGGATCCGCGAGACGTACGGCGACGAGATCCAGTCGCGCTACCCGGCGCACTGGCGTCGGGTATCCGGCTATAACCTGAACGAGCTTGTTCCTTTTGTAGCGGGGTCCGTGAGGCCGGCTTGGACCGAGGGTGGCCTGAGACAGGCGCGACCCGGCTCCGACACGCCCGGCCAACCCGCACAGGTGCGACCCGGCTCCGACACGCCTGGTCTATCCGCACCGGCGCGATTTGGCTCTGACTCTCGCCTCAACGTGGCGCGGCTCATCGTCGGCTCCGAGGGCACGCTGCTGACGGTGATCGAGGCGAAGGTGCGGCTCGTGCGGCGTCCCAAGAGGACGGCACTCGATGTCATCCACTACCGTGACATCCAGGAGGCCCTCGAGTCCTCGCAGGCGATCCTCGAAACGGGGCCGTATGCCGTCGAGCTGACGGACAAGATGATTCTCGACCTCGCCCGGGGCAACATCGAGCAATCGAAGCGCATGGGCTTCGTCCAGGGCGACCCGGCCGCGATCATGATCGTCGAGTACGCGGCCGAGACGGACGCCGAGGTCCGAGCCAAGATCGAGGCGCTCGAGGCGCGGCGCCAGCGCGAGCGATTCGGCTACGCCTCGCACGTCGCCTACGATCCGGCCCAGGTGCAGTCCATCTGGAGTCTGCGCAAGGCGGGGCTCGGCCTCCTCCTGGGCATGAAGGGCGACAAGAAGCCGATCGCGTTCGTCGAGGACACCGCGGTCGAGCCACGGCATCTCGCCGAGTTCGTGGCGCGCTTCCGGGAGATCTTCGCCAAGCACGACACCGTCGGCGCCTACTACGGCCACTGTTCCGTCGGGTGCCTGCACATCCGTCCGGTGATCGACCTCAAAACGCCGCGCGGTCTCGAGCAGGTCCACGCCATCGCGGACGAGATCGCCGATCTGGTCGTGAAGTTCCGCGGCACCCTCTCGAGCGAGCATGGCGACGGGCGCGCCCGCAGCCCGTTCCTCGAGCGCATGTACGGTCCGCGGATCATGCAGGCCTTCCGGGAGCTCAAGCGCGCCTTCGACCCGGACAACCGCATGAATCCCGGCAACATCGTCGCTCCGGCAGGGCTGACCGACCATCTCCGTTACGGTACCCAGTACACGACCTGGGAACCCACGACGCTCCTCGACTTCTCCGAGCAGGGCGGGTTTGCGGCGTCGGTCGAGATGTGCAACGGCGTGGGAGCGTGTCGCAAGACGCTCGAGGGCACGATGTGCCCGTCGTACATGGCGACGAAGGACGAGGAGCACTCGACGCGCGGCCGCGCGAACGCCCTCCGCGCGGTGCTCTCGGGGCGGCTGCCGCCGTCGGAGTTTACCGGGCGGCGGCTCTACCAGGTCATGGACCTGTGCCTGGAGTGCAAGGGGTGCAAGGCCGAATGCCCGGCCAACGTCGACATGGCCAAGCTCAAGTACGAGTTTCTCCATCACTACTACCAGGCCAACGGGCTGCCGCTGCGCAACCGCCTGTTCGGACGCATCGCGCGGATGAATCGCCTGGCCTCCCGCGTGCCGACGCTCTTCAACTGGATCTCGGGCCTCGCTCCGAGCCGCTGGGCGCTCGAGAGGATCGCGGGGATCGACCGTCGGCGGCCGCTGCCGTCGCTGGCGGCGCAGCCGTTCACCGACTGGTTCAGGCATCACAGGCCGCCTGCGGCGGCGCCGCGCGGCGAGGTCGTGCTGTTCAACGACACCTTCACGACCTACAACGTGCCGGAGATCGCCCGGGCCGCGGTGGAGGTGCTCGAGGCGGGGGGCTATCGCGTCGTGCTCGTGGACCGCAAGTGCTGTGGCCGACCGCTCATCTCCAAGGGGATGCTCGCCGAGGCGCGGGAGCACGCC
>WNEY01002901.1_pt1 | contig 20043 bp, 17 predicted proteins | sample 5400531 | NCBI WGS metagenome assembly WNEY01 (sample SAMN13153338, study PRJNA577476) | soil metagenome | isolation source: 200 cm saprolite under Douglas fir tree site 1 | place: USA:California | collected 2015-04-18
GAATACGAGGGCGGCTCGGCGGCGATCTCAAATCTCGGCATGTACGGGGTCAAGGAGTTCGCCGCCGTGATCAATCCGCCGCAGGAGAGCATCCTCGCCGTCGGCGCCGGCGAAGCGCGCCCGGTGGTGAAGAACGGCAAGCTCGCGGTGGCGACGGTGATGACGGCGACGCTTTCCGCCGATCACCGCGCGGTCGACGGCGCGGTCGGCGCGGCATTGCTGGCGGCGTTCAAGAACAACATCGAAAAGCCGGTTGCATTGCTCGCCTGACAGGCAGAACCATGAGCGCGGCGGAAAATGCGAGGCGGTAGATGGACGGGCCCGTAGAAACCAATTCCAAATTGCGGATCGCGGTCCTGATCTTTCCGATGTTCATCGCCACGCTCTCGCTGCTGACCTCGATCTACAACGGCTATCTCAACAACAAGTTCGTCGAGCTCATCCAGTTCAACGTGACGCGCGGCGAATACATGCGGACGTGCAAGGACATCATCGACGCCTATTTCCAGATCAAGCTGAAGACTTCGCTCCTCGCCTCCAACAGCGGCGCGTCGGTCGAAACCCGCGAGGCCGAGGCCGCCAATACCGTCAGCCACTTCGCGGCGCTCGGCACCTATCTCGCCAACCTGCAGAATGAAGCGGCGCGGGCGCGCTACTCGCGCCTGTCGCAGGAATTGACCAAGGTTGTGGCCGCCGCCCGCACGACCACGCCCGTCGACATCGATAAGTCGTTCATGCCGGCGGACGAGATGTTCGCCGGCATGAACGACGACTGCATCAAGACCGCGAATTCGAAACTGTAGGCCGCCCCGTGCCCGAAGCCAATTTCGACATCCTGATCATCGGCGCCGGGCCCGGCGGCTACGTCGCCGCGATCCGCGCCGCGCAGCTCGGCTACAAGACGGCAATCGTCGAGCGCGAGCATCTCGGCGGCATCTGTCTCAACTGGGGCTGCATTCCGACCAAGGCGCTCTTACGCACGGCGGAAATCTACCGTTACATGCAGCACGCCAAGGAGTTCGGGCTGTCGGCGGAGAAGATCGGCTTCGACACCGCGGCGGTGGTCGCGCGCTCGCGCGCGGTCGCCAAGCGGCTCGCCGACGGCGTCGGCTTTCTGATGAAGAAGCACAAGATCACGGTGATCGACGGCAGCGCGCGGCTGACCAAGCCCGGCGAGGTGAAGGTCGAGGGCAAGGGCGCCGGCACCTATCAAGCGAAGCACGTCATCGTGGCGACCGGGGCGCGGCCGCGCGTGCTGCCGGGGATTACGCCCGACAAGGCGCTGATCTGGACTTATTTCGAGGCGATGGTGCCCAAATCGCTGCCGAAGTCGCTCGTCGTTATCGGCTCCGGCGCCATCGGCATCGAGTTCGCGAGCTTCTACCGCACGCTCGGCGCGGAGGTGACGGTGGTGGAAGTGCTGCCGCAGATCTTGCCGGCGGAGGATGATGAAATCGCGCTCGCCGCCCGCAAGCGCTTCGAAAAGCAGGGCATCAAGATTTTCACCGGCGCCAAGGTGACGGCGGTGGAAAAAAAGCGCGACCAGGTGATCGCCACCGTCGAGGACGCCAAGGGTGCCAAACAGACGCTTGCGGCCGAGCGCGCGATTTCCGCCGCCGGCGTCGTCGGCAACATCGAAAATATCGGATTGGAAGCCCTCGGGGTGAAGACCGAGAAGGGCACGATCAAGGTCGACGGCTTCGGCCGCACCAATGTGGCGGGCGTTTACGCGATCGGCGACGTGGCGGGGCCGCCGATGCTCGCCCACAAGGGCCAGCACGAAGGCGTGATCTGCGTCGAGGCGATCAAGGGGCTCGCGCCGCATCCCCTCGACAAGAACAAGATTCCCGGCTGCACCTATTGCGATCCGCAGATCGCTTCGGTCGGCCTCACCGAAAAACGCGCGAAAGAGGGAGGCCGCGAGGTGCGGGTAGGGCGATTCCCGTTCCTCGGCAACGGCAAGGCGATCGCGCTGGGCGAGGATCAGGGGCTGGTGAAGACGATCTTCGACAAGAAAACCGGGGAACTGTTGGGTGCGCACATGATCGGCGCCGAGGTCACGGAGCTCATCCAGGGCTTCGTCATCGCGATGAATTGCGAGACGACCGAGGAAGAGTTGATCAACTCGATCTTCCCGCACCCGACGCTGTCGGAGATGATGCACGAAAGCGTGCTCGATGCCTATGGCCGGGTCATGCACGTTTAAGCGCGGCGTAGCACTGGTTGGCACGGCTTGATGAGATTGGTGAGCAACGGTTGGTCAGTGTCCGCTTTGCCCCCAGAAGCGGACATGCAACCGCCGCCCACGGAATGTCCGCTTAGTGCCAGGAGCGGACATAGCGCTAGTCGCTCGAAATGACGGAAGAAGCCGACGTACGGTCACGGTAATTAGGTAGCCTTGCTGTGGGATTTGGGTGACACCCCCAGACTTATTTGGAGCAGTTTTTTTTAGCGTGTTCTTCGGCGGCGGAAACCTTTACCCTCCAAAGTAGAAGTGCGGGCTTGGCCGAATCCATGGGGGTAGTCATATGAAAAAGCTGCTCATCGCGAGCATTGCTGCCGCTGCATTCTGTGGCGCGTCTGCTCTCGCTGCCGATATGCCGGCGAAGGCAGCGGTCTATAAAGCGACTCCTGCTCCCAATGATCCTTGGACCGGTTTTTATGCGGGGGGCAGTATTGGTGCACGGTGGTCTGAAGTAGATTGGAGAACCGTTTTTTTCGCGGGCGGCGGCGGGGCTACTTCCGTAGGCAATCCGGCGCATCTCGGTAACACCAGCCTGCGAGTGGGCGGCTACATCGGCTACAATTGGATGGTTGCACCAACATGGCTTGCGGGTCTCGAGGCCGACATCGCTTGGGGCGACAATAAAAAGACACATACCCCATGGCCGGGAAGCCCTTTCTTAGCTTCAGCGGGGCACGATTTCATAACCACTAAGCTCGATTGGGATGGAAGCTTGCGTGGGCGACTCGGCGTTCTCATAAATCCAAGTTCGCTGCTCTACGCGACTGCTGGCGTGGCCTGGCAACATGTTAAGACAAGCGCGACTTGCGACGGAACGGTTCCTTCGTCTTGCGGCTCCCCTGGTTTCAGCGAATCTTCGTCCACAACCAAGGCCGGCTTTACCGTCGGCGGTGGCGCAGAAGCGATGCTTTCGAAAAATTGGTTTGGGCGTGTCGAATATCGCTATGCCGACTTTGGTCACGTGACCAATCGTTTGTCAGGATCAGGTCAGTCATTTATTGCCAACGTGAATGTAATGACCCACACCGCACTTCTCGGCCTCGCATACAAATATTGATCGCAAGATTCTGATGAGACGGAAGCCCCGGCATCGGTCCGGGGCTTTTTGTTTAATGGCGGCGTCCCGAATGTCTCAGTTGGGTCATTAACGGCCATCCTGCGATGTTCAGAGCATGTCCGCTTTACCCCGAATAACAGACATTGAGCGGCCACCCATAACAGCATTCGACTGGCCGTTTATGAGTCCATTCCCTAGCGCATAATCGCTCTAATTCGATTTGGGTCGCTGTTAAAAGCCAGGTGATGCATGTTTGACCGCAAGCGGGGCGGGGATCACACTGTGACCATCGGCAACAGGAGGCGCGCATGAACGATGTGCAAGGCTTTCTCGGCAATCCCGGCGTTGGTTTTTTCACGCTGCTTCTGATCGGCGCTATCGCCGGCTGGATCGCTGAAAAGATCACGGAGTCCGACCACGGCATCTTCACCAACATCCTGATCGGCATTTGCGGCGCCTTTGTCGGCGGTAAGCTCGCCGAGGTCCTGCAAATCCAGGTATTCGGCTTCTGGCGCACGCTGATATCGGCCGCGATCGGCGCGGTTATCCTGTTGCTGGTCTGGCGCGCCCTTCATCGGCAAACCGCCTAGCCCCATATAAGCCGCATGGTCGTCGTCCTCGATTCCGAAAAGGCCCGCCACGGCTGGCTGCGCCACCCCGAAAAGGCGCACCGGCCGGATTCCCCTTCGGCGCCGAAGCCGGATTGGATCCGCGTGCGGGCGCCGGGACCCGGCGCTTTCGCCGAGACGAGCCGCATCGTGCGCGAGCGCGGGCTGAACACGGTCTGCGTGGAAGCGTCCTGCCCCAATATCGGCGAGTGCTGGGCGGTGCGGCACGCGACCTTCATGATCCTCGGCGATACCTGCACGCGCGCCTGCGCCTTCTGCAACGTCAAGACCGGCGTGCCGGGCGCCCTCGACCCGGCGGAGCCGGCGCGGGTCGGCGAGGCCACCGCCCAGCTCGGTCTCAAGCACGTCGTCGTCACTTCGGTCGACCGCGACGACCTCGACGACGGCGGAGCGGCGCATTTTGCGCAAACCATCGGCGAAATCAGGCGGCAAAGTCCCGGCGCCACGATCGAGGTGCTGACGCCGGATTTCCTGCGCAAGGACGGCGCGCTCGAGCGCGTCGTCGCGGCGAAACCCGACGTCTTCAACCACAATCTCGAGACCGTGCCGTCGCTGTACCTGACCGTGCGGCCGGGCGCGCGCTATTACCATTCGGTGCGGTTGCTGGCGCGGGTGAAGGAGCTCGATCCTTCGCTCTTCACCAAGTCCGGCGTCATGGTCGGACTTGGCGAGGCGCGAAACGAGATATTGCAGGTGATGGACGATCTGCGCTCGGCCGAGGTCGACTTCCTCACCGTCGGCCAGTATTTGCAGCCGACGCGCAAACACCATGCCGTCGTGCGCTACGTTCCGCCCGCCGAGTTCGAGGCGCTGAAGACGATCGCTTTCTCCAAGGGCTTCCTGATGGTTTCGTCGTCGCCGCTCACGCGCTCCTCGCACCACGCCGGCGAGGACTTCGAGAAATTGCGCGCGGCGCGCGCCGAAAAGCCGGCGCGACGCTGACTATTGGTGGGCACGATCTTCTCCATTTGTTATGGCCGGGCTTGTCCCGGCCATCCACGTTTTATTTTCTGGCGAAGACGTGGATGCCCGGCACAAGGTTTACACTTGGGCCGGCCGAAGGCCGGACCCGAGTGCCGGGCATGACGGAAAATGTTTTCAGCATGCGAGCCCTATCCGGGATCATGCTCTGATGCCTTCATTCAGAACGACGCGGCGGGTGCGACACACGGCCGGCGAGATGTTCGATCTCGTCGCCGATGTCGAGCGCTACCCCGAATTCGTGCCGCTGTGCGAGCGGATCCACGTCAAGCGGCGCGCGGCGGGCGGAGAGGGCACGCAAATTCTCGTCGCCGACATGACGGTGGCCTACGGGCCCGTGCGCCAGAGCTTCACCAGCCAGGTGACGCTGGAGCGCGCGCGGCTCGCGATACTGGTCGAATATCTCGACGGGCCGTTTAGCCGGTTGGAGAACCGCTGGCGTTTTCGGCCGAGCGGCGAGAAAAGCTGCGAGGTCGATTTTTTCATCAGCTACGAGTTTCGCTCGAGGACGCTCGCTTTCTTGATGGGGACGGCGTTCGACAGGGCCTTTCGCCACTTCGCCGAAGCCTTTGAGCAACGCGCCGATAAAATCTATGGCGTGAAGCCGGAGTGAAGCGCGGCCACTTAGTCCGGCAGTTGATGCTGCGTCTTTGGGCTTGCCGATCGGCGGCCTTCATCGGATAGGATGGCGCTGGCTCACCGTGGGGGTCGCGGTCGAGTAGGCAAGCGTGCGGGGGCACCGGGCGGAAATGAACGTCTTGCAAAAAGCGCCGGCGGGCAGACAGGCCGATGCCGCCGCCGCCAATCCGCTTTCGCAATTCCTTGCAGAGACCCATGCGGCGCTCGCGCACGAGGATCGCGGCGCGGTCGCCGACTATATTCCGGAATTGCAGAAGGCGGATCCCCGTCATTTCGGCATCGCGCTCGCGACCATGGACGGCCATGTCTATGCGGTGGGCGAGGCCGCCGTGCCGTTCACGATCCAGTCGATTTCCAAGGCCTTCGTGTTCGCGCTCGCGCTCGAAACGCTCGGCCCGGAGCGGGTCGAGGCCGCGATCGGCGTCGAGCCGAGCGGGGATGCGTTCAATTCCATTCGGCTGCGCCCCGACAACCGGCCGTTCAATCCGATGGTCAATTCCGGCGCCATCGCCTGTTCCGGACTGATCTTTGAGGCCGAGGGCGAACAGGCCGCGGAGCGCATTCGCGGCGTGCTCGGCCGCTTCGCCGGGCGCGATCTCGACATCGACGAAACGGTATTCGCCTCCGAGCGACTCACCGGCGACCGCAACCGCGCTATCGCCTACCTCCTGCATAATTACGGGATCATCAAGGGCGATGTCGACGCCGTGCTCGACGTCTATTTTCGCCAATGCTCGGTGCTTGTCACCGCGCGCGACCTGGCGGTGATGGCGGCGACGCTCGCCCATGGCGGCGTCAATCCGGTGAGCGGCGAGCGCGTGGTCAGTCCCTATGCGGTGTCGCGCACGCTTTCGGTGATGACCAGCTCGGGCATGTACGATTTCGCCGGCGAATGGATCTACCGCGTCGGCCTGCCGGCGAAGAGCGGCGTCGGCGGCGGCATCCTCGCGGCGCTACCCGCGCAGCTCGGGCTCGGCTCGTTTTCGCCGCTGCTCGACGAGCACGGCAACAGCGTGCGCGGCTTGAAGGTGTGCGAGGCGATCTCCGCGCAGTTCGATCTGCACATGCTCAACCGCACCAGCGACGTGCGCACCTGCATCGTCGCCGATTACGACTTCGAGCGCGTCTCGCCGCGCGGCCGCCAGCCGCACGAGCAGAAAATTCTCGACCAGCACAAGAATGCCGTGCGCGTGCTTGAACTCACCGGCACGCTCGGCTTTGCCAATGTCGATCTCATCGCCCGCCGGATCGAGACAAAGCCGCCGCAGGTGCTCGTTCTCGATCTCGGCCGCGTGCCGCTGATGAGCGCCGGTGCCGCCAAAATGCTGGCGGATTTGCTCGGCGCGCTTACGGCGCTCGGCACGACGCCGGTTCTGTCCGGCATCGAGCGGAGCTCGGCCAAATGGGAGCGGCTCGCGGCGCATCTCGGCGAAGACGCGCGCGTGCGCGATTTCAAGCTGCTCGATGAAGCGATCGAATGGGCCGAGGACCAGATCATCTATCGCTTCGGCGGCTTCACGCGTCTGATGGAGGCGATCGATCTCGCCGAACAGGAGTTGTTGATCGGACTGCCGCCCGAACTGGTGGAGGAGATCGGCAAGCTCGGCACCGTGCGCCGCTTCCAGACGGGCGAGCGCATCATCGTCGGCGGAGAAGCATCGGCCTCGATATTCTTTCTGCAGAGCGGCATGGTGAGCGTAAAGCTTGCCAACGGCGTGCGCTTGGCGACGCTCGTACCCGGCATGGCGTTCGGCGAGATGGCGTTGGTCGAGGGCCGCCGCACCGCCGACGTGTGGGCCGACACGGCGGTGCAATGCATCGAGCTTCCTCTCGAACGCTTCGATGGCTTCCGCGAGATTTATCCGCAGGTCGGCGAGCACATCATGCGCAATCTCGCCGGTCTGTTGGCGCGACGGCTCAGCCGCGCCAATACCCGCGTCGATTTGCTCAGCGCGAATTGAGTGGCCTATTGGCCACGCTTGCTATGAAACGCTTGGCCGGCGTTGAAACTCCGTGGAGCCATTGTATCCTCGAACGGGCAAAACTTAAGTCTTGCACGCTTGGGGGCGTCACCATGAAAAAACTGATTGTTGCCGGCATCGCCGCCGGTGCGTTTTTTTGCATGCCGGCTTACGCGGGCCCTCCTGCTTTTGACTGGAGCGGTTTTTACATCGGCGCCGAAGGCGGCGGTGGCTGGGGCATGGCGGGCGTTCGCGGGATCGCCAACGACGCCGATTTGAGCGGCGCGCTGGGCGGCGTGCAGATCGGCAACAATTGGCAAAACGGAAACTGGGTCACCGGCGTCAAAGCCGATATCAATCTTTCTCATATCAGAGGCAGCGTTGATTGGGGCGGCGCGATCTATTCGGGGACCGTCAATTGGTTCGGGACCGCCGAGGTGCAGGAGGGTGTCCTCCTTACTCCAACAAGCTTGCTCTATGCGACCGGCGGTTTCGCCTTCGGGCATGTCAAGGCGAAGCTCGTCGACGTCGAGACCTTCCAGGATTCGCGCACGATGGGCGGCTGGACCGCGGGTCTCGGTTACGCATGGGCTTTAACTCCCACCACGAGTTTCTTTGCCGAATATAAATATCTCGATCTCGGCACCAAGACCTTCGTGCTTGACGATCCTGAACAGGTTCACGTTAGATTCAGCGTCGTCAAGGCGGGCATGAACTGGAAGTACGGCACGCGGTAAACCGCGGATCTCGGACGAGACCGGGGGTCCGCGCCCAACGGGTGGCCTCCGGCCGCGCTGGTTTTTGGAAATTATTCCACGGATCGATGAGTGAAAATGCCCCAGGCCGTGTGCCGGGGCATTTTTCATGGTCCGAGGGGCAATACAGCGTGCAAACTTAAACCTGGCCGATCAACTCTTTCATCAACGCGAGCGCCGCCAGCGCCGATAGGCGGCGCACTTCGCCGCGGCCGATCGGGCCGTAGCGGCACTCGCGGTGAAGGATTTTCCCGCCGCAATGGGCCACGGCGATGTGCACGAGGCCGACCGGCTTCTGCGGCGTGCCGCCGTCCGGCCCGGCGATGCCGGTGACCGAGAGCGCAAGATCGACGCCGGCCGCCTCGATCGCGCCCACGGCCATGGCGCGCGCCACTTCCTCGCTCACCGCGCCCTTGTTTTTGATGAGGTCGGAGGGCACGCCGAGGTCGGCTGCCTTGGCCGCGTCCGAGTAGGTGACGTAGCCGCGGTCGAGCACGCGCGAGGAACCCGGCGTCGCGGTCAGCGCCGCCGCGATCAGGCCGCCGGTGCAGGATTCGGCGGTCGCGAGCTTCAAGCCGCGCCCGCCGCAAAGACCGAGCACTTCGGAGGCGGCCTCGAACAATTCGTTGCTGATCACGGCGTGCCCGCCGGCAAGCGGATGGTGGCGGTGGCCATCGCGGCGATGCCTTCCTTGCGCCCGATGAAGCCGAGCCCCTCGGTGGTCGTCGCCTTCACGCTCACGCGGGAAAGCTCGATGCCGGCGATGGCGGCGATGCGCGCGCGAACGGCGTCGCGATGCGGCGCGAGCTTGGGCGTCTCGCAAAGCAGCGTGGCGTCGAGATGCGCGATGCGGCCGCCGCGCGCCCGCACAAGCGAGGCGGCGAAGGCGAGAAACTGATCGGAGGCGGCACCGCGCCATTGTTCCTGCGCCGGCGGGAAGTGATGGCCGATATCGGCCTCGCCGAGCGCGCCCAGCACCGCGTCGGTCAGCGCATGCAGGAGCACGTCGGCGTCGGAATGGCCGATCAGGCCTTGCTCGTGCGCAATGGCGACGCCGCCGAGCATCACGTGGTCGCCCGGGCCGAAGGCGTGGACGTCGAAGCCGGTGCCGGTGCGCACTTCGAGCAAACCGCCGCCCAGCGCCTCGGCGCGGCTGAAATCATCGGCGGTGGTGAGTTTGAGGTTGGTTCTCTCGCCGGGAAAGGTCGCGACCGGAATGCCGGCCCATTCGGCAATCGCCGCATCATCGGTGAAATTGTCGAGACCTTCATCGGCGGCGCGGCGATGCGCGGCCAGAATTGGATCGAAGAAAAATACCTGCGGCGTCTGGATGGCGCGGAGCGGGCGCCGGTCGAGCGTCAAAATCACTCGCCCGGAATCGTCGACCTGCTTCACGGTATCGGCGAGGGCGATGACTGGCACGGCGGCGCCGGTTTCCTCGACCGCGGCAAGCGCGCGATCAATCAACGCCGCCGAGGCGAGGGGGCGCGCGGCGTCATGGACGAGAACGATCGCGGGATTCTGCGCGACCAGCGCTTCGAGGCCGGCGCGCACCGACTGCTGGCGTGTCGCGCCGCCCGTGGCCGGCGGCAGGCACTTCGGCAGGTCGCCGACCGCGCCGCGAAATGCGCTGCTCTCGGCCGGATCGATCACCGCCAGCACCGCGTCGATGCCGGGATGAAAAGCGAAGGTGCGCAGGGCGCGCCGCAGCACCGGCTCGCCGAGGAGATTTCGATACTGCTTGGGCCGCGTCCCGCCGGCCCGCTCGCTGCGGCCGGCGGCGACGACGATAGCCGCCGTGCGCATGACGAAATCTCCTTCAGACGATGCGAGTGAATGCCCTAGTGCCCAACGTAAACCAAGCTGTGAGTTGTGCCCGCTGCATCGCAACAAAAACCTTGCGCCCCCTGCGCAATTGACTAAGATATAAGCATTAGTGGCGCAGCCTATTTTGTGGGCATGCGCTCAGGGGAACGGATTCTCCATGTCCTGCAATGAGTTCACCGCGATCGGCCCGTACCGCTTGGCGAACCGCGCGTTTCTCGCCCCGATGGCTGGCATTACAGATTTGCCGTTCCGGCGCATGGCCGCGCGCTTCGGCGCGGGTCTCGTCGTCTCGGAAATGATCGCCAGCGAATGGCTCGCCGACGGCGAGCCGGCGGCGCAGCTGCGCATCGAAGGCGAAGGCGTCGGCTTGCATGTGGTGCAATTGGCCGGTTGCGAGGCGCGCTGGCTCGTGGAAGGCGCGCGCATCGCCGAGCGCGCCGGCGCGCACATCATCGACATCAACATGGGTTGCCCGGCCAAGCGCGTGACCGCCGGCGAGGCGGGCGCGGCGCTGTTGCGCAATCCCGACCAGGCGCTGCGCTTGATCGAAGCGGTCGTCGGCGCGGTGAGCGTGCCGGTCACGCTCAAGATGCGGCTTGGCTGGGACGCGCATTCGATCGTGACGCCCGAGCTCGCCCGCCGCGCGGAAGCGGCCGGCATTGCCTTCATCAGCGTTCACGGCCGCACGCGCGCGCAGTTCTACGAGGGGCGCGCGGATTGGAACGCGATCGCGGCGGTGAAGGCGGCAACGAACGTTCCGCTCGCCGCCAACGGCGATCTCGCCAGTTACGAGGACGCGATCGCGATGCGGAAGGCCTCGGGCGCCGACGCCGTGATGATCGGCCGCGCGGCGCGCGGACGGCCATGGTTCGTCGGCCAGATCGGGCATTTCTTGTCGACCGGCGAGCGGCCGGCAGAGCCCCCGCTCGCGCTGCAGCGCGACGTGCTGATCGAGCTCCACCAAGCGTGGCTCTCGCATTACGGGCGCGTGCGCGGCGCGCGCGAAGCGCGCAAGCATATCGGCTGGGCGCTGGAAGCGGCCGCCGCGCGTTGCGTCGAGACCGCTCGCGGCTGGGTCAAGGAATGGCGGGCGCGCCTGCTCGCGGAGATGGAGCCCGCCCGCGTCGCGCGCGGCATTGAGGACGCCTTCGACGATATCGGCTGGAAGGTCGCGGCATGAGCAAGCCGCACGCCGAGCGGCCGGCGGCGACGGGCGTTCATTCGGCGGACGCCGTGCTGAACGCGCTGCCGCATCCGGTCGTCACCATCGGGCCCAACGGCCATATCGCCGAAGCCAATGTGGCGGCGGAAGCGTTCTTCGAATCCGGCCTGCCGGTCTTGCGCCGCCACCCGATCCACGACTTCGTGCCGTTCGGCAGCCCCTTGCTCGCGCTGATCGAGCAGGTGCGGGCGCGCGGCGCACCGGTCAACGAATATCGCGTCGACCTCGGCACTCCGCGCAACGGCGGCGAGCGCATCGTCGATCTGCAAGTCACGCCGATGCCGGAGCAGCCCGGCTACGTCGTGGTGATGCTGCAGGAGCGCTCGATCGCCGACAAGATCGACCGCCAGCTGACCCATCGCGGCGCCGCCCGCTCGGTCATTGCGCTCGCCGCCATGCTTGCGCACGAAATCAAGAATCCGCTCTCCGGCATTCGCGGCGCGGCACAGCTGTTGGAGCAGTCGGCGGGAGACCAGGACCGGGTGCTCACCCGGCTGATCTGCGACGAAGCCGACCGCATCGTGAAGCTCGTCGACCGCATGGAAGTGTTCTCCGACGAGCGGCCGGTCGAGCGCGAGGCGGTCAACATCCATGCCGTGCTCGAGCACGTCAAACGTCTCGGGCAGACGGGCTTCGCCCGCGGGATGCGGATCGTCGAGGAGTACGATCCTTCGCTGCCGCCGGTGCTGGCGAGCCGCGATCAGCTGGTACAGGTTTTTCTCAACCTGGTGAAGAACGCCGCCGAGGCGATCGGGGACGCGGACGACGGCGAGATTCGCCTCACCACGGCGTTCCGGCCGGGCGTGCGGCTAACCGTGCCGGGCTCCTCCATGCGCGTGGGCTTGCCGCTCGAATTTTGCGTGATCGACAACGGGCCCGGCGTGCCCGAGGACCTCATGCCGCATTTGTTCGATCCCTTCGTCACCACCAAGCCGACGGGAAGCGGGCTCGGGCTCGCGCTCGTCGCCAAGATCGTCGGCGATCATGGCGGCATCATCGAGTGCGACAGCCAGCCCAATCGCACCACCTTTCGCGTGTTGATGCCGATGTTCGTCGGCGAGGACACGAGCCAGCACGCGGCGGAGGCCTGAGGAACGGACCATGCCGGCAGGAAGCATCCTAGTCGCCGACGACGACGCAGCGATCCGCACGGTGCTGAACCAGGCACTTTCGCGGGCCGGCTACGAAGTGCGCTCGTGCAGCAATGCCGCGACGCTGTGGCGTTGGGTCTCGCAAGGCGACGGCGATCTCGTCATCACCGACGTGGTGATGCCCGACGAGAACGCCTTTGATCTGCTGCCGCGCATCAAGAAGGCGCGCCCGGATCTCCCGATCATCATCATGAGCGCGCAGAACAATTTCATGACCGCGATCCGCGCTTCCGAGCGCGGCGCCTACGAATATCTGCCGAAGCCCTTCGACCTGAAGGAGCTGATCGCGATCGTCGGCCGGGCGCTGTCGGAGCCCAAACGCAGCGACGCGGTTGCGCCCAAGCTCGAGGAAGTGGAAGGCATTCCGCTCGTCGGCCGCTCGCCGGCGATGCAGGAGATTTACCGCCTCCTCGCGCGCCTGATGCAGACCGATCTGACGGTGATGATTTCGGGCGAGTCGGGCACCGGCAAGGAGTTGGTGGCGCGCGCGCTGCACGATTACGGCAAGCGGCGCGACGGCCCGTTCGTCGCGATCAACATGGCGGCGATCCCGCGCGACCTGATCGAATCGGAGCTGTTCGGCCACGAGAAGGGGGCGTTCACCGGCGCGCAGGCGCGCAGCTCCGGGCGCTTCGAGCAGGCCGAGAGCGGCACGCTGTTCCTCGACGAGATCGGCGACATGCCGATGGAAGCGCAGACGCGGCTGCTGCGCGTCTTGCAACAGGGCGAATACACCACGGTCGGCGGCCGCACGCCGATCAAGACCGACGTGCGCATCATCGCGGCCTCCAACAAGGACCTGCGCATCCTGATTCAGCAGGGGCTGTTCCGCGAGGACCTGTTCTTCCGCCTCAACGTGGTGCCGCTGCGGCTGCCGCCCTTGCGCGAGCGGAGCGAGGACATCGCCGATCTGGTGCGGCACTTCTTCGCGCTCGCCGAACGCGAGGGCCTGCCGCGAAAGCAGATCGAGCCGGCCGCGCTCGAACGGCTGAAGCGCTATCGCTGGCCGGGCAATGTGCGCGAATTGGAAAACCTGGTGCGGCGGCTCGCCGCGCTTTATCCGCAGGAAATCATCGGGGCGAGCATTTTAGAGGCCGAGCTCGTGCAACCCGCGGCGACGAGCCTGGAAGCCGAGCGCACGGAGGAGACGCTTTCCGCCTCGGTCGAGCGGCATCTGGCGCGCTATTTCGCGGGCTTCAGCGGTGAGGCGCTGCCGCCGCCCGGCCTTTACCACCGGATCCTGAAGGAAGTGGAGGGCCCGCTGGTGGCGGCGGCGCTTGCCGCCACCCGCGGCAATCAGATTAAAGCTGCGGAGCTTCTAGGGGTTAACCGCAATACCTTGCGTAAGAAAATCCGCGATCTCGACGTTCAGGTCATTCGAAGCGGCCGTTGAGAGATTCCGGCGCTATGGCGCCGCCGGGCTGAATCTGTCACATTTTTGCACCAGTGTTGTAGGAAGGCATCAGTCGCCGCCCATTCCGGCCGGTCGTGATGGCTGCGTATGTCCGAATTCATCGCAAAATCGCCGCCCGTGACCGTTTCGCCGCCGTTCCCGCGGCCGCCGCGAACGCTGCGCGGCTTGCTCGCGCCGGCGGCGGTCGTGCTGGCGCTGTTATCGGCGCTTGTCACCTTCCTGGTCCTCACCGGTCTTACGCCGATCATCCCGACCCACGAGATCGTGGTTTCGGTGCTGCTTGCCAATGCGACCATGGTGGCGGTGCTCATCGGCATCGTCACCTGGGGCTTTTTCGACCTGATCCGCGCACGCCGGAAGGGACGCGCGGGCGCACGGCTGCATGTGCGCATCGCGTTGATGTTCGGCATCGTCGCGGCGGTTCCCGCGGTTCTGGTCGCGGTCATCGCGTCGATTACGCTCGAGCGCGGTCTCGATTACTGGTTCTCCACGCGCACCCGCGCCATTGTCGGCAGCGCCGTAAGCGTCGCGCAAACCTATGTGCGCGAGCATGCCTTCGGAATTCGCGCCGATCTCGCCGCCATGGCGGACGATCTGTCGCGGCTGCGCGGCATGTACGACGAAAACCGTCCGCGGTTTCGCGAAATTCTCACCGCCCAGGCCTCGATCCGCGGCCTTCCGGCCACCATGATGATTCACGGCGATTCGACGATCGTCGAGCGCGCCGACGTCGATCTCGGCCACGAGGTAAAGGTTCCGGTCAATCTTTCGGTCAGACAGGCGACGGTGCAGCGGCCGATCGTCTATTTCTCGGACGACGCCGATTTTGTCGCCGCCGTCATGCCGCTTCCCTCCTTCGACGACACCTATCTTTACGTCGCGCGCCCCATCGATCCCAAGGTGCTGCAGTATCTTCGATCGACCGAGGCGGGGCTTGCCGAATATTCGAGCATGGAGGAGCGGCGCTTCGGCGTGCAGGTCGCCTTCGCGCTGATGTACGCGGTCATCGCGCTGATTCTGTTGTTGTCTTCGGTGTGGCTCGGGCTGAACTTTGCGAATTGGCTCGCGGCCCCGATCCGCCGCCTGATCAGCGCCGCCGATCTCATCGCTTCCGGAAATCTCAACGTCAAAGTTCCCCTGCGGCGGAGCGAAGGGGATCTCGCGAACCTCAGCGAAAGCTTCAACAAGATGACGGACGAGCTTCGCTCCCAGCACGACGACATCGTCGGCGCGCGCGACCAGATCGACCAGCGCCGCCGCTTTACCGAGGCGGTGCTCTCCGGCGTGGGGGCGGGGGTGGTCGGGCTCGACACCAAGGGCCGCGTCACGATCATCAACCGCTCCGCCGAACGGCTGCTCAATCATTCCGAGGCGGATCTCATCGGGGTCGCGGTCGGCGAGCAGATTGCGGAAATCGCGCCGCTGGTCGCCAAGGCGCTCGCCGGCGAGGAGCGCGTGCACGGCACGATCAAGCTGATGCGCGGCGGGCGCGAGCGCACGATCAACGTGCGGGTGACGACGGAAGCCTCGTCGGAGTCGGAACACGGCTATGTGGTCACGCTCGACGACATCACGGAACTCGTTTCGGCCCAGCGAACCTCGGCCTGGGCCGACGTTGCGCGGCGCATCGCCCACGAGATCAAGAACCCGCTGACCCCCATTCAACTGTCGGCGGAGCGCCTGCGGCGCAAGTACGGAAAGCTCCTGGCCAACGACCACGAGATCTTCGAGCAGTGCACGCAGACCATCATCCGCCAGGTCGGCGACATCGGCAGAATGGTCGACGAGTTTTCCACTTTCGCCCGCACCCCGAAGCCGGTGGTGGAGAGCCAGGATCTTGCCGAAACCGTCCGGCAGGTGGTGTTCCTGATGCGGGTGGGGCATCCCGAGATCAATTTCGAGGTCGAGCTTCCGTCCTCGAAGCTGCCGGCGCGCTTCGATCGCCGGCTGATATCGCAAGCGCTCACCAACATCATCAAGAACGCGGTGGAGGCGATCGAAACGGTGCCGCCGGCCGAGCGCGGAAAGGACCGCATCATCGTGCATGCCGCGCGAGAAGGCGCGACGGCGATCGTCGACGTCATCGACAACGGCGTGGGCTTGCCGCGCGAGAACCGGGAGCGGTTGCTGGAGCCCTACGTCACGACGCGCGAGAAGGGAACGGGCCTTGGGCTTGCCATCGTCGGCAAGATTCTCGAGGAACACGGCGGCAGAATCGAACTGCGCGACGCGCCCGCCGCGCACGAAGGCGGCCGCGGCGCCTGGGTTCGGCTTTCGTTCGCCGTCGAAGGCGCGGCGGAAATATCGCCCGAGGCCGGCGAAGCGGAAACGCAAGACGAGCAGAAAGTGTCAACGGCATAAAACATGGCGACGGATATCCTCATCGTCGACGACGAAGCCGACATTCGGGAGCTCGTGGCGGGCATCCTCGAGGACGAAGGCTATGCCGTTCGCACCGCGAAGAACGCCGACGACGCGATCACGGCGATCCAGGCACGGCGGCCGCATCTGGTGCTGCTCGATATCTGGCTGGAAGGCAGCCGCCTCGACGGATTGGCGCTTCTCGACGTGATCAAGACCGAATATCCCGACATGCCGGTGGTGATGATCTCCGGCCACGGCACCATCGAAACCGCGGTGGCGGCGATCAAGCGCGGCGCCTATGACTTCATTGAAAAGCCGTTCAATGCCGACCGCCTGGTCGTGGTCGCGAGCCGCGCGTTGGAGACGCTGAGGCTGCGGCGCGAAGTGCGCTCGCTGAAGCAGCTGGCGCCGCACGCCGACCGGCTCGTCGGCTCGTCGCCCGCCATGCATGCGCTGCGCCAGACGATCGAGCGCGTGGCGCCCACCAACAGCCGGATCCTGATCGTCGGAACGTCGGGCTCCGGCAAGGAAATCACGGCGCGCATGATTCACGCCAGCTCCGCGCGCACGCAGGGACCGTTCGTCGTCATCAACGCGGCGGCGATCACGCCCGAGCGCATGGAAGTGGAGCTTTTCGGCGTCGAGGCGAACGGCGACGGCACCGCGCGCAAGGTCGGCGCGCTCGAGGAGGCGGACGGCGGCACGCTGTTCATCGACGAAATCGCCGACATGCCGAAGGAGACGCAAAACCGCATCCTGCGCGTCTTGGTCGAGCAGAATTTCCAGCGCGTCAACGGCAGCGTGCGCATCAACGTCGATGTGCGCATCATTTCCTGCACCAGCCGCAATCTCGAGGCGGAAGTCGCCGAAGGCAATTTCCGCGAAGACCTCTACCATCGCTTGAGCGTGGTGCCGATCCGCGTGCCGCCGCTGTCGGAGCGCCGCGAGGACATCGCCGAGCTCGTCGATTACTTCCTCGATCAGATTTCGAGCGCCACCGGGCTGCCGCGGCGGCAGGTCGGGCCGGACGCGCTGGCGGTGCTGGAGTCGCACGATTGGCCCGGCAACGTCCGGCAGTTGCGCAACAATGTCGAGCGGCTCTTGATCCTCGCCGGCGGCGCCGCCGACGCCACCGTGACCGCCAGCATGTTGCCGCAGGACGTGGTCGCGCTCGTTCCCAACATGCCGAACGGCATGGGCGGCGGCGAGCATTTGATGAGCCTGCCGTTGCGCGAGGCGCGCGAGGCGTTCGAGCGCGAATATCTCATCGCCCAGATCAGCCGCTTCGGCGGCAACATCTCGCGCACCGCCGAGTTCGTGGGCATGGAGCGCTCGGCGCTTCACCGCAAGCTCAAGGCGCTCGGCGTCGACTGAGCGGGCGCGCGCCCGTTGTCCCGTTTCGCTTTCGTCAACGGCCGCTACGTTCCGTACCGGCAAGCCGCGGTTCATATCGAGGACCGCGGCTATCAATTCGCCGACGGCGTCTATGAGGTTTGCGAGGTGCGGGGCGGGCGCATCGTCGACGAGCGCCGCCACCTCGCGCGGCTCGCGCGCTCGCTTGGGGAGCTGCGCATCCCGCCGCCGATGGCGCCGCGCGCGCTCGGTTTCGTGCTGCGCGAGACCGTCCGTCTCAACCGCGTGCGCGACGGGCTGCTCTATCTGCAGGTGACGCGCGGCGTGGCCCGGCGCGAACACGCCTTTCCATCCGCCGGCACGCGTCCGAGCCTCGTCGTCACCGCGCGCGCGCGCGACCGCGCCAAAACGGAGCGCGTTGCCGAAACGGGGATCTCCGTCATCACGCTTGATGACAACCGCTGGCAGCGGGTCGACATCAAGACGATCGCGCTCCTGCCCAACGTGCTCGCGCGCCAGACGGCGCGGGAAGCCGGCGCGGGCGAGGCCTGGTTCGTCGACGAAGAGGGCTTCGTCACCGAGGGCGCCGCTTCCAACGCCTGGATCGTAACCGGCGAGGGCGCGCTGGTGACGCGGCCGGCCGAGCGCGGCATTCTGCGCGGCATTACGCGCACCGTCGTCTTCGAGATGGCGGCGGCCTCCGGGCTCACGATCGAGGAGCGGCCCTTTCGCGTCGACGAGGCCTTGCAAGCACGGGAAGCCTTCGTCACCGCCGCCACCCAGATCGTGATGCCGGTGATCAAAATCGACGGAACGCCGATCGCCGACGGCAAGCCGGGTCCGCTCGCGCGCATGCTGCGCGCCCGTTTTCACGAGGCCGCCGAGATCGGGGAATGACCGCCAAAGCCACGGCATTGCTGCGCAATCAATGGGCGGCTGCGGCGGAATTTCGTCTTGCGCGCCCGCGGGTTCCGCTTTCTAATGGACGTGCTTTCGCGCGGATTGCCGCGGACGGGAAGCCCGGCGAGCCGAAGGATCGCCGAGACAATCGCTCGCCCTCCACCAAAAAAGGACAACAGCAATGGCGGCGGAACGTGCTCAAAATCTTCAAGACACCTTTCTCAACTACGTTCGCAAAAACAAAATCCCGCTCACGATCTTCCTGGTGAACGGCGTGAAATTGCAGGGCGTGGTGACGTGGTTCGACAATTTCTGCGTATTGTTGCGCCGGGATGGACACTCTCAACTCGTCTACAAGCACGCGATTTCCACGGTGATGCCGGGTCATCCGATCCAGCTGTTCGAGCCGACGGACGACGGCGTGCCGGCCATGGACAAGGCCTGATTGGAGCCGCATCGCGGGCAGAGGGGAAAGCGAGAAGGCAGGCGCTTCGCGCCGGCCGGAGCGAGCGCGCGGGTCATCGTCATCGTGCCGCACCTCGCGCGGCGGGCGCCGAAGGCGGGTGAGCGCGGAGCGGCGCGCGGAATCGATGCGCGGCTGGAGGAGGCGGTCGGGCTCGCGCGCGCGATCGACCTTGACGTGGCGAGCGCGGGCATCGTGCCGCTCGCGCAGATCAAGCCGGCGACGTTTCTCGGCAAGGGCAAGGTCGAGGAAATCGCCGGCATCGTGCGGGCGGAGGAGGCGGGCCTCGTCTTCGTCGACGGCGCGCTGTCGCCGGTGCAGCAGCGCAATTTGGAAAAAGCCTGGAGCGCCAAGGTCGTCGACCGCACCGGCCTGATCCTGGAGATTTTCGGCGAGCGCGCGCACACCAAGGAAGGCACGCTGCAGGTCGAGCTGGCGCATCTCAACTATCAAAAAAGCCGGCTGGTGCGCTCGTGGACGCATCTCGAGCGGCAGCGCGGCGGCTTCGGCTTTCTCGGCGGCCCGGGCGAAACGCAGATCGAGGCCGACCGCCGCCAGATCGGCGAGCGGATCGGCAGGATCGAGCGCGAGCTTGAGCGGGTGAAGCGCACGCGCGCGCTGCATCGCGAGAACCGTAAGCGCGTGCCGTATCCGATCGTCGCGCTCGTCGGCTACACCAACGCCGGCAAGTCGACGCTGTTCAACACGCTGACCAAGGCTTCGGTGCGGGCGGAGGATCTGTTGTTCGCCACCCTCGACCCGACGCTTCGCGCCGTCGATCTCCCCGGCGGTACGCGCGCGATCGTGTCGGACACCGTCGGCTTCATTTCGGAACTGCCGACCATGCTGATCGCGGCGTTCCGCGCCACGCTCGAGGAGGTGACCGAGGCCGATATCGTCGTTCACGTGCGCGACTGCGCGCACGAGGACAGCATGGCGCAGGCCGGCGACGTCGCCGGCATCCTGCGCGATCTCGGCATCGATCCCGACGATCACCGCCGCGTCATCGAGGTGTGGAACAAGATCGATTTGCTCGACGCCGACGCGCGCGAGCGGCTGCAAAATATCGCCGCGCGGCAAGC
>WNEY01005091.1_pt1 | contig 20036 bp, 27 predicted proteins | sample 5400531 | NCBI WGS metagenome assembly WNEY01 (sample SAMN13153338, study PRJNA577476) | soil metagenome | isolation source: 200 cm saprolite under Douglas fir tree site 1 | place: USA:California | collected 2015-04-18
CTGCTCGACGATCTCGCCGTGAAGTTTCCCGCACTGGGCGCACGGATCCTCGACAACGGCGGCATCGCGCCGTTCGTCAACGTCTACGTCGAGGGCGAGGACGTGCGCACGCGCGACGGGCTCGACACGCCGGTCGACGAGGGCTCAACCGTGATTCTGCTTCCGGCGATGGCCGGTGGTTGAGCGCCCCGCTGCGTCACTCCTTGAACTGATCGGGAACACGCCGCTCGTCGAGCTGTCGCGGCTCGCGCCGAAGCCGTCCGTCCGCCTGTACGCGAAGCTCGAGGGGCAGAACCCGACCGGCTCGATCAAGGACCGCGTCGCGAAGGCGATGCTCGACGCCGCGGGGCTCGCGCCGGGCGCACGCATCATCGAGCCGACGAGCGGCAACACCGGCATCTCGCTCGCGCTAATCGCCAGGCTGCGCGGTTATCACCTGACGTGCGTACTGCCGGAGAATGCGACCGAGGAGCGCAAGCGGCTGCTTCAGCTCTACGGGGCCGAGCTCGTCTACTCGCCGGGGGACGAGGGCTCGAACGGCGCCGTGCGACTCGCGCAGGAGCTCGCCGCGGCCGACCCGAGCCTCTTCATGCCGTTCCAGTACGGGAGCCCCGCGAACCCGCGCGCGCACTATGAGGGCACGGGGGCGGAAATCGCGGCCGCGCTCGATCGGGTCGATGTGCTCGTCGCCGGGCTCGGGACCGGCGGCACGCTGATGGGCGCGGGCGCACGCCTGCGCGAGCGCTGGCCGGACGTCATCGTCGCCGCGGCCGAGCCGCTGCCCGGCGATCCGGTGATGGGCCTGCGCTCCCTCGACGAGGGCTACGTGCCGCCGATATTGGATGTCGCGAAGCTGGACCGGAAACTGCTCGTGTCGAACGAGGAATCCGTGATGGGCGTGCGCGCGCTGCTCGAGCGGGAGGGGCTATTCGCCGGGGTGTCGTCGGGTGCCGTCGTGCACGTCGCGTGCAAGCTCGCGGCGGAACTGGAGGAAGGCGTCGTCGTGTGCGTCCTCGCCGACGGCGGCTGGAAGTACCTCTCGGCAGACTTCTGGGACGCGCCGGATGTCGAGCGCGCGATGGAGCGGAACGTCTGGTGGTGATCCCGCCCGAGATCCGCGCGGAGCTCGCCGCGCACGCTCGCGACGAGGCGCCGAACGAGGCGTGCGGGCTGATCGTCCTGCGCCAAGGAAGAGCGGAGCGCTACGTGCGCGGGCGGAACCGGCTCGCGTCGCCGTACCGCTACGAGCTCGACGTCGATCCCGAGATCTGGTTCCTGGAGGACGAGGGCTACGAGCTCGCCGTCTTCCACTCCCATCCGGAGACGGACCCACGGCCGTCGCGCACCGACCTCGAGAACGTCGGACTCTGGCAGGGCAAGCCGTACGTGATCTACGGGCTCGCGCTCGACGAGCTACGCGCGTACGCGATCGAAGCCGGTCGCGCGCGCGAGCTCGAGCTCACGTAACGGTGCGACCGCCACGAGCGCACGGATGCGCATGCGACGATCTTAGCCCTCGACTGCGGCGCGACCCTCGGGCTGCTCGGGCCGCGGCAGGAAAGTCACCTTCAGCCGCTGGATCCGCGAGCCCTCGAGCTCGTCGACGCGGAAGCGCGTCCCGTCGTGCTCGACCTCGTCGCCGACCTCCGCGGCGCGGCCGAGTTGGCCGAAGACGAAGCCGGCGACCGTGTGGTAGTCCTCCTGCGGCAGTTCGACGTGGAACTGCTCGTTGAAGTCGTCGATCGGAAAGGTGCCGTCGATGCGGATCGTGTCGTCGTCGATTCGCTCGACCGACTCGTCGGGGAGGTCGAACTCGTCCTCGATCTCGCCGACGATCTCCTCGAGGACGTCTTCCAGCGTGACGATCCCCTCCATGTTCCCGTACTCGTCGATCACGATCGCGAGGTGCTGGTTCGTGCGGCGGAACTCGGTCAGCAGCGCAGCGAGGTCCTTCGTCTCCGGGACCATGTACGCCGGACGGATGAGGTCCTCGAGGCGCACCGACGCGAGCCCGCGCTCGTGCATCGCCTCGATCAGGTTGCGCACGTGCAGCACGCCGACGATCTCGTCGAGCGAGCCGCGGTAGACCGGGTAGCGCGTGTACGGCGACTCGAGCACGGCCTGCAGCGCCTGCTCCGGCGGCAGGTCGACGGACAGCGCGACGACCTCGGGCCGCGGCACCATGACGTCCGCGACCTCCTTGTCGGCGAAATCGAAGACCTTGTAGAGCATCTCCTGCTCGTTCTCCTCGATCTCGCCGCGCTCGGTCGACTCGCTGACGAGCAGCTTCAGCTCCGCTTCCGAGTGCACGATGCCCTCGGCGCCGGGCTCGTCGAGGCCGAACCACCTCAGCACCAGTTTCGTCGAGCGCCGCAGGAGCCAGATCAGCGGCTTCGCGACGAGGAAGAACGTGCGCAACGGCTGGACGACGGCCAGGGCCACGCGATCGGAATGGCCGAGCGAGATCGCCTTCGGAACGAGCTCGCCGATCACGACGTGCAGGAAGGTCAGGATCAGGTACGCGAGGATCACCGCGAGCACCGTGGCAACCGCCGGTTTGAATGCATGCACGAGCGCTTGCTCGCCGAGGGCACCGATTCCCAGGGAGGTGAGCGTCACGCCGAGCTGCATCGCCGCGATGAACTGCGGCGGCGACTCGGTGATCCGGAGCACGCGGCGCGCGCGCCGGTCACCCTGGTGGTCGAGTTCGACCATGCGCGTTCGCCGCACCGTGACGAGCCCGTACTCCGCCGCCACGAAGAACCCGTTCAACAGGATCAGCGCCGCGACGGCGATGAGTTCGAAGAGGAGTGTCACGCCCCGCTCTCCGGGGCGCCCGTACTGAGCGGATCGTCCAAGTCGATCACGGAGCAGTATAGGTAACCGCTCGGCCGCGCCCTCGACGGGCAGCGCGGCCCTTGCGGACGAGCCGTTCCAGATGGGAAAGGGTCTCCGCGACGGCGAACCGCCGCTGCGCCGGGCCCAGCTCGCCGCCGAAGACGGCGCGTGACACCTCGTAGCCGCTCCGCGGCTCTGCTTTCAGCGTCCCGGCAATCTCGTCGAGCCGCCGGCGATGGTGCTCGACGATCTCGCGCGCGCGGCCGGCGGCGTCCTCGATCGGTTCTCCGTGTCCGGGATAGACGATCCGCGGCGCGAGCGCGATCGTGCGTTCGAGCGAGCCGAGGTAGTCGCCGAGCGGGTCGGGCTTGCTCTCGGGATAGAGCCCGACCGCCGGCGTGATCCGCGCGAGCAGGTGGTCTCCTCCGATCAGCGCACCGTCGCGCAGGAAGCCGAGATGCCCGTCCGCGTGCCCGGGCAGCTCGAGGACCGACCATCCCGCAAGCTCGCTTCCCTCGTACAGGAGCTCGGGATCGCGCGCGAAGCGGATGAACGGGGCGAATGCGTGGCCCTGCTCGATCAGCTCCTGGGCAATCGGCTCCGGCACGCCGTGCGTGAGGAACCAGGCCGCGATCCGGTCGGGCCAGTCGTGCGAGCCCCAGACGCGCTCGCACTGCGCGTAATCGAGCGCGCCCTGGTAGACGGGCGCGCCGGTCGCCGCGGCGGCGGCCTCCGCACCGCCGACGTGGTCGGGATGGAAATGCGTGATCGCGATCCGCTCGATCCCGAGCTCGCCCCAGCGGGGCTCGCCGAGCCCGATTCCGGTGTCGAAGAGCGTCCCCTCGACGATGTAGCAGTGAACGTGCTTAGGCCCCGTCGGCAGCGGCAGCGTGATCCGCGTGATGCCGGCGGCGAGATCGGTGACGGATACTTCGAGAGAAGCCATGGGAGACGTCGTCGGACTGCTGCACCCAGGCGAGATGGGCGCGGCGATCGGTTCAGTATTGCGGGAGCGCGGGACCGAGGTGCTCTGGGCTTCCTCGGGCCGGTCGCCGGACACCGCGCGCCGCGCGCAGCAGGCAGGCCTGAGCGACGTCGGCGCCGTCGAAGAGGTCGCGCGTTCCGCCGACGTGATCCTTTCCGTGTGTCCGCCTCATGCGGCGCACGATGTAGCCCGATCGGTGTCGGGCTTCGATGGCGTTTACATGGACGCGAACGCCGTTGCGCCGGCGACCGTTCGCGAGATCGCACGCGGCTTCACGCGCTTCGTCGACGCGGGCATCGTCGGGTCACCGCCGGTCTCATCGCCCACGCACGTCTACGTCTCGGGCCGCGATGCAGAGCGCGTGGCGAGCCTGTTCGACGGGACCCTCGTTGAGGTGCGCGTCGTCTCCGACCGAATCGGCGACGCGTCCGCAGTGAAGGCCACCTACGCCGCATGGACGAAGGGGACCGCAGCGCTGCTGCTTGCGATCCGAGACGTCGCCCGCGCCGAGGGCGTGGAGGACGTGCTCCTCGCGGAGTGGCGCGAGTCGCTACCCGACGTCGAGGGGCGACTCGGCGCCGCCGAGCGCTCGGCCGCGCGGAAAGGGTGGCGCTGGGTCGCCGAGATGGAAGAGATCGCCGCAACCTTCGCCGCAGCCGGCCAGCCGGATGGTTTCCACCAGGCGGCGGCGGACGTCTTTCGACGCTAGACCGAGCCGGCGAGGCGGCGAAGCGTGGCCAGGTGTCTCTTCACCTCGAGGCTGAGCTCCTTGTCGCGCTCGAGCGCCGCGTTCAGTTCTTTCACGATCTCGTCGATTCGCTCGCGGAGCTTCTGGGTTTCCGGCGACGCCATGCTCTCAGTCTACCGGGGCTTCCAGCTGTTCTATGCGTCCGACCAGCTCCGGTAGGGCAGTCGCCAGTCGGCCGAGCTCGGTTCTCAACACGTCGACGCGCCGGTCGAGAGCTTCGATTGCTGCTTCCGAGGCTACTGTCGTCTCCTGCCAACGCGCACCACGAGCAGAGAGCTCTATTGGAAGTTGTCCTTGGAGACCACGTACCAACGGGACGAGAACAAGAAGAAACGCGTACAGGAACGCAAGACCCCTTTCGATCCGCAGCAACTCACTGCTGCCCAGGGCGACGCTCGGAAGGCTCGACGGCACCGGCAAGGCGATCCCGAGACCGATCGCGGCCGCGACTATGAGCGGAACAATCGGCTGAACGACTCGCCTGCCTCCCACGAACGTATGTTCTATCATGGAAGCATGACGGTGGAATACCGCGAGGAGCCCTGCCGCAGCGCGCTGAACCGCGTCAAGGGGATGATGTTCAGCTGGTCGCTCAACCCGTACATGGGCTGCGCGCACCGCTGCACCTTCTGTTACGTCCGCGCGTTCGAGCGGCGCGCCGACCGGCCGTCGGATGACCGCTACGGCGCGTCGATCCGGGTCAAGACGAACGTCGCCGAGGTGCTGGCGCGCGAGCTGGCTCGGCCGTCTTGGGAGCGCGAGCAGGTCGTGATCGGCGCGGCCACCGATCCGTACCAGCCGGCCGAGGGTCGCTACCGATTGACGCGCGCCTGCATCGAGGTGCTCACGGCCGCCTCGAATCCGTTCTCGATCATCACGCGCGGGCCGATGATCGTCCGAGACATCGACGTCTTGCAGGATGCCTCGCGCCGCGCGGATGTCACGGTCACGTTCTCGATCCCGACGCTCGACGAGGAGATCTGGCGACGCACCGAGCCGTCCACGGCGCACCCGCGGCAGCGGCTGCGCGCGATCCGGGAGCTCGTGGACGCGGGGATCGACGCCCGCGTCGGGATGGCGCCGATCCTCCCAGGGCTCTCGGACAAGCCCGAGCTGCTCGCCGACGTGGTACGCGCCGCGCGCGAGGCCGGCGCCACCGGCATCTGGGCGAACCTCCTCTACCTCAAGACCGGTACGCGCGAGCACTTCCTCGAGCACCTCGCGGGGGACTGGCCGGAGGAGCTGGAGCGCTACGAGGGGCTCTACGCGAACGGCCGCGCGTATCTGCCCAAGGAAGAGACCGCGCCGATCCGCGAGGACGTGGCCCGGCTGGCTCGCGAGCAGGGCATCCGCGACCGCCGCCGCGTGAAGCTCGAGCCGCCGCAGGAGCCACAACAGCTCGCTTTGGCCGTCTGAAGCCGCAAAGCGGGATACGATCAGCCCGTGACCAGCGAGATCACCGCGCTGATCGTCGACGACCACGAGGTCGTCCGCGAAGGCCTGCGGCTCTCGCTCTCGCGCGCGCCCCACATTCGCGTCGTCGGGGAGGCTAGCGACGGCCAGCAGGCGATCGACCTCGCGGAGCGCCGCCGTCCGGACGTGATCATCATGGACGTACGGATGCCCGGCATGGACGGGCTCGACGCGACGAAGGTCCTGAGCGAGAAGCTGCCGGACGTCTCCGTCCTGATCTTCACCGCATACAGCGAGCGCAGCCTGCTCTCCCGCGGGCTCGAGTCGGGGGCGAAGGGCTACATCCTCAAGGAAGCGCCGCACGAGACGCTCGTGCGCGCGATCGACAAGGTCGCGAAGGGCGAGAGCTTCATCGATCCCGCGCTGATGCCCGCGTTCCTGAGCGGCAAGGACCGCGAGGAGATGCTCACCGGGCGCGAGCGCGAGATCCTGCAGCTGCTCGCCGATGGGATGTCCAACGCCGACGTCGCGCAGCGGCTCTTCATCAGCCAGGAGACCGTAAAGAGCCACGTTCGCCACATCCTCGCGAAGCTCGAGGCGGACACGCGCACGCACGCGGTCGCGATCGCGCTGCGCGACGCGATCATCGATTAGGTGACACCCCCCGACGAAGCTGCGGAGCGCGCCCGGCTCGCCGAGCAGCTGATCACCGCAGAGCAGGACGAGCGCCGGCGGCTCGCGCTCTTCCTCCACGACGGGCCGGTGCAGACGCTTGCGGGGATCGCGCTGATGCTGGACGCCGTCGGGCACGCGATCGACGATGCGAATCTCGAAGCGGCGCGCTCGGTGCTGAACGAGGCGCTCGAGCGCCAGCGCGACGCGATCCGCTCGCTGCGCGACCTCTCGTTCAGCCTCGAGCCGGTCGTGCTGCGTGACCAGGGGATCGAGCCGGCGGTGCGCGGGCTCGCGGACGAGATCGGGCTCGCGCGCGAGATCCAGATCGACGTCGACGTCGCCACTGCCGAGCAGCTCGGAGAGAAGGTGCAGGCGGCGCTCTACCAGATCATCCGCGAGTCCCTCGACGCGGCCGTACGCCGCGGGCCGCCGACAAAGATCTCCGTCCGCGTGGAGCGGGCGGAGGACGGCCGTTTCATCACGACGATCGCCGACGACGCAGCGAAGGAGCGGCGGCGCGCCGTGTTCGACGTCCTGTCGGAGCGCGCGCGGACGCTGGGCGGGCGGCTGACCGTCGATCAGTCCGGGGGCACGACGGTCGTGCTGGACCTGCCCGCGAGCGCGGCCGGCGAGTAGGATTTCGCGCCGATCGATCGTTGACGGTCGTCAAGGGGAGCTGCTTCGCCCGTCTGCTCGTGGGCAACGCGACAAACCCGCGCTGCCGGCGGATCAACCATCTAGCCCTGGAGATATGCGCAGGGCCGGTCATCGCCGGGCAACGGCGAAGCGCCCACCTTCACTACGTGCCAACTCTTGCCGTCCCCGTTCGACACTTCGGTTCCGACCTGAGGCAGCTCGCCTTGCTCTTCGCGAAGCTCGTAGCCACTCGGGGTCCACGCGAATACGAGGTAGCTACGCTCGTCGCCCATCGGCGGGCAATCCTAGATGGTTGATGCCACACCTGTGCACGCCTGGCTGGTGGCTCAGACGCGGCGCCGGCTCGCCCGCCTCCCGCTTGCCCAGGCCACCAGCCTGGGCTGCGCGTGATGCGGCCGCCCGTCTTGGTCTGAGCCATCCCCAGACGGACCCAGGCATGGCATCAACCATCTAGCGCCCGACCGTTTCCGCCGCGATGCGGCCGAACACCAGCGCTGACGCGAGGCCGCTCGCGTAGCCGCCCGTCGAGATGCCGCCCGCGTCGGCGCCCGCAGCGAAGAGGCCGTCGATCGGCGTGCCGTCCTCCCGCAGCACGCGCGCGCTGGGGTCGACGCGGACGCCGCCGATCGTGTGCGTGATCCCGGCGATAACGTGGACGGCGGAGCGGTAATTGTCCGGGAGCTCGATCCCGAGCTCGTTCGGCAGCAGCACGTCGCCGCCGGCCTCGCGCGCCGCCTCGACCATCTCACGCACCGTGCGGCCGCGGATCTCCACGGCGAGCGCGTCTTCGTCGACGAGGTACCACGCCTGCGCGTTCGGACGGCGCGCGATCGCCTGCACCAAGTCGGTCTCCGACCACGAGATCGGATCCGGCGCGAACTCCCGGCCCTCGTCGTCGAGGACGAGCGCGTGGCGGCCGTACAGCTGCGCGAGGTCAACGAAGCGCTCCTCGGGTATATCGGCGGGCGGCGCAGGCATCGCGCGACCGTAGAACTCATCCATCCCCGAAGAGACGTCCGCGCCGCGTGCGACCGCGAGCCTGAGCCCGTCGCCGGCGCTCCAGCGGTTGGCACGCAGCAGAAGGTCACCGCCCGGCCTGACGACTTCGCGCACCAGCTTCTTGTCGCCCTGGAAGCCTCCGGTCGCGAGCAGCAGCGGCGCAGCATTTGTTGGAGCTTGTTCCGAGAACCTCACCTCGCCTGCAACGCTGAGAAGCGCATCGGTCAGCCTGCGCGGATCGAAGCGCATGCCGACGGTGCGCGGGTTGCCCTTCTCCTCCCAGACGACCTCCGCGCCGAGCGAACGCAGCCAGTGCAGACCGTCGTCCAGGCGCTCGATCACCTGCCGCTGCAGCGCCGGGTCGCCCCCGGGACACTCGGCGCGGAACTCGTCGAGCGAGCGGTAGCGCCAGACGACGCAGCTCGAGAGCAGCATCGACCCGCCGGCGCGGTCGCCCTTCTCGTAGACGACGGCGTCGATCCCGAGCTCGCGCGCGCGGGAGGCAGCGCAGAGACCGGCCATGCCGGCCCCCGCGATGTGCAAGGTCACGTCAGCGAGAACGTGGGCTTGTGCTCGACGTATTCGATGCGGACCCGGTCAGGGCCCCAGAGGAAGACCGCGAGCGTGTTCGCCGCGTCGACAAAGCTCTCGACTTCGATCCCGACGTCCTCCGCGTCCTGCTTGTGCTCGTCGGCGGAGTCGACGAGGACGGCGAGGTGGTTCAGCAGCGGCCGCTCCGGCGCGCCCGGGTCGCCCTCGTGGAACTCGACGAAGGCACCGCCGACCTCGACTCGCGGGACGCCGTCCTTCGGCGGCGCCTCGTTGAAACCGTATGTGAGATATTCGCGCGCCGTTCGTTCGGGGTCGCGCGCGAACAGCGCGACGTGATCCAGGTTGTACTCGACCTCGGTCGGCGCTTCGACGACGTGGACCTCGATCCCCTCCGGCAGGTCGTGCCGGTCGGGCGACCCGTTGAGAGAGCTGACGCGGAGCGCGACGTGCTCGAAGGCGCCGCGCTCGCGCGGACCCTCCGCGTCGAAGAGCGTCAGCTTTCCATGGCGTGCCGACGATCCGATCAGCGTGAAGTTGTTCTGGCGGTCGATCACGTGCATGCCGAGGTGACGCGTCGCGTAGTCCGCGATCGCGTCCCGCTCGGCAACCCAGAAGGCGACGTGGTCGAGCGTGCGGGGCTCCACGCCCGCCAGGGTACCGGTCTAGCTCTTCCCTGCGACGGCGCGCTGAAGCTGGGCCTTCGTCATCTTCGAGCGGCCCTCGATCCCACGCCGTTTCGCCTCGTTGTAGAGCTGCTCCTTCGTGCGGCCCTTCGGGCGGTTCGTACCCGAACGGAGCCCGCCCCGCCGGCCGGACGAGATGTCCGTGCGCGACGACTTGGACGACCGTTTGGCCTCGCCGCTCCGCGCCCGATCCTTATTCACGGTCGCCGCGGCGATCTGCTTAGCCCGCTTGGTCGATGCTCCCCCCTTCTTCGCGCTCTGCTTGATGTGCTCGTACTGGCGCTCGCGCTTGTTGCTCCACGCCTTCTGAGGCATAAGAAAACCCCCTTTGTCTCTTCGACAAAGGGGGTTTCCACGCGTTTCGGGTAAGGAAACGTCCTGCTACTTGCGGCGGCGCGCCGTCGAGCGGCGCTTCGCCGTCGTGCGCTTGGCGGTCGTGCGCTTGGCGGTCGTCCGCTTCCGCGCCGTCGCCCGCTTGGCGGTCGAGCGCTTCGCAGTCGTCCGCTTCCGCGCCGTCGCCCGCTTGGCGGTCGAGCGCTTCGCAGTCGTCCGCTTCCGCGCCGTCGCCCGCTTGGCGGTCGAGCCGAGCGCTTCGCGGTCGAGCGCTTCGCGGTCGTCCGCTTCCGTGTGCCGCTGGTACGCGACGTGGAGCGCTTGCGCGCCCTCGCCGGGATGGTGGTGCTGATCTCTGGCGTGATGGCCGGTGTGGGCTCAACGCCGAACGAGGGGGTTGTCGGCTCTTCCGACGACTCGCTCGATGTCTGAGGCGGCTGTGCGCCCCAACCTTCCTGAGGCATGTTGCATCCTCCTGTCCGGTTACATGGAACGTTCCATGTAACGCGTTTGTACGCCTATGTGCGTGTTCCTGCAACAGTTGCACAAATTCGAAACGCGCAACGTGCAGAGAAACACGCGCATCGGACGACATCGACCGCGATTTTGGCGTTATTCGATCGGTTCGTTCTGAACGTTGTGCTCGGTTGCGTATTCGTTCGCGTTAACTTTCCCTCGCTTCGCTTCGCTCACGCTCGGGGCTCACCTACGGCTCGCAAATGGCAGGCAGTCGGGGGAGCGCTGCTTCGACGACGCTCAGCGGGCAGCGCGGCTCAGCCGCGCTGCCGACGATATCGCGACCTATTCGATCGGTTCGTTCTGGACGTTGTGCTCGGTCGCGTACTCGTTCGCGTTAACTTTTCCGTCGCTTCGCTTCGCTCACGCTCGGGGCTCGCCGACGGCTCGCAATTGGCAGGCATTCGGTGGAGCGCTGCTTCGACGACGCTCAGCGGGCAGCGCGGCTCAGCCGCGCTGCCGCCGATATCGCGACCTATTCGATCGGTTCGTTCTGAACGTTGTGCTCGGTCGCGTACTCGTTCGTCAGCTTGTTGACGACGTCGAAGCCGTCGGCGAACGCGTAGTTGATCTTGACGAACGGCTCCCACTTCTCCGGCAACGCGTCCTCCGGAAAGATCGCCTCGACCGGGCACTCCGGTTCGCACGCGCCGCAGTCGATGCACTCCTCGGGGTCGATGACGAGGATGCGCTCCGCCTCGTGGATGCAGTCGACGGGGCAGACGTCGACGCACGAGCGGTCTTTGATGTCGATGCAGGGCTCCGCGATGATGTACGTCACAAGCGGCCCTACTCTACCGAGGCGGTCAGCTCCCGGATGAGCTCTCTGGCCCGCTCCTCGAGCGCGGATTTCACCACCACGTGATCGAAGCCGGCCTCGTGCGCGCGGCGGAGTCCGGCGGTGTCCGTGTGGTTCGTGAAGCCCAGGAGCGGGCAGTCGGGATACGTCTCGGCAACATCGGTCGGATCGATGCGCGAGATGTCTGCGATCACGAGATCGGGCGCGACAATCGAGTCCGCGGTCACGAAAAGCTGCCCGGGGAGCGCGGCCTCCAACTTGCCCCGGAAGAAGAGATCGACCCCAGCCAGCAGGATCGTTGCCACGCGACAAGGGTAGAACGACTGGCTGCTAGTGTCGAGTCGAATATGTTCGTACCGGTCGCGAAGGTCGACGAGATCGAGCCGGGAACGGTCAAGCCCGTGAAGGCCGGCGAGGTCGAGGTCGCCGTTGCCCGCGTCGGCGACGAGTTCTTCGCGGTGCAGGGGCATTGCCTCCACCTGCAGGGGCCGCTCGGTCACGGGGTGCTCGACGACCACCTGCTCCGCTGCCCGTGGCACGGGTGGACATACGACGTCCGCACCGGGCTGAACGACTTCGACCACGCGATCGAGCTGCAGACGTTCGAGGTCCGCGTCGAGAACGGCCAGGTCACCGTCGACGTTTGAGTCGGGGCTCGAGCTGATCCGCCGCGGTGAGTTCTTCGCCGCGCACGAGGAACTCGAGCTGGTGTGGCGGGCGGCCGCGCCCGAGGAGCGCGACTTCTTCCAGGGGCTCGTCCACGTCGCGGTCGCGTGGTACCAGGCGGGTCGCGGGAACAGAGTCGGATGTGAGCGGCAACTGAAGAAGGCTGCGCGCAGGCTGTCCGCATACGCGCCGAGCCATTGCGGCGTGGACGTCGAGTCGGTGCTGGCGCAAGTCGAGGCCGCCCGCGCGGTCGTCGAGGGCGGCTCGCTCGAGCTCCGGCCGCCGAGTATCTAGACCTCGAGGTTTTGGATTAGGGAAAACGCTGGAAGGCGGAGCGCAGCCACCACAGCCGGTCGAAGAAGAACAGCAGCCCGAGCGCGACGAGCACGAGGCCGCCGCCGATCTCGAAGTACCGGAAGCGGTCGCGCAGCCAGCGGAACGATCCCATCGCGGGCGCGAAGACTGCTCCCGCGATCAGGAACGGGACCGCGAGGCCGAGGGAGTAGGCAAGCAGCAGGACCGCTCCCTGACCGACGGTGCTCGTGTCGCCGGCGAGGACGAGCGTCGTCGCGAGGATCGGGCTGACGCACGGCGCTGCGCAGACGGCGAAGGCACCGCCGAGGAGCACGTTCGAGCCCGAGTCGCGCGCACCGGTCAGCAGGCCCGGCGCGACGAGCCGCTGGGGCACGGGCAGCAGGTGCGCGAACGCGAGGCCGATCACGACGAGCAGGAAGCCGGCGATCTCCTCGAAGACCCGCCGGTCGACCGCACCGCCGAGCGCGCCCGCGGCGGCGCCGAGCAGCACGAAGACGCCGGTGAAACCGAGCACGAACGGGATGCTGCGGACGAGCACACGCCGCACCGATCCGCGCTCCCCGAGGCGGCGCGCTTCGAGCGACGACACAGCCGAGAGGTAGCCCGGCACGAGCGGCAGGACGCACGGCGCGACGAACGAAGCGAACCCGGCGAAGAACGCGATCGGGATCCGGCCGAGCACGGACTAGTGCCCCTTCCAGTAATTGAGCCCAGCTTCTGGGTGGCGAGCACCAAGCGAGAGGCCGCACTCGACCGCTGCGCAGGCTGGTTGCCTGCGCAAGGTCGAGGGTGGACTTTCGCGCCGCGTGATCGCCGGCCAGAAGCGGGCTTGGATTGCTGGAAGGGGCACTAATTCTCGAAGCGGGCGAGCTCCTCGTCGATCCGGCGCTCGACGTCCGGATCGAGCGGAGCGAGCGGCGCCGGCAGCGCAGGCTCGCGCGCGCGGCTCCAGTGCCACGCCACGGCCCCGACGAGCGCCGCGCCGCCGACGAGGCCGACCAGCGGCAGCAGCCAGGCGAGGAGGTCGAACCCGTGCTTCGACGGCTCGGCGAGCACCTGCGGGCCGAACTGCGCGACGAGCTTCCGCTCGATCTGGCTCTTCGTGTCCCCCTCGCGGATCCAGCGAGCGATGTAGAGCTTCATCTGCTGCGCGATCGGCGCATCGGACTGGTCGAGCGTCGTGTGGCAGGTCGGGCAGATCACCTCGCCTTCCAGCTCGCCGAGCGTCGGGTGGCGCTCGCTCGCCGCCGCGACCGGTGCGAGCGCCAGCGCGACCGCGACGACGGCCAGCCGCCTCACGCGAGCGCCCTACGGATCCCGGCGGCGAGCGTCCCGCGATCGACCGCGCCCGGTTCGTGCGCAACGACCTTCCCGGCGGCGTTGACGAAGAACGTCTCCGGCGCACCGGAGACGCCGTACTTCTCGAGCCACTTGCCGCTGCCGTCGCGGACGATCGGATAGGTGATGTGGTACTTCCTGACGAACTTCCGCGCGTCGCCTGAGAAGTCCTGGTAGTCGACGCCGAGCACGACCAGCCGCCCTCGATACTGCTGCGACGCGTGCTCGAGCAACGGCGCCTCTTCCCGACACGGGCCACACCAGGACGCCCAGAAGTTGACGAGCACCGCCTTGCCGCGGAACGACGCGAGACTGAGGTCGCCCCCGCCGTCGAGCCGCGGCAGCGTGAAGTTGGGCGCCGTCGGCAGCTGCCCCTTCCGCACCTCCGCCGCGACGTTGCCGCCGCCGGTCTGGCGCGCGACCTTCCAGACGAGCAGCGCGAGCAGTCCCGCGACGAGCGCGACCGAGAGGGCCTGCGCGCCGAGTCGGAGCGCCTTCATGGCTCTTCTCCCCGCTGCGCCGCGGCAAAGCCGCGGCGCGGCGCAAGGGGGAACCTCGCGGTTCCCCCGAGTCCCCCTCCCTGCAGCATGAGCAAGCTCATGCTGCCGCGACGATGTAGACCGTGGTGCCGATCTGCACGTGGTCGAACAACCACATCGCGTCCGCGACGTGCATGCGGATGCAGCCGTGCGACACCGAGTAGCCGATCGAGCTCTCGTTGTTCGTGCCGTGGATGCCGACGCCCGGGGCGGAGAGACCCATCCAGCGCGGGCCGAGCGGATTGCCCGGGCCGGGCGGCGTGGGCTTCTCGCCGGCGGCCCACGGGTCGGGCGGCGGGTACCACCACGGGTCCTTCCACTTGACGACGATCTGGAAGCGGCCGAGCGGCGTCGGGTAGACGGACTGGCCGGTCGCGACGGGGAACACGCGCCAGTAGCGCGCTCCCTTGAAGAGGAAGAGACGGTTCGAGCCGCGGTGGATGACGATCACCGGGCCGAAGTTCTTGCGCGTCAACGTCGGCGCGACTGGCTTCGTCCGCAGCTCGACGATGTCGCGCGCGTTCCGCCGCAGCTCGTTCGTGATCGCGCGCTCGGCGGCGGCGCGCAGCAGCGCGCGGCCGGGCAGCTCCTTCGTCAGCAACGGTCTGAGGTGACGCAGGAGCAGCCGCGAGTCGGCGGCCGGGCGGTCGATCCGCCTCGCGATCTTGGAGACGTAGGCGTGGACGCGCGCGGGCCGCACGACGACGACGAGCTTCACGCTGGCGCCGGGCTCCGCGTCCCGGGCGCGTGCGATCGCGGCCTTGACGTTCGGGGCTGCAAGCCGCTGGGGATCGGCGTCGAACGTCAGCGCGCCGAACTCGAGAGTCAGCGGCGTTGAGAAGTAGTCGCGGATCGCGCTCACGGCGTCGGTGGGCGTCATCCCGCCGACCGAGACGCCGCCGATCGTCACGTCCTCCGGCAGCAGCGCCGGGGTCGTCGTCGTCGTCGTGCCGGCGGTCGTCGTCGTGCCGCCGGGCGGACCGTCCGCGAGCGCGAACGCGGCGAAGAGGCCTGCGGCGGCGCAGGCGCAGGCAAGCGAGAGACCGAGGCCGACGCGTTTCATGCTTCTCCGGAGGGATCGCGGAAGATCCGCGGATCGTCGCTGATGATAGCGTCCACCCCCGCCTCGGCCAGCGCTGCGGCGACCTCGCTGTCGTTCACCGTCCAGGCCCAGACGGCCGCGCCGCAGGCATGGCACGCGCGTACGGTCGCCGGCGTGATCAACTCGAAATGCAGGGTCGCCGCCGAGACGCCCGCCCGATCGATCAGCGCCGCGATCCGCCGCGGCAGGAGCCGGCGCATCGCGACGAGGCCGCCACGCACGGCGAGCGCGAGGCCGCGGCGGCGCGAGAGCCCGTGCCGATCCTCCGGATACGTGAACGAGGTTGCGAGACCGGGCTCGAGCGCAGATACGGCGCGCAGGCTCGGTGCGCTGAAGGAGCTGACGACGGTGCGCTCGAGCAGCTCGTGGCGGCGCAGCGCCTCGACGAGCTCCGCCTCGCGCCCGCCCGCCTTCAGGTCGACCTGGACGATCGTCCCCGGCCGCTCCGCGAAAAACGCGAGCGCGTCGTCGAGCGGCGGCGAGCCGTCAAGGCCGACGTCGTGCGCGATCTCGAGCCCGCGCGCCCCCGAAACGACGTCGAACTCGACGCCGTCGACCCCGAGCTCGATCGCCGTCGCGAAGGATTCGAGCGTGTTCTCGGGCGCGAGCGCCGCGGCGCCGCGATGACCGATGCGAAGCGGCGCATCGCCGGGGCGCCGGAGCGAGAGCGTCACGGGTTCTTCTTGATCACCACGACGGCACAGTCGTCGCCGAGCTGGCCGCCGGCGAAGGCGCGGCAGTCTCGGACGACGGCGCGCGCGATCTCCGCCGCCGGCAGTGCGCGCGACGCCGCGACCAGCTCGGCGAGACGCTCCGGCCCGTAGAGCTCTCCGTCCCGCCGGGCCTCGAGCACCCCGTCGGTGTAAACGACGACGGCGCTTCCGGGATCGAGCACCGCGCTGTCCTCGACGTACGTCTGGCCGGTGTCGACACCGAGCGCGAGCCCTCGGACCTCGAGCGGCGCAACGCGACCGTCCGCGCGGACGACGAGCGGCGGTGGGTGGCCCGCGCTCGCCGCGGCGACGGTGCCGGTCGCCGCGTCGACGGTCAGGTACGCCATCGTGATGAACTTGCCGGGCGCGATCTCGCCGACGACGACGTCGTTTGCCGAGGAGAGGAAGTCCCCCGGCTCGGGATGCTCGCGCGTCAGCGAGCGAAAGACGAACTTCGCCATAGCCATGTCGGCTGTCGCGTCGATTCCGTGGCCCGTGACGTCGCCCAGCGCGACCCCTAGCCGGCCGTCGCCCAGCTCGACGAAGTCGTAGACGTCGCCGCCGACGTCCACGCGCGCCGAGGACTCGTACACGTCGCCGATCTCGAGTCCCGGCAGTACCGGCGGCCGCTCCGGCAACAGCGAGCGCTGCATCGTGTCCAGGAACTGCTTCCGCTGCTGCGAGAGGAGGCCGTTGTCGATCGCGAGCGCGACCTGGCCCACGATCGAGAGTGCGGTCTCGAGTGTCTCCTCGCCGATCGGACGTCCGGGGTCGAACGAGACGATCGTCAGCGTCGCGACGACGTCGCGTCGCGGCACGATCGGCAGGACCGCCGCCGTCGATCCCTTCTCGAGGAACGGGACGAGCAGCTCGTGAGAGCCGCCGAGCTCGCGCGCAACGACCGGATCAAGGACGACCGCCCGCTGCTGCGGGGACGCACTCCAGGGCTGCGGCAGCGTGAGCACCGCGCGGGCAGCCGCGTCGAGCCGGGGTTTTGCGACGTCGGACGCCCGCTCGGTCCAGAGCTCGCCGCGCTCGTCGGGCATCCGGACGACGGCCGCGTCGACGTCGAGGAGCTCGACCGCGTTGCGGGCAAGCGCGTCGAGCGTCTCCTGCAAATTCAGGCTCTCCGCAAAGGAGCGAGACACCTCGTACAGCGCGCGTACGCGCCGCGCCGCGTCGACCTCGGCGTGCAGCGCCTCCTCGAGGTCCCTGCCGAGCTCCTTCGCCTTCTCGTGCAGGCTCGCGTTCTGAACGGCGACGGCGAGCTGCGCGGCGAGCGCGGCCAGCAGGGATTCCTCGTGCTCGCCGACGATGCGCCCCTGGTCCGGATAGACGGCGAGCAGTCCGATCACCTCCTGGCGCGCGATCAGCGGGAGCGCGACGGCGGCCTCGATCCCGGACTCCGCCGCCGCGCCGCGCACGCTCGCGAGCAGCGGTTCGCGGGCGACGTCGGAAACGGAGACGATGCCGCGGCCGCGGAACGGCCCGAGCAGCAGCCCGAGCAGCGTCTCCGCGACGAAGACGTGCGCGCCGGCCAGAGCTCGGCCGGCGGCTGGGTGCAGGCGCCCCTCCTCTCGCAGGTAGACCGCGACGCGCTCGACGTCGAGCAGCTCCGCGGTGCGCTCGATGCCGGTCGAGAGCGTGTGCGCGAGCGAGAGCTGCGCGGTCGCCTGTCCGACGACGGCGAGCAGCGCGCGGGTGCGCTCGAGCTCCAGCGCGCGGCGCCGCGCGAGTTCGCCCGCCTGCAGCGCGTGCGCCGCCCGGAGCGCGAAGGTCGCGAGTCCGGCGAGCGCCCCTTCGTCCGGATCATCGGCAAAGACGAGTTGCAGGACGCCGGTCGCGGGCTCGCCGAGCCGCGCACTCGCAACGGCCGCGCCGCCGATCCGCTCCTGCGTCAGGAAGTCGTGCGAGTCGAGCGCGACGCGCGCCGCCGACGCGAGCGCCGGCTCGGCGACCTCCGTCTCGCCGTGCGACGCGGAGAGCTCGGGCTTGCCCTCCGACGCGCGCCAGAGGAAGGAGGCCTCGGCCCCTGCTGCGTCGGCTGCGAGCCGCGCCACCTGCGACGCCGTACGCGATTCGTCCGTGCCGGCGACGAGTGCCTCGCCGGCAAGGACGAGCGCCTGCTCTACGTCGTTTTCACCGCGGCGTCCGTCGGCGGCGCCGAGCGCGCGGAGCGCGAGCGCGAGCTGGTCGGCCGCGATGCGGGCGAGCAGCCGCTCGCCCTCGTCGAACGGCGCGCCCGCGCGCAGGACCTCCAGCGACCCGAGCAGCGTTCCGCCGAGCTGGACCGGGACTCGCAGCGCAGCGTCGAAGTTCGGCGCCCGCGACATCTCGACGCCGTCGCCGACCTCGGCGGCCGGGACGCGCGATCCCTCGAGCAGCGCTGCGAGCGCCTGCGACGCCGAGTGGACGGCGCGCGCCGTCAGGTGCTCGCCGTCTGCATCGAGCGCCCGCACGACGCCCACGTCCGCCCCGCACGCCGCGGCCGCCGCGCGCGCGAACGCGGCGAGGGCAACGCTCGAGGAAGCCGACGCAGCGGCCGCAGTGCCCGCCTCGGCCAGCGCCCGCAGAGCGGAGACCGTCACCGAAACGGCGTCACCGCGCTCTTGTCGCGTGTCGACGACCATGCCCCCGAGGCGGAAGTATCGCTACGGCACTAGACTTTCGCCAATGGCCAGGCCGGAACCAGGCGTTCGCCCGGAGCCGTCGACCGAGCCGCCGCCCGTCGATCCCTCCGAAGCGATCCACCACGCGTACCGCTTCCACCGCGCAAAGCGGCGCGCCCGCGTCGAGCACCGCCGGCGCACACGCGAGGCAGGGCTCCGCTTCTACGTCATCCTCGTCGTGCTCGCGTTCCTGACCGTCGTCCTCGGCCTGACGATCTGGAACGAGATTCAGCGCCTTTTCGGGCTCTAATCGCCCAAAGTCCTACGGACTTCGGGCGACGAAAACCATTCATTTGGAGGCGCAGCGCTTCGGACACGGTCGGCGAGCAGCGCGGCAGAGCCGCGCTGCCGGCAGAGGTCAATCGGAGGATCACGGTCGCCAAAAGGCGCAGCTCTGCCCGCCGACGACAACCCGTTAGCGAAGCGGCAAACCCTTCAATGAAGCTCTCGCGCGGAGTGCGCAGCACCTCGCGCGAAGCGACGACAACCGTTAGCGAAGCGGCAAACCCTTCAATGAAGCTCTCGCGTGAAGTGCGCAGCACTTCGCGCGAAGCCGAATGGACTCCACGCGCTTTGCTCCCACGTACCGTTCCCGCACATCGGGCAGACGGGCAGCTCGCGGTAGACCGTCACGCCGTAGCCGCACTCTGAGCAGTGGAACTCGCCTTTGACATGCTCGCCCGCCGAAATGAAGGCGACGTAATCCGCGGACGCGTCCGGCGCGTCCGATCCCTCTACGTCCAGCATCAGTGCGACCCCCTCTTTGTCACTCGTATCGTGACGTCCTGTCGACACTGTGCCCATACTCTACCCCGTGGAGACAAATGATCCCTATCCGGCTCCCGGGCGCCCTGCGGCCCCGGTTCGCGCCTGGGCGCTGGGCGAGCGCCTGACCTGGCTCTCGGGGCTGATCCTCCTCCTCTCGACGCTGATGGGCTGGTACGTCGGCTCCGGCGACGGTCTGACCATCAGCGTGATCGGCTGGCACACGGGCGCACTCGGCAAGCTCGTCTTCTTCATCGGGCTGGCTGTCCTCGCGCTCGTCGCCCTGCGGCAGGCGGGGATCGAGCTCCCCGCGACTGTTCCGGAGAGCCTCGTCGTGATCGCGCTCGGCGCGCTGGCGACCGTCTTCGTGCTGATCCGGTTGATCTCGATTCCCGAACGGTTCCTGCCCGCAGACGGGCGGGGAGTCGGAATCTGGATCAGCCTGCTCGCGGCGCTCGGCGTGATCGTCGCGGGACTGCTGGAAGCAGCCGAAGAACTCTAACGGCTGCCGGCGGCGCGGCCCCAGCCGCGCCGCTCGAACACATGACGCGACTCAGCGCTCCCGCGACCGCCGACCAATCGGAGCGGCCGAAGGCCGCGACCCCGAGCGGAAAGCGAAGCGGGCGAGGGACAAGCGAACTCTGACGGCTGCCGGCGGCGCGGCCCCAGCCGCGCCGCTCGAACACATGACGCGACTCAGCGCTCCCGCGACCGCCGACCAATCGGAGCGG
>WNEY01000871.1_pt1 | contig 20020 bp, 12 predicted proteins | sample 5400531 | NCBI WGS metagenome assembly WNEY01 (sample SAMN13153338, study PRJNA577476) | soil metagenome | isolation source: 200 cm saprolite under Douglas fir tree site 1 | place: USA:California | collected 2015-04-18
TCGCGGGCCCCTCGCGGGGGGAAGCGCAGCTCGGTAGTTCAGCGAAGAAGGAGGGGTGAGAGAGGGGCTGCTTCGCGCGAAGGCCGCGCGGAGGGTCGGAACGACCGTCCCTGCGCGATCGTCGCCGCAGTCCGGTTGGACGAAACGGGAGCGCAGGAGAAGACCGGACGACCATCCTACGCAAGGTCACCCGTACGGAGCAGGATCGAGCCATCAGGCTCACGCTGGTCCAGGAGATATTTCCGGCGGGCGAGCGCCTCGATCTCCTGCCGATGCTTCTTGAACGCCGCCTCCGGCCGCAGCCGGTCGCCATCGGAAAAATGATCGTCGAGCGCCTCGCGTGAAATCCGGCAGCGCACGCGCGTCTTGCCATCCTGTCCCCGGAAGGTCACGCCGTCGCCATCGGCCTTGTATTCGGGATTGCCGAACACAAGCGTGCGCTTGTCGGTCATGCCGAGCACGTCGAGGATTGCCAGCACGGAGGAAAGCTGAAGGTCTTTCTCGGCCCGCTCGAAGCGCGAGACGGTCGGCGTGCTCACCTTGGCGAGCGAGGCTAGCTGCTTCTGCGTCAACTTCATGCCGCGCCGTCGCCGGAGCGCTTCTTCGACAACAACTGGCCAATTGATCTGAAACTCCCGTTCCATCGGCGCTCCATGAGCTCGAGAAGTTTTGTTCCGAGAGCCTCGTCCCCAACGCGCTTGGCGGCATCGGCGACGGCTTTCTCCGCCGCCTTGCGGCGGCGGTCGATGTTCCGAGCCGCCTCGGTGAGGACTTCCGCATCGAGGCCATAGGCCTTGCTCAGGCCGACAAGGTGCTTGGGTTTGAGCTGCTCGAGGACGAGATTGGCGGCATCGCCGATCGCCAGGGCAAGCTGGCGATATTCAGGGTAGAGCGCGGCGGCGACAAGGTCGTAGGCGGGCGTGAGCCGCAAGCCGTCGGGCGTGTGGAACATCGCGAAGTTCTTGAGGTGGGCATCGGTGTTGCCGGTCAGCAGGCAGACGAGAATGCGCCGATAGAGCCGCCACGCATCCACCGGCGTGCAGCCCGGCGTGTCGAGGATGAACGCCGCCATGTCGTCGTAGGAGGCGTCGTATTTGTCGTCGCCGGAGCGCTTGCCGAGAAGCTGGTTGAACTCCTCGAAATGCCGCTTGGCCCCGCTGCGCAGGCGATCAAAGCGCGGCACGACCAGCGCCCGCTCCTCGATGCCGTCAAGCTTGGCGATCACCGGCGCAACGATCTCGTCGTCCGGCAGCAGGGCACGGCACGCGATCGTGGTCAGATACTCGTTCTCGACGATGTCGCGCAATGCGCCCGCGGGCAGCTTGGCAATGAACGTCGAAGTCTCGTCGCGCCGCGCCGGCCGATAGCGGCGGCCCTCCCTGACGGCGAGAAGCTTGGGCTGGATGCCGGAAAGCGATGCCCGGCTGGTGAGCGCGGCGGCGGCGATCGGATCACCGATGTCGATCGCCGGCTCGGCGAGCGGCGCTGGGTCGATCACCGAAACCGCCCCGGCGCAATCGCGGCCGAAGGCGAGAAGCAAGGCGAAGCGGTTGCCCGCATCGACCTTCAGCGCCCGCGCCTGGGCGTCGCGCAGCCAGCCTTCGGCAGCCAGGTTGTCGAAGAAGGGGTGCAGGCCTTGCTCGCAGATATGTGGAGCGGGCCGGAGCGGCAGCGTGAAGGCGATGGCGGGATGCTTGCCCGCGAGATAGGTCGGATCGTAAGTGAAGACGCAACGCCCGCTCGGCTCTTGCCGCAACTCGCCGGCGTAGAGATCGCGGTAGTAGACCCGGCCCCATAGCGCCGCCGCCATATAAAATCTCTTTGATGTCTCTGTCTGAAACGACGTTTATATAAAATATATTTTATCAAATCACGAGATAAAGATCAAGAAATAAAACATGTTTTATATCAACGGCCTAAAGAGGCTCCCTGTTCTTGCACAGGGTGCGCGAGACCACGCCGACATTGGCGGCCGCCCGACACGACCGTGGCTGCTCGCCACCGCCCAGGAACCCATCGAAGAGCCGCTCCCCGGTCGCGCAGGCAATGGCACCGATCGCGCCAAGGCCGACCCCCCTGCCCGTCGGCGAGACCGGGGGTAGCAACCGCAAGGGAGGCTCCGAACGCGGGACACCGAGGCTCCGCACCAGGGCCCCCTTCAGTCACGAGCAATCCGACCTTCCTTCGGGCCGGAGGCCGCCCAGCGCCTCAATCCCGGCCGCCAGACAGAGCCGATCAAAGCTCGCCGAGACCTCGTCCCACGCCTTACCCACAGCTTCTGACCTCATCGGCGGCAAAGCTGTCGCAGTTGTGCTAAATCTCTTCATGGCGTTGCTTTCCTTTCGTGGAATCAGCACCCCGAGCCTACCGGCTCAAGGCGAGCAACGCCGCTCCTCTTTTTCAACAGCGGCTGGGACAATCCCCGAGCCCGCCTCGGCGGCGCTGATGATGTCAGTCAGGCTAGCCGTGGGCGGTTTGTGGAGGACGCGAGAATCCGGCAAGCCCGTAGGAGCCCGCGCCGTTGTGCTGGTCGTGGTTCACGAGGGCGAGCATCCGATCGTGCGCATCCGAGCCTCAACTGAACTTGTTGCTGAAAAAGCTCAAGCTCGAACTGCCGGCCCAGCCGCCCCCGAAGATCACCGCTTCGTCGCCCCAGCCAGCAGCCCCCGTGTAGTGCAGACCTTCGAGGCGCGCCTCGTGCAAAATCAACTACTTAGCCCTTCGCACCCTCCAATCGGCTAAGTTGGGCTAACACTCACTATCAATGAAATAGGGGCGTAGTCCTTCTATCTTGGAGCCTCACCATGTTGGACCAGGGAATCCTGCGATGCAGATGCTCGAAGAAGCGGATTATCGTGAATTCGCCAATGTGCTCCGCGAACGCGTAATGGCGCGCGCGCCCGATTGGACCGATAGGAACGAGACCGATCCGGGCATCATGCTGGTCGAGCTCTTCGCGTTCCTGGCGGAGTCGCTACTTTACCGCGCGAGCGCGATTCCCGAGCGCGGACGCGCCAGCGCTACTCGCTTGGCGACATTCGCGCTGAGTCTCGCGGCTCAGAGTGCGCCGCGCGAATGCGGCGCACTCGAGCGACCCCGCTACTTCTTTGGCCAGCTGCTCGGCGTCGACGAGTTCAGGCTGGAACAGGATTACTTCCGCGAGCGCCTGCGGCGCCATCATCGCGAGCTGCACGGCTTCGGCGTCGTTCGCGGCCTGGCCGTGTCCGTCCAGGATTCAGGGGCGGGAGAACAGGTGGTCGTCGAGCCGGGATTCGCGCTTGATCCGCACGGCGAGGAGATCGAGGTGCGTTGCCCCGCGACGGCCCCGCTGCCAGCACAAGGGCATCTTCTCTACGTGGTCCTGCTTCATGCCGAGCGACCGACCCACCCTCAGCCGGCGACGGATGGCCGCAACGCGCAATTCACCCGGATCCAAGATGGATATGCCATTTACGTGGCGACGGCCGCGATGGGCAATGGGGTGGCATTGGCACGCTTGCTTCGTGCCGACGGCAACTGGCATGTCGACGAGGCGTTCCGGCCGGCGCGGGTGGCCTCCCTCGTGAGTTGAACTCGCGCCGTTTTGGAACAGGTGTGCACAGGCCCTGTGCTTCGCATTTGTCCTGTCTAGCCGCGTCGCCCGGTGAAGATGGGGTGAGACGTTGCCGATTCCGCCGCATCGGCACTGCCGCGCACATCGATGCCATTCGAAGCGCGACGGCAGCAGCTTCGCCGCGGATCTTGTTGCGAAGTCAAGCTTCCTTCAGCCCAGCTCGACATGCTCGACGAACACGAGGCGCCGATCCTTCTCCGTCGGCACCTTGTCGTAAGGCCGGTCATCGTCCACCAAATACTCCTCATACTCGGCAATCACGATCCGGTAACGCCCTTCGCCCGCGGGTAAGGTCACGCTCCCTTCCCAAATGGGTGGGACGACGAAGAGCTGATCGATCAGTCGCTGTTCCAGCACAACGTCGAACCGGCGCTCGGAAAGCGCCTTCTGAGCACGAAGCCTCGATCGCGCCGACACTCTCGCCGGCTTTCGCGCGGCTCTCGCCGCCGGCTGCACGATGGCATCGCTGGCGCGCTTCCAGCCGAAGTCCTCGCCTTCGGCCTCGTCAAGCCGCTCGACCCAGACCTCGATAATGGTTGTCGTTGCCACCTGCGCTGGCCGCAAAGATCGGGCCTGATGAGTGATCGGGTCGATAACGCTCATCGAAGGCGCTCGAGCCGCTTCGAGGTGGCTACTCGAATCCGTGAAGCGGTTGCCGAATACGGCAAGGTGTTGTTTCTTTGGGCTGCGAGTCGGTGTGATGCTCAGCCAACGGTCTGCAGTCAGCGGCATGAAGTCGGCGAGAACGACGTTCGAGAGATGCGCGCCAGTGATCGATACCGGCTGGTAGCGCGCCAGCGCCAAACGGATGAACGGATAGTAGGCGGCACCCGTGTCGATCTCGATGTCGCAGCACCACAGCCGCCGCTCTTCGTCATAGAACAGGTCGTGCGGCGCGACCTCGACCGGGGACGCAGAAGTCGTCGGCTCATCAGGCGGAAGCAAGCCGGTCACGGTGAAGTCTCCCGGTGGCTGGTCTGCTTCCGTTGGCGGCGCATCCTTCGGCAACCACTGGCCGCTTGGATCGGATTTCGTGCGCGCGAGCGGGAAATTCGAGCGCTTGGGCGCGATGCCGGAGACGAAACCCGAAAGCCAGATCGGATCATTGCCCCACTGGGTAATATATTTCTTGTATGGAGCGGATTTAGGCTCCTTATCGGGATTTCCCTTGAAGGAGGACGGCGGCAACACGACGCCGAGCATCTCGCCGTAGCCGGAGACGTTCCAAGGCCGGTCGAGATAGACCCGCAAGCCGCCACCGCGACGCCAACTCGATCGGCGGCCCTTGTCGTCCTGGCTCCGCACCCAGCCAAAAGTAGGCACGATATAGAGCACGTCGGGAGCCGGCGGCGGCGCTGAGCTCGGAATCCAGGTCATCGATCGCGGACCCGTGATCTCGATATTCTTCTCCGTCGGCACGCCCGCATCGGTCAAGATCGTCGCCGGCAGGAACTCGCGGAATTTGGAGGTCGCCTGCAGTGCATACTCGATGCGGCGGTAGCGTGTATCGTGGAACTCGTGGAACTTTGGCGTAACGAACTCGCGTTCGATCCTGAGATTGATGCCGATGAGATCGTCGCCCTTCTCGATCGCGTGCTCGGCGATGCCCCCGGCTGGATGACCAGGGCGACGCCGGGCATAGGAGGTTGCGTCGGTAATCTTGACCGGGAACGCGACGTCGCCGCGCGCGTGGTCGACCTGGATCGCTTCACTCTCGGCGATGCCGGCATCGTCCCTCGGCTCATGCCATTCGGCGAGAAGATCGACACGATCGGTGCTCTTGAGACTGCAGGTCGCCACAATGCGCGGCTGAGCCCATGTGGCCGATGGACCGCGCTCAATGACGATCTGCTTGATCGTTGGCGCGATCAGCGGCCTCTGCACGGCATGAACAATCTCGACCGTCCGCCATGGCGTCATCATCCAATGTTGCCCGCTCAACGCCAGATCCTGGCCCTTTGCCCGTTCCGAAGGCGAGAGCCAGCCGAACACGCCCATGGTCGCGAGGGCGTCCTTGGACAGCCGCATCGACAGCCGAACCTTGGCCCGGATCGCCTTGGGCAGCGGGATACGCAGCGTGCCGGTTGCCGCAACGAAACCCGGCTTTGCGGTCGGATGGTCGCTCACCTCGATCTTGAATGGCCGTGCATTCGGCCACGCGCCGGTCGGATAGAGCGCGATCACAATGATCTCGCTGTCCCTGATGTTCGGGTGATCGAAGATGCGGACCGCCACCTCTTCTGCCAGCGGATCGGGCAGATAGGTGAGATCGTGTTCATCGTGGTAAACGGCGAATACGGTATCGACGGGTGAAGCGTCGAGCGGTCCCTGCATCGGGATCGTTTCTTCGCGCAGCGAAGCGGCCGGGTCTTTGGCATCGAGGTCGTTTTGGTGGGCCAGCAGGTTGAATGTGGACGAATCGACACGGCCGCCCGCATCGAGCTTGCCGTGCTGTTCGGCATCACGCACGCTTGCCTGGGCCGGGACGGCGAAACGACGCGCCGTCTCTGCCGTGGGGACGGTGTTCAATGCCGGCGTGTCGTTAAAGCTCCGGATCGCCATCCGGCTCATCGATTCGCCTTCGGCAGGCCGCTCGGTGGCGCCACCTTGCGGCTTCACCAGGGCGATCACGGGCGCTGCGACCGGTTCATAGCGAAGATAAGGCCGCGCCTTTGGCTCGGGCTTCTCCGGCCCGAAATCCTCTTGTTGCGGCGGCAGCGAGTTACCAGCCAGGTCGACGGCACGGGCACGCATCCAATAGTGCCGCCCGAAGCGCAGACGGGGCAGCGAACCCGGAACCGCGCGGAACCGCGACTTGAACTTCAATCCCGGCGGCAACTCCGCCTCGCTCTCGGCCGTCGTCTTGTCGACCGAGTCGTCCGGCTGCACCGCCCGACCGGGCGGAGGCGCCGCCAGACTCCAGCCGGTCCACGCGACCAACGCCTCGTGGAGGTAGACAAGATTCTGGTTGCTGGCCGGATCGGCGGATTTCGTCGCGCCGAGCCGGATGGTGCCCTCCTCCGGCTTATCGGGCGTCACCACCACCGCGCCGTCGTTGAGATCGTACATGGCATTACGTTGGCACAGCGAGCGCCATCGCTTGCTGGTGCTGTCCCAGACGTCGATGCGGTACCCGCGCACGACGTCCTCGGCCCACAGCGCCGGCGGATTCGCGCCCGCTTGATTCTGGAAGACCTTCTCGGCGGCTTCATTCTTCGCCTTGTTCCCGGCGAAGCGGTTCTTGAGCATCGCCCAGCGATCGCGGTGGACAAGCATGAGCCCGGCGGTGCGCAGGCTGGGCGCTCCCAGCTCGTGCTCGAACTTGGTCACCGAATCCGTCCGCGGCGCCAAACGCGGATCACCGTCGTCGTCGACCACGCTCGGCCGGAACCGCGCCAGCGAGCGGGCGAAGCCCATGAGCTTCAAGCCGGCGCTGTCGACGTCGACCTGCAGGACATCGAACCGGCCGGGGTCGAGATCGAGCAGCCCGTCGGCGACCCGCGCGTCGCCCGTCAGGAGGCTCGGGCTGGAGACCGCCTGAAAGCGATCGGCGGAGAGCCGCGTGTGGGTGCCGGGCGAGGCGTCCTTCGTCTTGGGCACCTGCAGGGCACCCGGCTCGAACGTCACAGCGACCGCGAGAAGCTGGTCGGGCGCGCGGGGAAATGAATCTCTGTCGAGGACGAAATCGATCACCAAGCCGAGGCGCCGCAAAATGGTCGGATAGGAGTTCATCGCCGCAACGATCTGGTGGAAGTCGAGCTTCTTCGCGAGATCCCCTTTGGCCGGCATCGGCGGCCGTTCGTACTCGACCCAGCTTGCGGTGATCCGGTCATCGTCGCGCCGCGGTCGCCTTCGCACCGGCCGCGATGTGGCGGGCGGCGTGTGGAAGAGCTGGAAGCGTGCAAGGGTGTCTGCAAGGTTCGCCTGCTCGGTCGGCATCTGCAGGTCGTAAAGACGCGCGAATTGGCGGCGCGGATCGCGCAGGCCTGTGTCCTGGTCAACGCTGCCGCGATCGTTCTCCTGGACAGCCGAGACGAGCTGCCTCCAATCGGGGTCGTCCGCTATGTCAGAAACCAGGGGCATGTCGCCGGAAGCGTTGCGCGCGAGTTTCGCGTAGAGATTTCGGACCAGCGATGCCATCAAGCGCGTGTCGTAGGACAACACCACATTGTTCGACAGGTCTTTGAACTGGAAGCCGCGCACAAGGAGATCGGCCGTGAAAAGCGCGCGCCAGACGTCGGAGTCGGCAACGCCCAGCGTATCGTCGACGCGAGCGGCACCCGCCAGCTGCATCGCTGGAATAGAGACGATGGTGCCGCCGTAGCTGATTGTGAACGTCGCCTTGGCCAGGGTCGCCGGCCAGTCCTCCCAGTCGGGGAAGAACGAGGAGAGCTCAGGCTTCTGCGCCTGCGGGTCAAGGCGCGGTGACAGCATGACCGAGACGCGCAAGCCGGCGCCGTCTTTTGTGTAACCGTTTGGCAGCGTGGTCCAGAGAAATGATTGCTGGGCCATCTATGCCGCCTCCGCCACGAACGCGTCGCAGTATTCGCTCCACAGACCCTGGTTGGGCATCAAGTCGATGAACTTCGGATCCGCGGCCGATCCGCCGAACTCGCGCCGACACCGCACCGATACCTCGGCGCTGAAAAACAGCACTTCGATTTCGACCACCAGCGTCGCCTCGCCGTACATGAGCGCGTTGCCGCCTTCTTTGTGGTAGCCCAGCTGCAGGTTGAAGGTGAGCGAGACCGAGATGATCGCAAGCACGCACAGCTCACCGTGGATGCGGACGTAGCCCGCGAGGTCGATCGATCCCTTGTCTGGAATGGGCTCGAGCCAATGGAAATAGACGCCCGCCTTGACCTCGACGGCTCCCGATGCGACGCCGAGGTCGATCGCGACCGCGGCGCCGAATTCGAGTGCCGCCTCGATTTCGGTGACGCCGCGTGCCGAGACGCCGATCGCGAAAAAACCGCCTCCGCCAAGGAGCGAGACCGTTAAGCTGAACGGATGCTGACGTTCGGAGAACCGAAAGTTGACCGAGCATGGCTGGGAGTCGAACGGCAGGTTGAAGCCGGCTCCGAGCGAGGCATTCGAGAGCGAGAAGATGCCGACGCCGATCGTCGGCAGGGTGAGCGAGTAGGCGGCGCTGATGCCGCTGGGTGTGACGGACAGGCTCGGCGGATCGGAGAAGCCGTTTGAGGGAATGAACTTGCGCAACTCATTGACGAACTCGAGCGGGCCGCCGAACTGGACTGCATCGTCGCCTTTTCGCAGGCTCACCTGCACGTCCGGCTTCTGCCCTTTTTTGGCGACGAATTTGAGCAGCTCGAACCATATGATGATGAAGCCGAACAGGTTGACCTTGAAATTGTCGATGCTCGCGGTCGCCTCGAAACTGGCGTCGCCAGGGTTTTTGATCGGCGTCGTCACCAGGCCGTTCATGGCGAGGGTCGTCTGAGCCTTCGCCGGATCCGCCCGCGGAACGATCAGTTTCAATGGATCCGATTGAGTGACTTCGGTCGTCCACGCGAAGGACGCCTCGACGCGGTCGGGAAATTCGCGCGACAGCAGCTTGGGTACGTCACTGCCCGCCAGCGAGGTCGCGACGCTGAGCAGGTCGGAAAGGTTGATCCCGCCCAGGATCTTCGCGTCCTTGAAGAATTCGGTCGGGTCGAAGCGGTTGTTGATGATATGACCGAGTGCGCTTTCGATCTGCTTCGGATCGCTCGGGTTCGCCGGCAGCTTCGCTGCAACAGGGCCCATGATCTTGGAGAGCCCTTGGACCACCATTTGCGGCGAGGCCAGTGCTCCGAGCGCATCGCTTTTGGCTTGCTCGGCCCCTCCGCCGAAGCTGAGCGGCGTCGCCGTCGTGAGCTGCAGGAATAGCTTGCCTGGGTTTTTGCTGGGGTCTGCCGCGCCGAAGCCGTGCTCCTTGTAGACCTGCGGGTACGCCACCGGCACCACGAAATTGGACAGGCCGAGCATCTTCTGAATCGCTCGGACACCAACGTCCGCCTGCTCGATCTCCGGGTAGTAATTCGGCGCAAGCTCGAACTTCGTAGTGAGCGCCCCCATCGCGAAAGTCATGCGTGCCGTCGGCAGCCGCGGATCGCCCTTGTCGCCGAGGTCGAAGGGCGCGAAGGCCACGGTCGCTCCGCCGAGCTCCGCGCGTCGGCGCTGGACATGGGAAGCATTATAGCCGTCGCGGATCGCGCCGATATTGTCGCGGTTCGCCGTCTCGCCGATGAATAGTAGCGGGAGCGAGAACGTCACGCGATTCCCGTCGAGGTCCGTTGCCGCGACATCGAAGCGGAAATCGACCGGTGTGGCGGAGCCCGCCGGGACCATCGGCCAGAACACCATCCGCCGTTGAACCGCCCCCACGTAGATCGGCAAACCGGAGGGACCTGGATCGAGCTGCGTCGGGGCCGCGCCGGGCTCGACCAGATCCGGTGTCACGCGCGTCAGAATCTCGACGCGCCTGAACGGAAAATTGCGTCCGCCAAATTGGTGGTTGGCGCCGGTGTAGTCCTTCACGCGCTCGCGCACGACGATGAAAAAGCGTTGCCGCAAAACGGCGATCCGCTTCCGGGAATCGCCGCCGAGCGACTCGAACTTCCGTTCCGTCACCTTGACCAGCGATGCGGCATGACCAAAATCGCCCAGAGTCCCCGCGTACATGACGCGCACGTAATGGTCCCGCCCGAGCGTCGCCAAATGGCGCCATTGTTCGAGGTCCACCGATTGCGGGCGCGGGTTCCAGTTTCCTTCAGCGTCCAACAAGGCGCCGAGCGACGTGAGATGCAGCCGTTTGGCCTCACTCGCACGGGGCGTGTAGCGTCGCCGCCCTGGGCCGGACTCATTGAAACCTGCCATGAGCTGGACCAGCATCTTGCGGTCCAATGGATCGAGGCTCATGCGAAACGGCAGAGGCGGCGGTCCGAGCAAGGTGTCGAACTGCTCGATCGGATAGTCGGGCGACCAGATCGCCCGCACTTTGCTCGGCGCGTCCGGGCCGAAATCCTCCTCCGCCGTCGTCAGCCTCGTGTGCCACAGCTCCGTGCGGCCATGCTGCTCCACCGGATGGTCGCGGTGCAGCCAGCGCGCGGGAGCGAGCGGCGACAGTACCAGCCGGTACGGCAATTCGAGCGCCGTCACGCTGCGGGAGGGTTGGTGCGGAGCAAACACGATCGGCAGGAACGGGACATGGGCGATTGCATTCGCATCCAATCGTGTTGCTACCATTGATGCGAATGCCTCGGTCGCTGCGAGCGAGAGCGCCGCGACCGTGGCATCGCGGCTCAGCCCGGCGCGCAGCTGCGGAAACCGCTCGCCGATTCGATCGGCTTCGATCCGCATCAGCTCCTGCAGCACGGTCCTGAGATCTTCGTCGAGGCCGGCAGCAATGCCCGCCGCCGCGCGGTCTGCCAGGCGCCCCGCCGCCCGGGCGATCGCCGGCTCCGATCCCGCGCCGCCGATGGCAGATAGAGCCGAGCCGACCGTGCTCCGCACGCTGGCCCAGCCCGCCGACGCCGTCAGGGCACTCAACCAGTCGCGACCGAAGATCGAGAACTCCGAATCCGGCGTCGCATTGACGTCGAGCCGCATGGGCCATGTGCGAAACGCGGCAAGCACGGCATCGAGTGTGTACGGCAGACTCGACTCGCCTTCCGGCATTGCGAAGGCGATGCGGCTTCGGCCCGCCATGCGCACGCGCGATGACGGCAGCGGCGGCACGCTGTCGGTGTCCATCGCGACGAAGTCCGGATCCACCGGCGGAAGATCGGCGTCGGACTTTTCGAGAAAGGCCTCCTCGCCGAAGCTCTGTGGCGGGAATTCGATGATGAAATACGCCGCGGTGTTCGCGTCCTGCTTCTTGAGCCGCGGCGGCTGTTCGGCCGCGAGCGCCAGATTCATGAAGATCAAATCAAAGACGAGCAGGTCGTCCGGACGGCGCACTGAAACGCGGAGCTCCTTCGGCAGACGCGGCAGGATCTGGTCAATGATGCGACCAATGTCGAACGGAGGCTCGCTGACCAGGCTGGGAGTCTGATGGGCGAGCACAGCACCGACGCGCACCCCGAGGCGCCGCTCCTGGTGGAGCAAATTTTCCGCGGTTTGCATGGCGGATGCAGCGGTTCGCGCCGCGACCGGAGTCGATTTTGGCGCGTGGGCCCGTTTTGACGGTGATTTCGGCCTGCTGCCGGCTCGCCGTGCCGAGCGCCCCCTTGTGGTCTTGGCCATGCGGCGTCCCCTGTAAACGTCACGGCGCAACCCGGCTGGCAGTATGCGCTAATCGACCCAAAGCTACAATCGAACGCTCAGCAGCAGCCTGCCGTCGGCCTTTCGCGCATGCGCGAAGTTGATGTAGCCTGATGGCAGAGCTGCCACGGGACGTGCCGAAGTTGTCGCTTGCAAAAACTAGACGAACGATTCCATGATTCTGATCGTTTGTATGGGATTCTTTCCAATCGTGCTTCGCTGTAACCTCGTTTTGTGATTCGCTGAACGAGGTTGAAGATCATGACGGCATGGCGGCGAGTGTTGGAATTGTGCATTGGAAATGAGGATTTGGCGCGGCTGAGAGAGAGATCGCGCTCGCGAACGGAACCGGCGAGCCGGGTCGAGCGGGCACGGATGCTTCTGGCCTACCGGGATGGCCCATCGTTCTTTGCCGTCAGCCGGGGCTTGGCATTGCACCATCAGACTGTACAGCGCTGCGTCGAAAGGGTGTGGCCTATGGTCCGATGGCGGCGATGGATGACCGGCGGCGGCCGGGGAAAGAGCCGACGATTACAGCCGAAGCCAAGGCCTGGTTGGTGTCGCTTGCCTGCCGCCTCCAAACGGCGATTATCCCAGACTTGACTTGTCCCGGGAGATAAGCGGGATCGGAAGAAGTGCCCGAAATTCGGGCAGATTCCGGGTGCGTTGAAGGATTTGTGCGGTCGGCCACCCTCATGGGCGAAACGGAGTCGCCCCATGAGACGCAAGCGCCGCCGGAAAGATTGGTTAGCCGCCAGATATGCGCCCGTTTGGGCGGCGCTCGTAGCGAGTCTGAGTTCGATAATCGTAGCCTTGATCCAAAAGTTTCTCTGAAATGGCTCCTACCAGCCCTAATCTTCGTATTCGTAATCGGGGTCTTGGGAAACGCGAAAGCGTCCAATGTCGCTGGCGTCTGCATGTTCGGGGAACGTCAACACTCTGCAAAAACCGGTAGTGCGAAGACGGTTCAGCCCATCCCAATAGTGCAAATATCCGATGCAATACAATTTCGTGAAACCGTCACGGATGCTCTCTTGCTCGGTATTCGGGATAATAGTTCCGTCCAAAATATTGGGAAGATGCAAACTGACCCCGCATTGCAATTGATATCTGATCCTTATCGGAGGGATTTGTAGTCTTGGAAACGGGATCGATGTGCCTTCCTCCACAACAATAAATTTTGCCCCATATTCCGTTATGACCGCTTCGGTTGTGCCGTTGTTGACGCATACAATAGTCGCAGAAAGTGGGGTATTCCACAATTCACTGGCCAAGAAGACATGTTTGATTCTGATCTTTGGCCGGTGAGTAGAAAGAAATTCATCACGCGCCAGCTTAAATTGGTTTTGACTGGCGTTCCACAAATTATCAGTGGAAAGTTTCAAAGTCAGCGTGAATACGGCGATCGCGATAGTGGCAGCAGCAGTCCAAAATTCCGCATGAGTAATAGTTTTCCAGAGGTACAAGAACGCGATATAGAGTACGTTGTCTGGATGGCATTGTTGCTGTGCGTGATTGGTGGCGGTATCGCATACGTTTACATACAGAGGATGAACTACCAAAATTCCAATAACAAGAAGAATGAATCCCACACTCAATAAAACGATGAAAATGAACGCTCGCATGATGCGCACATCCCTAGTCTAGCATCCGCCGATCGCGGTTCCAGGCTGCGAGGTTGGTTGCGGGGGTAGGATTTGAACCACCGACCTTCAGCTTATGAGCCCGACAGTGCCTCAATCCTGCGCTGGAATGTGGGCTTCCTTGACGATCCTGGCAAACTTCGCCAGCTCCACCTTGAAATACGTCTCGAACTCCTCCGGCGTGCTGCCGACGCCCTCGTAGGCCATGGCCTTGAGGCGCTCGCGCATGTCGGGCGCGGCGAGCGCCTTGGCGGTTTCCCGCTGGATGAAGGCGACGATGTCGCGCGGCGTCGCCGCCGGCGCGAACCAGCCCTGCCAGCTCGTCGACGCGAAGCCGGGGATGCCGGCCTCCGCGACCGTCGGTACGTCGGGAAGCGTGTCGGAGCGGCGCGGCGCGGTCACCGCCAGCGCGCGCAATTGCCCGGCCTCGATCAGCGCCCGCGCGGTCGCGAGCGGCACCACCGCGATCTCCACCTCGCCGGCGATCAGCGCGGCGTTGATCTGCGCGTCGCCGCGGTAGGGCACCGCCACGACGTCGATCCCGGCCGCGCGCTTGAGCATCTCCATGGTCAGGTGCAGCGGATTGCCGACCCCGCTCGAGCCGTAGCTCAGGCTGCCGGGCTTCGCCTTCCCCAGCGCGATCAGCTGCGCGAGCGAGGCGATCTCGGTCTTCGGGCTCGCCACCAGGACGAGATTGGAGGCGACGAGCTGGGTCACCGGCGCAAAATCCTTCACCGCATCGAACGGCAGGTTGCGGTAGAGCGCCGGGCTGATCGCCTGGCCGTTGGTGTTCTGCAGGATGGTGTAGCCGTCGGGCGGCGCCTTGGCGACCGCGTCGGCGGCGATGTTGCCGCCGGCGCCCGGGCGGTTCTCGACGACCATGGCCTGGCCGATCGATTCCGTGAGCTTGCTGGCGAGGAGGCGCGCCAACACGTCGACCGCGCCGCCGGCCGCGAACGGCACGACGAGGCGGATCGGCTTGCTCGGATAGGTCTGGGCAAGGACGCTGCCGGCGTGGAACGCGACGGTGGAGAGCGCGATCGCGACCGCAACGCACAGCCGTTTCATGGGATAGCCGCCCAGCTCCGCGCGTCATGCCGGGGATTGTCCGGGCCCGGCAATGACTCTCTACTCCGCTGCGGCGCGCGTCGGGCTCGCATGCGCCGAGATCAGATGGTCGACCGCCGCCTGCACGCCGCCGCGCTTGTGCGGAACGCCGGCGAGCGCCAGCGCCATCTCGGTCGTCGCCAGCGCCCCCACCAGCATGCCGTCGTTGACGTCGCCGAGGTGGCCGATGCGGAAATAGCGGCCGGCATAGCGGCCGAAGCTCGTGCCGTAGGAAATGTTGAGCTGCTCGAGCGCGAGATTGCGGAACGCGTCGGCGTCGTGGCCCTCCGGCAGCAGCACCGCGGTGACCGTCGGCGAATAATATCTCGGATCGCGGCACAGGATCTCGAGCCCCCAGGCGCGCACCGCGCAGCGCGTCGCCTCGGCGAGGCGATGGTGCCGCGCGAACACGTTGTCGAGCCCTTCCTCGTGCAGCATGGCGATGCCTTCGGCGAGCCCGTGCAGCATCTGCGTCGCCGGCGTGTAAGGAAAGAAGCCGATCTTGTTCATGTTGAGCATGTCGTCCCAGGCCCAGAACGACTTCGGAAGCCGCGAGCTTTGCGCCGCCGCCAGCGCCTTGTCGCCGAGCGCGTTGAACGACATTCCCGGCGGCAGCATCAGCCCCTTCTGCGCGCCGCCGACGGTGACGTCGACGCCCCATTCGTCGTGGCGGTAATCGGTCGAGGCGAGCGAGGAGATGGTGTCGACGAGGAACAGCGCGGGGTGGCCGGCGGCGTCGATCGCCTTGCGGATGTCGGCGATCGGGGAGAGGCAGCCGGTCGAGGTCTCGTTGTGCAGCACGCAGACCGCCTTGATCTCCTTGCCCTTGTCCGCCTTGAGGTGCTGCTCGATCGCGGCCGGGTCGGCGCCGATCCGCCAGTCGGTCTTGATGAATTCGGGCTTGAGGCCGAGCTTCTCGGCCATGATCTTCCACAGCGTCGCGAACTGGCCGGTCTCGACCATCAGCACGCGGTCGCCGGGCGAGAGCGTGTTGACGAGCGCGGCTTCCCAGGCGCCGGTGCCGGTGGCGGTGAAGATGATGACCGGGCTCGTGGTCTTGAAGATCGTCTTGAGGCCGTCGAGGCACTTTCTGGCGAGCTTTGCGAATTCCGGCCCGCGGTGGTCGATGATCGGCGTGTCCATCGCCCGCAGCACGCGGTCGGGCAGCGGGGTCGGTCCCGGAATCTGCAGGAAGTGGCGGCCAACGGCGCGCGAGGAGTTCTTCGACATCAGCAAGTCCTTGTGAGGCACGGATATTTCGAGGATCGGTCGGCGCGGCCCGGCTGCCGCCGACTTGCCGCCATGAAGGACGAATGCGACAGTCAGTCAAGCCTCTTGGCGCCGCGCTGCGAGCGGAGGCACACTCCATTCGTCATCGCCGGGCTTGACCCGGCGATCCATCTTTCTTTCGAAAAAGGATGGATGCGCGGGTCAAGCCCGCGCATGACCGTGTAGAACAGGACAGCATGAGACCGACGCGCCGCCGATTTCTGCAGCTCGCCACGGCCGCGCTTCCGGTCGCCTCCTCTATTGCGGGAGCGCAGGGCGGCTATCCGACCCGCCCGGTGCGCTTCATCGTCGGCCAGGCGGCCGGCAGCTCGTCCGACATTACGGCGCGGCTGATCGCGCAATGGCTGTCGGAGCGACTCGGCCAGCAGTTCGTGGTCGAGACCCGGCCGGGCGCGGGCGGCAACATCGCCACCGAGGCGGTCGTGCGCGCGCCGGCCGACGGCTATACGCTGTTGCTGTTGAACGCGCAGAACACGATCAATGCGGCGCTGTACGACAAGCTCAACTTCGATTTCCTGCGCGACATCGCGCCGGTCGGGTGGATCGACCGCGTCGCGATGGTGATGGAGGTGACGCCGGACTTTCCCGCCAAGACCGTTCCGGAATTCATCGCCTATGCCAAGGCCAATCCGGGCAAGATCAACATGGCGTCGGCCGGCATCGGCGGCCCGCAGCACGTCGCGGGCGAGCTGTTCCAGTTCATGGCGGGTGTGAAAATGACCCACGTGCCCTATCGCGGCACGACGCCGGCGGTGACCGATCTGCTGGCCGGTCAGGTGCAGGTGATGTTCGACGTCACCCCCACGGCCATCCCGCAGATCAAGGCGGGCAAGCTGCGTCCGCTGGCCGTTACCACGGCGGAACGCCTCGCCGCGCTGCCTGAGCTCCCGACCGTCGCCGAGTTCGTGGACGGCTACGAGGCGAGCGCTTGGATCGGCGTCGGTGTGCCGACGGGCACGCCAGCCGAGATCATCGCGATGCTCAACAAGGAGATCAACGCCGCGATCGTCGACCCGACGATCAAACAGCGGCTCAACGAGCTCGGCGCCATGGTGGCGCCGCCGAGCTCGCCCGCGGAGTTCGCAACGTTCATCGCCGACGACGCCGCGAAATGGACGAAGGTGATCAAGTCGGCCGGAATCAAGCCTCAGTGAAATTGTGCCTTTTAAAGCGCCTTGATCCGAAGATTGCGGAATTGCACGCGTGAGCCTGCGTGATGGTTCTGCAGCCCGATATGGCCCGTGGGCGACCTTTGCGCATTACTCAGCTTGCTGACTCCCTGGCCGTTGAGCACGACGTTGATCATGTTTCCTTGCGCCGTGATCTCATAGGAGTTCCACTCGCCCACTGGCTTCGATGCGAGCTTGATGGCCGGAGCGAGCTTGTACACGGACCCGGTAATGTGCAGCGGATCACCGAACGTGTTGGGGGTCACGTCCGGGTTCTTGCCGGTATCGTCGATCTGGATCTCGTAGCCCTGATCCACCGCCAGCTTCCAATCGTTCGCGGGATCGGCGTTGCCGAGGGCCGGGAAGCGAACGAATACGCCGGAATTGTCGTCCGGCGCCGATGCGCGCCAATCGACACGCAGGATGAAGTCGGTGAACTGCTGTTTCGTGTACCAGAGCAGGCCGATTCCACCAAAGCTTTCGACAATATTGGCCCCGAGCTCGATGAATCCGCCGAAGCCTGCCATCTGCCAACCGGCCAGCCCACCGCTGCCCAGCGGCATGAAGCCCGGCTCGGCCGGTAGACTTTGAGTCACGATGGCGAGGGCTGTCTTGCGCGCCAGCGACAAGGCGGTGAGCGAGGGGTTCGCCGATCCCAGCGTCGGGAACAACGCGGGACCCGCCACATAGGCATTGGTCACGTGGTGAAAGCGGCCGTCGAGGTTGGTGACGGAGCTTGCCGCGTCGCTGCCCATCCATAGCGTGCCAGCCTCGTGGTGAGTGGAGCCCAGGCCGTCTCGGATCTTGTTCTGCGGATCCCACGGACTGTTGTTCGAGCTCGGCGGCGGCGGATTTTGATGCCACGAGCCGGGATCGTTTCCGTCGTTGAGGAAGCTGTCCTTGTAGAAGTACTGGATGTTCGTGGGATCATCGTTGGCGAGCTTCAGGCCCAAGGCCAATGCGGCATCGTCCATCGTGCGCCAGAGCTGGTTCTCCGGCGTTCCGGCAACCAGGTTGACCCAGGCGCGACGGCGTCCGAATTCGTCGGTCTGGTCGCTCAGGTCCTCCCAATTGGGATAATTGCCCGTCTTCTTGACCAGCGAAGGATCCTGGCTGCCGGTCATCTCGCCGATGCCGCGGAACGTGACGACGATCCAATCGGCGGTTTGCGACGACAGCGTCTGGTCCACCAAGTCGATGTCCGGGATCATCCGCCACATATCTGTTTCCGAGTTGGAGCCGGTGACTGCGGCGCCGGTCACCTGCAAATGGAAGCGGCCTTGCGGGGTCGAGCCGCGGACCAGGAGCGCCGCCGCCTCCAACCGCGTGGGCAGCGTCGGGCTGAATGCCGAGCGTTTTATGCGCACGATCGTGTTGCTGCGCAGGTGGGCCATCAGGTTGCGACCCATCACCGGCGTCGGGAAGGCGTCGAGCGCGAGCCGCGTCGATTCGATCGTGCCGGCGGCCAGCACGACCGCACAGGTCGGCGGAATAGTGAGGAATTTCTGCTGACCGTTGACCCAGGCTTCGAGCTGCGTGACCGCGCCGTTCGCGACCGAGAGGTTCGTCACGTGGGCCCGGGTAACCAGGAACAGGCGCCGCCGCCAGTCCGGGTTGGCCGTGTCCTGGCGGATCGCATCGATCAGGATCGGCGCGCTTGAATACTTGTCAAAGCTGAACAGGCCGGAGGCCGGCGGCGCCGCCTGAACGGCCAGCGGGGCGTCCTCGATCGCGTCCAGGCTTGCCACACCAGAGATTGCGGCGGTCGCCTTCCTCTTTAGATCGTCGTTCAACGGACCGGCTATGTAATCGGTCTTGTCAAACACACCGGTCTCGCGCTCGGTCCTCTCATATTCATCGCCGGTACCGGAAACGCTCTGCAGGAAGGCGGCGACCTCCTTCGGCCACTTGTCGAGGTCCGCTTTCGTGAGTCGTGGCGACCAGCCGCCCCAGTACAGCGATCGGCCGCCGACGCAATAGGCGAGGCCGGGAAAGCCGACCTGACTCCGCCACGGAATGCCCCAGACCAGCGCCTGCGTGCCTGGATCGTTGGCGTTGTTGGGGACGGTAGCGCTACCGGCCGGGTTGAGGCCGATACGCGCAAGGTTCTGCACATGCTCGGAGACAAGAAACGGGCCAGCCTCGAGGACAAGGACACGCAGGTTGGCGTGACGGAAAATCTTCTCGGCGCAATACGCGCCGAACATGCCCGATCCGATCACGACCGCGTCGAACGCAACGCCGCCATTGTTCACCGCTTCGTCCCAGGTGTTGCAGATGTAGCGGCCGAGGACGTCGAGCGACAACGTCGTGTCTTGAATGGCCACCGGCGTTCCGGTGTCTTGCAGACGACTGAGCATTGGATCCTCCCATTGCGGGGCGTTCCATTAATCGTTGCGTCGGACCGTGAAACTCCGTCGCGCAACGCTCCCAGCCGGCTTACCTCAGGTTGTGCCACCATTGAGCCTATATCAAGGCAGCTTCCATCGGTCCAATACCGATCACTCGCCGCGTCGTCATCGCCGGGCTTGACCCTGGGCTTGACCCGGCGATCCATCTCCCCCTCCCAATCCCTCCCCCGCAAGCGGGGGAGGGTGAGGGTGGGGGTTGGATGCGCGGCTCAAGCCCGCGCATGACGGCGGTGGGATCGGGCCGCGAAAGTCCATCAGTTGGGCAAGGACCGGACAATGACCGCAACGGTGATGCCCGCCCTCGAGCGGCGGCTTCGGGCCGAGCTGACGGGCGACGTCTGGTTCGACCCGTTCACGCGCGGGCGCTACGCCACCGACGCCTCGCACTACCAGATCGTGCCGATCGGGGTCGTCGCGCCGCGCTCGCTCGCGGAGGCCGAGCGCGCGCTCGCGCTCGCGCGCGAAGAGCCGTCGGCACCTCCTGCCTAAGACCTCTTTTGCTCGATCACCCTGTCAGCGAAA
>WNEY01000872.1_pt1 | contig 20019 bp, 24 predicted proteins | sample 5400531 | NCBI WGS metagenome assembly WNEY01 (sample SAMN13153338, study PRJNA577476) | soil metagenome | isolation source: 200 cm saprolite under Douglas fir tree site 1 | place: USA:California | collected 2015-04-18
AGCTCAGCACGAAGAGTGGACGAGACCCGCCAGCCGACGATGCGTCGACTGAAGACGTCGACAACGAACGAGGCATAGACGGTGCCCGCCCAGGTGGCAACGTAGGTCAGGTCGGCCACCCAAAGCAGGTTCGGCGCCGCCGCCTCGAAGACCCGCTCGACCAGGTCTGCCGGCCTGGCCTCGCTCAGGGCCGGGATGGTGGTCCGCGGGGTCTTGCCCCGAACCACCCCAAACAAGTTCAGTTCGGCCATCAGCCGGGCCACCCGGTCTCGCCCCACAGCGACTGACTCCCGTGCCAGCTGCAGCCACATCTTCTCGACCCCGTAGACGTCGAAGTTCTCGCGGTGCACCCGCTCGATCTCCGGCTTCAGTTCCCGGTCGCGCACCTGCCGCGCTGACGGCGGCCGCTTCAGCGCCGCGTAGTAAGTCGATGGGGCGACCTCCAGCGTCTGGCAGATCGGCTCGACTCCCCATCTATCTCTAAAGGTGTTGACGAACCTCACTACGTCGGCAGTCGCGGGTCGAGCTCCCGCGCGAAGAAAGCCGAGGCCGCCTTGAGGATCTCGTTGGCTCGCCGCAGCTCACGGTTCTCCTTCTCCAGTTCAGCGATTCGCTGCTGGTCCTTGGTCGTGATCCCCGGCCGCTCACCGGCGTTGATCTCGGCTTGCTTGACCCAGTGACGCAGAGTCTCCGAGCCGAGTCCAAGCTGCACCGCTATTCGCGTCACCACGCCGTGGCGCTCGCCGGTCTCCTTCATGGTCTCTTGGACCATCCGAACCGCTCGCTCTCTCAACTCAGCTGGGTGTTGGTGTCCCGATCCGTGCTTAGGCGTTGGCTGCTTCGGTGCTGACATGGACTACATCCTCCCAAAGAATGCAGCCTCCATCAAACCCAGGGCCGTTCACGCTGCCTCGGCGGTGCAGCAACCAATAAGCAACGCTTGCCACCCAGGTAGGAAATCTACTCCAGTACGACAAGCACCTGGCCCTCGATGACGTTATCCGTTTCTTTGACCTTGATTTCCGCCACGAGGCCAGCTCGGGGTGCCACCACCTCAATCTCCATCTTCATCGACTCGATAATTATTAAGGGCTGGTCCTCGATGACTGCATCGCCTGGTTTGGCGAGGATCCTCCACACGTTGCCCACCAGCTCAGCCTTGACTTCAATCAATGTCGATCTCCTTGCAAACAGGGCGTGTGGCAGTTGATTTCCGAGAAGATGCTTTTGGCCGGTGCCCACACCGCCCTGTCAGACGGTCAACCAACCTCCGTCGACGAAGAGCGTGATTCCAGTCACGTAGGCCGACTCGTCAGATGCCAGAAAAATGGCAGCCCCCTTCAGGTCGTCCGGGTGGGCCACTCGGCCCATCGGGATTCGAGCAAGCGTGGCCCGCAACACTTTCGGGTCATCCAGGCGCTCCCTGCTGAGCTCTGTGTAGACGGCCCCCGGCCCGATTGCGTTAACGCGCACTCCGCGGCCAGCCAGCGCTAAAGCCATGCCCTTGGTCAGGGTTTGCACCGCGCCCTTGCTGGTGCAGTAGTGGACCGTACTGGGATTGAGGCTCTCTGCGTTGACAGATGCGATGTTGATTATCGAGCCGGAACCTTGCGTCACCATCTGGCGCGCGGCCGCCTGGCCACAGAGAAAGGTCCCCTTGAGGTTGACATTCATGACCCGATCCCACTCGGCTTCTGAGATGTCGAGGAAGTCAAAGCGTCCAATCACGCCGGCGTTATTGACGAAAACATCGACCCTTCCAAAAGAGCTCACTGAGTCCTCGATGATTCGTACCGCATCTGCGGCCAGGCTCACGTCGGCCGCGAGTGCGATCGCTCCTCGTCCGATTTCCTGCGCGGTGCGTTCTGCGACTTCCTTTTGGATGTCAACAACCAAAACTTGCGCACCTTCCTCGGCGAAGGCTTCGGAGAAGGCGCGCCCATTGCCCTGCGCAGCGCCAGTCACCACTGCCACCCGATCCTTCAGTCGGTCACCCATTTTTCGTCCGCTCGCCAACTCGGTAGTCGAGTTGGCGGAGAGCCGGCATCGACCGGCCCGCCGCCCGCTCCGATCTAATGCGGGTTGTTAAGAGGGATGCACCCAGTTAAGGCCAAACGTGTTGGTGTACATGCCCGGCAGCTGAGCGTTGTCGATGTTGTACGAGATCCAGTTGTCGAGCCACCGCCACCACAGATAGTCGCCGGCGAGCACGCCCCAGCAGCCAAACTCCGTCGCCACAGCCTGGCCGTTGGCCATCAGCTTGACGTTGGAGTGCTGCGCGATAAAAGGCTTGGCCAGGTAATCCTCGACCAGGCAGGCGTCGGCCTTGCCCGTCGCCACGTCCAAAAGGGCCTCGTCCTGGGCCAACGGCGTGACCGTCGCCTTGGGGAACAGGAGCTGCGCTCGGAAGAATGCCGTTGACGCCTGAAGAGCGGTGATCGTCTTGCCGGGCTTGTTGAGGTCCGCAATCGAGTTGATTCCCCCGCTCACCGTCACCATGAGGATCTGTGTGTAAGGCACATAACCCTTTGTGAAGTTCATGACCAGCGCTCGCTTCGGTGTGTTGACTAGCCCGGCGCTGACCATATCGGCCTTGCCCGACTGGACGTTCGCGATGTTGGCCGCGTTGTCGGGCACGTCGATGATGTTGAGCTTCACGTTCAGGTCCTTGGCCACCATGTTCAGGACATCGATGTCGTATCCCGCGGGCTTGCCGCTCGAGTCCTTGTAAAACTCAGGCGGATAAAGCAGGGAGGTCGTGACATTGAGCTGGCCTCGAGACTGAATCGTCTGCAGGAGCGACTGTGTGCTCCCGGACGCCTGTGTGTTGCCGCCGCTGGTCGAGCTGTTGCAGGCGGCCAGCGCCGCGCCTCCAATCGCGAGCGCCGCGCCGCCCAGAAGGGTGCGGCGGCTGACACTCGAGCTCAGCCGCGACGGTGCTGGCTTCTCCTCGCTTTCGATCTCGTCGGACATGTCCTTCAACCCTCCAAAAGATTCAATGGCGGCTCAAGCTGCGGTTCGGATCGATGGAGCGCCTTGCGGCACGCGCCGCGCCTGGACCCTGAGGCTGCGCGCCGCTCTCTGCTCAAGGACGCTGGCGAAGCGCGCGATGGCCAGCGTCAACACGATGTAGATCACCATCGCGGCGGTATAGAGCTCGAACGGCCGGAACGTGAGCGAGGTGGCGATCTGGCTCTGCCGCATGAGCTCGTTCAGACCGATGACTCCGACCAGCGACGAGTCTTTGATGATGCCGACGAAGTTGTTGGCCATCGGCGGGATGATGATGCGCCAGGCTTGCGGCCAGATCACCTTGGCGAACGCCCGCGTCCGGCTGAGTCCGGTGGACAGGGCCGCCTCCCGCTGGCCCTTGTCGATCGCCTGCAACCCCGAGCGATAGATTTCGGCCAGCCAGGCCGCGTACTGCAATGACAGGCAGATGACGCCGGACCAGAAGGCTTCGATGTTGAGCCCGGTCACCAGCGTCACGCCGTAGTACATCCACAGGATGAACACCAGCGGCGGAATCGCGCGAAAGACCGAGATGTAGAGCGACGCAATGGTGCGGACGGGCCAGATCGGTGACATCCTAAGCAGAGCTACGAGCAGGCCGAGGACCATGGCGAAAGCCATCGACACCAGGGCGATCTTGAGAGTCAGGATCACCCCCTCCAGAAGCCACACGCGATACTCGACCACCACGTTCCAGGCGAACTGATAGTTCGTCGGGTTCCAGTCAAGCCTCACGCTGTTGAAGCCTCGTCCAAACCGGGCTTCTTGTCAAGACTGAAATCTAACAAGCGTTCGTTTTGCCGGTTGGGCGAAACCGGCCTAAAGAACCGCGTCCAGGAACGCCTTAGTCCGTTCCTGCTGTGGGTTGGACAGCACCTCTTTGCCGCCCGACTCGGCGATAACCCCTCCCGAGATGAAAACCAAGCGATCCCCAACGCGTTTGGCAAATCCCATCTCGTGGGTGACGGCTACCATGGTCATCCCTTCTCTCGCTAGCTTTTCCATCACACCCAGCACCTCTCCAATCAGCTCGGGGTCGAGGGCGGAGGTCGGTTCGTCGAAAAGCATCAGCTTGGGGTCCATTGCCAGTGCGCGGGCGATCGCCACCCGCTGCTGCTGGCCACCCGAAAGTTGGCCCGGGTAGTGATCCATGCGGTCGTTCAGGCCGACCTCAGTCAGCCGGTCCGCCGCTTTCTCGCGAGCCGCCTTCCTGGACATTCCTTTGACGTCGGTGAGAGCCAGCGTCACGTTCTGCAACGCGTTCAGATGCGGATAGAGATTGAAGCGCTGGAACACCATGCCGATCTGGCTGCGCAGCTCCTGAAGTCGGGAGGCCCTGTTGAGCACGTTGCCCGTGTGGGGGAAATACTGCCTCTCTTCAAACGTCACGACGCCAGAGTCGGGAACTTCCAGCAGGTTCATCATCCGCAAAAGCGTGCTCTTGCCGCCGCCGCTCGGACCGAAGATCACGACATGCTCGCCCTTGCGCACTGTCAGGTTGATGCCCTTGATTACGTCGACGTGCCCGAACGACTTGTGGACGTCGTTGAGCTCGAGCAGTGCTCCAGTGGTCGGCGCCACGGGGGTCATCCTAGGTCGGGTGGCTCAGAAAAGGAGCCAGCCGCCGTCGGCCACAAGTGTGTGCCCGGTGATGTACCTCGCCTCGGGTGAGCACAGGAAGAGAACGACAGACGCGATGTCCTCCGGTTTGCCTACGCGGCCAATCGGGATGCGCGCCAGTTGCCATGCGAGACCTTCTTCCGTGCTCAAGCTGCTCCGGGACATCTCTGTCGCGATAGTCCCCGGCGCCACGGCATTTACGTTGATGCCATGGGGCGCCAGCTCAGCCGCCATGGAGATCGTCATCTGCCGGACCGCGCCCTTGCTGGTGTCGTAGGCGACCTCGGGCCTCGACGAAGAGACGAACGCCGAGGTTGATGCGAAGTTCACGATCTTGCCGCCGCGGCGCGGGATCATGAGCTTGGCTGCGGCCTGCGAGCAGAAGAACACTCCTTTGACGTTGACTCCCATCTGGCGATCCCAATCTGCCTCGGTGTAGTCGAGGATCGGCTTGCCGACCCCGATGCCGGCATTGTTGACCAGGATGTCGACGGCGTCGAACGCCTCGACAGCCTCGGCGAAAAGACGCGTCACCTCATCGACCCGTGAGACGTCCGCGGTGATGGGGGAGGCAATCCCCCCACCGGCCTGGATCTCCTCCGCGACCTCTACGCCGTGCTCCGGGTTCAACTCGGCAACGACCACCCGCGCTCCTTCCCGGCCGAACGCCAGCGCGACGGCGCGACCCATCCCGCGGCCGGCGCCCGTCACCACGGCGACCTTGCCCTCGAACCGCTTGGTCATCTTGAATCGACGCCGGCAAGATCGAGCCGGTGCAGGATCGAGGGATCGATGGTGTCCACGGTCCGGCTGCCGGTGATCGACATCGTGCGACCGAGCTCTTCGTAAAGGGCCTCCATCATCGCCCGAACACCATCCCGTCCGCCGCCTGCACATGCAATCAGGAGCAGGGTGGCGATCCCGACTCCATTGGCGCCGAGGGCCAACGCTTTGAGCACGTCCGCTCCGCGCCGAAAGCCGCTGTCGACGAGTATCGGGAGATCCGGACACTCCTGGCGCACAGCCGGCAGCGCCTGCAGCACCGGCATCGCGTAATCGATCGTCTCGCCGCCGTGAAAGCTCACGATGAGGCCGTCAGCACCGATCTCGCGGGCAAGCCTGGCATCGTGTGCGCTCAAGACGCCCTTGACGACGAAAGGCAATTTGCTGGCGGCGCGGTAGCGTCGCATGTCATCGAGCGTCTTGTGACCGAGGAGAGCCGGCCCCGGCACCTCATCCCATGCTTTTTCGAGAAAGATGACATCAACGTCCATGCCCACGGCTACGCAGCCGAGCTCGGACGCTCGCTCCAGGTGGCGGAGGACCATCTCGTCACTTTGAAACGGCTTGACGATGTGGAGGACGGGAGCGCCGGCATCCACGATCCGTCCCAACTCGTCGAGACCAACCATCCCGGTCGACATCATGCTGCCGGCGTCGGCCAGCCCAGCGGCAATCTGCTCGAGGTAGGGCGGGTCCCACGGCCCGAGCCGCTTTAGGATTCGGGACTCGCAGATGGCGGCGGCCACGATGGGTGCGCGCAGAGTGGCCCCGAACAACGTCGTCGACGTGTCGGCCTGTTTCGAGTCGAGCACACGCATCTCGAACACGAACGAATCCATATGCTTGCGGTTGAGGCGGTTCTGTGAACGCGACTCGGCGCCGAGGTCGAGATAGTCCTCCATTCCGATCGATCGAACCCGCTCGAGGCCTTGCTCGTAGATCTCCCTATAGCCCATGGTTCAAGTCCGCCACGCAGTCGATCTGGACGCGAACGATCTCGGTTCCGGGCTCCGCGGCGAGAAACTTCACGCCCCAGCTGGTCCGGGCTGGGAGCGGCGAGTTGAACCGGCGCCCATAAGCCACGTCCATGGCTTCGACTTCAGCGGGGTCCGTGTACATGATCTGGGTCCGGATCACACGGTCGAGGGAGCTGCCGCACTCCTCCAGGATTGCCTGCAGGTTGCTGATGGCACGGTCCAGCTGCCCTTCAATGCCGCCCTCGACCAGCTCGCCGGTGCGGGGATCCCGGCCCGCCTGCGCGGTGACCCAGACCATGTTGCCGTGGATGTGGGCATGCGGGTAGGAGCCGGTTGGCTGCGGACCGCGGCGGCTGACGACGCCTCGATGGCTGCTCATTCAAGCGTCGCGATGCAGTCGATCTGTACCTTGGCGCCCTTCCACAGGAAAGCCGCTCCGAAGCTCGTCCGAGCAGGCAGCGGCTCATGGAAACGTTCACCGTAGATCCGGTTCATCGCATCGAGGTCACCCTCGTTCACGAACTCGATCTGGGCCTTTACGACCCGGGCGAGAGACGAGCCCGCGGCTTTCAGGATCGCTTCGACGTTGTCGATCGCCTGGTTGAACTCGGCCTCGAAACCGCCCTTGACGAAGTCGCCCGTCTGCGGGTCGCGTCCGATCTGGGCCGTCACATAGACCAGTCCATCGTGCTGCCGTGCGTGAACATACGGCCCGCGCGGCTCCGGTGCCCCCTTGGTCGTGACCGCCGAGTCTTTGGTCATGTTCGTCTCCTCCCGAGCGTTTGGTTCATGGCGCGGCGGACCGCAGTGTCTCGAGGCTTCGTGACGGGCCATCCCCGTCGCCCCAGTCGACGTCCACGATGAGCTCGGTCGCACCGGCGGCCGCGAGCTCGTCGAGCCTCGATGTGAGCATTCCGAGCCTGTAATCCGCGCCGGTCACGCGAACCACGATTCGAAATCCGTCCAGCTCGCTCGCCGGCCGGCCGGCATGCTTGGCGGCCGCGGTCATGGTCGCCACACCCTCCGCGATGCTCTTTTCGGACACGCTTTCAAGCGAGTACTGGGCGAGCCAGCCTTCGGCGACCCTGCCGGCTCGCTCCTGCGCGAAGCGCGACATCCCGCCGATCAGCACCGGCACGTGGCGCGCCGGGGTCGGACGGCAGTAGATGGGCTCCGACAGCCGGTAGTGGCGACCTTCGAATGGCTCGACCTGCCCGGTCCAGCATCGGCGCGCGATCGCCAGCCACTCGTCGAGGATCTCACCCCGTGAGTCGAAATCCGCGCTGAGGGCCTCGAACTCTTCCCGGAGCCAACCAACGCCTACCCCGAGCACGAGGCGGCCGTGAGCGATCGCATCGATGCACGCGGCTTGCTTGGCAAACAGGATCGGGTTGCGCATAGGGAGGATGAAGACTGACGTGCCGAGCTCGGCCGTCGACGTGGTCGACGTCATCGCGCTCAGACCGACGACCGGTTCGAGATAATCGACATCGACCGGCCACGTGATGAGGCCGTCCGAGGCAAACGGGTAGCGAGACCTGACTTCGCGTGGAAACACGACATGGTCGCTCGTCCAGATCGAGTCGAAACCCGCCGCTTCGAGCATCGCGGCCATGCGCGCGAAGCCGAGGCGAAACGGCACAGGACCGCTGTTGGGCACCTTCGCGCCCAGGCGGAGGCGTTTGCTCACCAGGCGGCGAGCGTGCCTCCGTCGACGGGCACATAAGCGCCGGTCATATAGGACGAAGCGTCTGAGGTGAGGAAAGCGATGACGGACGCGATCTCTTCTGGAGGCGCCGGCCGCCCGAGGGGCGTCTTCTCCATCATCCGGGCGCGCTTTTGAGGATCGGCCAGGCTCCGCGCCGACATGGGCGTGTCGACCACCCCCGGCCCGACGATGTTGACCCGGACGCCAAGCGGAGCCCAGTCCAGCGCCAACGTGCGGCCCAGCATCAACACGCCACCTTTGGATGCGCAGTAAGCGCTCGCGCCCGGATTGCCTCGCACCGAGTTGATGGAGCCGATCATTACGACCGTCCCGCCGTGGTCGGCCTGGATCATGGCGCGCACCGCCGCGCGTGCCGACAGCCATGTGCCTTTCAAATTGACCCCGATGATCCAATCGAAATCTTCCTCGCTGAACTCGTGACCCGGCCCGTGTTTCTCGACGCCTGCGCACGTCACGACGCTGTTCACGTCACCGAATTGCCGCATCGCTGCTTCGACCATGCGGTCGCAGGACTTTGCGTCGCTGACGTCGACGTCGACTGCGATCGCGCTTCGGAGCGGCGTCGCGGTTTGCTTCGCGGCTTCGAGGTTCATGTCAGCGCAGACGATGTGATCTCCGCGCTCGGCAAGCACCTTTGCGGTCGCGGCGCCGATGCCCGAGCCGGCGCCTGTGACGATTGCGACCGTCATGCGGTACTCCCCCAATGACTAACGAGTGTTTGTTCTTATTTCGGGCCCGCGGTATTATGGTCGCGGTCTCAGGCTTCCGTCAACGCACTCCCGTCTTGCTTACCAGGGAGGTCTCAATGCGCTTCGGGGTCGGTCTCTTCAGCCTGCAGTGCACCGCTATGCAGCCTGCCCATTGGGCCGGAGCATACCGGGACATGCGCGAGTACGCCACGCTGATGGAGGAGCTCGGCTATGACGAGCTCTGGCTGTCTGAGCACCATTTCTTCTACGACGGTTACTGTCCCGCCCTGCTGCCGGCGGCCGCATCCGTCCTGTCGGTCACCGAGCGATTGCGGGTCGGCACCGGCATGCTCTTGCTCCCAATGCAGGATCCGCATCGGCTGGATGCTGTCGCCCGAGATCTCGGAGTGCGTTCTGGAGGCCGCCTCGACCTCGGCGTCGGCATGGGCTATAGAGACATCGAGTTCGACGGGCACGGCGTGTCGCGCAAGGACCGATTGCCGCGGATGGTGCGCGGTCTCGAGGTTCTGGAAGCTTCGGAAGCAGCTGGAGGCCCTCCGCTGTGGATGGGCGCCCAGCTCATCGACCCGGTCAAGCGCGCCGGATTGCGCGGCCATCCAATCCTTTTCTCCGCAGCGCTTCCCTTCGAGAGGTGTAAGACGCTGACGAAAGTTTGGGAAGCCGGCTGGGTTGAGGCCGGTCGGCCCTTGGCATCGAAGCCCGCGCTCGGCGCACTGAGGAACATCTGGCTTACGGAGGATCCGAAGGAGCGAGATGCTGCGCGTGACTGGGTGCGCGCGAGCTACGTCCAGTACGCCGGATTGGGTTGGACGCTGCCCGCGGTCGGCGAGCACGAACAGGCCGACTTCGCGATGGAAACTGACAAGGCGATCGCCGATACGGTCGAGACCACGATTACCGGATCCGCGGAAGAATGCGCTCGCCGGCTGCGCGAGTTCGAAGCAATCGGAATCCGCCACATCGCGTTCCGGCTCATGCTCGACGGTGCGCCGCGCCGGGCGCTTGAGTCGCAGATCCGCCGCCTGGCCAGGGAGCTGATGCCCCACCTTCGCGACAGGGTGGCCGCGTGAGGCTGGGACTGGCGCTCGACGAATTCCGTGAAGCGGAGATGGCGAGGCTGGCCGAGGCGCACGGCCTGTTCGGCGTGCTTGCCGGGTCTGGCAATCCACTGACCGCCATCAACGCCGCCGCGTACGCATCGACCGCCACTGAATTCGCCCGGGTGGTGACACATGTTCAGCTGGGCCTCGTTCACCCCGTGACCATGGCCGAGGAGCTGTTGGTCCTGGACAACGTCAACAACGGACGAACGATCGTCCTCGCCGACACCGGCGACCTCGATCCGGCGTCCGCGGCGGATGAGATCGCGGTCATAAGCGAGGCGCTTTCGAGCCGCCCGATCCAGCACTATGGACCCAGGTGGAAGGTGCCGGCGGGCCTGCCTGCGAACACGACGGCGCCGGCATCGATATCGGTCACGCCCAAGCCCGCGCAGCTGGAGATTCCGTTCTGGTTGACCGGATCCGTGGCACGAGAAGTGCATGAGACTTCCCGGCTGCCGGTCCTGGCGCGCGAACCCCGGCCCATCGACCGGCCCAAGCTCGTTGAACCGGGACTGACCGCCATCACCGGGAACATGAAGGCGGACCGAGATGACGTCACGCGGTGGGCTGCGGCCGGCGTCAGCCACCTGATCGTGGAACTGCCAGTCGGGGCCGAGCTCGCCGAGATCATGATCATGGTGTCCCGATACCTGGCCCCAGAGGTGCTGATGCCGCATTTTCCGCGCGTGATGTCGGACTCCCGGATCCCGCTCCCGTGGCCGGGTGATGGCGTCACCTAAGCTACCTCCGATGTTCGATTACGCCGAGCGCCGCCGCAAGCTCGATGACGTGCTGCAGCAGGAAGGGGTGGATGCGCTGTTCCTGGGCCTGTCCTCAGACCTCGAATACCTGAGCGGTCTCGAGCGCAACATCCCAGCGTTCGGCAACATCTCCTACGCGCACGGCTGGGTCGGGGGCGGTTTCTTCCGCCCCGGAAAGGAGCCGACCTTCCTTCTGCCTCGCATGTTCGCCGAGTTCGACCTGCCACATGGCGTGGCGGGCGAGCTGGTCGTGGTCAAAGAGACGGACGACGGCAGGGCGATGTTCGACAAGGTCGCGAAGAGCATTGGGCCGGTGAAAAACCTCGCCATCGGATCCCGCCTGTGGGGCGAGACGGTCATCAACCTCATTCGCGTCTTCGGCTCTCCGAATCTGCTGAATGCCGAGCCGATGGTGAACCGGCTGCGCCGCGTCAAGTCCAAAGAGGAGCTCGACGCGATGACGAAAGCGTGCCGCATCGCCGACGACACGATGGGCGCGGTGACGGCAGACGTGCGACCCGGCGTCACGATGCATGAGCTGGTTGAGCATGTCGAACACGAGATGCGCAAGCGCGGGTCTCGCACTCCTTCGTTCACGACGCACATCATGTCGATGGGCATGGAGGATGAGCGCGAGTCGATCGACAATCGGGGCGCGCTGCCGCTTCGCGAAGGCGAGTCGGTCCTGTTCGACTTCGGCGCGGTACTGGATGACTACTGCTCCGACTTCGGCCGCACCATCTTCTGCGGCGAGCCGACAGCCGAGTACCGGCGCGCACACAAGGCCATGATCGATGCGCAGGCGGCCGGGCAGGCGGCGGCCAAACCTGGGGTCACGTCAGCGGAGGTCAATCGAGCTTGCCGGCAGCCGATCGAGGAAGCCGGGTACGGCCCCTACTTCCGCCACCGGATGGGGCACTGCATCGGGATGGACGTCCACGAGCGTCCGTTCATCTCCGAAGAAGACCAGACACCGCTCGAGGTGGGCATGACATTCACGGATGAGCCCTCGATCATGTGGCACGGCAAGGTTGGTGTGCGCATCGAGAACATCGTCGTCTGCGAGGCCAACGGCGGCCGCAAGCTGAACTCATACCCGATCGACCTGGTCGCCAACAGTTGAAGCGCCCGCGCGGGTCGGCCGCGCAAACCGCGACGGCGAGCGCTCGGCTCCGCCCCGCTCGTGCAGCCAGCACGCCACGCTCCGGCCATCGACGATCTCGGCCAGCGGCGGCGGCTCCGAATAGCAGCGGTCGAAGGCATAGGGACACCGGGGGTGGAAGCGGCACCCCGCCGGCGGGCGCGCCGGGTCGGGCACCTCGCCTGGCAATGCCTCTGGCAGCCAGCCGCTCCCATCGGCGCGCGGGATGGCCTCGATGAGCGCTTCCGTATAGGGATGGAGCGGCGCCGTCCACAGGCGGCGTGTAGGCGCGGTCTCGACGACCAGGCCCAGGTACATGACCGCGACCACGTCGGCGATATGCCGCACGATCGCGAGGTCGTGAGAGATGAGGAGCAAGCCCACGCGCAGCTCGCGAGCCAGGCTTGTCAGCAGGTTGGCCACCTGCGCCTGAGCCGACGCATCTAGCGACGAGAGCGGCTCGTCCAGGACGATGACCGAGGGTTCGGCGGCAAGGGCGCGGGCGATCGCTATGCGCTGCCGTTGGCCGCCGCTGTATTGGTGCGGGAATCGCTGTGCGGCGGACCGCGGCAGCCCCACCTTCTCCAGAAGGTCGGCCACGCGGCCGCGACGTTCGCGAGCCGGCGCGAGACCGAGGATGTCCATCGCATCGGCGATCTGGTCTCCGACGCGGCGGCGAGGGTTCAGCGAGCTGAACGGGTTTTGAAAAACCATCTGCAGGCGCGAGTCGGTTCGGGACCTTGCCCGCCGTCCCAGCGCGTGCACCGGGCGACCTTCGAACCACACGGATCCTGCCGTGGTCGCCTGCAGGCCGACCGCTGCTCGCGCGAGGGTCGACTTCCCGCAGCCGGTCTCGCCCACGAGCCCCACGACCTGGCCGGCGTCGACCGTCAGGCTGGCTCCCGCGACGGCGCGCACAGGTGTGCGCCCCGCGCGCCGGTACACGACCTCGACGTCGCGGAGCTCCAGCAGGCTCACACTGGGACCATCAACGGGTCGACGGGGCAGGCAAGCCGGCGCCGGTCACCGACCGACAGCAAGTCCGGGACGTCGGTCTTGCATGAGGCGATCGCGTACGCGCAGCGCGGATGAAAAGCGCAGCCCTCCGGCCGCGCTTGCGGGCTCGGCGGCGTCCCCGAAATCGAAATCAGCGGCGTGTCCTCGACCGCTTCGGGGTGCGGAAGAGCGGCGAGCAGTGCGGCCGTGTACGGATGGCGGGGTCGTGACAGCACTTCCGGCGTCGGTCCCGATTCGACCACGCGACCCGCGTACATGACCGTGAGCCAGTCAGCGATAGACGACATCACGCCGAGGTCGTGGGTGATCATGATCACCGACAGGCCGGACTGACGGCGCAACCCGTCGAGCAGCCGGAGAATGCCGGCCTGGACCGTCACATCGAGAGCGGTCGTCGGCTCGTCGGCGATGAGAAGGCGCGGCCGGCATGCGAGCGCGATTGCGATCGCTATGCGCTGTCGCATGCCCCCGCTGAACTGATGCGGGTAGGCCGCGAGCGCGCCCGCAGGGTCGGGAATGCGGACTTCTTGCAGCAGCTCCGTGGCTCGCGCTCGAGCCTGAGCGTGGTTGAGGCCGAGGTGGTAGCGCACGTGCTCGGTGAGCTGCCGTTCGATCGTCATCATTGGGTGCAGAGAGGTCTGGGGATCCTGGAAGACCATCCCGATCTCATGTCCGCGGACGTCCAGGAGGGACCTGTGACCGAGCGTCAGGAGATCCTTGCCCTGGAACATCGCCGTGCCCTCGACCTCCGCTCCATCCGGGAGCAGGCCGAGCAATGCGAGCACCGAGATCGTCTTCCCGCTTCCGCTCTCACCGGCGATGCCGAAAACCTGACCCGCCTCAATCTCGAAGTCGATGCCGTCGACGACGGTGACCATCCCCGCGGCGGTGGGCAGCCGGATCCGCAGCCCGTGGACGGAGAGCAGGGTATTCATGGTTTGCGTTCCTTGACGGCCCACGAGGTGCGCGGGTCCAGCGCGTCGCGCAGGCTGTCGCCCAGGAAGTTGAAGGCGAGTACGACCGACAGGATTGCGAAGCCCGGAAACGTGCCCATCCACCACCGCTCGAAATACTGCGTCCCGGTGTTGACCATCGAGCCCCACTCCGGAGGGCCTGGCTGAGCGCCGAGTCCGAGGAACGACAGGCCGGCCAGCAGCAGGACCGCATTGCCCAGGTCGAGCGTCGCGAGGACAAGCACCGGTCCCGCGACGTTTGGGAGCACGTCCACTACAAGGGCGCGGAGCGACGAAGCGCCGAGGAGACGGGTCGCGGCCACATACTCCGCTTGGCCCAGGGACTGCACCAGGCCACGCACGACGCGGGCGTATGAAGGCCAGAAGACGACCAGGACCGCCAGCACCGCATTGTGGAGGCTCGGCCCTAGCGCGGCCGTGACCGCCATGGCCAGGATGATGGTCGGGAAGGCGAACACGAGGTCGGTCGCCCGCATGACGACCTCATCGACCCAGCCGCCGAAATAGCCGGCCAACCCGCCAAGCGCACCACCGATTGCGACCGCCGCGGCGACCAGCACGAAAGCAAGGGGCAGCGACAGGCGCGAGCCCCAGAGCACTCTGCTGAAGACGTCGCGTCCCAGCTCGTCCGTACCTAACAGGTGGGCTGGACTGGGCGCAAGGGTCAGCTGCGAGGTCTGGGCGAGCGGGTCGTACGGTGCGATCAGCGGTACGAAGATCGCGACGACGATCCACGTCCCCGCGAGGATCATCCCGACGATGGCGAGCGGCTGGCGCCACGCGGAGCCGAGAGTGCCAGGTCGCCGCAACAGGCCCAGCCGAAAACGCAGCGGCAGGGCGCTCATGCCACCCGGATCCGCGGGTCGACGATCCCGTACAGGATGTCGACTGTGAAGTTGACGATGATGTACACGACAGCCACGAACAGGCTGACGCCCATGATGGCCGGCAGGTCCAGGGTGGTCGCCGAGTGAAAGGCGTACTGGCCGATGCCCGGCCACGCGAAGATGCTCTCCACCAATACGGTCCCGGTCATGACGTTGGCGAATGCGAGGCCGCCCACGGTGATGATCGGAGGCAGCGCAGCACGCAAGACGTGCCTGAGAATCACGGTCCGCTCCGGCAAGCCCTTCGCGCGCGCGGCCTGCACGTAGTCGTTGTTGATCACCTCGAGCACAGCCGACCGTGTGAATCGGGTCAGGAGCCCGACGTTGTAAGCGGCGAGCACGCAGGCCGGCAGGATGAGGTGCTGCAGACCGTTGGTAAGCACGTCGAACTGACCTGAGAGGAGCGCGTCGACGGTGAAGAGACCGGTCACGTGCGGAGGCGCCAGGATGCCCGGATCGAGGCGGCCGCTGCCCGGCACCCAGCCGAGCTTGAAGAAGAAGACGTACAGCGCCACGAGCGCGAGCCAGAACGTAGGCATCGATATGCCGCCTAGCGACACCACGCGCAGCACCTGGTCGGTCATCTTGTTGCGGCGCACCGCTGAGATCACGCCGAGCGTGATGCCCAGCACGTAGGCGATGAGGATCGACGTGACGGCAAGCTCGGCCGTCGCCGGCACGAACTCGGCGAGGTCGGCGCGAACCGAGCGGTGGCTCTGCTCCGACTGCCCGAGGTCACCCTGGACCAGATGCTCGAGGTAGACCACGTACTGGACGGGCAGCGGTTTGTCCAGGCCGTAATGCTCGCGGAACGCCTGGACGACGGCGGGGTCGGCAATCGCCCGCTGTCCGAGGTTCGCTGCAGCCGGATCTCCCGGCACCAGCTCGGTGAGCACGAAGGCGACGAAGGTGATGCCGACGCCGAGCAGAATCAGCGCGGCGAGTCGCCGGGCCAGGAACCTGACGAAGGGCCGGGATGGCAGCGGGAGCCGCCACCCCGGCTTGAGATCGTGTTTAGCCGCCGACGCCGGCTGGATCAATCGTCCAGGTCGGGTTGTAGTCGGCGCCGGTCACGCCCTTGGTCGCCACCACAACCTGCCCCGGCTGGATCAGCGGGAAGAACGGACCATCGGTGTTGAGCTGCCGCTGGATCTGCTGAAAGAGGTGACCGCGGGCCGTGTTGTCTGTGCTCGAGCTCGCCTGCACGCCCAGGGCTTCGAGGCTCGGGTCGGCGCCGGCCGCCCAGCCCGCGCGCAGGCCTACTAGCTGGCCCGGGAGGAACACGAGGTAGTCGTTGGGATCGGGGTAGTCGGGGCCCCACAGCCACAGGCCCAGCTGCTCTGTGCCGGCCCGATAGTCGGCCAACGCCGTCGAGATCGGGCTGCCGGTCAGGTTGACTGTGATGCCGGCTGCCTGCAGGTTGGCCTGGACCTTCTGGGCGAGCGTGCTGAACGAGATGCCGTTCAGGGTGAAGTCACTCGGGAAGCCGAGGTTCACGGTTGGGTTCGAGATCCCAGAAGCTGCGAGCTCAGCCTTGGCCTTGGTGAGGTCGAACTGGGAGTTGTCCGCCGGTGTCAGCGCGCCGAGGAACATGCTTGGCACCACGCCCGGGGTCTGGATTGCGCCCGCGCCGGCGAGCTGCACGTACGAGGCGTAGTCGAGGCTGTACCGGATCGCGTTCTGGAAGTGCTTGTTGGGCGTGATCTTCGAGATCTTCGGGTTGTCGTTGGCGAGCAGGAAGAAGACGTTCGGTCCCGGGCTCGCCTTGACCTGGAGCGAAGCGTTGCCGCTGAGAGTCGCGGCCTGGTCTGACGAGAGATCTATTGCAATCTCGTTGGTGCCTTTCTGGATGTCGATCAGCTGAGTCGGGGCCTGGATGTTCCGGATCACGACCGTGTTGTAGAACGGCTTGGTGCCAAAGTAGCCCGGGTTCGCGGTCAAGTCGACCTCGGTGGTGGTGCTGAAAGACTTGAGCGTGTAGGGACCGCTGCCTTCCGACATCGTGTTGAGGAACGCCTCGGCGGTGTCGGCCTTGTCAGCGCCCGGCTGGTCGGTGCCGCCGTGGGCCTTGACGACCTTGGAGTTGACGATGCCGAGGGCCGGGTTGGGGATGATGAAAGGAACCGCTGGGTTTGCAGTGCTCGAGGTGAGCACCACGGTCGACGCATCCGGAGCTGAGACGGTGATGCCACTCAGCAGGAACGAAGGGTTGCCCTTGATGTTGATCAGGCGATTGAACGAGAAGACGACGTCCGCCGAGGTGAGTGGTGTTCCGTCGGAGAACTTGATGTCGGTGCGCAGCTTGAAAGTGAAAGTCTTGGCGTCCGACGAGGCTGTGTACGAGCTGGCCACGAGGGGCACCGGCGTCGCGGAATCCGAGCCCTTGAAGGTGAGCAGCGTGCTGTACAACGCCTTGGCCACGATGCCGCCCGACACCTCGAACTCGCGCTGCGGGTCGGCCGTTTTCATATCGAACGACTTGTCGATGACGAGGACGTGATTCGTGGGAGTGTTGCTGCCACCCCCGCAGGCGGCGAGGATCGCCGCGACAGCCACCACCAAGCTCGTCAGAACTCTGTTTCGAGATCTACTGACTGCGGCCATCGTTGCGTTCTCCTTGAATCGAACTCCCGCCGGTCAAGTCAAAGTATCGTTGGAAGCGGGGCTTCGATGATATTCCGACTCTGTGATGAGTGAACGCTCGTTCTCCTCGGGACGGCGCGCGGCGACCACGCTTTACGACCTGCGCGTGACAGTGGAGCGCATCGAAGGCCGGTCGGTCTGCGGCCTTGCCGTCGGCGATTACTTCGATGTGACGGAGTCGAGTCGTATCCGGATCCCTGACGGCCGGCACTTCTGCATGTTCGCGATCGGCGCCGTGCTCCCGCTGCTGGCCGCCAAGCAGCGGAAGCAGCCCGCAGGCGATTGGCTGGAAAAGGACTCGCTGGTTGTATGCCCCGACCCCGATGAACGGCTCGTGATGCGGATCGAGCGCATCCGGCGGAGGAGGATCCCAACCGAGGCGCTCACCTGATAACTCCTCGTTTCGGCATCGGGTTGCGCAGCGACCGCCCGCTTTCCGAATTCGGGCGTCTGGCTCGACTTGCGGAGGAGCTGGGTTTCGACGTCGTCTCTGTGTTCGCCGACCTCGGCTATCCGCCCCCGCTGCCGCCGCTGCTGGCAGCAGCCGCCGCCACCCGGCGCGTCCACCTCGGGCCGGCGTGTCTCAACCCTTACACGACGCCCCCGGTCGAGATCGCCGCGCAGATGGCGGCCCTGGACGCCGCATCCAACGGTCGGGCTTACATCGGCCTGGCCAAAGGCGCATGGCTTTCTTCGATTGGGGTGGCCCAGCCGCGACCTGTCGCCGCTGTCCGCGAGGCCGCCGAGGTGGTGCGCGGGCTCCTCGCTGGGCGCGCCCCGATCCCATTGCTGATTGGAGGTTGGGGTCCCCGCATGTCCGCTCTGGCGGGTGAGATCGCTGACGAGCTCAAGGTTGGCGGCAGCGCCAACCCCGACCTCGTGCCGGTGATGTTGTCGCGATTGCGCGAAGGCGCGGCGGTGGCCGGCCGGAGCCCAGACTCCGCTGGCCTGGTGCTTGGCGCGGTCACGGTGGTCGATGACGACGGCGACGCCGCCCGCGACAGGGCCCGCTCCGCGGTCGCGATGTACTTCGAGGTCGTGGCCTCGCTCGACCCGACGTTGAACGTGCCACGTGACCTCGTCAAGGAAGTGGGACAGCGTCTCGAGCACGGTGATGAGCGCGGTGCAGGCCGCCTCATCCCAGACGAGCTTCTCGATCGCTTCACGTTCGCGGGCACGCCACAGCAGGTCGTGCGGCAGGTCAGGGACATCTTCGACGCCGGCGCGGCGAGGGTCGAGTTCGGCTCGCCTTTCGGGTTGGACGCCGAGCCAGGGCTACGGCTGCTTGGGGAGCGCGTGCTGCCCGAGTTTCGCTGACGCTACTCATCGACCGCGCGCCTCAATGCCGACGATGCGCCGAAGAGCATCAGCTCGTTGTTGCTCACGGTGACGAACCGGACACCATGGCCGACCCAGAACCGGGCGGACGCTGCATCGGGCACCCAGATGCCGACCGCGACGCCGCTCTTGCCGGACCGGTCGACGATTTCGGTGATCGCCTCGCGCACCTTTGGATGGTCGAACTGTCCGGGCAAGCCGAGCGATGTCGACAGGTCATACGGGCCGATGAACAACACGTCGAGTCCCTCAATGTCGAGGATGCTGCCCAGGTCGGAGGTGGCGAGGCGTGCTTCGACCTGGAGGACGACCAGTGGTTGAGGTGCATCGGGCGCTGTGAGTGAAGCGAAAGGCAGCGCTGAGTAGTGGAGCTGCCTGGTCGATGGCGACGATCCCCGGCTGCCGCGCGGCGGGAAGCGGGTCAGCCGCACAGAGGCGAGGCCTGCTTCGGCAGACGTGACGCCTGGAGTGACGATGCCGGCCGCGCCGAGGTCAAGGGCCTTGCCGACCTCGTGGGGCGCGGTCAGCGGAACTCGGACGAAGGGCGTCGTCTCGGCTGCCTCCGCCGCACGGATCAGGTGCGGCAGGCCTTCCGGGCCGTAGGGCCCGTGCTCGAGGTCGAGGATGACGAAGTCCCAGCCCGACCGGCCGAGAATCTCCACGACCTCCGCGCTGGGTGTTTGTACCCAGGTTCCGTAGATGACCTGTCTCGTCGCGAGCGCCTGCCTCAGGCGCTCCTGCTTCATGAAACCGCGGTTCGGTTGAGGAGGATCTTGATGGTGCCCGCGACGCAGAGGTCGCCGTGCTGGTTGCAGATCTCGAAATCGAGGTCTGCCAGACCGCGCCCATCGCCCTTCGGCTGCAGAGCTGAGACCCGCGACGTGTAGGTGATCGTGTCTCCCAGGAGGACCGGATTGACGAAGCGAACACGCTCGAACCCATACAGCGCGACCACTGCCTGACCGGAAATCGGCGCCAAACCGGTCATCATCGACACGAGCAGCAAGCCATGCGCGATGCGCGTTCCAAACGGTCCCTTTGCGGCGAAGGCCGCATCATTGTGCAGAGGGTTCCAGTCGCCGCTGACTGCGCTGAACAGTGCCAGGTCCGTCTCGGTGACAGTACGGCCACGGGTGCCGGCGAACACGTCGCCCACGGCCAGCTCATCGAAATATTTGTCCAGCAATACGGTCCCTCCAATCGGCTGGCGAGCCGGCAAATCATATACCCGGTGCAGAGCATTTATGACGCAAAAGACTTCAGAAACGAACGCTCGTTAGCCAATAGAATGCGCTCCAGTGCGCGGGGTACCGAAATGAGGTTT
>WNEY01000873.1_pt1 | contig 20015 bp, 16 predicted proteins | sample 5400531 | NCBI WGS metagenome assembly WNEY01 (sample SAMN13153338, study PRJNA577476) | soil metagenome | isolation source: 200 cm saprolite under Douglas fir tree site 1 | place: USA:California | collected 2015-04-18
GTAGACGGTCATGTAGGGCAACCAGGTTTTGAGCAAGTTCCCTGTCTATCCACAGGTCACCAGGATGTACGTCTCCACCTATCAACTGACTGTTCTGAGTATAGTAAGCTGGCGTACCGCGATAGATTGCGTCAAGATAGTCAAGCCATAGATAATCGACATTCAGGTATGCAAGTGCACGTGCATCTTCCTCTCTACGGCTGGTCAATGCGCTTTGCGCATATTGTCGAAAGCCCATGTCTCTTTGCATCTCGGTTGCGAGAGTACTCAATTCTATAGTTGAGGGAGGTGCTCCCGCAAAGACGGTGATTACTAACGGGCGTAAACCTGTACTTACCTGTACCCCAAGAGTGCCGCCACAAGAGTAGACAACATCATCGAAATGGGGCGAAAGAAATATATGCCGGTGACCCTTTGTGATTTCATCAAAGCTTTTAAGTTGCAATGTTGCATTCCTCCAAAATAGAGTGAATTTGGGGGAGAAAGGTGGGGACACCCCACACCCCGCTCAGGGGCTGCGCCCCTAAGTACCCTGCTGATCTTGTATATGACACGTATGAGCCTGGTGGGATCGTTTCTTCTTCACGCCTGGTATACGGCTACGTTGCTGAAAACGGCTTCAGTTCCACCGATGCTATCCCCTCCTACGAGAAAACCAATAAAGCCGGAGGTGTAGAGCGTGTCAGTGAAGGTGGTCACGATTAGTTGCTTGTTGATATAGAAGCTGAAATGGGAGCCTTTTATTACCGCGAAGAATGTATTTGTGCTTCCGTATCCACTCAGAATGGCGTTCGAGTGTGTCCAGTCAATCAATGTAAGCCATCGTCGCGGGTCTCGTCCCAGCGCACGCACAAAGCGGTATTCGCCTTGACTGCTGATCTCTAAGACATAAAATGCTGGACTCCAGGGATTGAGACGGAAGGCGAAACCATAAACATCACCGCGCAACAACTGAGCTTGTGCGATGATTTTAAAATCGGAGAACTGCTGTTCGTTAGAATAGCACCAGGCTGCTACATGTGCGAGGAAGGTTTGCACATGATAGCCTTCTGGAGAGAAATAGCATTGGGAGCCATCGGCGAGCCAGCCACCACCGGTACTTTTCATATCATCTGTATAGAGTAGGTGCCCTGTGTCAAGGCCTGAAGTGAATCCTGCTGGAGCCAAAGTGCGTGCCTGAGCGGCCATGGTAGCCTGAGCTGCTGCTGTGGCTGTCAGACTCGCCTCCAATTGCTGCTGAGAAGTCAGGGATGGCGAACTGTGTAGAGTGTTTGGATGATGGGTTTGCTGTGCTTGCCATATCAGACCAAGCGGCATAGCCAATATCAGGAGTGTCAGGCATGTCAGGGCAATCTGCCTGGGGTGGATACGCCGTATCCCGCTTCCTGGACGCTTGCGGGGAAATAGAATCGTTGATTCTGGCTCCTTTACAGTTGGTTCTGAATTTTGTACCAGGGGAAAGAGCAATGGCGTAGTTGGTGATCGCATAAGAGCCAGCTCTGCTTCGGCCAAGATGGCCGTCTCAGCCGAGGGCTGGTTCTTCGATAGCGTTTCGTCTCCTGTTTCACTCTCTACTTCTACTGCGTGGGAGAGCGTGGCATGATCGACTTTCGTGCAGGTCTGCTCCTGTTGCAACGCTTTCCAGTAAGCGGCAGAGAATGCCTGGACTTCTTGATAGCGTTCATTGGGATCTTTTGCGAGTGCTTTCAGGATGGCATCCTCGACACTTTGCGGGATCTCGCTATTCAGTTCGCGAGGCGGGGTCGGTTTCGCCTGAATATGCTTCAAAAAGATTGCCACTGGTGAATCAGCCGTAAATGGAACACGCTCTGTGAGCATCTGATATAAGATGACTCCTAGTGAGTAAATATCGCTGCGATAGTCATTGATCCCGTTCGATTGCTCTGGAGCCATATACTCGGGAGTGCCGACAATGGTTCCGGCGCTGGTGAGAGAATCGACACCTATCATTGCCTTCGCCAGTCCAAAATCAGCGAGATAGGCATAGCCATCCGGTCGAAGCAGAATGTTCGAGGGTTTTACATCACGATGTACTACACCGTGATCGTGGGCATACTGCAAAGCAGAGGCGATCTGATCGACAAAGCTGCCTGCCTCTTGTAGAGTAAGGCGCTTGCGCCTGGATAAATATTCCCGCAAGGTACCGCCCTCGATGTAGGGCATCACCAGATAGTACCACGGGCTTTGTTCGCCGAAATCATAAAGTGGCAGAATATGATCATTAGAGAGTGCCCCAACGGCGGATGCCTCCCGCTCGAAGCGACGGACAAAGGCTTCATTTCGCCCGTAGAGTACTTTGACGGCCACCTGCCGTCGTAGACGGCGATCACACGCCAGGTATACTTCCGCCATACCTCCCTGGGCCACACGACGACGCAGCTCATAGCGCCCGAGTGTTAAACCTGCTATTCCTCTCATGGCACCTGCCTCCTACAGTCGCGGTCGTATGTGTATAACTACTCTCGAAGTTATATTAAAACCGTTTAAAAAGGGATGATGTGGGGACACCCCAAACCCCGGCAGAGGGCTAGCCGCCCTCTGCACTCCCGCAATGATGATCACTCTTCAATTGGATTGCATATGGATGAGAGCAAACCTATAATCATCATACCAGGGAAGCGAATAAGCTAGGCGGTTGTGGCCGCCTGCCTCGTGATACCCTATACCTCAGCTTGCTGTCCAGTATCGCTCCAGGTGTACCGTCTGTACAGGGCGGATGCTATGGGTGTAGTTCTCCATAGCCTTATACATTCCTGCCCGGTCACCAAAGAGTATGTTCAGTTGGGAGATATACATCTCTGCCGCCTCCTGGCGCAGGTGCAGCATTTCGGACATTTCGACGTAGGCTGGTTCCAGGCCTCCACCTAGTTCCCGCAACCTTGCTTCCAGCGCTCCTTCATGTAAAACGTAAGGAAAGTCCTCGTAGAGTTTGACGTTCGCACCTCGCTGGATCAGGCGATCAACGGCGGAAGAAACGATCTGGTGGTCGACGTGACGCCCTATGCCAAGAGGTGCATACCAGATTGCATCAGGCAGGCGTTCGTGGAGCTTCAACAAGTCCTGTGCCAGTTGCCTATCAATCCCCATGTCTCCAGAATGAACTTCGCCGCCGACCAATTGGCTCTCCTGTGTATAGTACGCTGGTGTGCCGCGATAGATTGCATCAAGATAGTCAAGCCAGAGATAGTCAGCATGCAGGTAATCAAGTGCCCTCGCATCTTCTTTGCGCCGATTTGTCACCAGGGTCCCCGCTTCTTGAGCACCCATCGCTCTAGTCATCTCTAATGCATATGCACTGAGTTGCGGTTCGGTGGGTGGTATGCCAGCAAAGACGGTAATCACCAGTGGGCGTAGCCAAACGCTTGCCTGCACTCCTATCGTGCCACCACAAGAATAGACGGCGTCGTCGAAATGTGGTGAGAGATAAATATGCCTGTAGCTTGTTGTAATGTCATTGAGACTGTTGAGTTGCAATAGTGTGTTCCTCCCATGCATAAGTTGAGTTCTATCAGTATCACGGAAAAATAACTGCCCCAGTATACATGATATCAAATCTTGTTGAAGAGTGAAGTTTTCGGGGGACACCCCCGCGCCCCCGCCTAGGGGCGGCCGCCCCTAGGAACCCTGCTTTCAAATGTCTATGCTCCACCCGGATTTGCTATGACTAAGGCAAAAGCAGGAAATGGGTTCCTAAAGGACCTGATTGTACTCTAGCACATGGCGGGAAGAGAATCCATACTCTTAGGAAAATAGACTCTTGATTATGGCAAGCGCGCCCCGTTCTCGGTGCAATCGAGTAGCCCATCCTTTGCCAACCCGTGAATAAGCTGCGCGAGCCAGGGTAGATCGTCGTCGCAAAACGTTGGTTTGATTTTTGGCCCGAGTTCAGCCAGAGTAATACGCTGGCCAGCAGGGAGAGAACGGAGCAGATCGACGATGCGCCCACGAAAATAGCGGTTCGTGCTGGTGAAAGGTTGAGCTTGGTAACTTGTTTTCTTCTCAGCCACTTTCCGCAGTTGGCGTAGGACTGTCCCTGATGGGAAGAGGCTATGCTGGCCCATCTCTTTGTAGGCACAGCAGACCTCTTGCAATGGGCAGCGTGAACACTGCGGATTGGTGCTGGTGCAAATGGTTGCACCCAGGTCCATGAGCGCCTGGTTCCAGTTGTAGGCCTCGCCAGCTGGCAATACCTGTCCTGCAAGTGTCAGCATCTGAGCGTCATTGAGTTTTGGTTCAGGGTGTTCCAGGCCAAGAAAAATGCGGTGCAGCACACGACGAATGTTTGTATCGACGGTGGCAACCTGTTTGCGGTAGGCAAAGCAGGCAATTGCACCTGCGGTATAGCGGCCAATGCCCTTGAGCTTGAGCAGTTCATCGATGGTATCGGGGATACGACCACCGTGCTCAGCGCTGACCTGGCGTGCAATCGACTGCAGGCTCACTGCTCGCCGATTATAGCCAAGTGGCGCCCATGCCGAGATGACCTCAGCGGTGGGAGCAGAAGCAAGTTTGGCCAGGGTAGGGAATGTTGCCAGAAATTGCCGATATTTGGGCAGCACCCGATCTACCTGTGTCTGCTGGAGCATCATCTCTGAAACAAGGATAGCGTACGGATCATCTGTAGAACGCCACGGCAGGTCGCGACGCTCAACCGCGTACCACCGCAATAGATCGAAATGTACCCGCGCTACGAGATCAGGCGCGGGTTGAGAAGAAAAAGATGAAGGCAGGGTTTGCTCGCTCATGCAGCCTCAGCTCACGATGTGGTCTGCTGAGGTACAATAGTATCCTGGGTTTCCTGCTGGCTATTGTCAGCCTGTGATGAGATGCGCCTGCGAACCGCCAATGAAAATAGGGTCTCGCCACCTTCTTGCCAGCACTTTGCGTCGGGTGCTGGGAGATTTTCGCAGAGAATCCAATCATTGGCATCCTTCAGCACATGCCCCTTAATGCATTTCGCATACATTATATGGTCATTTAATTCAGGATCACCAGGCCAGATATGGGGCGAGGCCATCTTTGGGACGAAAAACTTACACCATGGCACGGTTCTGTACCTTCCTTATTTTCGATTGGTTGACCCTGTACATGGGTCCTGCCTCACCTGGTCAATATCCAGCCAGGAGAGGTCAGCCCAATTATAGCGCATTCATTGATTTTTAACTAGTGGCGTTTCTTGGTTTCGCAGTGTCTCCCATTTGAGCAAAAAGGCGTTTAACGCCTCGATAACATATATAGTAGGACCCAATTGGGCGAACATTGTGTTTCGCCCTTCTTCATGTTCTTGAACTGATGGCACGACGCAGCCACCATGTCGCAGTTTTGAATGCCACAATCAGGTACAGCCATGCCCAGGTATTATGCAAGACACCATAGCTGGCTGCCATGGCCAGGAAGAAGAGGCAGGCAATCGCTGAGAGCTGTTTCAAGCGCCAGTTGCGCCAGCGCCAGCGAAAACTCTGGAAGCGGCTATCACGATAATACCACATCACCGATCCGGTTGCCGTTAGGAGTGTTGCTGTTCCCAGGATGCCTAGTACGCTCAGGAAAAGCGAAAAGATAGCAGTATCCATTGTGATCGCCTTGGTCTGTGACCTGAAATACTTCTACGAAGGATGCCTTATTGATTGTAGCTTAGCTCGCTGCTTCCTGGGCGATGGTATTCTGCTCATGAACAATATGCCACGCACCGTCTTTTTTAGTGCAAACGATACTAAATAAATGCTGCTTAGCATATGGTTCAGCTCCGAGAGTAGCATCACGATAGTCAACGAGCATGAGCGCAAAGCCCATTTCTGCTGTCTCAATCGTTCGCAAGATTTTCACATCCATTTGCCAATCGGGATCAGCGAACCAGGCGGCATTCAAGTTGATAAAGGTTGATCGGCCTCTGAGAAACATGCCATTGGGCAAAATCAGGCTTACTTCCTCATCAATTGGCATGATTGAGAGGAGCCGATCCAGGTCTCTCTTCTGAGTCGCTTCCAGCAGATCCTGCAAAGTCTGTTTGAAGTCCATAGGTGTCCTTTCCTCGTTCATATCAATCCGTTTAAAAAGAGATGATTTGGGGCCCCTGGGTCTGGATGCAGGGCTGCAACGGAGCTAGCGCTCCTAGCCTGCGGCTCAGCAGCCCTGAAAGGAGGACCCCAAACCCCGGCAGAGGGCTAGCCGCCCTCTGCACTCCCGCTCCTAATGATCACTCTTCAACCGGATTTCATATCACCTGGTACTTGAGCCAAGACGAGTATCGGATTGTATCGCAAGAAGTGTTTGAACAAATTATATCACTGTTAAGCTACAGAGGTGTTGAGGATTGCAGCATATGGATGCGTTCCAGATGTTTGTAAGGATGGGGTGGGAGACCTGGTAGCCACAAGAGCTACCAGGCTGCAGAAAACCAATTTCTTAGCGGCCAATACGTCCTGCCATATATTGGCAAAAGCTGACAAAAACTAACGCTTTACGTGTCTCGCCCATTAGCGCTGCCACGACCCCAATGGTCAGCCCCACGGCCAGGCCAAGTATGCCTGCGGGATGGCGGATCACTCGCCGAATTCTATTCATCTGTCTCCCCTTCTTCTGCATATGTTGTGTGTGTGGACGAACTCGTAGCAAGTTCGGTTCTTCACCACTCACCAAAACGATGAGAGACTGAAATTCTCGATAACGAAATTTCTGGTTAGTTTACGTAGATACTAATGCCAGTGTAACATCTCTCAGCTGCCTCTGTCCAGAAAATAATATTCAGAGATGTGATGTTATCTATAAGTAGAGGGGTAATAATAGTAATAAGTACCATCAGAAGAAATGGTACTGATATCTTGTTACCGTTGAGGTGTCTCTTGCGTCCTTGTCTGATATAAAGAACTTGTGGGTTCTAGAGAAAAAGTTCACAAAAAATTCACACAAAGAGGTGTCGTGTATGGTTGGGATTAACGAAAATACTCGCACTTATCAACCAATCAATTCATATGGAGTTATAGGAGATTGTCATTCTGCAGTGCTGATCGCCCCAGATGGATCGGTGGATTGGGGATGTCTCCCAGACTTCGATAGTCCAGCCATCTTCTGTCGTTTGCTGGATGCCCAGCGAGGTGGATACTTTCAGATAGCGCCCACTGATGCTAGGATTCCGGGGTCGCAACGCTACCTGCGTGGTAGTAATGTGCTGCAAACTCGGTTTACCAGTACCGTCGGTGAGGTGGTGCTGACTGATTTCATGCCGGTCGAGACATTGAACGCCTGGCCGTATCAGGGAATGAATAATAATACCTGGTCACGCGAGGATGGCTCTTGTCATTGCCTGGTGCGTATGGTGGAATGCACATATGGTGAACTGTCAATCACAATGACGCTCAAAATCACTCCGAATTACGCAGCCTCACCCAGTGAGGTCTGCCTTGTCCCCAATAACATCGGTGCGATCATCTCTGGCGGAGAGCAGCATGTAGGCCTGGCGATTGTGGGCGCGTATCGTGTATCGGCATTCAACATCGGTGTCGAGCATGATGCCGATGGTATACATCCATCAGTTGTTGCGCAGGTGACATTGCGTGAAGGTGAGAGTCTCCTGTTTGCTGTGGGCATGGGTCGCAGTGCTCAGGCGGCTCGCAGGCTTGTGGAATACGAGTTGCCCCAGCGTAACTTCGATTGGGAGTTGGCGCATACCTTGCACTGCTGGCGCAAATGGATAGCGGATTGCAACTACCAGGGATCATATGCTGAATGGGTACAGCGTAGTGCCCTCACGCTCAAAATGATGACGTACGCCCCGGCAGGTGCAATTGTTGCTGCTCCAACCACTTCTCTGCCAGAAGGCCTGGGAGGGGTGCGGAACTGGGACTATCGCTATACCTGGTTGCGTGATGCGACCTTTACCCTCTACGCGCTGAATGTGCTTGGTTTTACGGAAGAGGCCCGTGCGTTCACTCATTGGCTGCGTCGTCTCTCTTACTCGAATGGTGAAGATCTACAGATTATGTACGGCATTCGTGGCGAGCGTGAACTGACCGAGCGTGAGCTGCCTCACCTCCGTGGCTATGGCGACTCTGGCCCGGTACGTATCGGTAACGGTGCAGCAAATCAGAAGCAACTGGACGTTTTTGGTGAAGTGCTGGATTGTATCCACCTCTATCGTCGTCAGGGGAGCTTCGAGCGTTATGGTGAGACGCTGGATGGACCTTTGTGGGCAATGATGAGCACACTGGTAGAGCATGTGTGTGCTCATTGGCAGGAGCCCGACAATGGAATTTGGGAAGTGCGTGGTGGCCTACGTCACTATGTCTATTCCAAGGTCATGTGCTGGGTTGCGCTGGATCGTGGTATCCGAGCGGCTCAACAACTCCACCTGGAGGCCGATCTGCCAAGGTGGTGCCTCGTGCGTGACCAGATTCGCGCCGATATTCTCTCACACGCCTACAACACCGCGCTCGGAGCTTTCACGCAGTCCTATGACGATACCGCGATGGATGCTTCAAATCTGCTGCTGCCGCTCGTTGGTTTCATTCCGCCGTCTGATCCGCGTATGCGCTCAACAGTTGATCGCATTATCGAGCAATTGACCGATGAACGTGGTTTCGTCTATCGCTACCTTTCCGATGATGGGCTGACCGGTGCAGAAGGTACCTTTGCCACCTGCACTTTCTGGCTGGTAGATAACCTCGCAATGCAGGGGCGCTTGACGGAGGCGAAGTCGCTTTTTGAGCGTCTGCTGACCTACGCTGGGCACTTGGGCCTGTTTTCCGAGGAGATCGATGTCCGCAACAATCTCGCGCTAGGGAATTACCCGCAGGCCTATACCCATATCGCATTGATCAACAGCGCCATCAATTTGCAGAAGGCCGAGAGGCGGCTGGCTGAGCATCACACCGATCCCGTGATCGCGGCTATCAAATTGCAGGATAATAGCGAATTACCAGAGTAAGAGACAATAATGTCTTCCTCTATTCTTCATCCCACCGCCAGCCTGAAGCCACATCGAGAGGAGAGCCTGTTAGGTGGGCACCTATGGATTTTCTCCGGTGCACTGCAGCAGCCTCCTCACTGGATAGAACCAGGAGGGCTGGTCGATGTCAAATCGTCTACAGGTCAATTTGTAGCGCGTGGCTACTACAACCCGCGCACGGATATCGCCATTCGCATACTGACGCATGATCTAGAGGAAGCCATAGATGCCGAGTTTATGCGGCGGCGTATTCGGAGCGCTGTAGAGTTGCGGCAGGTATTTGATCCAACCCGGACAAATACTTACCGTCTGATCCACTCCGAGGGCGATGGTCTGCCAGGATTAGTCGTAGATCGCTTTGCAGAGATACTCGTTGCACAGATACACACCGCCGGTATGCAGCGTCTGCGCCCCTTGCTCAGCGATGCATTGGTGGAGGAGACGGGAGTACGTGGACTGTTGCTGCGTAATGACAGCCAATCGCGCCGCCGTGAGGGTTTAGAGATAGAGGGACCAGAAGTGGCGGCTGGCGATGTATCTGCCCAGGTGCTGGTACGGGAGAATGGCGTACAATTTCTTGTTGATCCCTGGCAGGGGCAGAAGACGGGTTTTTTTCTCGATCAGCGCGATAAGCGGGAAGCCCTACGTAAGTATGCGCGTGGCAAGCGAGTACTGGACTGCTTCAGCTACACGGGCGGCTTCTCCGTCTATGCAGCCCTTAGCAGCGGCGAGACTCGTGTTACCAGCGTTGATATCTCTGCACCAGCCATCGAAGCGGCGCGTCAGCAGTTCGCGCTGAATGGTCTTGACCCCGACCGACATCAATTTCTTATAGCCAATGTTTTTGACTATCTAGAGCAGGCGCGAAGCAATGGGGAACAGTTTGACGTGGTTGTGCTTGACCCGCCAGCTTTCGCTAAGACCCAGATCGCACGCACGCAAGCCCTGAAGGCATACCGGCGCTTGAATATGCTGGGTATGCAGGTGTTGCGACCAGGCGGCATTTTGCTAACGTGCTCTTGCTCTGGCGTAATTGGGATGGATGACCTGTTGGGAGCGCTATCGCAGGCGGCGCAGCGTCTACAGCGCCCTGTGCAGTTACTGGAAACCTATACGCACGGGGTAGATCATCCTATTAATCTGGCGATGCCAGAGACCGCGTATTTGAAGGCAGTGTTCTGCCGGGTAGGGTAGTAGTCATCGTCCCTGTCCCAGCCTTGTCTTGTTTCTTCACTTACGACCATACAGCGTCCCACACTATAAACTTGTCTACAATACTATTCTATCGTATTATACTCTCATCGACGCCTGGCAAATTGCCGTCAGCAGTGAGGGAGCATAGCATGCGACAGCTGGGACCCAAACGACTCCATTGGGGGCACTGGATCATTATTAGCATCGTAACTATTGTTATCATTGTACTTGCTGTCATTACTATCTGGATATTGATACGTCAGGGTTTCGCTCAGGTTGCCACTACCCTCACCATCATCTCTATTTTGGTTGCCATAGTCATTGGCCTGCCTAGCCTGATGATGGGCTTCTTGCAATGGTACTCATCCACGCATTCGGATACATCTAAGTATAGAGATATTCAGTCTGAGCCGATACCGCCAGCGTTACCCTCTGCAGAGCCTGAGCGCCCACACCCTTCTGGAGACCTCCCGCCCATTTCGAACGTACCCTACCAACGCAACCCCCTCTTCACAGGCCGCGACAATATCCTCACGCAACTGCATGATACCTTCAACGCAAGCGAGGAGGGAGCATTGACCCGGCGGCAAGCAATCAGCGGATTGGGCGGCGTGGGTAAGACACAAATTACCGTTGAATATGCCTATCGATACCGTAATGACTACCAGGTTATCCTGTGGGCCAGGGCCGATTCACCAGAAACGCTCATCTCAGACTTTGTGACCATTGCCAGCCTGCTGAACCTGACTGAGAAGGATGTAGAAGACCAGAAAATTGTTGTCAATGCCGTCACACGCTGGCTGAACGAAAACAGCGGCTGGCTGCTTATCCTCGATAACCTCGAAAACCTGGAGACGCAGAAGCAGGCTTTTGCAACGGCGGGCTTGCCGATGATCAGCGTCGATACTAAGAAGAAGGAGTTGATCGGCAACTTCAAGAATGCGGGGCAAGCGTGGTGTCAGCATCCAGAAGAGGTGAATGTGCATGATTTCCCATCTGAAGCTCTGGCTCGTGCCGTGCCCTATGGAATCTATGATGTGAGCAAGAAGCGTGGGTCGGTCTATGTCGGTCTTTCGGCTGATACGCCTGAGTTTGCCGTGGCAGCCATTGCCCGCTGGTGGGAAGAGGAGGGACGGAAGAACTATCCCCAAGCGAAGCAGTTGCTGATCTTGGCCGATGCCGGAGGCAGTAATGGCTGTCGTCCTCGCAGCTTTAAGCTGCATCTCCAAGAGCAGGTGAGCGATCGCTATGGGCTGACGGTAAACGTGTGCCACTATCCTACAGGGTGCTCCAAGTGGAACCCCATCGAGCATCGCTTGTTCAGTCACATCGGTCTGAATTGGGCGGGCAAGCCGCTGCGTACGCTGGAAACCATGCTCAATTTGCTGCGTGGCACGACGACCACTACGGGGCTGACGGTGCGGGCCGCCTTGCTGGAAGGGACGTTTGAAAAAGGGCAGACCGTGTCGGAGGACCAGATGAAGCAACTCAACATCGAACACGCTTCGACCTCGTGTCGCTGCGCTTTCTTCTTCTTGAGTAGGGCCAGCTACGCGGAAGTTATTTTTTAACGAGCCCTTAGGCTGTAGTCGAGCGTGACCTCTTTGTCACTATAAACTCTTTGGACGTTTCATTCATTTTCATCGATAAGACACCTCGTCTTCCTGTCATCATCATTCTCCTTCTCCCGCCTCCGAGCGCTGAGACCGTTGCAACGATCTCTCTGTGTTCCGTCCCCGCCACACCCTCTCTCACTGTCCCATCAACCCTCCTGGACGGCCAGGGACAACTCTGCTTCCATTTCGACCGGCACTCCCCAGGGGAGCCCTGCCACCCCAATCGCGAGACGCGCATGACTGCCGCTCGCCTCTCCGAAGATATCCGTAATCAATTGCGAAGCTGCGTTCATGACACGTGGATAGTCCACGAAGGTCGGCGCTGTGTTCACTAACCCTCCCACACGCAGCCAGGCCCCAATGCGGTCGAGGCTTCCTATCTGCTCTTTGAGCGAGGCCAGGATCGCTAAGAGTGTTCGGCGTGCCGCTTCCTGGGCCTGCTCCAGGGACACCTCCGCGCCGACCTTACCGAAGGGGCCGCACACCTGACCCTGACTATCCAGCGGCACGTGCCCTCCCACGAAGATGCGTCCTGCGTGTACCCGCACGAGGATAGATCCCGTCAAGGTGCCGTGTGGAAGGCTCCACGGAACTGGGAGACTGAGCCCCAACTCCTGAAGTCGCTGTTCAATTTTGCTCGTCATCATCTTGCTCCCTCCATGCTTTTGTCTTTCTCTTCACGCTCCATCTGGCGTCTACAACTAATGGTACCATGAGAATAGTTCATGCTCTGTCGAACTATTTGTGCTGTATACTCGTTGCAGCGTGATGCGCGTGAAAGGGAGGAGCGCGCGAGATTTTGTCGCCTTTTGAGCATTCACGCCTCACGCGCGAAAAGGAGCGAAAACCTATGCCTGGAGATGCAAATGTGGCTGCGGTGGCCGCACTGTTGGCTGACCCAACGCGCGCCGCTATCCTCATGACGCTGCTCGATGGTCGAGCGTGGCCTGCTGGCGACCTGGCTCGTGCTGTGCGTGTTTCCCCTTCGACCGCTAGTAATCATCTGACCAAACTGGTGGAACACCAGCTGCTGAGAGTGGAGCAGCAGGGGCGACACCGCTACTTTTCTCTGGCCGATCCGACCATTGCGCAGGTATTGGAGCTGCTTGCTGTCTTCGCGCCCGCCTCCCCCGTTCGCTTGCTGCGTGAATCTGAGGCGGGGCGGGCTGTGCGCGCCGCGCGTCTGTGCTATAACCACTTTGCCGGCCAGTTGGGCGTGGCCCTGTCGCAGGCGCTGGTAGAGAAGGAGGTTCTGACGAAAGTCGATGGCGGCTATCTGGTGACCGAGGATGGCGAGTGCTGGTTGCGGGAAGTGGGCATTGAGTGCTCAGCGCTCTCGAAGCGAGGGCAGATCTTCGCCCCTCACCACATTGACTGGAGCGAGCGCCTCCATCATGTCGCAGGCGCTTTGGGGGCTGCGCTGGCACGGCGCTTCTTTGATCTTGGCTGGGTGAGACGTGTCCCGACCAACCGGGCCGTGCGCCTGACGAAAGAGGGAGAGCAGGCGTTCCTCAAGGAGCTGGGACTGCGTCTGACCGATGACAAAGATGCCATCTCGGTCTAAAGTACCATGCTCGCCTGGCTCACCAGCTAGACACGTCTCTGGCAGACATAGATCATCGCGGGAGAAGTGGCGGTCAGAGGTTCTTGCTGCCAATCGCCGTAACAAGAGCGGATCTGAAACCCATTGTAGAAGAGCAAGGCTTCCATCTCTTGGGGAAAGACATAGCGCAGGGCCGTGCGATGCGTCTTCTCCACGTGTTGACCTCCTGGATAGAGCCACTGGTGAGGGCAGGTGTAGTGCTGGATTTGGGTCATGGGATCGTAGTATTGCTGCTCAGTGACCACGAGTTGCCCTCCATCAGGGGTCGTGTACTTCTGCGGTTCTGGATGGCGGACTTCCAAGAGATTTCGTGGGGAGGGATTGCGTGTTTCAAAGAGAAAGCATCCCTCCGGGTGCAAATGTTCCCGGACTCGCGCCAACAGCGCTTCCTGGTCCTCTCGCGTCAGAAAGAATTGAAAAACATTTTCCAGCATGTAAATGAAAGGAAACTGCTTCTGGAGGTGGAACGTGCGCGCATCAGCCACCACCCAGTCAATCGAGACGGCTTGCTTAGCCGCCTTCTGGCGGGCCCAATCGATCATCTCTGGCATGATATCCACACCCGTGACCTGATAGCCTTGTGCAGCCATGCGAAGGGCCATGCGTCCTGTTCCACACGCCAGATCCAGCAGAGGCCCACCAAGCGACCGCGCCCACTGTTCGGTCAATGGATAATCCTCATAGTAGCCCTCGTCTTCCAGATCATAGGTCTGCGGATCTCGAAACTCTTCGAGATTATCATGATCAATCATCAATGTTCCTTTCGTGCGCTCATTTGAACAGCGTTGAGAGCAGAGCGGTCGATGGGGGTAGTGAGACAGTCACAAGAACCCCTCACACAGAACCTCTTCCTCACCGGGTAGAGGAACTGTATCACACAAAGCATGGGCGATACAAGAGGAGTTCGTTGTCAAATGGCTGCTTTTCTCACGGTGTCGGTGTTCACATAGTCAACGCCGGACTCTGGGTCAGAACATTTTGGGAAAATGAGGGCTTTCTGGGCAAGTGAATGAAAAGATTTGGGTTCTCGGACCGGTTTGGTGATGCGGATTGCACATGAAAGAAAGTCTCTGGCTCTTGCATCACCCTATCAGGAGCTTGTAGCGACTCTGGTTATCGTTACCAGTTCTCAGGCTGATCCGGTTCCTTATGCGGATTCAACTTGAGTCTTGCCGTTTGACCAACATGAGTGTTGCCATTTCGGCGAGCATATGTTACTCTTCTCACACCTAAGGTAGAGTAGGTAATTGAGTGAGACAGAGACTTTGGGTGATAGGAGGGTATCATGGCTCAACCTCTCGATGGAACAGCTCTCCTTGCATATTTTCGTCGATTCCATTTTCCCCAAGCGACACAAGAACTGCTCATCTCCATTCGTTCATCTCCCCCAAGTCGTACTCCTGGAGCACATCGAGGTAATATGCCCGTGTGGTATCCATCGAAAAAGATGCAATGCATCGTGAAGGCAGAGAGCGCCAAAGTCGAATTTGCCTTCTTACTTGCTGCTGAGCACGATGATGCCGTTTTGGAAATGTGGGATCAGCCGCCATCCATTCCCTTGGAATACTTGGACAAACGCGGGCGTCTTCAACGGCCAATGCACACTGCTGATTACTTTGTTTTTGGCCGAGAGGAGTGTGGTTGGATTGAATGCAAACCAACAGAAGAGTTGCTCAAGCAGGAGAAAACACGTCCCAATCGCTTTGTCAGGGATGAACAGGGGATCTGGCATTGTCCACCGGGTGAAAGGTTTGCCGCAACGTATGGTCTGACGTACCGTGTCTGGTCTCCCGATCAGATCAACTGGATAGCGCAAGACAACGCCATCTATCTGGAGGATTACTACCAGGATTTAGAGCAGCTTTACGTACCAGAACAGATCTTAGCAATGCTTCACCGACTGGTTGATGAACAGCCTGGGATCACGCTTGCAGATCTACGAGAGGCAGCAGAGGACATTCCTGCTGATCTCATCAATATTGCGATTGCCAAGCATGACCTTTCTGTCGATTTGGGGCGCTATCGTCTCTCGGAACCGGCACATACCCCTGTTTTTCGCCAGAAGGGCTTGACGCTCGACACCACTCATCCCTTTCTGAATGACGAAAGGCCGCTTCCACTTTCAACAGAGGGAACCTCCCACCTGACTCCAGAAGGGCGGGCGCTGCTTGAACAAGCCAGAGAGGCCGATCTCGCTACTGCTGTGTTCCGCAATCGGGTCATTCATCCTGAACAGTATGATGACGAGGAGCAAGCACGAACTCTCACCGAGAGATCTGCCGTTCCCGCACGAACGCGCCGCTACTGGCTGCAGTTGTACCGAGAGGCTGAGACCACCTATGGAAACGGCTTTCTCGGTCTTCTCCCTCAGTACCACAAGTGCGGAGGAAACAGAAAAATTTCTTCTGAGACGATAGCCCTCATTCACCAGGTACTTGCAACTCATTACGATACCGTCCGGCGTTCGCCAAAACGTGGAGCTTACGGCGAATACCTCAAATGCTCTGGGGAGCACGCTCTCAAGCCAGTCAGCCAGTGGACTTTTTACTTGGAAGCCCAGCGCCACAAAGCTGCGTATGAACAGACCCTTGCACGGGAGGGCACGCGCGCGGCCTACCCATTCAAGGATTACATCCGTGACCAGGAAAAGACGATCAGCCGACATGGAAACTACGCCTGGGGATTGGCACACATTGATCATACCGAACTCGATCTGGCTCTGTGTGACTCCAGGACTGGCCAGGTTCTGGGGAAATGCTGGTTAACCTTGCTCATTCTTGCTTTTCCTCGAAGGATTGCCGCCTACTACCTCACCTTTGACCCTCCTTCCTACCGCTCGTGTATGATGACGTTGCGCTTGTGCGTGAAACGGTATGGGCGTTTGCCGACCGCTCTGGTGGTCGATGGTGGCCCTGAATTTCAGAGCGTCTACCTGGAGCAATTGCTTGCGCTCTATCGGGTACGTAAACAACAACGCCCGGTGTCGGAACCACGGTTTGGGTCGCCTCAAGAAAGACTCTTCGGTTCCCTGGACACCACAGTCCTCTATCATTTGCTTGGCAATACGCAGGCATCTCGCGTTCCACGACAGATGACCAGAACAACTGATCCTCGTCGCCAAGCAGTGTGGACCCTCCCACGACTGGCTGAACGTGTGCAACACTGGGCTGACGAGGAATATGAGACCCTGCGACATCCAACCCTGGGCATGACGCCGCGCCAGGCATATGAACTCTCCATCGAGTGGGATGGGCAGCGTGTTCACAAGGAGATCCTCTACGATGAAACCTTTCGGATGGCAACGTTTCCCACCACCCACAAAGGAACAGCCAAGGTCATCCCAGGAGTCGGGGTCAGAATCAATCATCTCGATTACTGGTGTGAGGCGATGCGTGATCCAACGGTCGAGAACAGGCAGGTAAAAGTGCGCTACGACCCATTCGACGTAAGCGTGGGCTATGCCTACATTGACCGCAGGTGGCGAAAATGTGACTGTCCGTACACGGAGTTTACTGGGTGTTCGGAACGCGAGTTACAACTGCTCGCTGAAGAATTACGCAAGCGCAATCGCATCACGTCGGGGCGAGAACAGACGGAATTGACCCAGAAACAATTAGCCACCTTTCGGCGAGACAATGTGGAAATTGAAACGCTGTTGCGCCAGCAACGCCATGATCGAGAAACCAGAGCCGCACTGACGGTGTTAGAAGGAGGGAAGAAATCACCAACCGAGCCTCTCCAAGAGGAAGCGAGTGGTGAAAAGACTCCACCAGCGTCGGAAAATGCGCCGAAGAAGAACAACCCGTATGAGAATTTGCTCGTGCTCAAGCGGATCGAGCTATGAAACAAGAACGGAGGAAGCCAGGTGGGAGTGTCAGGTGAGCCAGATCGTTTCCCAGCCGACTTGCTGACGCAGCCAGCAGGGGCGCGCCAGGAGTACTTTGAGCATCAGTGTCTCATTGAACATCCTCATTTACGTGACACCTTAGACCAGATTGTACAAACCATTTGTCCTCCAGGTGAAGGTGCGAGTAGAAGGAGATCAGGAACGATGGTTCTGGTCATCGGACCCTCGCGCGTTGGGAAAACAACCCTCATCCGTTTACTTGAAGAACGGCTCCTCACGCAGGCGAAAAGTCAGATGGAGCGCGATGCGAGCTTCATTCCTTTTGCCAGCATTACCGCAGCGGGACCAAATGCCAGCCGTTTTGACTGGCGCACCTATTACCGGGCGATCTTACGAGGTCTCCAGGACCCCTTTGTGGATGGCAAAATTGCCAGAATCCGGGAACGCGAGTTGCGCGAAGCGATGGAAACCGCCTTGCTCCAGCGCAGACCCCTCGCCCTCATTGTGGATGAAGCGCATCATCTGGCGAAGACCGCCAGTGGGCGACATCTCCAGGATCAGCTTGATCATCTCAAATATTTTGAGAATCTCACTGGGGTAAGCCATCTTCTGGTGGGTACCTACGAACTTCGCCCCTTTCGGAAAATCAATGCGCAACTGGCCTGTCGGAGTGTCGATATTCACTTTCCTCGGTATGACGCCGCCAAAGAAGAGGAGGCACAAGTATTCCGGAGCGTGCTGTGGGCACTCCAGCGTCAGTTCCCGGTGGAACAAGAGCCTCAGTTAGTTGATCAATGGGAATTTCTGTATGCTCGAAGTATTGGATGTATCGGTCTGGTTAAAATGCATCTGAATCGAGCACTCAATCTCGCTCTCACGGAAAAGAAGAAAACGGTCACACTGGCGCATTTACGAAAGACGGCTCTGCCAGAAGCACGGGTTGAGCTGGCGCTCAGAAATGCTCTGGAAAGTGAAACTGAACTTGCAGAATCGGCTGGTGCGGACGAACGGCTTCTCACCCTTCTAGGGTTGAGGAGACCGCGATCCGATACTTCCCAACCGATGCAGGAGGAGAAACAGCCCTCATCCCCTAATCCGCAGGGACGGCCAGGGAAACGAGGGCCAGTTCGCGATGAGATTGGAGGGGCGGCCATTCCTGATGAGCAGGAAGCAGCAGGATGAGTGAGTTACAGCAAGCCCATGTGGCAGTACAGATCAGAAATTCCTGGCACAATATGCTCCCAGAGGAGCATGTCCTGTCTCGTAGTCGGCTCTATGATCTTGTTCCCTACGAAATTGGAACCCCCTGGTGTGAAAGCCTGACAGGATATATCAACCGCCTGGGGTGGACCCATCATGTGCCGCCGCGTGCACTTGTGGCTCAGGAAATCGTTCCTCGGCTTGATGAGCACCAGCGTCTGGTTGCGCCAGTAGGAGTATTTGGAACCAAATGGGCGATGAGCCTCAATGGTGCTGGAGCGGCGACCAGACCTTGGATGGAAGTCTTGGGCTACCTGACTACCCGCTTCGACTTCCATCTCTTGACACTTCCCTCATGGGTCGGCGACCTCTCTCCTCGATGGCAGTTACGGGAAACTCCAGCCTGGTGTCCTGTCTGTCTCACTGATTGGCAGACAATGGGGCACCCGCTCTACCAGCCTCTTCTGTGGATGATTCGCGTCGTTTCCATCTGCCCTCGCCACAAAATCCCACTGATCAGTCATTGTTTCCACTGTCAGAAACCACAACTCGTTTTTGCGCCGAGCAAAAGGCGACCAGGGGAATGTACTTCCTGTGGGCAGTGGCTTGGAAAAGAAACCAATATGGTCTCAGACCAGGATGTGAGTGAAGAACTCGTCACTTGGCAAGAATGGATTTGGGAGAGGCTCAAGGAGTTACAGGCTGCCAGCCTCGCTGCTGGGGTGCTCACTTGGGAGCCATTTTTCAGACACCTTGCAACGTATCTTCAAGAGCAAAAAGGCTATTCACGACTTGCTCAAGCGACAGGCATTGACAGGACGGTCCTCTATCGGTGGATAGATCCTGCTGATGCCTACAGTCCAGCGCTCGAAACGATCCTCAAGTTTTGTTATGTGTGCCGAGTAACACCCTTACAAGTGATGAATGGTCAACTCGATCCGCTTCAACTAATCGTTCAGAGAGGGACAAAGCTTCGCTCACCTTTGCCTCATCGTCAGAATCGGCGATTAGATCGCGAACGTTGCCAAGTGGCTCTTCACGCTGCTTTAGACGACAAAAATGAGCCGCTGGCACTCTCTCATGTAGCTCAGCAATTGGGCTATGAGGACACTCGTCAACTCATGTATCATTTTCCTGAAGAGTGCAAATTGGTAACGCAGCGTGCTAAGGCATATCGACAACAGCGCAAAGCGCAGCGTCTTGATCAGGTGCGTGAGCAAGTGAAACAAGCAGTTATCTCAGTCCATTCCCAAGGTGAGTATCCATCCCAACGGAGAGTCAATCCCTTCCTTCCCCGCGCCTTCATGCGTCTGCCTGAAGCAAGGAACGCCTGGCATGCGGCTTTACAGGAATTGGGTTATGAGCCTTGAGATTGCGGCAACACTCATGTTGGTCAAACGGCAAGACTCAAGTTGAATCCGCATGTACCTTAGTATTTAAGAGGCAGTAGAAGCGTACTTCTGACGCTCTCTGACGCAATTGTTTTCGTGACCTCAAACAGATCGTTTTCTGCCCGTTGGGATCGCGCAAACAGCCTTTTTTCGCATCGACGCGAAAATTTATGGGTCAGAAAAGGTGCTATTTGATGCC
>WNEY01000874.1_pt1 | contig 20015 bp, 13 predicted proteins | sample 5400531 | NCBI WGS metagenome assembly WNEY01 (sample SAMN13153338, study PRJNA577476) | soil metagenome | isolation source: 200 cm saprolite under Douglas fir tree site 1 | place: USA:California | collected 2015-04-18
CGTGCTGCGCGGCGCGCATGGCCTGCGCGGGCCGAAGTTCGGATGCGGCCTCGGACAGTGCGGCGCCTGCACGGTTCTGATGGACGGCAAGGCGATCCGGTCGTGCACCACGCCCATCAGTCGCGCAGCCGGTCACGCCGTCACCACGATTGAAGGGCTCGGCACGCAGTCGAATCTGCATCGTGTGCAGTCGGCGTTCATCGCCGAGCAGGCCGCGCAGTGCGGCTACTGCACGAGCGGGATGATCATGACCGCCGCCGCCTTTCTTACGCAGACGCCGAAACCCACTGTGGATCAGGCGAAACAAGGGCTGGCCGGCAACCTGTGTCGCTGCGGCACGCATACACGCATCGTGCGCGCCGTGCTGCGCGCGTCACGCGCATAGGTGGGTGAGATGAACACGACTGTTTCACGTCGCGATCTCCTCAAGGCCGGCGGCGCCGTGATCGTCAGCTTTGCGTTCGACGCGGCGCTGCGGTCCGCTGAAGCCGTCACGCCACGGTTGGCCGAGCAATCGTCTGCCGACGCCGGCAAGCCGCTCGATCCCAGCGATGTCGACAGCTTCCTCGCGTTTCACGCCGACGGCACCGTCACGATCTACACCGGCAAGGTCGACGTCGGCACCGGCCTCCGCATCGCGGTCGCGCAGATGGCGGCCGAGGAGCTCGGGATCCCGGCCGAGCGTATCCAGGTCATCGACGGCGACACCGGGCTGTGTCCGGACCAGGGCGGCACCGGCGGCAGCACGGGGCTGACGCGCGGCGGCGCCGACGTCCGGCAGGCCGCGGCGACCGCCCGGCAGGCGCTGCTCGCGCTGGGGGCGACGCGATTGAACGTCCCCGCGCCGGAGTTGACGATCGCCAACGGCGAGGTGCGCCCGCTCGCGGGCGGCGTCAGCGTCGGGGTTGCCGCGCTCGTCGGCGATCGCCGGCTGTCGATCAAAGTCGATCCGAAAGCGCCGCTTCGTCCGCCGGCGAGCTACACGTCGGTCGGCAAGCCGCTGCCGCGGCCCGACGTTCCCGGCAAATGCACCGGCCGGCACGTTTACGTCCACGACTTCACGCTGCCGGGCATGGTGCATGCGCGCGTCATCCGGCCGCCGGCAATCGGCGCGACGCTCGTGTCGGTCGACGAAGCGTCCCTGCGCGGCATTCCCGACGTGCGCGTCGTCCGCGTCCAGAATTTCCTCGCCGTCGTCTCGAAGGACGAGTGGGCGGCGATTCGCGCGGCCGCGACGCTGAAGGCCGCGTGGACCGACGCGCGGCAGCTGCCGGGCAGCGACGGCCTCGAGCGCTGGACGCGCGCGGCGGCAATCGATCGCGATCAGGCGGTCGTCACCCGCGGCGACGCGCCGGCTGCCATTCTCGGCGCGGCGAAGAAGCTCTCCGCGACGTACTTCTGGCCGTTTCAGAGCCACGCGTCGCTCGGACCGTCGTGCGCGGTCGCCGACATCCGCGGTGAGGGCGGCACGATCTGGTCCTCGTCTCAGGGCACGCACGGCCTGCGTACGAACCTCTCGAAGGTGTTCGGCCTGACGGCCGCGAAGGTGCGCGTCGTGTTTCTAGACGGATCGGGATCGTACGGGACCAACGGCGGCGATCACGTGGCGGCCGATGCCGTGCTGCTGTCGAAGACGATCGGACAGCCGGTGCGCGTGCAGTGGACGCGGCAGGACGAGACCGGCTGGGATCCGAAGGGACCGCAGCAGCTTCTCGACGTGCGGGCAGGCCTCGACGCAAACGGCCGCATCGTCGGCTGGGACACGCAGATGTGGCTGCCCGCGCAGGCGCCGGGCACGCGCGCGCTGCTCGCGGCCGACGCTGCAGGCCTCGCACAGGACCATGGCCAGGGCGCCGGCGCGATCACGCAGAACGGCGATCCGCCGTACCAAGCGGAGCACGCGCGGGTGCTGGTGCACTGGGTGAAGGAGACGCCGCTGCAGCTCTCGAATCTGCGCGCGCCCGGAAAGATCGCGAACGTCTTCGCCGTCGAGAGCTTCACCGACGAGCTCGCCGCCGCGGCGGGCGTCGATCCGATCGCGTTCCGCATCGAGCGCCTGACGGACCCGCGCGCGATCGAGGTCATCACGCGCACCGCGCAGGCGTTTGGCTGGCGCCCGCGGACGTCGCCGAATCCCTCGAGGGGGACCGGCAGCGTCTACACCGGACGCGGCCTCGCGTACATGCGCTACAAGCAGGCCGAGAACTACGTCGCGATGGCGATGGAGGTCGCCGTCGATCCCGCGACCGGACGCATCACGGTCCGGCGCGTCGTCTGCGCGCACGACTGCGGGCTCGTCGTCAACCCCGATGCGCTGAAGAACCAGATCGAGGGCTGCATCGTGCAGACGCTCAGCCGCGCGCTTCATGAAGAGGTGACGTTCGATCGGTCGCGGGTGACGAGCGTCGACTGGGCGAGCTATCCGATTCTGCGCTTCCCCGAGGCGCCGCAGGTCGACGTGATTCTGATCGATCGTCCCGACCAGCCGCTGCTGGGCGCGGGTGAAGCGGCGACCGCGCCGGTGGCCGCCGCGCTGGCAAACGCGGTGTTCGACGCGACCAGCGTGCGCCTGCGGACGGTGCCGTTCACGGCGGAGCGCGTCAAGGCGGCGCTGGCGACGAAGCCGACGTCATCGGCATGACACGCTCGATTGCTGGGACTCGATTCCCGGGACGGTCTGAAGACCGTCCCCTACTTGGACACAACTACTGGTATCCGATTGTAGAGGACGGTCTTTAGACCGTCCCCTACCGTCCGCACAACAAGGAGGCGTCCTGTGAGAGCAGCAAAGGTAACCGTCGCCGCATTCGTTCTGGCCGGCATCGTCGGTGTCGGTGCGCAAGCCCCCACCTTCAAGCGTACCGTGCTCCAGCAGGCAGACCTCTCGGTGCCGGGACGCGAGGCGGTGACGGCTATCGCCGAATTGCAGCCCAGCGGCGGATCGCCAGGCCGGCACTCGCACCCGGGCGAAGAGTATCGGGTACGTCCTGGAAGGCAAGATCGTCATCCAGCTGGACGGTAGGCCCGCCGTGGCGCTGAACACCGGTCAGGCGTTTCTCATTCCGGCCGGCGCGATTCACAACGCCACCAACAACGGCTCGACCACGGCGCGCGTGCTTGCCACCTACATCGTCGAGAAAGGAAAACCGCTGGCGACGCCTGCCGCGACCAAGTAAGAGGCTCAGGGCTCGTCGTACCCCTTGAGCGGCCTGATCCAGATGTTCCGATATCGGACCGGGTTCCCGTGATCCTGGAGGCTGAGAGGGCCTCTGGCCGTCTCCGGTCCGTACGGATCGATTTTCCTGTGCGCGGTCGGCCCCCAAAATGGCGTGGCATTGTGAACGACGATACCGTTGTGAAAGACGGTGACTACGGCAGGCGTGTCCAGCTTTGCGCTCGTCGTGAATCGGGGAGCCGTGAAGACAACATCGTAGGTTTGCCACTCTCCAGGCGGTCTCGAGGCGTTCACCAGCGGCGGGTATTGACCGTACATCGCCGCAGCCTGACCGTCCGGATAGGTCGGGTTCTGATAACTGTCCAACACCTGGATTTCGAATTTGCCGCCCAGGAAGACGCCGCTGTTACCGCGGCCCTGACTGTCGCCCGTCACGGTTCTCGGTGTGGCGAACTCCACGTGCAGCTGGAAGTCCGTGAACTCCGCCTGGGTTCGAATGAAACCCTTGCCCGTTTCGAGCACGCCGTTGCTCATCATCCACGTCACGGGAGAACCGTCCATCATTCGCCAGGCGCTCCGGTCGTTCCCCGAGCCGAGCAACACGATCGCATCCTGAGGAGCGGCGGAGCTCGGCGCTTGGCCGCCCGGACTGACGATCCTGGGCTGCGGGCGCTTTCCGTCGTGGATGTGCCACCGTCCGTTCGGCTGCAGTGGCGTGTCGTCGTATCCAAGCGTGGCTTGCTGCCCGGCGAGGCTTCCGGTCAGCACGAAGACGACAGTTCCAACCTGGGTGACATACCGCGTGCGGCGTAGCATGGCCGTCTCCTCTCATCTCCTGTTGTGCGCGCTCGCGGAAGCCGGGCGCGCTGGCGATCGGGTTCACCTCACAGACACTTCTCGAAGCCTGCCAGGACTCGCTCGGCCTCGTCCAGTTCCCGCTGCTGCTGGCGCGTCAGATCTTCGAGCGCCGAACGGTGGGCTTCGTACCATTGTCGAAACTCACCGAGGCGCTGCGAGACCATCGGCGATTCGGGGCTCATTCCGCGGTCGGCCTGGAAAGGCGGTTCGTCCAGCGCCGCGACGACGCTGAACACGTAGGTGTAGAGGCGCTTCCACTCGCTCCCGGTGTCCGGGGTCAATCCCCGCCGGCTCATGTCGAGGATGACGGCAGCTGGAATCGGTCTTCTGAGCTCGGCACCATCGCGGAAGGCTTCGCGCAGATGCACCGCCTGATGCGCCGCCCCTTCGCGAGCCACGGCATGCGGCGTCTTTCGCAGGATGTTCAGGATCCCGGCGTAACCGATCCAATATGCGCGCGGATCGTCCCAGAGCCGCGTCGCATCGGCGTACATCCCGCTCACCTGGGCTGCTGCGCCCGGCAATGCCGGATTCACACCGATGTTTCGAAGCGCCGCCATGATCGCAGGCGTTTTGAAATGAGAGCTGCTCTGCGTCGCCTCGACGAACCATTGCGCCTCTTCATCCGTCGTGCAGGGCATGGTGAGCACCGCCGCCAGATACGCTTCCGCCTTGTCTCGCTCGAGCGGTGCATAGGTGCGGGGAATCAGACCGCTGTACAAATCCCCGAGGGCCACTTGGACTTGCCACGGCCATGGAGCCTGTTCGCGCTCCTCGCGCGTCAGCGGGTACTCGATCGGCCGATCGGGCACGCTCCAGCCATGGCCGAAAATGCGCCGTTGACGTTCTGGCTCAATCGACGAAGGCAGGTTCATCGCGGCCGACAGCGGATGCGATTTCAAGCCCCAGCGATGACGTTGCTGCTCGCGCCGCAATTCTCCAATGGCGCGCCAGAGTCTCGGCACCCACTCGACGGGGATGCTGCCACGGCCCTGAACCGCGGCGGCCCTCCGTTCCACGTAGAACGGTTCCGGCAGCGTCACGAACTGCCATAAGCGCTCCGGGGATCGAAGCGCCTGGTCGATTCGCGCTGTCCGCAGCGCCATCAACTCCTCGACGCGGGGCTCGGGCGAAGCGAGCGCCAACCGCATGCTTTGCTGACGCTCCTCCTGCCCTTGCCCTGAGAACAGGCTCGCGGCTACCGCGAGAAACATCCAGCGCATCGCACAACGATCCTATCCCACGCGACGTGCCGGATCGCGCATTTCCAGCGGCGGCCCGACCCGCTCGCCTAGGACTCAGTCGAATTGCGCGTTCAACAGGGTCCGGAGATCGCGCCACACGCGCGGGGAGCATCCGTGCGCGCGCCTGAAGTCGCGGCCGAAGCTCCCGATCGACGTGTAGCCGCAGGCGTACGCCGTCTCCTTGATGCTCGATGGCGTCGTCAGCAGCAGCCGCTCGGCGTGGCGCATGCGAATGCGCCGGAGCTGGTGAAGAAAGGTGAGGCCGGTCTGCTCCTTGAGCAGACGATCCAGATGCGGCGGCGTCACGTCGACGTGTCGCGCCGCCGACGTCAGGCGAATCGTCGAATCCGCGAACGTCACTTCGAGGTAGTTCATCACCCGCGCCACGCGAAAGTTCGTCGTTCTGTGCGCGGCCGGCGCCTCCGGCGCACGCTGCAGCGCGCGCACCAGGATCATCCGCATCAGCGCGGTTGACTTCTCGGGATCGACGTCGGTCCGGCCGATGAGGATCTGGCACGCATCGACGAATGCGAGCAGCGCCTCGCGTTCTCCCGGCGACGCGTCGTCGTGCTCAGCGCGGCGAACGCCTCGCGTGGCCATGGGGGTGAGCGACGACAGACTTGCATACCACGCGTCACCAGTCAACGCACAACCGTTGTATCGGTGAACGATCGTCGAACGTCACCAACCGACAGCAGGTAACAAGAACGTCGCTCTCACAATTCTGGCTGCGAAATCTTCGCAAGAATTGCGCATTGTTCTCCATTGCTCGTTGTGGATCGAAGCCCTATCGTCTTGCGGCACGCCGCGCTCAATCAGACTTCAATTCAAGGGAGGGGATCATGACGACTGTCAAGACCGCCGTAATGGTGGCGCTCGTGCCTCTGGCGATGGTGGCCGCGCTTCAGGTCCTGCGCGCGGACACCCTCGTTGCCTCCGATCCAGGCGTTCGCGGAGGACCGGCCGGCGCCGGCGACCCTCTGGGCCTGAGCCCGTCCGAACAGTTGTTCTTCGCGCAGGGCAAGATACAGTTCGAAGAAGCCGATCCGGCTGATGAAGGCCTCGGGCCGCGCTTCAACCTCGATAGCTGTGTCGGGTGCCACTCTCAGCCCGCAAGCGGCGGGACCAGCCCGTTCGAGAACCCGCAGGTCGCGATGGCGACCGCGCGCGGGGCAACGAACGGGGTACCGTCGTTCATCACCCTCGCCGGCCCGGTGCGAGAGGCGCGCTTCAAGCTCAATCCGAACGGGACACCCGACGGCGGTGTCCACAGCCTGTTTGTCCTCACCGGCCGCGACGACGCCCCCGGGTGCGACGCCCTTCAGGAAAACTTCGAGGCGCAGGTCGCCAACAACAACGTCATCTTCCGGATCCCGACGCCGACGTTCGGCGCGGGCCTGATCGAGGCGGTCTCAGACGCCGCGATCGAAGCCAACCGCACGTCGAATCAGTTCTTCAAGGCGCTCTTCGGCATCTCCGGCCGCGCGAACCGCAACGGCAACGACGGCACGATCACAAAGTTCGGGTGGAAGGCTCAGAACAAGTCGCTGCTCCTGTTTTCGGGAGAGGCCTATAACGTGGAGATGGGCATTACCAACGAACTGTTCCAGGACGAGCGGGACGGAAACCCCAAATGCCAGTTCGCGTCGGCGCCCAACACCGTGACGACCACCGACGCGCCGACGAACGCCGAAGTGATCAGCGCCATCGAGCAGTTCGCGTTTTTCATGCGGTTCCTGGCCCCGCCGACACCGGCGACGCCGGCCACGCCGGCCGCCGCCCTTTCCATCGCGGCCGGCCATCAGACGTTCATCAACGCCGGTTGCGCGCTCTGCCACACGCCGAGGTTCACGACGGGAAACACGACGGTGGCCGCGCTGGCGAACAAGCCGGTCAGACTGTTCTCCGATCTCCTGATTCACAACATGGGGCCGGGGCTGGCGGATCAGGTCAGTCAGGGCCTGGCCCGGGGCGACGAGTTCCGGACCGCGCCGCTCTGGGGACTCGGCCAGCGGATTTTCTTCCTGCACGATGGGCGCACGACGGATCTCATCGAGGCGATCCGGGCCCACCGGAGTTTTGGGAACCTTCAGTTCCGATCGTCGGAAGCCAACACGTCGGTCGAAGTGTTCAACGCGCTGAGCGAGCCCTCGAAGCAGAATCTTCTGAATTTCCTGCGGTCGCTGTAGGTCGGCATCGATCGGCTTCTAGCCCATCTTCTAGCCCGGATTATTCATCAATGGAGTCGCCGACTCGGCGCGTTCGCGCAGAAAACCGTTGGAGCAGGCCGCCGTGGTCGCGCGAAAAACGCGGCGCAGGCCAGCGACACGGTGCGCCGGCCTTGATGGCGGCGCACCGCGTTCCACGGACGATAAGCCGAGCCGCGTTTTTCCGGCCTGCGGAAGACGGTTTTCGAAGCGAATGTGCCGAGTCGAGAGTCACCGTTCATGAATAATCCGGCTAGTGCCCGGGGGGCGCCGCAGCACGGCGCTGCTGCTTCCAGCGGATGGAGGAATCGTTCGCGCGCCTCCATCCGCGCGCCGGCGTGTTCCCCGTGGCGACGAACGACGCGTCTGACCGCCGAGCACGCAAGGCAGGCAGAGAACGGACGCGATCACGCGCGGGCAGCGTCAGTGCGTCAATCCGTAGATCAGATAATTGACGCCGAGCTTGTACGCTTCGTTGGTGTCGTCGATCGGCCGAAGGCCGGTGCCCGACCACTCCCAGTACTGGGAGATGTCGGTGTTGTAGTTGATGATCATCATCAGGCGCTTCGTCGGATCGTTCTCTTCGTAGATCCCGCGGAAGACCGGACGTCCGGCATTGTAGGCCTGGGGCACTATGTCGAGGTTGTTGATCTCGAAGAACGAATGAAAGATCGGGTGCGACGCCGACATCTCGAAAACGCGCGCGTCCGGCAACACGCGGCGCATGTTGGCTTCGAACGGCTCCCAGCCGGGGCTGCCGAAATCGCCATACGCCTTGAAGTCGTCGACGATGACGAAGCCGCCCTTCTGCATGTAGGCGCGCAGCGCGGCCGCCTCGCTATCGGTCAGCGTCCACCAGCTCACTTCAATCAGGTACGCGACCGGGTACTTGAAGAGGTCGGGGTCATCGAGCGTCAGCGTGTTGATCTCGGTGTCGTGCGCGCCGAGATAGCTGACCTCGTTCATGATCCTCATCAGGTTCTGCTCGGCTATCGGATAGCCGTGCGCCCACGCCGGCAGCCCGCGATACCAGTAGCCGCCGGGCGCCGACTCGTACGTGATGCGCACGAAGTTGAAGCGCCCGTCGTACGGGGCGTTCGGCATCGCCCGAAAATTGCGGACCCGCGGGCCGCCGAAACGGAAGCCGCCGCCGTACTGGCCGTAGGCGAACCCCGTGCAGGCGACGACCAGGGCGGCGCAAATCAGCGCTCGCATCAGTACCCCAGGCGCAGCGTGCCTTCCTTCATCCCGTTGACCGAGCCTTGTGTGAGCCACTCGAGCGACGCGCGGAACAGCAGCAGCCGATTTTTCTCCCACATCGCATTGTGAGACGAGCAGGCCAGGTCCACGAACAGCTTCTGCGGCGCCGCGAGATCGGTCAGCAGGTCGCGCACGCGATCGGGAGGCACCTGCTTGTCGTGCTGTCCGGCCACCATCAGGGTCGGCGTGTGCATTTTCCCGACCGTGCCCGCGTTCCAGCCCCACGTCGCGGTCTGCGGCGCGCGGCGCACGCCCGGACCCCACGTCGCGCCGACCGGATCGGACGCGAGCATCTGCGACCAGACGGCGTCGCTGACCGCCGATTCGTACTGCGCCGGGCATCCGACCTGCCGATCCCAGTTCGTGGCGAACTCCTCGCGGGATTGCGTGTTCATCGCCACGCCGGCCGCCGGCTCGCCGGATGGAACGGCCGGCGCGTTGCGGTTGTATGCGGGCGCCAGCAGCACCAGCTTGTGCACCTTGTCCGGATGTTGCGCCGCGTAGCCGCCGGCGCGCGGTCCGCCGAGCGACCAGGCCAGCAGGCTCACGCGATCGACTTTACGCAGCGCACGCACGTAGTCGACGACGGCGCCGATGTCATTCCAGTCCGACGCGATCGTCGTCATCGCGTGGGACAAGGTCGGCGGGCAGGGCGCCGGCATCAGGCTCGGAACGAACGCCCCCTGTCGATCGCGCGCGAGATTGCACGGGTCGTTCATCGCCGCGGGGCGATAGGAACGGCCGTAGCCGGTCGTGTCCATCGCGAACACGTCGTACCCGGCGCGCGCCAGGTACGCCATCCAGCTGTAGTCCGGCTGCGGCACGTCGAACGCGACTTCCGCCGGCGTCCCGGCGCCGTGGACGAACAGGGCGACACGGTCGGCGTTCGAGCCGCTGCGCAGCGCGGTGCCAGCCTGAACGCGCTCCCGCACGTAGATCGGCACTTCCTGGCCGGCAATCGCCGGCACCGTGGACTTCACGCGGACGTAGTGATCGATGGTCAGCAGGCGCTCGCTGTCGTCGGCGAACGAGACGATCCCCAGCGCCAGGACCAGCACCGTCACGAGAAATCTCCCCATGCCGGTATCTTACCGTGGCCGACTGACAACGCCGTATAATCTGGCCCACACTCGGCAGGAGGATGTTTCATGCGATACGTACGCCTGATGAAACTTGCACTGGTACTCCCTGTACTCGCGGCCACCGCGCTGTCGGGACGCACCCATGCTCAGGGCACGGTCAAGCCCACGAACGACGCGCCGAACCCGTACAACACGGTCAGCGACTACTTCAAGCTGCCGGCCGGACGGACGTGGGGATCCACGAGCGCCGTCGAGATCGACAAGGACGGCAAGTCGATCTGGGTCGCCGAGCGCTGCGGCGCCAACACGTGTTTCGATCGCGCCACGGGCAAGATGTCGGGCGATCCGGTGGTCCTCAAGTTCGACCCATCGGGCAAACTCGTCAACAGCTTCGGTGCGGGGCTGCTGGTCTTTCCGCACGGCATCTACGTCGACCGCGACGGCAACGTCTGGGTGACTGACGGTCAGGACAACGCGCCTGCGCCGGCTCGCGGCACCGGCGCAGCGGGGACGACGGGCACGGCTTCGACGACCGGGGGCGGCGGCGCGGCGGCCGCCACGACCACGGCGGCCGGAGGCCAGCGCGGCGCGGCACCCGCGGGCGGCGGCCGCATGGGTCCCATGCCCGGTGGCACGATCGGCCATCAGGTCTACAAGTTCAGCCCCGACGGCAAAGTGCTCCTCACGCTCGGCAAGCCGGGCGGCGCGGCCGAGCCGGACTTTTTCTATCAGCCGAACGACGTCGTCGTCGCGCCGAACGGCGACATCTTCGTGTCCGAAGGGCATGGCGGTGGCAACAGCCGTATCCTGAAGTTCTCGAAGGACGGCAAGCTGATCAAGACGATCGGAAAGAAAGGCCCGGGGCCGGGCGAGTTCGATCAGCCGCACGCCCTGGCCTTCGATTCCAAGGGGCGCCTCATCGTCGGCGATCGCGGGAACAACCGCGTCCAGATTCTCGATCAGGACGGGAAGTTCATTTCCGAGACGGCAGAGTTCGGCCGACCGAGCGGCGTGTGGGTCGACAAGAATGACGTCCTCTACGTCGCCGACTCCGAGTCCGGGTCGGTGAACCCGAATCGTCCGGATTGGCGGCGCGGCATCCGCATCGGCAAGCTGAGCGACGGCAAGGTGACGGCGTTCATTCCAGATCCGGAGACGCGCAACGCCCCCGATTTCCGCGGCACGAGCGCGGCGGAAGGCGTGGCGGTCGACGCGGCCGGCAATATTTACGGCGCAGAGGTTGGACCAAGGGCCGTCAAGAAATACACAAAGAAATAGTTGGTGAATTCGTGAGTTGGTGAATTGGTGAGTTGGTGAGTTGATCTGTATTTCATTCACCAATTCACCAATTCAGCAATTCTGTCGAGGAGGCTTTATGTCATTTGCGCGTATCGTGATCGTCGCCGCAGTTGCGCTGTCCGGATGGCGCGCGTTCGCGCAGGCGACTGTGGCGCCGACCAACGACCTGCCGAACCTGTATCAAAGCGTCGAGAACTACTTCAAGCTGCCCGCGGGGCGGACGTGGGGCTCGACGAGCGCGGTCGAGATCGACAAGGACGGACGGTCCGTCTGGGTTGCGGAGCGGTGCGGCGAGAACAGTTGCGCGGATCCGGCAACAGGCAAGATGTCGCCGCTGGATCCCGTGCTGAAATTCGACGCGTCGGGGAAGCTCGTGACGAGCTTCGGCGCGGGAATGATCGCCTTCGCGCACGGCATTTACGTTGACCGCGACGGCAACATCTGGGTGACCGACGCGAACGACAACCGGCCGCGGCCCGCGCGCGGCGCGGCTCCCGGCACGCCGCCGCCGGCGCCGCCAGCCAAGCTGGTCGGACATCAGGTGATCAAGTTCAGTCCGGGCGGAAAGGTGCTGATGACGCTCGGCAAAGCGGGCGTCGCTGGCAATCCGCCGGATGCGCTGACGGAGCCCAACGATGTCGTCACGGCGCCCAACGGCGACATCTACGTCGCGGAGGGACACAGCGGTCAGAACAACAATGCCCCGCCCGACACCGTCGCACGCATCTCGAAGTTCACCAAAGACGGCAAGTTCATCAAGTCGTTCGGCAAGCTCGGCTCCGGACCAGGCGAGTTCCGCACGCCGCACAGCCTGGCCTTCGATTCGCGCGGGCGCCTGTTCGTCGCCGATCGCGGCAACGTCCGGCTGCAGCTGTTCGATCAGGACGGCAAGTTCCTCGTCGAGACGAAGGACTTCAGTCGGCTGAGCGGCATCTTCATCGACAAGAACGACATGTTGTACGGCGCAGACTCGGAATCAAGTCCGACGTCCCATCCCGGCGGCTGGAAGCGTGGCATTCGAATCGGCAGCGCCAAGGATCTGAAGGTGATGTCGTTGATTCCCGACGCGCAGAATCCCGACCCGGCCAAAACGACGGCCGGCACGAGCGCAGCCGAGGGCGTCGCCGTCGATTCGCAGGGCAACGTCTACGGCGCGGAAGTGGGACCGAAGGCGGTGAAGAAGTACGTGAAGAAAGCTACGTAGTAATTGGTGAGTTGGTGAGTTGGTGAGCACCAATTCACGAACTCACCTATGCTCTCCTACCGCAAGGTAAATGCGATTTCCATCGTGATGAGCACCGGCACGGGTTCGCCCCGACGCATGCCTGGACGGAATCGCCACTGCGCCGCCGCTCTGATCGCCTCCTGATCCAACCCGAACGTCGGATCGAACGAGCGCCTCACGCGAATGTTGGCGCAGGCGCCCGTCGTCTGCACGACGCACTCGACGATGACCGACCCCTGCGCGCGAGCGCGCATCGCCTCGGCCGTGTACCGCGGCGTGCCTTTGCGGATTTCGACCGGCCCCGTGACGTCGCCGCCGGAGACATAGAACCCGCCGCCGGTCCCGCGTTCCCGTCCATCGCCCAGACCCCGCCCGCGGCCCTGACCGTCACCGGTGCCGATCCCCGTGCCTGCTCCACCGTCCGCACCGGGACCCTGAGACGCCGTTGGAGGGGCTGGCTGCGCTTCAATCGCCCCGGGCAACATCTCGGCTCCCGAAGCGAACGTCACGACCGGAATAATCAGCTGCGCAGCCGGTTGGCGATCCGTCTGGGCCTGTTTCGACGAGTCGAGCGCCGCAGGCTTTGCCGCCGGCACGGTGACGGCGTCCTGGCCAGGCAGCCTGGCTCTGCGCGGCGGCTCGGACATGTGATTACCGCCACCGCCGCCGCCGCCAGCTCCGGACTCGTCCAACCGACCAGCCGGACGGGGCTGCGATCCGGCAGCGTCGAGGAAGATCGCGGTGGCGCGGCGACCGAACGTATCGCGAGGAACGCAATCGCGGCCATGCCGAGATGCGTTGCGAGCGACGCCAGAAACGCCGGACCGACACGCCGCTCGAGGGCCACGGAGTTTTGACGACGGTGAACGCCAGAGAGCCGGGTGAGCCTACACACGCGAAGCAGAGCGGGACGAGTTTCCTGTCCCACGGGTCTGGCGGCGGCGGGTGTCGTTGCGAGACAGCGCGGAAGGCTCACTGTGCAGCTTGACAATCGTGGAACCACCGGTGTTTATTACTCGCCAATTCGAGGGTCGGTTGGGGCCGAATCCGAGGAGCATGTATGCGAACCGTGCGAGTCGCTCATTTCTTCGCCCTCCTCGTCCTCGCCGCCATCCTCGCGACGACACGAGCGAACGCGCAGGTCACGACCGCGACACTTTTCGGCATCGTTCGCGACACGAGCGGCGCCGTCGTCCCTGGCGCGACTGTGACGGCGACACACGAAGGGACCGGCGGCGTGCGCGCGAGCGTTACGGACGGGGGCGGCGAGTTTACGTTGACCGCGCTCCCGAGCGGTGCGTACGCACTGAAGATCGAGCTGACCGGATTCAAGACGTCCACGCGGCGCGGTCTGCAGCTCAGTCCGGGTCAGACGGCGCGCCAGACGTTTGAAATCGAACTCGGCGCCATCGAGGAATCGGTGACCGTCCAGGCGGTCTCGCCGCTGGTCGAGACGGCATCCTCGAAACAGGTGGCCACGCATACCTCCGATCAGATGAACGAGCTGCCGCTGCAGCGCCGCAACATCACCGGCGTGCTCGCCCTGGCGGCCGGCGCCGACACGAACTCGAGCGGAGTGCGGTTGAACGGCGTCGCGGCCGGCGGCACCGGGATCACGGTGGATGGAACCGAGGCCAACTCCAACCCGGAAGGCCGCTCGATGGCGCAGTACGGCGGGCAGAACCAGATCGATGTCATGAGCATCGAATCGGTTCAGGAAGTGCAGGTCGTCAAAGGCATCCTGCCAGCCGAGTACGGCGGGGTCACGGGCGGGCAGGTGAACCTGATCAGCCGCTCGGGCACCAACAAGTTCCGCGGCTCGCTGTTCGAGAACTATCAGGGCGACGAGTTCTACGCCCGCGACCGGTTCCTGGCGGCCACCTTGTCCAAACCCCCGGTCAGGTTCAACCAGTTCGGCGGATCGCTCGGCGGGCCGATCGATCGAAATCGCGCGTTCTTCTTCACCACGTACGAAGGCTACCGCGAGACCGCGGGCATCCGCGTGACCGGCAACGTGCCGACGCAGGCACTGCGCGATCAGATCCTGGCGGCGCTGCCGTTTCCCGAAACGAGGATCGCGCTCGACGCGCTGCCGTTGCCCAACGAGCCCATCAATGCCGACATCGGCCGCTTCAACGGCGTGGGCACCCGCACGCGGCGGGAGAACCACGTGGTCGCGAAAAGCGACGTGGCGATCGTCACCGGCGGCAATCTCACGGTGACGTTCACCCGCATGCGGCCATTCACGCAGAATCCTACGGCGACCGTGAATGGGGCCAACGATCGGCAGTTCCCCAACGAGCAGGATCGCGCTGCCGTGCAATTCGTGCTGACGAACGGACGCTGGGTGTCGGAGAGCCGGTTCGGCTGGAACAGAACCAACCTGGCCCGCCTCGATGCGTTCTTCGCGGTTACCGATCCGAACCCGAATCGGCCCGAGCGGAACATCTACGACCGGCGTGTGCCGCTCATCAACGCCACCGGACTCTTCAGCACGCCGAGCTCTGAAATCTATCAGCTATCCGGTACGGCGTACAGCGCCGAGCAGAAGTTCAGCCGACTGGTCGGCCAGCATCTCGTCAAGGCGGGTGGCCGTTGGGTGCGCCAGGCCGGCGACCGCGAGAATCCGCAGAATCCGTCGTTCCGGTACCAGAACAAGGCCGATCTCCTGGCCAACAGCCCCAACCAGGTGATCGCCTCGTTCGGCGCGCCGCAGCACAAATCGCATCTGGACGAATACAGCGCGTTCATCCAGGACGATTGGCGCCCCAGCTCCAGCCTCGTGCTCAACCTGGGACTGCGGTACGACGCCTATTCGACGATCGTCGTCGAACCCACGACCGACATACCCGTGGAGATCGTGAACTTCGATCCGCCGAGCGATCTGCGACAGATGGACTTCGGCGCGATCCGCGATCCCCTGCGGCCGTACGAGCCCGATCGAATGAACTTCGGCCCGCGGGTGGGGTTCGCGTGGACGCTCGACCCGGCCGGCAACACCGTGCTCCGCGGCGGCACCGGCATCCTCTATAGCCCGCATCTGCCGGCAACGGTTCGCCAGAGTGCGGGAAATCCGCTCGTGCCGTTCCGGACGACCTGGGGGCGGACCGACGCGGCGGCCCGAGGACTGATATGGCCGATGTACACCATCGATCTCCGTCAGGTCGCGTTGAGCGACGGCGGCGGCAAGCCCGCGGTCTTCTCCATCTTCGACACCAACCTCCCGAATCCCTACACCATCCAGACAATGCTCAGCATGCAGCGGGCGCTCAGCAGCTCGATGATCGCCGAGATCGGCTACGTGCGCACCGACGGCAGAGATTTTCCGCTGCAGCGGTTCCTCTCGATGGTCATCGATCGACAGACCGGTGCACGCCCGGCCGCCTGGACGCTCGGATCGCCCGGCGGCTACTACGTGGACAGCTCGCAGACGATGGCGTACAACGCCCTTCAAACATCGCTCCGAAAGCGGCTGTCAAACGACCTCCAGTGGGAGGTCAACTACACACTGTCGAAAGGCACGGCGACGCAAGGTGGCGATCTCCAGGCCTACTATCTGGCGACGGAGGTCGGGAACATCCAGGATTTCTTCGATCCCGAAGCGGACCGCACGGTGGTCAACGGCGACATCCGCCACCGCGCGACCGCCGATGTCATCTATCAGCTTCCGTCGTTGAAGAGCAGGGCCGCCGCGCTCGCGCACATCCTTGGCGGATGGCAGATCTCCAGCATCGTCTCGGCACGGGGCGGAACTCCGCTGCTCATCACGCAGCCGTCAGGGATTGCCAACAGCCGCCCTGATTACGTCCCGGGCGTCGACCCGATCTTGTCGGACTGGCGCGAGACGAACGTCTATCTGAACAGGAGCGCGTTTGCGCCGGTGCCGACGAGTGCCGTCACGACCGCCACCCTTCGACCGGGTAATCTCAAACCCGACCTGGTGCGCCTGCCCGGCAGCTGGACAATGGACGTGACGCTGGCCAAGAACGTCACACTCCGCGGATCGACCAGGCTGCAGCTCCGCGCCGACGCGTTCAACGTGCTGAACCGCGTGAACCTCAGCACCCCGAATACGAACATCAATACGAACATCGTTTCACCGGACTTCGGCAGAATTACGAGCGCGGCACCCGCCCGAACCGGACAGATCGGAGTGCGACTCACGTTCTGACGCTGCGGGGGTATCGACCGTCGTCGAGCCCGAGTCGGTCATCAGCCGTGCGACCCAGTCGCTCATCGCCCGCAGCGCGAATCGATCAATTCCAGTGTCACCACGTTGACCCGATCGCCATCCGCGTTTCTGATCAGAAAGCCGGTGGCCCGCATCGTGTGACCTTCATGGGGCGCGGGATTCGGAAACACGTTCAGCAACCGGACGATGCGTGCTCCGCCAGGCGGCGCACCAGCCGTCTGGCGATCCGGCCGCGGCGGCGCGTCCAGCGTCGTCAGCTGCGGCTCCGCGGCATCGATCAACCGCCAGCCGCCGACCGTCTCGTGCGCCAGGCAACCGGTCACCTGAACGAGCGCTCCAGTGCTGGCCGGCGTTGGTCCGTTCGGTCCCGTGATTTGAAGGCCTGCCAGCACGGTCGGGTCTGCCGCGAGCTCGGTCGCGCCGTCGGGAAGGCCGTTCCGCTGGAGAATGTAGGCAACCGTATCCAGCTTCTCGTCGTCGGTGATGGTGCGGTCGCCATCGGGCGGCATGGTGTCGCGGATTTTCCGAAACAGGCGCTCGACGCTGCGACCTTCCCAGTGCCGCACGAACCCTTCGCCCGCCAGCGCGGAACCGCTGACGCCGTTGAGGTCGTTCCCATGGCAAGGGCTGCAGCGCGCTTCGTACACGGCTCTGCCGCGCTCGGCCTGAGCAGCCGAGTAGACGCCGTCCCGTATCGGTATCGGCTGTTGCGCAAGCGAGACGAGCACGATTGCGCCGGCAACGTCGCGCACTGCGATTGACAACGCCATGGGACAAGAGTATTACGACCCGGACATTCGCTGCACGCCATTCAAAGGAGTTGGCCATGCGAGCTCTCGTTCTCCTCGCGCTGACCGCGGCGATCCCCTCGACCGCAACTGCGCAGTCCGATGCAGGTCAAATCTCGGGTTTCGTCCGCGACGCCCAGCAGGCCGCCATACCTGGCGCGACAGTCACCGTCACCAACGAGCGTAACGCCGATCATCGCACCACGGTCACGAACTCGACCGGGTACTATGTCCTTCCAAACATTCCGGTCGGCAGCTATGCCGTCAGCGTCGAGCTGACGGGCTTCAAGAAGTTCGTGAAAACCGGGATTCGGCTGAGCGCCGCGAGCCAGCTTGCCGTCGACGCGGAGCTGGAGCTTGGCAGCCTCGAGGAAACCGTGCTCGTAACGGCCGGCGCCGCCTTCGTGCAGACCACGACTGCTCAGGTGGCGCGCACGATCGACACCAGGCAAATCCAGGAGCTCACGCTCAACGGGCGCAACCCGATCTTCCTGGCCTCGCTGAAGCCCGGCGTGCGCGGCGGCACGATCGGCACCTTCGATCCCGACAGCGTCTCGAACGGCAATTTCAGCATCAACGGCGCGCGCGACGACGAATACCTGGTGACGATCGACGGCGCCATCGCGACGCGCACGCGATCGTCGGGATCGATGCTCGGCGCGCAGGACGTCGAAACGGTCGAAGAGGTGCAGGTCCTCACCGCGAACTACCGGGCCGAGTACGGCCGGTCGTCGGCGGGACAGATCCGGTTCGTCACCAAGAGCGGCACGCAGAAGTTCCATGGAGACGCGCTCGAGAACTACCGCAACGCGGCGTTCGACGCGAACCAGTGGCAGCGCAACCGCAGCAACGACCCGCGGCTCTCGAACGGACCCGATCCGTTCAGCTTCAATCAGTGGGGATTCCACCTCGGCGGTCCGGTGCCGCTGCCGGGCGGATACAACGCCGATCGGAGCAAGCTCTTCTTCTTCTGGGGCGAAGAGTGGATCCGGCGCCGCGACACGCCGACGTCGACGGCGACGGTGCCGACCGAGGCGATGCGGCGCGGCGATTTCAGCGAGCTGTTGAGCCCCTCGAACCCGTATTTCGGCCGCGCGCGGACGATCATCGATCCGCTCACGGGGCGGCCGTTCCCGAATAACGTCATCCCGCTCGATCGCATCAGCCCGAACGGGCAGGCGCTGCTGAACGTCTACCCGTTGCCGACGCCAGGGTTCCTGCAGGGCACGAACAACTGGATCGGCACGCAGCCGAGGTATTCGGACCTCCGCAAAGATACGATCAAGTTCGATTACGTGCCCAGCCCGAAGCAGCGCCTGTCGGCGCGCTACGGGTACACGCCGTGGACGTTCAACGACCCGTTCGTCGCGCTCGACCGCGTGCAGTGGGCCTGGTCGCGCCCGAACAAGATCGGCTCGATCAGCTTGAACAGCATCTTGTCGTCGACGCTGCTCAACGAGTTCACGTTCGCTGCGAACTCGGACGGCACCGGCACCATCGATCTGGCGGCCGACTGCGGCGCGCGCTGCGATCGCGCCACCTACGGACTCACCTATCCGTACCTGTTTCCCGGCACGAAGCTGGCGGACCAGAAGATCCCGACGATCCGGATCACCGGGCTGTCGACGCTCGACGCCGGTCCGTATCCGGGCGCGTGGGCCGGGTTCGTCTACACCTGGTCCGACAACGTGACGAAAGTGATCGGCAACCACACGATCAAGACCGGGTTCATCATCGAGCGCTCGGGACAGGACGACAACATCCAGTTCACCACCGCGAGCCAGGGGACGACGAACAATCAGAACGGCGAAGTCAGGTTCCTCGACGCCGGACACCCGCAGTCCACCGGATTGGCGATGGCCAACGCGCTCCTCGGCAACTTCAACGACTACACGGAGCTGGGCGCCAAGCCATCGACACCGTGGGTGGCGACGGCGTTCGACACGTTCGTGCAGGACAGCTGGAAGGCCGGCTCGAAGATCACGATTGAAGCCGGCGTGCGCTATTCGCTGTGGCCGCAGTGGTACAGCCGGAACGGCAACCTGTCGATGTTCGACCCGGCATTCTACGACTCGAACAACACACGCCGCGTCGATCCGGCGGCGGGCTTCGTGCTCCCCGGCGGGGACCCGTACAACGGCATCGTGCTGCCGGGATCGCCGGGCAGCGGCGGCGAATTCGATCGGCTGCGCCACGGACAGCCGGGCGGCCTCGCCCAGACGCACATGGACATGTTCCAGCCGCGCCTGGGGCTCGCCTATGCCATCACGCCGAAGACAGCATTTCGCACTGGCGTTGGGCTCTTCTACAACCGTCCGATGATCAACCGCGACACGGCGCTCGGGGGCAATATTCCCTTCCAGGTGCAGCAGGCCGTCGTCAACGGCTCGATCGACGCGCCTGGTGGCGCCGCACGCCGCGAGTTCCCGGCGATCGTCACGTCGCAGGATCCGGTGTTCAACATGCCGCGCGCGTGGAACTGGAACCTGACCCTCGAGCGCCAGCTGCCGGGGTCGACGACCGTTGAAATCGCGTACGTCGGCCGAAAGGGCTTGTACAACCAGCGCAAGCGCAACATCAATCAGCTGCCGGAGGGCACGATCCAGGCGAATCCGACGGTGAACCCGAACGCGCTGCGGCCATATCTGGGCTACGGACCGATCAGCATCGCAGAAAACAGCGGCC
>WNEY01000875.1_pt1 | contig 20011 bp, 14 predicted proteins | sample 5400531 | NCBI WGS metagenome assembly WNEY01 (sample SAMN13153338, study PRJNA577476) | soil metagenome | isolation source: 200 cm saprolite under Douglas fir tree site 1 | place: USA:California | collected 2015-04-18
GCCTGAAAGAAGCCGCCGCGGACAACGTCGCCCACCTGCGCAAGCTGGTGGCGGAGCTGAAGCGGCGCGGCGCGGAAGTGCTGGTGGCCGACGGCGATCTGGGCGACAACCCCGACGAGCAGGAGACGCTCCTCGGCACGCTGACCGAGAGCGGCCTGCCCGTCCTCGCCGCCGCGGGGAACCGCGAAGTGCGCTCGGAGCTGGACGCCGCCGAGGGCGAGCTGCGCAAGAAAGGGGCGAAGATCCTCGACCTCTCGCACACCCGGGTGGTGGACCTGGGCGACGCCGTCGTGGTCGGCCTACCCGGCGCGTTCGAGCGGCGGCAGCTGCACTCCGACGGCGCCTGCATCTACGTGCAGAAGGACATCGACGCCCTGGTCTCGGCGCTGGAGCGGATGAGCGCGCCGGCGGTCATCGTCGCAGCGGTCCCGCCGCGCGGACAGGACGGAAAAGCGCTCGACGTCAGCGAGGGCCAGAACGTCGGCGACCCGCGCCTGCAGGCGCTGCTCAGGCGCGCGCCCTTCGGAATCTTCGCGCAGGTGTGGGAATCGGGCGGCCGCGCGGTCGACGCCAAAGGCGCGCCGGTGCGCCCCGGGGTGGAATCCGATTCACTCTACCTGAACCCGGGGGCCGCCGACCGCACCCCTTGGCCGATGAGCGACGGCAAGACCGTCGCCGGCCAGGCCGCGCTCCTCACCATCCGCGGGCGCCGCGCCTCGTGGGAGCCGGTGCGTCTCGAGGAGAATTGATGGGCTTGAAACTGGGGGACATCCTCATCGCGCACGGGGTGATCGACGAGGAGAAGCTCATCGCCGCTCTGAGCGACCAGCGCGCCTTCGGCGGCAAGCTGGGGCGCACGCTGGTGGACCTCGGCTACGTCAGCGAGGACCAGCTGATGAAGGCGCTCGCCGAGCAGCTTGGGCTGGACAGGGTCGATCTCGACGCCTCCGAAGTTCCCGACGACGCACTCTCCTGCCTGCCGGTGGACGCCTGCGAACGGTACGGTGTGTTCCCCGTGCGGATCGACAAGAAGGAGGGCGTCCTCTGGGTGGCGACCGCGGAGCCGGACCGGCAGACGCTGCAGGACGTGGCCGGGATTTCGCAGTTCACCATCGAGCCGGTGCTCGCCTCGGTGAGCTCCATCGATCGCGCCGTGCGCCGCTACTACTTCGGCGAAAAAGCGGGTCACAAGCAGCGGCTGGGCGAGCCGCTGCGCAACATCCCGGTCGACATTCCCCTGGCGGCGCCGGCGCCCCGCGTCGTCCCCCGGCACGACGAGGACGAGGCGGTGCCGGAGGCGGTGGTCGAGGAGCTGGAGGAGCTCGCCTCCATCGCCCCGATCGGGACCCAGGTCGACAGCGTCCAGGAGCTGAAGAAGCTCATCATCCGGCTGGAGAAGACCGTCAACGCGCAGAGCCGCGCCTTCCGGGCGCTGGTCGATCTGCTCCAGGAAAAGAGCATCGTCCGCCGCGGCGAGCTGGGCGCGCGCACTTCGAAGAAGTAGCTCCGGTCAGACGAAGCTCATCCCGTCGTGGCCTTCGCCCTGGCCCATGAGAATCGCTTCGGTGGCGCTCTTGCGCTGCTCGGTCAGCTCGCTGACCAGCTCGAGGATCTGCGGGTGGGTCAGCACCAGCTCCTGGAAGTTTTCCCGCGGCAGCCGGAGGAGGATGGAGTTGCCCTGCGAGGTCACGGTGGCCGTCGCCGGCCTGCGCGTGAGCAGCGACATCTCACCGAAGACGTCGCCCTCCTTGAGCCGCGCCAGCTCGATGGGATGCTTGTCCTTGGCCGTGGCCACCTGCACCGCGCCGTGCAGCACCACGTAGAGGCCGTCGGAATTCTTGCCCTCGGTGATCAGCACTTCCCGGTGCGCCGCCTGCTTCATGCGGAACTTCTCCACGATCTGCTTCCGCTCCGCCGGATCGAAATCCTTGAACAAGGGCGAGATGGCCATGACGTTGTTGAGCAGCCGCTGGCGGTAGAAATTCTTCAGCGAGCTGACCACCTGTGGGTGCTTGGCGGCCAGGTCGCGCAGCACGGTGTCGGTCACCTCGAGGATCTCGGTGTCCTCCTCGGCGACCACGTTCGCCGTCCGCGGCGCGCCCGAGAGCAGCGCCATCTCCCCGAAGAACGCCCCCTCGCCCAGGTGCGCGAGGGTGATCTCCTTCTCGTCGGGGCCGAGCTTGTAGATGCGCACCTTGCCCTCGACGATGATGAAGAAGCTGCGCCCCGGATCGCCCTCGCGGATGATCAGCTGCCCTGGCACGTGCCGGTGGTAGGAGAGCCTGTTCACCAGCTCGACGAACGCGTCCTGCGAGAGGTCGTCGAAGAGCGGCACCTTCTTGGTGGGCACCCTCTTCGGCTGTGCCCCCGCCCGCGGCGCGATCTTGCCGAAGGCGTCGTCGAGATCCATGTCGTCCGATTTCGCGCCGCCGATGGGCCGGTCGCCAGCGACCTCCTCGTCGGAGCTGATGGAGAGCAGCTCGATCTCCTCCTCCGAATCGCTGGAGAGCAGGTCGGCGAGGGGCACCGACCCGCCCGGGCCCGTGCGCGGCGGCTGCTGCGCCTTCCTCGTCGAGGCGGCGGCCAGGATTGGGCTCGTGATCTCCTCCTCCTCGATGAGGATCTCGTCGGAGATGGTCACTTGCTGGCGCCTGGGCAAAGGCCTCGGAGGCGGCGGCTTGACCTCTTCGTCGAGTGGAACCACGTCCTCGGGGTCGAGAATGGCATCCTCGGGCAGCTCTTCCGGCTCGGCGGGCTTCATGTCCGGATCGAGATCGAGCTCCATCTCCTCGCGCTTCGGCGGCCTGGGCGGCGGCGCGCTCTTCTTCGGCGGCTCCGCCGGCACCGCCAGGTCCAGGTCCAGCTCGTCGAACGCGCCGCTCTCGTCCTTCTTCGCCGAGCGCGGTGGCGGCGCCTTGGCCTTCGCGGGCGCGGGCTGGAAGCCGCGCTGCGGCAGCTCCAGTTTCGGCGAAGGCATGCCGTCATCCAGCTCGAGCGGCTCGTCGTCCGCCGGCTGGGGCGGCGGCGGCGCGATGACCTTGCCCACCGAGGCGGCGGCGCTGGTCGCCTCCTCCAGCTCGATGGGGCTGGTGGCCCGCGCGCCCGCTCCCACGCCGCGGGCGGCCTTGAGCCCCGACTTCTCCAGCGTCACCTTGCTGAAGCGGCGGTCGTTCATCTCCGCCAGCTGCTTCTGCGCCTCCGCATTCCGGGGATCGATCTCGAGGATGACCTTCACCGCGCCGATGGCCTTGATGAGCTGGCCCTCGTCCCCGAAGAACTTGGCGGCGTGCTGGAAGCTGACGATGGCCTTCTGGATCTGCTCCATGCGCCGGTAGGTGTCGCCCAGCTTGAGGCGGTGCGACATGTCCTTCGCCTCGGCAGCGACGAGCTGCTCCAGGACCTCGGCCGCCTTTTCCCATTTCTGCTTCTTGAGAAAGTCGGTGGCTTCGTCCTTGAGCTTGCGTACGTCGACCTGGGGCTTCTTGGCCATGGATGAGGTCTTTCTATCTCTACTTCCGGGCCGCTGTCTCGTTTGTCGAGCCGCAGGCGAGGCGGACGCGGCGCTCGGGATCGGAGGCGGCGAGCAGACGCCGCGCGGCTTCGAGAGAGGGATCGGCGGCGGCGCAGGCCCGCGCGCGGATCGCGCCGTCGTCGCTCCAGATGGCGGCGCGCGGATTTGGCAGAGATGGCGCAGGTGACTGCGGTCGCTCTGCTTCCGGCTGGCCACGCGCGGCCGCGGCGATGAGCACGTCCGGGTCCTGTGCGAGGAGGGCAGCCACTTTTCCTGCCCCGGGAGCTTTCAAAGCCAGCGCCGCCCGCAGCGCCGCGGCGATGAAATCGCGCCGGTCCGACTCGCCTCCCCCCTGCAGCAGCTGGCCCAGGCGCGCCGCGGCGGACGTCTTGACCTCACGCTCCTTGAGGCGCGCCATGAGGAGCTCGTATTTCTCCTTGTCGGGTGCGCCGCCGGAGTGCGCCCTGGCGATCTCCGCGGCGGACCCTTCGTCCGGCTCGCGCGGCTTTCCGGCGATCTCCGCCGCGCGCACCGCCTGCTCCTTGCGCAGCGCTTCGACCAGCGAAGGGCCAGCCACCCGATAGCGGAGCGCGATCAGCGGCAGGCGCGCGTCACGGCTGCCGCCGCGCAGGAGCTGCGAGAGCGCGCGATCGAGGCTCCTTGGAGCTGCGCCGCGAGCCTGCAACAGCGCGGCGAGGAGCGCATCGGAATGTCCGCCCTTCTCGAGTTTCGCCGCGAACGGCGCCGCCTCGCACTGCGCCGCGAGAATGGCGGCGGCGCGGGCGTTGGCCGCATCGAGCGCCAAGGGGCAGAGATTGCCGCCGGGCGCGGCAGCCAGGGCGACAGCAGCCGGGACAGCCTCGGCTCCCTCGACCCGCGCCAGCTTCAGAAGCCCGGCGCGGCCCGCCGACTGCGCGTGGAGGGCGAGCAGCGCCTCCGCAGCGGCGGCAGCAACTTCTCCTCCTTCGTCGAGAAGCGCCGCGATCTTCGGCACTGCTGCCGCGGCGCCCGCATCGCCCAGGGCGCGGGCCGCAGCGGCGGTGGCCACGCCATCGCGATCGTCGAGCAGCGGCAGGAGCGCCGCGACGTCCTGCTCGCGCCCGAGCAGAGCCAGCTCGTGCGCTCCGTGCGCTCTCTGGGCGGCGATGGGCGACTGCACCTGCGCCAGCGCCTTCCGCCGCCGCTCCATCTCTTCGTCGCGCAGCAGGTCCTCGGGCGGCATCCCGCACTTGCGCAGCGCCTCGATCAACTCCGCCCGCACCGCCATGCCGCTCTGCGCGAACGCCCGCCGCAGCCAGGCGTTGCCGCGGCGATCGCAGCGCAGGGCGAGCGCATGGGCCGCGGCGATGCGCACCGAGTCGTCCGGATCTCGCAGGAGCGCCGCGACCGCATCGACGGCATCGTCGCGCTTCGCGCCCATCAGCGCCGCGGCGGCCTCGCTGCGCACCGCCGGCGATCCGTCGTGGGCCGCCTTCAAGAGCGCAGCGAAGGCGTCGTCATTGCTCGCGTGCGAAGCCAGCGCCCGGGCCGCCTGCGCGCGCTCCTTCGCGCCGTGGGAGGAGAGCTGCGCGACCGCGCGCTCTTTTTCCTTCGAGCAGGCGAGAAGCAAGAGCGCGAGGAAGAGATGGTACTTCACCTCCGCCGCCTCCGCCGGGGCGAGCCGGAGGGAGGCCCGTGTCCGTGCCGCCGCGCGGGAAGCGAGACGCGCCGGGGCCGCGCCGACGCCTCGGGCTTCTTGCCGGCTTGATCCCGCAGATGCTGCACCTCGGCGCGAGTCAGCTCGCGCAGCTCGCCGGGCTGCATGCCGGCCACGTCGATGCCTCCGTAATCGGCGCGGTAGAGCTTCTGCACCGGCGCGCCCACCGCCTCCATCAGCCGCTTCACCAGATGCTGGCGGCCCTCCGCCACCACCACGCGCACCCAGGTATTCTTCGGAGTGCGGCTGTGCAGCTCCGCCTCCAGCGCGCGGGCGCGGCCGTCCTCGAGGCGGACACCGGAGAGGAGCCGCTCGATCTGCTCGGCCCGGGGCACGCCGTGCACCTTGGCGAGATAGGTGCGCCGCACCCCGTAGCGCGGGTGCATGAGGAGGTGCGCGAGATCGCCGTCGTTGCTGACGATCAGTGCGCCCTCCGCGTCGTAGTCGAGCCGCCCCACCGGATAGACGCGCTCGGGAATGTGCTCCAGATAGTTCTTGATGGTGGCGCGCCCCTCAGGATCGGAGAGGGTAGTGACGCAGCCGGCCGGCTTGTAGAGGACGTAATAAACCTTGTCCTGCTCCTCGCGGATGGTGCGCCCGTCCACCTCGATGAGGTCCTCGTCCAGATCCGCCTTGCTCCCCAGCTCGCGGACGATCTTGCCGTTCACCGAGACGTGGCCCGACTCGATCAGCACCTCCGCCTTGCGCCGCGAGGCGACGCCGGCGTGGGCGAGGATTTTCTGCAGCCGCTCGAGCGCCATCTATTCTTTCTGCTCCGGAGGAGCGAGCACCGTGGCCGTCACTTTGGCGCGCTCGTCGGCGGTGGCCATGGCGCCCTCCAGCTGCGCCAGCGCGCTCTCGCTCTCCGCCGTCGCCGCGGCGATGCGCTCCGCGGTGGCCGGATCGTGGGCCAGATCGGTGAGCCCAGAGACGGGCGGCGCGGTCTTGTCCTCCTCGATGATCTTGCGGCTCTCCTCGGACAGCTCCTGGAATTCGCGCAGCGTCGGGAGCTGCGTCAGATCGCGCAGGTTGAAGAGCTCGAGAAACTCCTTGCTCGTCCCGTAGATGAGCGGCCGCCCCGGCGCGTCTTGCTTGCCGAGGATGCGGATCAGCTTCCGCTCCAGCAGCGCCTTGGTCACCGCTCCTGAGTCCACGCCGCGCAGATCCTCGATCTCCGGCCGGGTGATGGGCTGCCGGTAGGCGATGATCGCCAGGGTCTCCAGCGCCGCCCGAGTCAGGCGCATGGGCTTCACCTGGAGCATGCGCCGCACGTACGCGCCCACCTGCGCCTCGGTGCGCAATTGCCAGCGGCCGCCCAGATCCACGAGCACCACTCCCCTGCCCGGCGCGTAGATCTTTTGCAATTCGAGAAGGCCGGTCTGCAAAAGCTCCTCCGAGAACTGCGTCGCTTCCAGGAGCGTGGGCAGGTCGAGCGGCTTCTCCGCCGCGAAGAAGAGCGCCTCCAGCACTTGCACGGCGCGCTCCGGCGTGGCGAAGCGCGCCGCCTCGCGGAGCCTCTCCAAATCCGTCTGCGCCGCCTGCCGCAGCTCGGCCTCGTCGCCCGGCTGCAGGGCCAGCTCGGGCTGTTTCTCGTCAGCCTCGGTAGTCAAGTCCTGCTCCTTCCGCTCCGCCGTCCACCATATCCTCGGTGCGGGAAAGGTAGATCTCGCTGTGCCGCTCGGCCTGGTGCACCTTGATCAGCTTGAGCCGCGCCATCTCCAGCACCGCCAGGAAGGTGGGCACCAGCCGGTGCCTGTCGGCGGCAGCGAGATCGTCGAAGAGCGAAGTGAAGGCGACGCTGTCGTTTGACCTCAAACGATCGATGATGACCGCGATGCGATCGCCGATCGACAGCCGCTCGACGAAGACCTCGTGGGGAATCTCGATCCGCCGCGCCGCCAGCACGCGGGCGAGCAGATCGATGAGCCGGTAGACGGACAGCTCGGGCGACTTGAGATATGCCACCTCGTCCGCCGCCAGCGGCAGCTGCTCCCGGGCGCGCCGCACGAAGATGTCGCGCCCCAGCTGGGCCAGCTTCTGCAGCTGCGCGCCGGCGTCCCGGTATTTCTGGTACTCGAGCAGGCGCCGCACCAGCTCCAGGCGCGGATCCGGCCCCGCCTCGCCGTCCAGCGTCTCCTGCGACTGCTCCCGCGGCAGGAGCATGCGCGACTTGATGTGCGCCAGCGTGGCGCCCATGAGGAGATATTCGCCGGCCAGGTCGATGTCGAAGGCGCGCGCGGCGTCGATGTACTCCAGGTACTTTTCGATGACGAAAGAGATGGGAATGTCGAAGATGTCGAGCTTGTGCTCCTGGATGAGCGAGAGGAGCAGATCGAGCGGCCCCTCGAACGAGGCCAGCGCCACCGCGAAGGGCTTTGTCTCTTCCGCTTCCATGCCCATCAGCCGAGCTTCATGGCGGCGCGCACTCTCACCATGGTCTCTTCCGCGACGACGCGTGCTTTGGCGGTGCCGAGCTGCACCAGCTCGTCGACGCGCTCCGGATTGAGCTTCGCCCGCGCCTCGCGGTGCTTCTCGAGAGCGGGGATGAGGGCCTCGAGGAGCATCTTCTTGCAGTCGACGCAGCCGATGCCGGCGCTGCGGCACTCGCGGTCCACCATCTCCACCCGCTCCGGAGAGCTGTAGGCGCGGTGCAGGTGAAAGATGGGGCAGATCTCGGGATGGCCGGGATCGTGGCGCCGCTTCCGCGCCGGATCGGTCACCGCCACCATGATGCGCTTGCGCGCGATCTCCGGATCCTCGCCCAGCTCGACGGCGTTGCCGTAGCTCTTGCTCATCTTGCGGCCGTCGAGGCCGAGGATCTTGGGCACTTCCGTCAGGTACGGGTGCGGCTCGACCAGCACGTGGCCGTAGAGATGGTTGAACCGGCGCACCAGCTCGCGCGCCACTTCCAGATGGGAGACCTGGTCCTGCCCCACCGGCACCGCGTCCGCTCCGTAGAGCGCGATGTCGGCGGTCTGCAGCACCGGGTAGCCGAGGAAGCCGTAGTTGTTCAGCTCCTTCTCGCGCAATTCCTGCTGCTGCTCCTTGTAGCTGGGCACCCGCTCCAGCCAGCCGAGGGGCGCGACCATGCCCAGGAGCACGTAGAGCTCGGCGTGCTGCTTGACGTGGCTCTGGATGAAGAGCGTGCAGCGCTGCGGGTCGAGGCCCGCCGCGATCCAGTCCGCGAACATCTCCCGCTGCATCTCGACGATGCTCGAGGGATCCTTGTAGTCGGTGGTGAGCGCGTGCCAGTCGGCGGAGAAGAAGAAGCACTCCGCCTTGCGCGAGATCTCGATCCAGTTCTTCACCGCGCCCTGATAGTGCCCGAGGTGCAGCCGGCCGGTGGGCCGCATGCCGGAGACGACGCGCTTGGGTGTTCGCTGAGGTGCGTCCGCCATGACGGCCGCACCTATAACACCGCGATCAGGCTCGTGGGTGGCGGGAAATCACGGCCTTGAGGCGCTCCCGATCGACGTGCGTGTAGATCTGCGTGGTGGCGATGTCCGCATGCCCGAGCATGGCCTGGACCGCGCGCAGGTCGGCGCCGCGCTCGAGCAGGTGGGTGGCGAAGCTGTGTCGCAGCGTGTGCGGGTGCACGCGGCGCAGCCCCGCCGCCCGCGCATAGCGGCCGAGCAGCTTCCAGAATCCCTGGCGCGTCATCCGGCCGCCGCGGGGAGTGACGAAGAGGTCGCCGCTGCGCCTTTTGCCGAGCAGCTTCTGCCGCGGGCCGGCGAGATATCCGCCCAACGCTTCCCGCGCGCGCTCGCCCACCGGCACGATGCGCTCCTTGCCGCCTTTGCCGCGCACCTTGACGATGCCGAGGTCGCGATCGATGGCGCTGAGCGGCAGCGACACCAGCTCGGAAACGCGCAGGCCGCTCGCGTAGAGCACCTCCAGCATCGCCTGGTCGCGCGCTCCCGGCGCGGTGCGCGCGTCGGGCTGCGCCAGCAGCCGATCCACCTCATGCACGCCGAGAAAGTCGGGCAGCGGCCGCGCGCCCCGGGTAGCTCCAATGCCCTCGCTGGGATCGGCCGGCGCGATCCCTTCGGCATTGGCGAACCGGTGCAACCCGCGCACCGCGAGATGCCGCGCCTGCGACGCGCGCGACAGCCCGCGCTTCTGCAGCGCGGCGAGGTGCTGCAGCACCAGCGGCTCGGTCACCTGCGCCAGCCGGAGAATCCCTTGCTTCGGCAACCAATCGAGATACTCGCGCAGATCCCGCGCATACGACTCGAGCGTCGCCGGCAAGAGCCCCCGCTCCACGCGCAGGTGCGCGAGATATCGATCGAGCGCCTCGTCGAGCGCCGAGGGCGCGTCGTTCAGGACCGCATTCAAGCGACCACTCCGATCTTTCCTTTGCCCTCGCGCAGCACCAGCGGCGCAGGGCCGGTCAGATCCAGCACCGTCGACGGCTCGTTGAGGATCACGCCGCCGTCGAGGATCAGGTCGATGCCGTGCCCGAGCTGCCGCTGGATGTCTCTGGCGTCGATCATCGGCTCGTCGTCGGGAGGAAGCGCGGCGCTGGTCGTCGCCAGCGGCCGGCCCAGCCCGCGCACCAGCGCCAGGGCGACCGGTGCATCGGGAACGCGCACGCCCACCTGCCGCTGGCGGGTCAGCGCCGTGCGCGGCACCAGCCGCGTCGCCTCGAGAATGAAGGTGTAGGGCCCGGGCAGGAGCCGCCGCATCAGGCGATAGTTTTCGTTGGACACGATGCCGTAGCGGGCCACTTCGCCCAGGTCGGCGCAGAGAAAGGCAAACGGCTTGCGCGAATCGCGGCGCTTGAGCACCGCCAGCCTCTCCATGGCCTTCTTCTGGAAGAGGTCGCAGCCGATGGCGTAGTAGGTGTCGGTCGGGTAGGAAACGAGCCCGCCCTCCTCGATGATCGTCACCGCGCGCTGCACATGCCGCGGCTGCGGATGGAGCGGATCGATGGGCTGGATGGGCGCTGTCCGTGGCACTTGACGAGCATGTTCGGACCCCGCGCCCCGGAGCGCAAAAAATAGTGCGCCGCGGCAGGAAAGTTGACGCCCGGCCCAGAGGGGGACCGCGGGCGGGGTTGACCTCAAGTCGCATCCGTGCGCTGGTTGGCGCGGGGGCGTCACCATGGGAAAGTCTCGCGATCCGAACGAGCGCACGCTTGCCACTCCGCCCTTCGTGGCGCCGGTCGAGACGTCGAAAAGCGCCTTCATCCTGCTGCTCACCGGCGTCCGATTCGGCGAGCTGTACAAGCTCCCGCAGGGCCGCGTGGTGCGCATCGGCCGCAGCGAGGGATCGGACATCCGCCTCGACGACGACGGGGTCTCGCGCCTCCACTGCAGCCTGGAAGCGCACGGCGCCGACGCCATCCTGCGCGACCTGGGCAGCCACAACGGCACCTTCGTGGGCGGCGAGCGCGTCACCGAGCGAAAGCTGGTGGACGGCGATCGCGTGCAGATCGGCGCGGACCTGATCTTCAAGTTCGCCTATGCGGACGAGATGGAGATCAACTATCAGCGCCGGGTCGCGGAGATCGCGCTGCGCGACCCTCTCACCGGCCTCTACAACCGGCGCCATTTCGGCGAGCGGCTCGACTCCGAGTTCGCCGGAGCGCGGCGCTACCGGCACCCGCTCTCGCTCTTGCTGATCGACCTGGACGAGCTGAACAAGGTCAACGAGGTGCACGGCCGCCGGGGCGGGGACGAGGTGCTGCGCGGAGTCGCGGGAGCGCTCCAGGAAGTGGCCCGCGGCGCCGACGTGGTGGCGCGCGTCGGAGGGGACGAATTCGCTGTCCTCCTGCGCGAGACCGATCTGGCCGGCGCGCGGTCGATGGCCGAGCGAATGCGCCAGAGCATCGAGCAGATGCGCACGCCGTTCGAGGGCCAGGAGATCGCCGTCACCGCCACCGTCGGCATCGCCGTCGCTCTTCCCGATCGCGCGCGAGAGGGCGAGGAGCCGCACGACCTGGTGGACAGCGCCGAGCGCATCCTCGAGCGGCTCAGGCAGCTGGGCACCAACCGCATCGGCAATTGAGTCGTACCCGCAAAAAGCGTAGTCGCCGAGCGACTACCCGCGTCGCGGCGGCTTGCGCTTTGCGGCTCCGCTCTTTCCCCTCGGCAGCGCCGCAACGACAGAGTTCCGGCCCGCCTTCTTGGCGGCATAGACGGCCTTGTCCGCCGCCTGGAACAGGTCGCGCTCCGTTTCGCCCGGCCCCAGGTGTGCGACCCCGATGCTCACCGTGACCGCAAGGCCGACGGGCACGTCGTCGCCGCTTTCCCAAAGCGTCTGCGCCACCTCCACCAGCTGCCGCAACCGCTCCGCCATGGCGAGCGCCTCCTCCAGCGTCGCCTCGCGCGCCAGCACCACGAACTCCTCGCCGCCATAGCGCGCCAGCACGTCCTCGACGCGGACACCCTGCTGCAGCGCCCGCGCCGCCGTCTTCAGCACCTCGTCACCGGCCAGATGGCCATGGCGGTCGTTGATGCGCTTGAAGCGATCGACGTCGATCATCAGCAGCGCGAGCGGCCGCGCATGCCGGTGAGCGACGGCCACCTCGGCGGCGAGGCGGTCCTGCAGGTGGCGCCGGTTGTAGAGCCCGGTGAGCGGCTCGCGCAGCGCCGCCTCCGCCAGCTTGCGCTGCACCGCGGCCTCCAGATCGTCGGCCACGGTGAACTTGAGCGTGGTGGAGATGCCGATCTGGAACTGGTCCTCGCCGGCGAGCAGCCTCTCGCGCACGCGCTCCCCCGCGACGAAGGTGCCGTTCTGGCTGCCCAGGTCCACCAGCAGCGCCTTGCGGCCCCGGGGCTCGATGCTGCAGTGCCGGCGCGAGACGCCGTGGTCGTCGATGCGCACGTCCGCCTCCCCGGTGCGGCCGATGATCGAGATGCGATCGGGCGGCAGCTTGTGCAGCTCTCCCACCTGGGAGCCGCTGAGCACCAGCAGGAAGGGGCTCTTCTGCTGCGACCCCACCTCCGGCGGCGGCGCGATACCGGTCTGCCCGAGCTTGCCGCGGAGAGCCATCTACGCGCCGCGCCGCTTGCGCGGCCGGGGGAGATTCAAATCCGAGAGCCGCTTCACCAGCGTGCGCCGCGAGATGCCCAGCGCCTGCGCCGCCTCGGTCTGGTTGCCGGCGCAGCGCGCGAGCGCGTCGATGATCTGCTGGCGCTCCATCTCCGCGAGCTGCTGGCGGATCTCGCCGGGCGTCGTCGGAGCACGCACCAGGGGGACCTCGCCGGGCGCCGCCGGATGCAGCGCCGCAGTTTGCGGAGCGCTGCGCCGGGCCGCGAAGTGCGCAGTCATCTTCTCCGCCGGAAGGTGCGCAAGCTCCAGCGCCCCTCCGGCGCCGCAGAGCAGCACCGCGCGCTCCAGCACGTTGCGCAGCTCGCGGATGTTTCCCGGCCAGGGATAGCGCTGCAAGAGTGCCAACACCTCGGACGAGACCGCGGGCGGCGCGGCCCGCCCCATCCGCTGTGACGCTTCCTCCACCAGCAACCGGGCGAGCCCCTCGATCTCCCCCACCCTCTCGCGCAGCGGCGGGATGAAGAAAGAGATGCCGTTCAGCCTGAAGAAGAGGTCCTTGCGGAAGGTCCCTCGCGCCACCTCCGCCTCCAGATCGCGGTTGGTGGCGGCGACGTAGCGGACGTCGATGGCCTGCGCCTTGATGCCGCCCACCCGGCGCACCTTGCCCTCCTCGAGGACGCGGAGGAGCTTCACCTGCGTGGCGGGCGGCATGTCGCCCACTTCGTCGAGGAAGACGGTGCCGCCATTGGCGCTCTCGAGAAGGCCCGCCTTGACGTTCTGCGCTCCGGTGAAGGCGCCCCGCTCGTGGCCGAAGAGCTCGGACTCCAAGAGAGTGTCGGTGAGCGCGGCGCAGTTGAGCCGCAGGAAAGGCATCGTGGCGCGCTTCGAGTGGCGGTGGACCGCCTCGGCCACCCGCTCCTTCCCCACTCCGGTCTCGCCGAAGATGACCACGCTGATGTCGCTGGCGGCAATCCGCTCCACCATACGGTAGAGGTCCTGCATCGCGCCTGCTTCCGGCGCTTCCTGCAAGGCCTCGGGCGCGCGCGGCCCCATGGCGCAGGCGAGAATCGCGTCGGGGCTGCGGGCGTCGCGGGGGAAGCAGGCGAGACCAATGCGCGGCTCACCCCCGCGCTCGGCGAGCTGCGCGGCGAGCCGGCGCATCACCAGCTCGCTGTCCTCGGGCGGCGTGTCGACGAGCATCACCTCGTAGTCGGGGCCGTCGGCGGCGATCACGTCGAAGACGCGCAGCGAGTTCGCCAATACCTCTTCGATTGCCGAGGGCGCGCAAACCGCGTCGGCAATGCGAAGGACGGCAAAGTTGGCGTGATAGCGCGCGGCGCGGTGGCATTCCTCGTCGAGCCGCAGCTCGAAGTAGCCGTGGGGCAGGATGCGCCGCGGCGGCGCCGTGCCGCGCCCTTCCACCATCAGGATCACCGCGCCGACGCGCACGATGTCGCCCGGCGCCACCTCGGCCGGCTTGCCCGGCTCGACGCGCTGCCGCCGCACGATGGTGCCGGAGCCGCTGCCCAGGTCCTCGAGGCGGACGGGCGTTCCCATGATCAGCACCGCGTGCCGCGGCGCGACCGAAGGATCGTTGATCACCAGACCACAGGAGTCATCGCGGCCGATGATCACCTGCCCGGATTCCGGCAGGTGATGCGCGGCGAATCCGCTCTCGCTCACGACGAAGACGCGCCCCGGCCGCGCTGCCGGTGCTCCAGAGTCGACGTTGGCCAAACCTGCGCGATTGCTCAACCGAGCTCCTCGCCGGAGTGCAGGATAGTGGGCTCAGCCCGCAGCTGCGAGCCCCTCTTCCGCCTGCGGGGTGACGCGAAGTCCCGTTCCCTCCTCCACCCATGCCTCGAGGTCCACCAGCGGCCCGCCATTCACTTCCCCGCCGCTTGCGCCCTCGCGCACCTGCACGCCCGCGGCGTGCACCTGGACGACGAGCTTGAGACGGGGATCTGCAACCACATCCTGCTGGGGAGCGAGGAGAGATCGCGCCAGCTCGATGGCCGCAGCGCGCTCCTTCCTCTCTTCCCCCGCAACGGTGGAGAGAAGCCGGACGCCGAGCAGAGCGGCGCCCGTCTGCAGGTAGAGCGAGAAGCCTCCCTTGCGGAGCGTCTCCTCGGTGCGATCGAGCAGCGTGGCGAGATTGACCAGCAGGCTCTCGTCCTCGGTGCCGTTGATGCTGACCTCGACGTAGACCGCGACCCCGCGCCCGCCTTGCGCCGCCTGCTCCGGCGTGCCGTGCACGGCAGAGCGGAGTGCGGCGACGAAGGCGCGCACGTCCGGGTAGCGCTGGGCGGGGTCCTTCTCCAGGCAGCGCAGCACAACCGCATCGATCGCGGGCGGCACCGGCGCGAACGCGCTCGGGCGGGGAGGCGGCGCTTCCACGTGCAGGCGTTCGATCTCCAGCGCGTCCGAGGAGACGAACGGATAGCGCCCGGTGATGAGCTGGAAGACGAGCACCCCGAGCGCGTAGATGTCCGCCCGCGCATCGATGGCCGTGCCGCGCACTTGCTCGGGAGCCATTGCGTAAGGCGTGCCGATGCGCTGTCCCACTGCGGTGATGCCGCGCTCCCCCGGGCCGGCGCGCATCAGCTTGGCGATGCCGAAGTCGAGCAATTTAACCTGTGGCTTTTCGCCGTCCCGCACCACCGCCACGTTGCTGCCCTTCAAGTCGCGGTGGACGACGCCCGCAGCATGCGCCGCAGCGAGCGCGCCGCACACCGGCTCCAGGTATGCGAGCGCCTGCGCCGGCGAGAGACGTCCCCGCTGCTCGACCAGCGCGGCCAGGCTCTGGCCCTGGAGGAGCTCCATGACGAAGTAGGGACGGCGATCCGGCAGCTCGCCGAATTCGTAGATGTCCACGATGTTGGGATGGCGGATCCGGTTCACCACCCGCGCCTCGCGCACGAAGCGCTCCACCATCTCCGGCGAGCTGGCGAGCTGGCTATGCAGGACCTTCACCGCCGCCTTCCGCTCCAGCACGCGGTGCTCGGCGCTGTAGACGGTGCCGCAGCCTCCGATGGCGAGCGTACCGAGGATCAGGTACTCGCCGGCGCGATCGCCGGGCGCGAGCTCGCCTCCGGTGTCCAACGAAAGGCTCTCCGGTGGACCGGCGACGGTGGTGGGGGTGAACGGTCCCCTCGGCATCACTCTAGTTTCCCATGTTCTGTGAGTGGCAGAAAAGCGCGCATTTCTGCCCAAATGCTACGCTCGATGGATGTTTCCCGCGAAGAAAACACCCGCGCCCACCTCCGCGAATACCGCCGTAGAGCGCGAATTGGGTGCCCGCGCCCTGGCAGCCGGGCTCGCCGTCGGCGCCCTTCTCTGCATCGCCAACTTGTATACCGGCCTGAAGACCGGAATCTGGGACAGCGGGCAGATCACCGCCTCGGTCCTCGCCTTTGCGCTGCTCCGCGGCCGGCTCAGCCGCCGGGAGAACAACACAGCACAGACCGCGGCCTGCGCGGCGGGCGCAATGCCCGCCGCCGCGGGTCTGCTCGGCGCCATCCCCGCTCTGCAGCTCCTCGGCCGGGAGATTCCCGCCTGGGGCATCGCCCTGTGGGGCGTCACTCTCGCGGTGCTGGGCATCCTCTTCGCGCTGGCGCTGCGGCGGCGGCTGATCGAGGAAGAGCGGCTCGCGTTCCCCACCGGCGTCGCGACCGCCGAGGTGATCGAGGCCCTGCACGGCGGCGACTCCGCCGCGCGCGGCCGCACCCGCACGCTGCTCTGGTGCGGCCTGATCGCCGCGCTCTGGGCCTGGTTCCGGGGCGGACGGCCCGCCTTGATACCGGGCAAGTTGCTGCTTCCGGTAGCCATCGCCGGGGTTCCCACATCCGTGCTCTCGCTCGGCGTCAGCACCAGCCCGCTGTACTGGGGCGTGGGCGCGATGGTTGGCATGCGCACCGCCTTGAGCCTTGCCGCGGGCTCGCTCCTCGCCTGGGTCATCGGGGCGCCGTGGCTGGTGCGGGGGCCGCTGCGCATCGAGCCGTCGTGGCCCGTCCTCTTCGCCTGGATGACCTGGCCGGGCGTGGCGCTGGTCGCCGGCGCCGCGCTGATCGCGCTTCTTCAGCAGGGCCGCTCCTTCGCCGGCGCGGTGCGCGATCTGCGCTCCGTCGCCCGCCGCCGCGAGCCCATCGATCCCGCGCGGCTGCGCGCCCTGCTGCTCGCCGGCTTGGCCTGCGTCGCCACCGTCGTGCTCGCCGAGGTCCTCTTCGGCCTGCATCCGCTGCAGAGCGCCTTCGCGCTGGCGCTCTCCGCGCTTCTGGCCAGCGTCTGCGCGCGGAGCGCCGGCGTCAGCGATTGGTCCCCGCTCGGCTCGGTGGGGCAGCTCACCCAAGTCGTCTACGGCGGCCTCGCGCCCGGGCAGCCGGCTATCAACATCGCCGCGGGCTCCATTCCCGCCAACGGCGCGGCGCAGACCGGCGTGCTGCTCTGGTCGTTGCGCGCCGGGCACGCCCTCGGCGCATCGCCCGCGCGACAGGGAATCGCCGCCCTCATCGGCGCGCTGCTGGGCGGCATGGTCTGCGTTCCCGCCTACCTGCTGCTCGTGCACGCCCACGGGCTGGGCACGCCCGACCTGCCCGTCCCCACCGGCCTGCAGTGGAAAGCCCTGGGCGATGCCGTGGCGCGCGGCACGGAAGCGCTGCCGCCCGGCGCGCTGGCCGCGGTGATCCCGGCCGCCGCGCTCGGGGCGCTCTTGGCGGCGCTGTCAGAGACGCGGCTCGGCGCCTGGCTGCCGTCGGCGGTGGCGATGGGCACCGGCATCCTGCTGCCTCCGCATTCCTCGGTGGCCATCCTGCTCGGCGCGGTTGCGCTGCGGCTGGCCGACCGGGCCAGGCCCGGCCTCGCGGCGCGCTCGGGCAAGGTCATTGGCGCGGGAGCCATCGCTGGCGACTCCATGGCGGGTGTAGCGGCCGCCATGCTCGCCGCGCTCGGCTTCTTTCACTGAGCGAGCGCGGCAGCACCGCGGCGGAGCCGCTCGTCCATCACGTTGGGGATGCGGGCAGCGCGCGCCGCGGCCTCGTCGAAGCCGCGCCGGGCCAGCTCCGGCTGGCCGCGGCGAAGGCCCCAGACGCCGAGCAGCTCCGCCACCTCGATGGGTTCCTGCTCCAGCGAGACGCGCGCCGATCGCTCGAGCAGCTCCTCCCACTCCGCGGCGCTGGAGTCGCGCGTGGCCAGATCCGCCATGCGCAACAGCACCTGCTCCGCCCCGGTCAGGACTCCCGACCCGCGCCCTTCCTCGCGCGCCTCCTGCACCAACTCTTCGATACGCCGGATCAGCTCGCGCGCCTCCGGCTCGCGCCCGCGATACGCCTCGATGCGCGCCATCCGCAACAGGCCGATGGGACGCCGCGCCACCTCGGGATGAAGGGTCTCGATCTCCACTGCCCGGCCGGCGTGCCCGGCAGCCTCGTCGAGGTCACCGGTCTGGTAGAGCAGCTCACTCAGGTTGAGCTCGCTGACATACTCCCCCAGGACCAGCCCGAGCTCGTTCGCGATCCCCTTCGCCGCGCGCTGGTCTTCGACTGCACCGGCCGCGTCCTTGCGCGCGACACGGACGTTGCGCCGGTTGTTCAGCGCCGAGTAGAGGTGCAGCTGATCGCCCCGTTCCCGGCTCAGCGCCACCGCGCGCGCAGAGACCAGCTCCGCTTCCGCCACCCTTCCCAGGTCCGGCAGCACCACCTGGAGCATGACCAGAGAGGTGATCAGGGTCTCGTACGCCGCATCGCCCGCCTTCTCTGCCAGCGCAGCCGCCTCCGTGAACGCGGCGCAGGCCTGGGCCCTCTGCCCGGCGCGGAAGAGAGCGCGCCCCCGGCCGTACCGGAGCGCCGCCTCGAGGGCGCCGTTCTCGAGGCCAAGGGCGAGAGGCGCGGCCTCCTCGACCAGCTCGCGGGACCGGTGATAATCGCTGGTCCAGTCCAGGGCGGTAGCGTGATCGAGCAGGATCTCCGCCTCTGCGGCGGTGTCGCCGATTTGCCGGGCTAACACCCGGGCCTCGGCGAGATCGACCAGCGCGTCGTCGGTCCGCGAGATGCGGTAGCGCGTGCTGCCGCGGCCTCGGCGCGCGGCCAGGCGCCGGGCGACGTCGCCGGGCTCCAGCAGCTCCAGGGCGTTGCTATAGCTCTGCTCGGCGTCGACGTAGGCATGGCGCTCGCGGGCGCTCTCCGCCAGGCGCAGATAACTCTCCGCGGCCTCTTCTCGCAGTCCCGCCCGCGCCGCGTGGCGAGCCAGGAGCGGCAGCCGGCGCACGTCGGGCACGATCCTCGTCTTGCGGTAAAAGCGCGCCGCGGCGCGGTGCAGCCGCTCGGCTTGCGCCGGCGCCATCGAGCGCGCCACCGCGTCGTGGACCAGCGCGTGGCGGTATCGGAATCCGCCGGCGCGCGTCGCGAGCAAAAGCCCGATGCCCACCAGCCGCCGGGTGGCGACGTTCGCGTCGAGCGGGAACTTGGTGCCCAGCCCTTCCTCGTCGACCTCGGCAACCACCCCTTCCGCCTCCGCCGGAGCGAACTCCACTCCCAGCAGCGCAACCAGCCGCGCGTGGGCCGCGAGCTCTGCCGGCAGCGCCCCGATCTCGCGCTCCGCCAGCCATTCGATGAGCGGCGAATCGGGAAGCCGCTCCAGCTCGTCGGTGGCCACGAACCAGCTCCCGCCGCGCGCGCGCTGGCGCACCAGGCCGTCGCGCTTGAGCCCGCGCACCAGCTCCACCAGGAGGAGCGGGATGCCCTGCGTGCGCTCCACCAGGCGGTCGACGGCCGCCGCGGGCACGTTCTCGGCGGGCACCAGCAGCCGGCGGCAGAGCTCGGCGGCGCGCTCCGGCTCCAGTGGGCCGAGCGTGTGCATCTCCCGCTGCGCGGCGCGCTCGCCGAAGGAGCGCCGCGCCTCGACGAAGGACGGCCTGCCCAGCGCGCAGACGAACAGCGGCGCCGCGGCCTCGGAGATGGCGGCGTACTCCAGCGCGTCGAGGGCCGCGTCGTCGGCGAACTGCGCGTCGTCCAGCAGGAAGCAGAGCGGCCGCCGCCGCGCCCGCGCGCGGAGGGTCTCGCCCGCCGCGCGAACCGCCATGGATCGGAGCACGCCCGGCGCCGCTCCCAGCCTGCGCAGCACGGTGGCGTCGGGAGGAAGGAGCCGCATGCTCAGCGCCACCGCGGGCCACAGCTCGGCCCCCATCGCCGCGCCCACCGCCGCGGCGAACTGCCCGCGCACCGCCTCGTCCGACGCGCCCGGCGCCAGATCGAGGGCGCGGAAAAAGAGCGCGCGCAGCGTCTCGTCGGCATCGCCGGCCACCGGCTCGCGCGCGCGCAGATCGAGCACCTCGGCATGGGGGAGACGCACGCGCAGCTCCTCAAGCAGCGCCGCCGCGAGGTGTGTCTTTCCGTGGCCCGGCTGCGCCACCACCGTGGCGATGGAGGGCCCGCCGCCGGTGGAGGCGGCCTTGGCAAGCGTGAAGAGCGAGCGCAGCAGATCCTCGCGGCCCACCAGCGGACCCGCGCCGAGCTGCACCACCGTTGCCGTCTGGACGCGGCCCGACTCGCCGGGGCGCAGCCGCAGCACGCCGGCCCGCGCCGCAAGCGGCTCCCAGCCGACGTCGGCAAGCAGCTCCGCCGCCGCGCTGGTGGCCAGCGGTCCCAGCGGGTCGGTCTCGGCGGGGTAGCGCGGTTCACGCCCCAACTCGGGCGCCAGCCAGCGGAGCTGCCCGTCGGGCTTGCGCTGGGCATTGACCGGCCCGAGATCGATCAGCGCCCGCACCGCCAGCTTGCTCTCGACGATGCCCTGAGCGGCGCGAAATGCCCGCCGCA
>WNEY01001996.1_pt1 | contig 20009 bp, 22 predicted proteins | sample 5400531 | NCBI WGS metagenome assembly WNEY01 (sample SAMN13153338, study PRJNA577476) | soil metagenome | isolation source: 200 cm saprolite under Douglas fir tree site 1 | place: USA:California | collected 2015-04-18
CGCGCGAGCACCACCGGCGGCGCCCATTTGCCGCCCTCACCACCAGACACCGCCACCGCCGGCCGCGACCCCTCCTGGCGCCAGGCGCGCAGCAGCGCTGCGACCGTGCGCGAGCCAACCATCGGCTGGTCGCCGAGCAACACCAATGCAGCTTCCATATCGGATCGCAGAGCCCGCAGGCCCACCTGGAGCGACGACGCCATGCCCGTGCTGGCGCGGGGATTGTGGATGAGCTCGGCATCGCGGCCGACAGCTTGCATGACCTCATTGGATGAGTACACGACCAGGATCTGATGGCAGCCGCCGTCAGACGCGGCCTCGATCACAGACTTGATCATCGGCCGGCCGTCGAACTCGAGCAGCAGCTTGTCCGAGCCGGCCATGCGTGTGCTCGAGCCTGCGGCCAGCACCACAGCGCCCACCGGCAGCAATGCGTCGGCCAGGCGGTCGAAGGGCGGCGTCGCCGAGCGGATCCACTCGACGTCGGCGTCAGCTCGAATTGCAATCTCAGCGAAGTCTCGCAACCGCACGCCGTCCGCATCGACCAAGAACAACTTCCGCCCCGCCATCACAGTCAGGTCCGGGTCCCGAGCGGGCAGGCCGATGATGGCGACGGCCCTGCAATCCTCACGCGCAGCCGCGTGCTGAAGTGCGGCGTCGATGTCGCGGCCGCGAACGACCACGCTGTGGGGGCCATCGGGTTCGCGATAGGTGCGGCCCCGGATGGGGAGTTCGAGATCGCTCATGACGAAGATGGCCGCCACCAAAATAGGATGGCAGACGGGACCGCGATTCGAGCCGGTACCTGGCACCCACTAATCTCATTGATATGCCCTTGCTTGGCGCCCACGTCGACTCATCGGGCGGGCTGCATCTGTCCTTCGAGAGAGCCAAGGTCATGGGAGCCGAAGCGATCCAGATCCACCCCACTCCGCCAGGCTTCTGGGGCTCGCCCAAGCTGGACGAGAACCGGATCTCGACTTTCAAGGAAGCCGCGGCCAAGCACGGCCATCCGCCCTTTTACTTCCATGCGGTCTACCTGATCAACCTGGCCGGTGACGACCCGACCATGCGGTCGCGCTCGGAGAGCACGCTGGCCGGCTACGTCAAGGCTGCGGACGAGCTTGGCGTCAACGGGGTGATCTTCCACACCGGGTCGCACAAGGGCGCCGGGTTCGACGATCCGAAAACGGCGCGATTGCTGATCGAAAACAACGCGGGCCTGGGCGGATGCGTCGGCGCGCGCTTCGAGGAAATCGCGCGGATGCTGGATGGATTGCGGGATCCGCGTGTGGGCGTCTGTTTCGACACCTGCCACGCGTTCGCATCCGGCTACGACGAACGCACTCCGGCGGACGTAACGAAAACCGTTGACGAGCTCGACCGTGTGATCGGCCTGAAGCACGTCGAGGTCATTCACTGCAACGACTCCGTCACCGGCCTCGGCTCCAATCGCGACCGCCACGCCAACATCGGGGATGGGCAGATCGGCCAGCAGGGCTTTCGTGCCCTACTGCACGAACCACGCCTGGCGAAACTGCCATTCATCCTCGAGGTGCCGGGGGCGGGCGGCGGCCCTGACGCGGAACAGGTCGCGGTGCTTCGACGCCTCGCAGGGAGCTAGAAACTTCACTCGCCATCGTGCCGCATAGGTGCATACCGTGGCGGCCGCATCGCCGCCAGACGCGCTAGATGCCAGGCTCGGGCAGCCAGCCAGATGACAAATTCGAGCGCGGTGCCTGGCTGCCCCGCAGCCATCAATCGGCGGTTCTCCATCTCCCGCTGGATGTCTTGAAGGCGCTGCCACGCCGCGTCCTCGTTCATGAAGGGCTGCATGCTCGATCCTCCTGTAACTAGCATCCTATCTATGCCAGTTAGTATAACTGATGTTCATGATTGGCAGGTTACGGATATAATCAAGGCAAGATGGCCGATCGAGAGACCGCCACCGGCGTGGTCGGGTTGGTCCAGGCGTTCGTGAACACCGTCGATGTGCAGGACGGCCCGGAGGAGCTCTCAGACCCAAACACGCTCCGCGCCTGGCTGGTTGCACATGAGCTGATGGCAAGCGGGCAGACCGTCACGGAGGCGGATCTGAAGCACGCGATCGCGGTCCGAGAAGCGATCCGTGGAGTGATCGGAGCCAATTCGGGCGCCCGGGTCTACCCCCTCGACATCGCCACCCTCAACGAGGCGGCCGCCGCCAGCCGGTTGCGGGCGCGATTCGGCGCCGGGGGCAAGGCGCGGCTCGAGCCCGAAGCGGGAGGAGTCGCGGGCGCGATGGGACGCATCGTGGCCGCGCTCTTCGCGGCGATGGCCGACGAGGACTGGAGCCGGCTCAAGCTGTGCGGCTCCGAGACGTGCCGGTGGGCCTTTTTCGACCGATCTCGCAACCATTCGAGCCGGTGGTGCGCGATGGCCTCCTGCGGCAACCGGCAGAAAGCCAGGCGATTTCGCGAACGCGCGAAGGCCGGCGTTTAAGCGACCGAGGGCCTGCGAGCCTCGCGCATAAATGATCCCGAGCCGCCGAATCGCACGGCCGTGATCTCCGCCATGATGCCGAGAGCGGTTTCCTCGGCGCCACGCCCACCGAGGTCGAGGCCGACGGGACCATGCACTTGAGCGAGCTGGTCCTCGGTGAAGCCTTCTTCACGCAGCGCCGTAAAACGATTCTCATTGGTCTTGCGGCTGCCGATGGCGCCGATGTAGCCGACGTCCTTTCCGACCACGGAACGAAGCGCGGGCAGGTCGAACTTGGGGTCGTGCGTGAGGATGACGACGTACGCGGAGTTGTCGAGCGTCAGCTTTGACGCTGCCTCGTCCGGCCACGCGACGATTAGCTCGTCGGCTTCCGGAAAGCGTTCCTTCGTGGCGAACTTCGCGCGCGCGTCGATGACGCTCACGCGATAGCCCAAGAGCTTCGCGAGGCGGTGCAGCGGGATGGCGATGTGGATGGCGCCGACGATGATCAGGTGAGCCGGACGGCGGAACGGCTCTACGAACCAGTCGCCTTCGCGGCGAGCAAGCTCTGAGCCTGAGGGGGTGCCCTCCGAGACGGTGGCTTCGCCCGTGACGAGGTTGGTACGCAGGGTCGCCGGGCGGTTCTCGTCCAGGAGGTCGATCAACTGCTCGTGGACGCCGGCGAACGGTTGGATGAAGACTTCGATGTGCCCACCGCACGCGAGCCCCACGGAAAACGCCACATCGTCGGCGACTCCGAAAGCCGCGACCTTGGGCTTGCCCGCTTTCAACACCTTCTGGGCTTCTTCGAACACCGCGCCTTCGATGCAGCCGTTGGAAACCGAGCCCGCCATCTTCCCCGATCGCGTCACCACCATCTTCGAGCCGAGAGGGCGCGGGCTGGACCCCCACGTCTCGACGACCGTCGCGAGGGCGATCTCCTCTTTGTTTACGGTCCAGGTCTTCAGCTCGCTCAGGACTTCGCGCATGAGCCTTTCACCGCCTCCGAGTCGGCCGGCTGTCTAGGTCGGCCAGCATCCGTCCGAGGTCGTCCAGCGCCTGCACGTTGTGCACGGCGAGGAAGTCATCGCAGTAAGGAAGCGCGGCCACCATGCCCCGAGTGAGCGGTTGGTAGCCATCGGATCCCAACAGCGGGTTCAGCCAGATCAGCCGGTGCGCCGAACGCCGTAGGTGGATGAGCTCGGCCGTGAGTTGAGCGGGATCACCGCGGTCCCAGCCGTCGCTGACGATGATCACAACCGCGCCATGGCCGAGCACGCGTCGCGCCCAACGGCGATTGAAGTCGGCGAGCGCCTCGCCGATGCGAGTGCCTCCGCTGAAATCGTGCACCCCTTTGCTCACAGACGTGAGCGCCTTGTCGAGGTCGCGGTGGCGAAGCAGTCTCGTGATCCGGGTGAGCCGGGTCGAGAACACGAAAGCCTCGAGGTCTTCGCGGCGCGCGATTGCGTGCGCGAAGATCATCAGGACGCGCGAATAACGCTCCATCGAGCCGCTGACGTCGCACACGAGGACGAGAGGCCGCCGCCGCAGCCTCGGGCGCCGATTGAACAGGCGCACGAGCTCGCCGCTCGAACGGATCGCGTGCCGGGCAGTCCGGCGCAGGTCGATCGCGCCCGACCGCGCCGCGCGAAGCCGGCGGGTCTTGCGTTCGGCGACACGCCACGGCGACTGCGCGAGCAGGCGCTGGACCTGCTCGGTCTCCTGCCATGTCATCGCGTCGAAGTCCTTGTGGCGCAGCAGCTCCTCGGCGCTGTAGCCACTCGAAGTCTCGGGCACGGTGCGCGGTTCCTGCTCCCGGTGCATCTGCGACGTGTTCAGGCCGAGCGCATTCGCCCAAGCCTTCGCGCGCTCCGGTGACATCGGCAGCGAGCGCGTACGGCCGGGGATGACGCCCGCCGAGGCGCGCGGATCAGGTGGCGCCCAGAAGATGTCGAAAGCAGCCTCGAAGGTCGCGATTTCGTCCTTGCGGCTCACGAACACGGCTCTCAGCGCGCCGCGGAAATCCTGCTGCTTCTTCAAGTCGATCAAGGTGAGCGCGCGGGTGGCGTCGGTGAGCCGGCGCGGGCCGGCTTCGAGACCCGCGTCATGGAGGAGCCGGGCGAACGCGCCCAGCCGCGGGAGCAGATCCGCCTCAGGCACCTCTTGCCTTCTCGACCAGGGCCGGCACCTGCTGACGGATGCGCTCCAGGTCCTCCTGGTACTTGAGCGCTGCGCCGAGGGTCGCATCCACGAGCGAGGCGTCGATGCGGGTGGCGCCCAGCGCGGCCAGAGATCGCGCCCAGTCGAGCGTCTCCGCCACTCCCGGCATTTTGTACAGCTCCATGGTGCGAAGACCCTGGACCAGCGCCGCCACCTCTCGAGCGAGACCTTCCGCCGCCTCTGGCGCGCGGGCGCGCACGATCTCGACCTCCTTCTCGAGGTCGGGGTAGTCGATCCAGTGGTAGAGGCAGCGGCGCTTGAGCGCGTCGTGCACCTCACGGGTCCGGTTCGAGGTGATGACCACGAATGGCGGCTTCTTGGCCTTGATCGTCCCAATTTCGGGGATCGAGATCTGGAAGTCGGAGAGCAGCTCGAGCAGAAACGCCTCGAACTCCTCGTCGGAGCGGTCGATCTCGTCGATTAGAAGCACCGGTGGCGTCGCGTCGTCGTTGTCGATGGCGTCCAGCAGCGGCCGGCGCAGCAGGAACTCCGAGCTGAAAATCTCGCGCTCGGCGGTCCGCCGGTCCTCACCTTCGCCCAGTAGGCGGATGTGGAGAAGCTGCCGCGGATAGTTCCACTCGTAGACGGCGTGCGCGAGGTCGATGCCCTCGTAGCACTGCAGGCGGATGAGGCGTGCGCCCAGCACCTCGGCCATGACCTTGGCGGCCTCTGTCTTGCCGACGCCCGCCTCGCCCTCGATGAAGAGCGGCTTTTCGAGCTTGAGCGCCAGGAAGATGGACGTGGCGAGACCGCGGTCGCCGATGTAGCGGCGCTCGCGGAGGCGCCGCTCAACCTCGTCGATGCTCGCCGGAGCCGTCATCCCGCCAAACAGTACCGGGAACTAGTACCTAATAATCCGATCCCGGGGAAAGTGAGCAGCGCCGCTTGCCCGGCCGTAGGCCGGGTCGGCTTCGCCGACGGCGCGATGAGCGGAAACCGCCGAGGTTTCCGCTCATATTTACCCCGCTTGTTCGATCGCTCTCTTCGTCAGCACCCGCGCCAGGTGCTTCTTGTACTCCGGGCTGGCACGTAGGTCGCCCGACGGGGTGAGTCCATCGGACGCATGCTGGGCCGCCTCCTCCGGCTTGGCGCCCTTGTGCAAGGCGTCCTCTACGGCCTTCGCGCGCACCGGGATCGGCCCGACGTTGGTCAAGCCGATGCGCCAGCCGCCGTTCATCTTCTGCACGGCGGCACCCACGATGGCCCAGTCGAACAGACGGCGCCGGAACTTGATGTACTTGTGCGGGCCGTCAGCCACGGGGAACACGACCTCCGTGACGATCTCGTTGGCGGCCAGCGGCGTGGTGAATATGTCCTTGAAGAAGTCCTTGGCCTGGATCTTCCGCTTGTTGGTGACGATCTCGGCGTCGAGCATCAGGGCGAGCGTCGGGTAGTCGCCCGCCGCGTCGGCGTGCGCAATCACGCCGCCCATCGTGCCCATGTTTCGGACCTGGTTGTCGCCGACCTCGCCCGCGACCTCGGCAAGAAGCGGCAGCTTGTCCTTCAGCACCTCGGAATTCTGGATCTGGACATGCCGGACCAGAGCCCCCACGTGCACCTTCGAGCCTTCGACCTTGATTTGATCGAGGCCGTTGATGCCGTTGATGTCGACGAGCGCACTTGGCTGAGCCAGCCGCAGGCGCATGAGCGGGATGAGGCTGTGCCCACCCGCGAGCACCTTGGCCTCATCGCCGTACTTGTCGAGAAGCTTCGATGCCTCGTCGACCGACGAGGCGCGGGAGTATTCGAATGCGGCCGGGATCACTTGCGTGCCTCCTTTCCGTCGTGGGACATGCCGCGCGCGTTCTGCATCTGTTTCCAGATTCGGTCCGGGCTGGCAGGCATGTCGACATGCTTGATGCCAAGCGGCGCCAGCGCATCGCAGACGGCGTTGATCACCGCGGCGCTCGCCGCGATTGTGCCGGCTTCGCCGATGCCCTTCACGCCCAGCGCGTTGTCGAGAGTTGGGGTCACGGTGCGATCGAGCTCGAACGTCGGGAACTCGTTGGCCGTAGGAACCAGATAGTCGGTGAGCGTGCCGGTCTTCATCTGTCCGGACTCATCGTCGTAGACGACTTCTTCGTAGAGTGCTTGCGCGATTCCCTGGGCGATGCCGCCCTGAACCTGGCCGTCGACGATCATCGGGTTGATGACGTTGCCGCAGTCATCGACGGCGACATATCGCTTGAGGTCCGCGTCGCCGGTCTCCGGATCGATCTCGACGACCGCGATGTGAGTGCCGAAGGGCCAGCTGAAATTCACCGGGTCGAAGTAGGCGACCGCCTCTAGCCCATGCTCGATGCTGGCGGGTAGCGAACCACCGTACGCTGCGAAAGCGACCTCCCCGAGCGCTTTGCGCTTGTCCGGGCTGCCCTTCACATAGAACTGGCCGTGGTCGAAGACAACGTCCGCCTCGTCTGCTTCGAACATGTGGGCGGCGAGCTTACTCGCCTTGTCCACCACCTTCATGCAAGCCTTGTGCACGGCCATGCCGCCTACCGCGAGCGAGCGGCTGCCGTACGTACCGTGGCCGAAGGCTGGACCCTCGCCCGTATCGCCGTGGCGAAGCTCGATCGAATCGTATGGGACGCCCAGGGTATCCGCCGCGATCTGCGAGAACGTGGTGTCGTGTCCCTGACCGTGTGAATGCGTGCCCACGTAAACGGCCACCGAACCAGTTGGGAAGACGCGGACTTGCGCGGCATCCACGAGCCCGAGACCGCCCGTCGCGGGCGCGGTGCCCGCGCTGGGTCCCAACCCGCAGATCTCGATCCAGCTCGAGATCCCGATGCCCATAAACCGGCCTTTCTTACGCGCCTCATCCTGCTCCCGGCGGAGCTTCTCGTAGCCGGCGATCTCCATCGCCTTGTCCAACGCGCCCCCGTACGCGCCTGAGTCGTAGACCAGGCCGAAGTGGCTTGTATGCGGGAATTCCTTGACGAAGTTCTTGCGGCGGAGCGCAGCCGGATCCATCTTGAGCGCGTCGGCGAGTAAGTCGATGATCCGCTCTACGTTGTGGGTGGCCTCAGGGCGACCAGCGCCACGGTATGGATCCGTCGACACGCGATTTGTAAGCACACCCACGGTGCGCGCCGCTATGTGCTTCCAGACATAAGCACCGCCAGAGACCAAGCACGCCACGGTCTGGACGGAGCTGGTCAGCGGCATATAAGCACCGACGTCGATGAACTGCGTGATCTTGAGGAACACAAGGGTGCCGTCCTTTTTAGCACCCGCCTCGACGTCGAAAATCTCGCCGCGTCCATGGCTCGTGATCTGTAGGGCCTCAGTGCGCGTCTCGATCCATTTGACCGGACGGCCGCTGAGCTTGGCCGACGCCGGCACCAGGTAATCCTCCGGGTAGGGGCTGATCTTGCTGCCGAAGCCGCCACCTACGTCGGGGGAGATGATGCGAAGCTTGCTCTCCGCAAACCCCAGGCCAGCGACCAGTAAGAGCCTGATCAGGTGCGGGTTCTGGCTCGACATCCAGATCGTCATCGTGCCGTCGGCCTTCGAGTACTCGGCCAGCACACCGCGCGTCTCCATCGACGTGGGCGCCAGTCGCTGCTGGACGATGCGCTGCTTGACGACAACGTCAGCCTCCTTCATGGCCGCCGGATCGTCAGGGATGAAGGTCTGTTCCCAGCCCACGTTGTCGGGCGCACCGGAGTGCGCCGTGGGACTACCGGCTTCAAGTGCTTTGCCCAGGTCCGTCACCGCGGGCAGGAGGTCGTAATCGACGTCGACCAGACTGGCGCCGTCGGCCGCTTGATATTTTGTGTCAGCCAGTACGACTGCCACCGCTTCTCCTTGGAACACGACCTCTTTGTCCGCGATTGGGAATCGGGGCGGCACCTGCTTCTTCTCGGGCACAAAGAAAGGCGCGGTGGCCATGACCCCCGCTATGACCTTGGCGAAATCCTTGTGCGTGTAGACAGCCACGACGCCAGGCGCCTTCGAGGCTGCCGTGAGATCGATGCTCTTGATCCGAGCGTGCGCGTGCGGACTGCGGACGACCGCCATGTGGGCGGTGCCGGGTCGCGTGAAGTCGTCGACGTAGCGGCCCTCGCCACTGACCAGCCGCGGGTCCTCGCGGCGGTGGATCTTGGCTCCGATCATGGTGGTGATTGCCATGGCTCAGCTCCTCCCGGCCACGGACTTCTCACCGGCGCGGGTGGCGCTCCCACCCATGGTCTTGGCGGCGGACCGCACCGACTTGATGATGTTCACGTAGCCTGTGCAGCGACAGAGGTTGCCCTCGAGGCCCTTCCTGATCTCGTCATCGGTCGGACTTGGGTTCTCCGACAGCAGGTAAGCGGCCGCCATGATCATCCCCGGCGTGCAGTAGCCGCACTGCAGGCCGTGCTCGTCCCAGAACGCTTGCTGCAGCGGATGGAGCTCGCCGTCCTTGGCCATGCCTTCGATCGTGGTGAGGCTCTTGCCTTCGGCCTGGACCGCAAACATCGTGCAGCTCTTCACCGCTTTGCCGTCGACGAGGATCGTGCAGGCCCCGCACTGGCTGGTGTCGCATCCGACATGGGTGCCCGTGAGGCCGGCGACGTCCCGGATGTAGTGCACGAGCAGGAGCCTGGGCTCGACCTCATCCTCGTGCCGGCGGCCGTTGATGGTAGTGGCGACCTTGTGCTTCATACGGTTCCTCCCAACCCTGGTGAGGGCGCTTGTAGCGCCGGCGGGCAACAAAAGCTTGCCGAAACGGTCTCCTCTAATTGCGCTACTTTTACGCCGGAATTGCAACTAGAAAATTCTTTTCCGGTCGCTGCACCCCCCGAGCGGGTGTTCGCCTACCTCCTGGATGTCAACAAAGTCGTCGGTTGCGTGCCAGGCGCCGAGCTCTCCGAGGTGGTCGATCCGACCACGTTCAAGGGGAAGGTGAAGATCAAGGTCGGGCCGATCACCGTCGCCTACAACGGCACGGCTCGGATCGTCGATCGCAACGACAGTACCCACTCCGCTGCCATCGAAGCCGAAGGCCGCGAAACGACTGGACCCGGGTCTGCGCGGGCGAAGGCGAACATGAGCGTGGTCCCGGACGGGAGCGGCTCCGTAGTCAAGATCGTCACCGACTACAACGTGGCGGGGCGGGTCGCCCAATTCGGGCGCGGCGTCATGGAGGACGTGGCTCGGCGGATCGTCGGCGAGATGGCTGCATGCATCACGACCAACATCCAGGCCGACGAGCCTCGATCCGCGATGGGCGCCGGCTCGAATAGCGGCCCCATAGAAGGCGAGGTGCACGACTCACACGATCGATACGCGAATGCCGAGACCGGTCGGGCGCCTGCCGCCACTGTCAAGCCGGTCAATGCGATCGGGCTGCTCTTCTCGGTCTTGTGGGCCCGGCTGCGCGGGCTCTTCGGGAGTCGGGCCTGAAGCAGTCCGCTGAAAGAGGGCTCAACGGATCTGCGCCGCCCATTTCCATCGGACTGCTAGCCCAGGTAGAGCGCCATCATATGGTCACGGTTGACCCAGATGGCAGGCTGCGTCCAGCTCTTGCCGGCGGTCCCGATCACCACCACGGTGACGTCGACCATCGGAAAGAATCGGCTCTTCATCAGGACTTCAGAGTGCATTTTCGGGTCTGAGAGCTTCGGAAACTCCGCCGCCCCGGTGACCATGAAGCTGGTTCCCTGGAACATGACGAATCGCCGGATGACCTCGGGCTGGTCCGGGAGCGGCGGTTCCATGTCGATGGTGCGAATGCCATACACGGCCACCTTGTTGAACGTGCCCTCGGGCACACCGTTGAGTGGCACCGCGCCAGGCATCAGCGGCTCGGCGCTCACGTTGCGAAGGTGGAACAGCGGCTCCGGATCGTTCATCGTGTCTCGAAGCCGGCCGCGCACCTGGATCTCCGCTGTGATGCGTTGGTATGCAGTCAGGACGTCGACCTTGACCCACGCGATGCTCGGGCCGACTGCGCCCATTGGTTGGGACATCTGACTTCGGAGGATAACTCCCCGGCTGCCAGAATTGGCCCGATGGACCTCGCGGAAGCGCGCCGGCGTATTCGCGAGCGCGCGGACCTGAACGCGTTCATCTCCATCTCAGACGAAACCGGGAGCGGCACCGTGGTCGCGGTGAAGGACCTGGTCGATGTGGCCGGCATGGTCACTACCGCGGGCGGGATCATCCTCCCCAACGTGCCGGCGACTGACGACGCGCCTGTCGTCGAGAACATCCGCGCCCACGGCTGCGTGGTCGTAGGCAAGGCCAACCTGCACGAGTTCGCCTACGGCGTTACGAGCATCAACCCTCATTACGGCCCGGTGCGCAACCCGCACGACCCGAGCCGCGTCGCGGGCGGCTCGTCGGGCGGGTCGGCGGTGGCGGTGGCGGCGGGGATGTGCGACTGGTCGATCGGAAGCGACACCGGCGGCTCGATCCGCGTCCCGGCGTCCCTGTGCGGCGTGGTTGGTTTCAAGCCCTCACTGGGCAGCATCGACACCGCTGGAGTCATCCCCTTGAGCCGCTCGCTCGACACGCTTGGGCCGATCGCGCCTGACGTGCCGACCGCGGCGGCCGCCTACGCGATGATGTCGGGCGAATCGCCTCCCAGCGCGTCGGCTCGGGCTCCACGGCTGGGGGTGCCGGCCGGCTGGGTCACGGGCCTGGACGGGGAGACAACGCGGGCCTGGGCGTTGGTTTCCGCCGATCTGCCTGAGGTGCCTTTCCCCGACCGCAAGGAGCTGTTCGACGTCGGCCTGACGATCCTGCTGGTCGAGGCCGCGGCCTACCACCGGCGGTGGGCTGTGGAATTTCCGGAGAAATACGGGGCCGACGTCATCGGCCACATCAGGCGCGGGCTCGAGGTCCTCGCGGTCGATTTCGAAGCGGCCCTGTTGGCATTGCCGCGCCTTCGCGAGCGGGTGCAAGACGCGATGGAGGACATCGACGCCCTCATCCTTCCCGCCACGGCGATCGTCGCGCCCCCGATCACCGCAGGCAACGACGTGCGCGAGCCTCTCTCGCGATTCACGCGCCCGTTCAACACGACCGGGCAACCGGTGGTCACGCTGCCGGCGCCCGCGTCGGGGCTGCCGGTCGGCATCCAGGTCGTGGGCCGGAGCAACGCTGAAACGCTGGCGGTCGCAGCCTGGCTCGAGCGTGACTGGAGGCGACCGGCATGAAGTCCAAGGACTTCTTCCCGGCCGTGTTCAGCCGCCACGCCGATGCTTACCAGCGACGCCTCGAGGACATCATGGCCCGCGGAGAGGCCCGCGGCCGGACCCGAGTTATCGAGCTGGCTGGAGCGCGACCAGGGATGCGGATCCTGGACCTCGCCTGCGGCCCCGGCAACCTCAGCCGCCGCCTGGCCGCGCAAGTCGCTCCAGATGGCGAGGTCGTGGGCGTCGACCTGGCGCCAGGCATGATCGAGCTGGCTCGTTCGGTCGGAATTCCGAATGCCCGCTTCGAGGTCATGGACATCGAGCACCTGGAATTTGCTGACGCCACGTTCGATGCGGCCGTGTGTGGCCACGGATTCCAGTTCGTCCCCGATCTGGGCCGCGCGCTGCGCGAAGCACAGCGCGTGCTCAAGGCCGGCGGCGGGCTCGCCGCCAGCGTTCCAGTCTCGACGGTGCAAGAGGCGGCTTGGAATCTCCTCTACACGGTCCTGGATCGCTGGCTGCCGCCGCGGACGGAGGTGGTGGACCAGAAGCGGACGCGGGAGACGGTCGGAAACCGGGAGGCGCTCCGACAGGCGGCGCTTGATGCCGGATTTGCCTCCGCGCACGTTGAAGTCATCGAGGAAGTCGTCCTATGGGAATCGGCCGAGCACCTGGTTTCGATGTTCACGGGCTGGTGGGACTGCGCCTCCAGGCTGGAAACCGTGGATCCGTCACGGCGCGAGGGATTCATGGAGGATGCCCTCGCGACGCTCAAGCGCGAGCATCCTGGGACGATCACGACCACGGGGCGAAACCACGTCCTCGACGCCCGCGCATGAGCCGGCTGCGCGCGAGCGCGATAGCGCTCGTCATTCTGTCGTGCGCGTGCTCCGACCAGGCGATGACTTCGGCACCTGCAAGCCCTAGTCCAGCACCGAGCCCGATCGCGTTGGGTCCACCGCAGTACCGGGCGATGTGGGTCGACGCATTCCACGACGGCATGAAGTCGCCGGCGCAGGTGGAGAAGCTGGTCGCGGACGCGCACCGCGCCAACCTCAACGCCTTGATCGTCCAGGTCCGCAAGGCGGGCGATGCGTACTTCAATCATTCCGACGAGCCTCGCGCGACCGACATCACCGGACCTCCGGACTTCGACCCGCTCGCATACGTGATCAAGCTCGCCCACGCCGCCGTCCCGCGCATCGAAATTCATGCCTGGCTCAACACGTTCTTCGCGGGCGAGTCAAGTCAGGTTTATCTCCAGCACGGCGACGTGTGGGGCAACCGGGCTGATGACGGCAGCACGAGCGGCTATCTCGATCCAGGCGTGCCCGAGGTCCAGACCTACACGCATAAGGTCTTCATGGACGTGGCCCAGAACTACGACGTCGACGGACTGCATATGGACTTCGTGCGGTACCCAGGTCTGGGTTGGGGTTACACCCCGGAGTCGTTGTCGTTGTACATGCTTGAAACGGGTACGCAGGTGGTGCCGTGGTCGGGCGACCAGAGGTGGCAGGCATGGCGCCGAGCGCGCGTCACCGGTTTCGTCCACGACCTCCATGACGACCTCAAGCTCGAGCATCCCAACGTCAAGCTCAGTGGAGCTCTCATCTGTTTCGGCGGCGGACCGCTGACACCGGCCGATTGGCCACGAACGTCGGCGTACTCCTCGGTCTTCCAGGATTGGAAAGATTGGCTGAGCAGCGGATACCTCGATTTCGGAGTGCCCATGAACTACGACAGCGACTGGAGCGGGCAGGAGAAGGGTTGGTTCGAGCGCTGGCTGAACTTTGAGAAGGACTCGGGTTTCGCAAACCGCGTCGTGACGGGAGTGGGTGCCTTTCTGAACTATCCCGAGGAAACACTGGCGCAGATCAAACGCGCGTTGGCGCCGTCAGCCCAGGGCAACCGCGTCCTTGGGATCGCGATCTACTCGTACGGATCGACGTCCGTTTATGGCACGGATGACTTCTACGGATCGCCAGACCTCGCCGCGGGCCTGCCCCGCCAGCCATACGGCGGCGGGATCAAGAACCAGGCCACGCTCGCTATGCGCGCCCGCACGTTCAACGACTGGTTCATGACCCAACTAGCGCAGCCGGACTATTACCGCGACGTCCAGCTCGGATGGGTCTCGACCGCCCCGGTCTTCACTCAGCCGGCGCCAGTGCCCATGCTTTCAGCTTCTTGATCGTTTTACGGGCATGAGCTACAGGGCAATACCGCCCGCCAGCAACCTGCTGCGGCTGGTCGCGTTCGCGGTGCCGGCCGGGTTGACTCTCGCGGGAGTGCAGCCGGTCATGGGCGCGGCGACAGGGTCGGTGGGTCCCGAATGGGCGGCCCAGCTTGCTGTACCCGCCATCGGCGCCGCCGCGCTCTTGTTCCTGGCCGCGCGGCGCTTCGACCGGGGCGACGTTGTGCAGCCGCCGTGGTATGCCGCCTGGCTGCTGTTGCCGGGCGCGTTCCTGCTGGCGGGCGCCGCGGCGATGTGCATCTTCGGCGCCCTCGTCGATTTCCCGATCATCGCTCCGACGATGTGGGCGCTGGTCGCGCTGGGCACCGTGGCGTGGGCGGGCGCGATCGTAGTAGTCGGGCGCGCCTCACGCTAAGAAGCTGACGCTCGCGAATGGCCGAGCTGGCGCGGCGCGGCGCTCAGCTGACCCAGCTGTACGGAGGTCCTGAGATGCCAAAGAAAAAGGCCGGCCGCCACGGCGACCGGCCTGTAAGGGTCCGCTCAGCTACGCAAGCTTGATGCGATTCGCGCGCGGGCCTTTCTGGCTCGCCTCGATCTCAAAGCTGACGCGCTCTCCGCCCGCCAGGGAGTCGAAGTTCACGCTCGAGTCGAGACCGGTGCGGTGGAAGAAGTACTCCTTCCCGTCCTCGGCGGCGATGAACCCGAACCCGCGGTCGGACACCAGTTTCTTGATTGTGCCTGTCGGCATCGGCAACTCCTCTTCTCGAAAGCAAATCTCGCGAACGCTCGGGTCCTTTCGAGAAGAATCGACGACCGCGGCGAACATCGCCCGACGTCCGAGCGACGAACTTACATTACCACGGCAACATTGGCCCCAAACCGGGGCGGAGGCCTGCTGGCAGATACGCCTCAGAGGGCCAGGAGTGCGACCCCCAGGAGGGTGGCCACGGCACCCGACAGCTTGAGGGCCGCCGCCTGCCGTTCTCGAAGCCTCCACACGCCCCAAACCGCCACCGCGACGACGGCGGTCTCGCGCACAGGGGCGACGACCGAGAGCGGCGCGATGCTCAACGCAACCAGCACGAGCAGGTACGCGACCCACATGAAAAGGCCGACGACGACCGCCTGCGGCCACGTGACCGGAGGCGGCTCGGGCACTCGCCCGGCATCGACCGATGGGCGCGCGAGCCTCGCGCCCACCCACCTCGCGACCATGAGACCCGCCGCCAGGAGCACGATCAACAGCCATCCGTATAGCCACGGCGCGGCCAGCCTCACCCCGACTCTGTCGATCGCCGTGTACGCCGCAATGGCAACGCCGGTCGCCAGCGCGGGCAGGGTGGCTCGCCCGCTTGTTTGCGGGAGCGTGACGGCGAGGATCCCGGCGAGCAGGAGGCCCACCCCGAGCAGTTGAGGCGCCGCGAGCCTTTCTCCAAGCAAGCCGAGACCGATGAGCACAGCCAGCAGCGGCGCCGAGCCGCGCGCGATCGGGTAGACGACCGACACCTCTCCGCGGCGGTAAGCCGCCGACAGCAGAAATATGTAGACGAGCTCGAGCAGCGCTGACAGGGCCGCGAGCCCTGCCGCCTCGATGCTCAGGCCGGGCCGCCCGGCGATCAGCCAGGCGACGAATGCCGGCGGAGTCATGAGCACCGCCCCGGCCACCGTGGCGCGGGTCAGCGTGCTTCTGGGGTCGCCGCTGACTTTGACGATCACGTTCCAGGTGCCGTGCATGGGTTGCAAACCAGACCGTTGTGGCTGCCCCAAACGGCGATCGAGGGGATGTCGGGACGGATGCAGCTGCGGAAGTTCACGACGTCGTCCGATCGCGTGTAGATGGAGGTCGTCGGCACCGCAGGCGGCTGCGCCAGGTCATATGCGAATCGACCTTCCGACCGCATCCTGAGACCGAAGCCGATCTGGTTGGCGGTGCGCACGACACCGACTGCAACCTGGGTCAGCGGAGTAATGTCCAACTGATCGGCGAGCGGCGCGCCGAGCGCGATCACCTGCTCGATGGCGTCCGGCCGGCGCTGAGCGAGCACCTTGGCCAGAAGACCGCCGCGGCTGTGGCCGACAAGCGTGACCCGCGACGGATCGGTCGCCTGAACCTCGGCCAGACGGTGGCGGAGCCCGGCGACCATGTGCTCCGAAGCGCGCACATTGAGGTAGATCCCTGACACGAAGGCGTGGTACCCGATCCGCTCCAGCCAGCCACGCAGCACGGTAAGCGCCCAATCGCCCGACAGGAAGCCCGGCACCAGGAGCACGGGGCGGCCATCGCCATGAGGCACGCCGCGACCACGAAATACCGGATCCCGCAGCAGGGCCGACAGCTCGCGTAGAGCCAGCGGATCTGGGAGCCTCATCGGCACGGGATGGTAGGTGGTCGGCGCATCTGAGCGGACGATCGGGTCATAGATGTTCAGTTGACAGACTGTATGTTAATGTGCGCGCGTGAACGGCCGGCATGATCTTGGCAAGCGTCAGGCGGGAGTCGATCGGACCCGGGCCGCCGTGCTCGCGGCTGCCCGCGAGCTGGTTGCGGCCGGCGGCGGCTCGGCCCTCAATGTGGGCGCCGTGGCGCGCAAGGCGGGCGTCTCCCGGCTCACGATCTACAACCGATTCGGCTCCCGATCCGAGCTGCTGCGTGCGGTCGTGGGTGAGGCGCACGCCCGCACCCGGCCGCCCGCCGGCAACGGAGCCATGGATCCCCGCGAAGAGCTGCGCGAGCGCATCACCGCGGCCTGCGCGATCTGGGCGTCCGATCCCGCCCTGTTCCGAGCCCTTCCGGCGATCACCTCCCCGGGCGATCCCGCCGCCCTCAAGGATCGAGGCCTCGCCGAGAGGCTGGCCTCCGCGGATCAGCTCCGGCCCGGCTGCTCGCTGAAGGAGGCAGAGGACGTCATCGGCGCTCTGACCTCGTTCGCGGTCTTCGACCGGCTCCACCAGGATGGCCGCCGCTCGTCTACGGCCATCGCCGAGATCCTGATGCGATTGGCGGGCGCGATCTTGAGTCCTCCGTCGTAGGATTGACGCAGTGCGCCATAGGATCGTCGACCTCGACGGCCCCGTCCACTACATCGACTTCGGCGGCCAGGGCAAGCCGCTGCTCATGGTCCACGGCCTGGGCGGCAATGCTCTGAACTGGATGGCGGTCGGGCCCGCGCTGGCCGAGAGCTATCACGCCATCGCCATCGACCTCGCCGGCTTCGGCCAGACGCCCCTCTTCCACCGGTCGGCGACTGTCGGGGCCAATGCCACGCTCGTGGATGAGTTCATCGAAAGGGTGATCGGAGAACCCGTGGTTCTGATGGGCAATTCGATGGGAGGCCACATCGCCGTGATCGAGGCCGCCGACCATCCGCAGCATGTCACCGACTGCATCCTGGTCGACCCCGCGGTTCCCATCCCGCTCGCGCAGGCGCGGAGGCCGGACCCCGCGATGCTGGGAGTGGCCGCGGCCGTCTCGATCCCAGGACTCGCTGAGGTTCTGTTCGAGCGCAGGCTGCGCGACATGGATGCGGAAACACTCGTGCAGCGGTCTCTCGCGCTTGTCTGCGCCGACCCCTCGCGCGTGCCTCCCGACGTCGTCCAGGCTCACGTGCAGCTCACGCGAGAGCGAGGCCGCCTTGGCCCTCAAGGCAGCCGCGCCTTCATCCAGGCGTCACGGTCGATCGCTCTCAGGATGGCGGACCCGCGTTTCTGGACGCGAGTGAGGAAGGTCAAAGCGCCGACTCTGGTGATCCATGGATCGCACGACCGCGTCATCCCGCTCGCGGCCGCGCGAGACCTCGTGCGCCGGCGGTCCGATTGGACCCTGCGTGTGTTGGAAGGCGTCGGCCACGTGCCGATGATGGAGACCCCCGACCTGTTCCTGAGCGTTGTGCAGGAGTGGCTTGCCGATAGAATCGCGCCCGAGCCCGCTGCAGTTTCATAACGGAGAGACGCTCACAACTTAACTTGGCTACGGCCTCACAACATCACAACAGACGACGCGGGCGTTGGGAGGAAGTGGCAGCCGCCATCCTCCCCGACCTCCGCCATCTGGGCACCTGGGACCCGGTCCCACCGATGTGGCTCGAGGGCCGCATCTATCTCGAATATCTCAGCCTCATCCGCGATCCAGTCTTCCGGGGCCTCGAGGTCCCTCCTGGATTGGGACGGCCGGTCATCCTGATTCCCGGATTCTTTGCGGGCGACTGGACCCTACGCACCCCATTCCAGTGGATGCGGCGCATCGGTTACCGGCCGCAGATGGCGGGCGTCGCTCTCAACGTCATGTATTCCGAGGTCATGCTGCGTCCGCTGCTCGATGCCCTGCAGCAGCTGCACCGCCGCACCGGCGCGCGAGTCTCGCTCGTTGGCCACAGCCGAGGGGGCGTTCTCGCCAAGGTGCTGTCGCACCGCCAGCCCAAGCTCGTGGAGCAGGTCATCACGCTCGGCGCGCCGCTCAACGATCCTTTCGACATCCATCCGCTGACGATGGCCGGCGTTCGCGCCGCGCACGTTTACAACGTGTTCCGCTACGGCCATCCAGCCTCGGTGGAGATGCGGTTCCTGCGCGACCTGGCAGCCGCGCCGCGCGTGCCCACCACCTCGATCTACTCGCGCTCCGACGGCGTCGTGAGCTGGCGCGCGTGCCTGCGCCGTGACGTGAACGCCATTGAAGTCAGGGGCAGCCATGTCGGCCTGGCCTTGAATCCTGAGGTTTACCGGATCCTGGCCCATCTCCTGCCGGCTCCGTGGCGGCAATCATGACCACCAGCGACAGGCCCGGGTTGCTGTATAAGGAATCCCAATGAGCAAGCGCAAGCGCTCCACATCCAAAGAAACGCCCCCGGCCACACCGTCTGAGGGCAGCGAGGGCGCGCCCACCGTCCACGTCAGCTCGCACATGCTTGCCGGCAGCCCGGATATCTGGGCGCCCGGCAAAGACAAGCCGGACGACAGCTCCGAGGTGGCCTCAGAAGAAGCCAAGCCTGCGGCTGAAACCGAGCCGGCGAGTGAAGAACCGCTCTCGATGAGCGAGGACGCACCCGCTCCAGAGGAAAAAGCTGAGGCGGTCGCTAGTGAGACCGACGCCACCGAGACCGCGGTCAGCGCGCCTCCGCCTCCGACGTACCAACCGCGGCCCCCGGCATACGTTGCCCCGGCGCCCAGTACTCGTCGGGCCGGTTCCAGTGTCGCGTTTGGAGTGGTCCTGGTCGTTTTGGGCCTTTTCGCCTTGCTGGTTCAGTTCACGGGATTCGATGCCGGCGAAAGCTGGCCGCTGTTCGTGATCATTCCAGGCCTGACGCTTCTCGTGGTCGGCTACCTAAGCCTCGGCACCGGCGCGCTGATACCAGGCGCGATCCTGACCGTGGTCGGGCTGATCCTCGCGTACCAGAGCAGCACTGGTGATTGGCCCTCCTGGGCCTTCGCGTGGCCGCTGGTCGCGCCCGGCGGGGTCGGCCTCGGTCTCTACCTGCAAGGCGTGCGCAACCACGATCCCCACCTGCTCAGGCAGGGCCGAGTGCTGATGTTCGTAGCGGCAATCATCTTCATGATCGCCTTCGTGATCTTCGGCACTGTGTTGAACATCGGCGGCTACAACTACGGCTGGTTCGGCAAAGCCGCGCTGCCGGCGCTTCTGATCGTGGTCGGGCTCGTTCTGCTCGCGCGCAGCATCCAGCGCACGCGCCAGGCTTAAGCCGCTAACGCGCTGCGGCGAGCTCCTGAAGTCGCGCGGCCAGGCGGTCGCGTGTGACCTGGTATTCGCTGCCGACCCGAAAGGTCTTGAAGCCCATCTTGGTGTTGATGGCCAGCATCGGTGCGTTCGAGCCGGCGTTGTCTGTGACAAACCATTCGGCCGTGGGGTAGAGCTCGTGCAGGTGGATCGCCATCGCCGCCTTCAGCCACTTGCCCAGCCCTCGCCCGCGCGCGTCGGGCCGCACGCCCGTGAAGCCCTGATAGACGATGGTCGGGCTGTATGGGGCGTAGTACATGTCGGTGATTCCGGAGAT
>WNEY01000877.1_pt1 | contig 20006 bp, 15 predicted proteins | sample 5400531 | NCBI WGS metagenome assembly WNEY01 (sample SAMN13153338, study PRJNA577476) | soil metagenome | isolation source: 200 cm saprolite under Douglas fir tree site 1 | place: USA:California | collected 2015-04-18
GTGAAAATGCCACCCAGCTGCCATCCTCCGAGCACGAAATCGGCCACGCCGCCTCGATTCAAAAACGGACGGTCCTTCCCGAACGGAAGGTCCCACAGCCAGGATGTGGTCCACCGCTGCCGGAAGTCGAAGGCCGACAGCCCGGTCTCGAGGCCCAGATCGTAATTGTTCGACGGTGTCAGCGAGTCACCGTCAGAGGTTCGGATCCCGCTGCCATTGTCGATGGACTTGCCGTAGGAGTACGACGTGAGGAAGCTCACACCACGCGAGAAGCGCCGCTGCAGTTTGAATACAGCGCGTTGTAGTGTGAGCGGCTGGGCGCGCTCATCACCTGGATGCTCCCGAACTTCGGGAATGGTCGTGCCAGATTGGAGTTGGCGAGCTGGCTCGGCTCCGGGTTGTTGTAGCTCATCAATCGGCGCAGGTGTCTGCCCACGGAGCCGAAGTAGGTCGCTTCGGCCGACATGCTGCCGCCCAGTTCACGCTGGACCCCTACCGACCACTGGCCCACGTACGACGAGGGCTCATCGAACTGGTTCGCCAGGATGAAAGTCGGCGCACCCGTGCGGGCGAACGGCTGGTCGTAGCTCAGGTTCGCCCGGAAGCTTTCGGCCGGCTCGTCGCGCCGGATCGTGAACGGGGCATTGCGCACCGTGTCGAACACCGCGTTCCCGATGTCGCGGACGTAATAGATCCCCCCTCCCGAACGGACGACGGTCTCTGGCGTGATCGACCACGCGATCCCCACGCGTGGCGCGAAGTCGTTCTTGTCAGGCTTGTAGGCTCCCCTCCCGAACCGGCCATCCCGTACGTACTGAATGTCCGAAGCGAGCTGAAACGCCGGATTCCCCTCAAAGGGGTCTCCGGTCCCGGCGCGGACGAAAATCGGCTCGTGCGTGTTGTTCCAGTCGAAATCGATGTTCACGATCGCGTCGTTCGTGTCGTAGAACGGCTGGTCGTACTCCCAGCGCAGCCCGTAGTTCATCGTGACTTTCGATCCAAGCCGCCAGCTGTCCTGGGTGTACAAGGCGAAATAGTTGGACCGGAAATTCGCGATCGGCGCGCCGACCTGCCCTTCCGCGCGGTTGAAATCGCCGAGGAGAAAATCGGCGAAGGGCGCGCCGCCCCGCTGGGCCGCCGGCAGCAGCGGATTCTGGGTATAACGCCCGTCGAACGCAAATCGGCCGCGCGTCACGACGCCGCCGATCTGGTTGTAGAGCACGCGTCGAAGCTCGCCGCCAAGCTTGAACGAGTGCCTGGCGACGGTCCAGGTGAAGTTGTCGACAACCTGGAGCGTCGTGTCGTCGTTGATGAACGGCGCGTCGCTCTCCTCCCCGACGCTCGACAGCCCCGTGATGTTGATGTTGGGCACACCCCAATAGAGCGGGTTGTCGCTCGGCAGGTTGATCCCGAGCGCCTTGACGACGTTCTCCGTGTTGGCGCGCGGCGAGATGTGGCCGTTTTTCAGGTATCCCACGCCGAACCGCAGGTCATTGAGCTTGTTCGAGGCGAACGTGCGCGTGTTTCCCAGCACGGCCTGTTGCACGTCGGTGTCGGTGTTGCTCCCCATGTTCGGGATGGGGAACGGATCGTAGCCATGCTCGTGCGAGATGCTGTGGCGGAAGACCCAGTTCGATTGGCCTCGAGTGAAATCGAGCCGGTAGGTGAACTGGTCGGCGTTGACGCGCCGCGCTTCGTCGTTCACGAAGTTGGCGCCCGTGATCTCCTGCAGCGGCAGCGGATAGTAGTCCATCAGCTTTCGCGAGACGGGATGAATCCGATTCGCCGGGATGATATTGCCCGGGAACGGCGTCGGCGCCTGCAGCACGTTGCCGGCCGCGTCGAACACGCGCGTGGCCGGATCGTAGATCGGGATCGGGTTGCCGCTGCCGTCGCGCAGGCCCGAGAAATCGCCCGAGCGCCAGGCCGTGAGCGGCACCGAGGGCGATGCCGTCAGCGACTTGTTCTCGCGCAAGCCCTCCCAGTTGAACATGAAGAACAGGCGGTTGCGCCCGTTCACGATCCTCGGCAGGACCACGGGGCCGCTGAGCGTCAACCCGTACTGGTTGCGTCTGAACGGCGGGATCGGCTGATCCTGCCGGTCGAAATAGTTCTTGGCGTCGAGCGCGGAATGGCGCCCGAACTCGAACACCGTTCCGCGCAGCTGATTCGATCCCGATTTGGTCGAGACGTTGACCTGGGCGATGGCGCGGCCATACTCGGCGTCGAAGAGACCGGAGACAATGTTGAATTCCTCCAGCGCATCGACGGACGGGAGCAGCATGTAGGAGTTGAAGTTCAGATCGGTGTTCTCGACGCCGTCGAGCGAGTAGTGGTTGAAATGGATCCGCTGTCCCGCGACGTTGAGCGCAAAGCTGTTGCGCTGACCGCCCATGCGCTGCTTGCCCTGGCTCGACGAGGGCCCGTTGGTCGTCGCCCCGGGAATCAGCGACGCGAGCTGCAGGTAGTTGCGGCCGTTGAGCGGCAGCTCCACGATCGCGCGATTTTCGATCACGGTGCTGATGGCCGCGTTTTCGGTCTGGATCAGCGGCGCGCCGGCCTTGACCTCGACGGTCTCGCTCAGCTCGCCCACCTGCAGAGTAAACGCGATCCGGTTGGCGCTGCCCACCTGGACCACGATGTTCCTCCGCTGGACGGTTCCAAATCCCGACAGCTCGGCCTTCAGGTCGTAGGTCCCTGGTGGAATGGCCGTGATCACGTACAGTCCCGACTCATTGGTCTGCACGGTGCGGACGACGTTGGTTGCGACGTTGCCGAGGGTGATCGTGACGCCGGGCACGGCGAGCCCGCTCGCGTCGACGACAGTGCCGCTGATTTCTCCGGATGGCGTCTGACCCCGCGCCGGGACGGCGATCGAGACGAGAAGAAGGAGAAGGATGCCCGAGGTTCGACCATGCATAGGACCTCCTCTACGGGCTGAATTGGCGTCAGAGTGACGAACCACGTCACATGCCCCGGTGTCGCCATACGAAAAACACGTCCTTAGCAGACGCAGTCACGCCGCGTGACTCGACGCATGGCCCCTCTCCTCGAGGCCCTCGCGGAAAATTCGACGGCACGGTAGCCCGGGCCGACCGAAAAGGCAAACGAGCGCCACGGGTGGACGCACGCCTCACAACAGCGTTCCGCGGAGGACGAGGAACCCGACCGAAAAATAGATCACAAGCCCCGTCACGTCAACAAGCGTGGCGACGAAAGGCGCGGATGACGTCGCGGGATCGAAGCCGAGCCTGCGCAGTATGAACGGCAGGATCGACCCCACCAACGAGCCCCACAGCACGACTCCCACCAGCGCGAGCGCCACGGTGGACGCGACGAGGAACCAATGCGGGCCATACAGATTCGAGAAGGCAGACCAGATCGAGATTCGCAAGAAGCCGATCGTGCCCAGGATGCAGCCGAGCGCGAAGCCCGAGAACAGCTCGCGACGGATGACGCGAACGACGTCGCCTTGCGCCAGCTCTCCAAGCGCCAGCGCGCGAATGACGAGCGTCGACGCCTGAGAGCCCGAGTTCCCGCCGCTCGAAATGATCAGCGGGACGAACAGCGCGAGCACGACGGCACGCGCGATCTCCTTCTCGAAGAACCCCATCGCCGTGGCGGTGAGCATCTCGCCGAGAAACAGAACCACCAGCCAGGCCGCCCGCTTCTTGACCATGTTGACTGGTGAGATCGCCAGGTAAGGCTCGTCGAGCGCCTCGGATCCGCCGAAGAGCTGAAATTCGCGCGTCGCCACCGCTTCGGCGACATCGAGGGCGTCGTCGACCGTCACAATCCCGATGAGCACCCCTGTCGTGTCTGTGACCGGCAGGGCGGTCCTGTCCTCGCGGCGGAACACTTCGACTGCGTACTCCTGCGTGTCGGTGGCCTTCAGCGTCACGTATCGCCGATCCATCAACTCTGAGACGCGCTTCGTGGTCGGCACGACCAGGAACTCGCGAATCCGGATGTCGTCAATCAGGACCCCGGCATCGTCGACCACGTAGATGACGTTGAGCGTTTCACTGTCCTGGCCGTGCTCACGGACGTAGTCGAGAACCTGTTGAACCGTCCAGTCCTCTTTGACAGCAATGTAATGCGGCGTCATCAGTCTTCCGACCGTGCCCGGGGCGTACCCAAGGAGCGTCACCGCCTCGGCGCGCTCCGCCGGTGTGAGCAGCGTCAGGAGCTGTTTCGTGACATTGGCCGGAAGCTCGCTCAAGAACCAGGTGCGGTCATCCGGCGACATCTGATTCAGGAGCGCCGCAATCTCCTCCTGACCCATCGCCTTGACGAGCGCCTGTTGAGCGCTCGAGGGCATGTACTCGAAGACGGCCGCAGCCAGACGGCGCGGCAAAATCCGGAACGCGATGACCTGATCGTCGGCGCGCAGCCCGGTCAGCGCGGCCGCGAGCTCTGGCGGCCGCCATCGCACGAGCTCCTCGCGCAGTTTCGCGAAGCCACCACCCCGGATCAGCGAAACGAGATCGACGAGTGTGTCGGGCATGACCGCCATTTTAGGAGTCTGCAGTGGAGCCCGGCGTTGTGACTCCGAGCAGGGTATGTGCTACCATGAGACATTCCCCAACAACTTGCGGCCGGATCCAGCACCTGGCCTGTTCCGTGCAGATGCGACCGATAGATCTGGGGAGAACCGCACCCATGAGGACACCGTTTTTGCGTCTGGTCGTCACGATTGTAATTGCGGGCGGCCTGGCCGCCGTCTCGCCGAGTGCTCAAGACGCTCCAGGCGAGGCGCAGCAGGCGTTCAAGAGCGCGGTCGACCTGGTGACGATCCAGGCGTCGGTGCGCGACGCTCGGGGAAGAGTCCTGACCGGCCTCACGACAAGGGATTTCGAGGTCCGCGACAACGGACAGCTGCGACCGATTCTGTCCCTCCGGTCCGACCGCCAGTCGCCCCTCAGCGTGGCGATCCTGGTCGACATGAGCGGGAGCATGCGGATCGGCCCGAAGATCGCGATGGCGCGCCAGGCGTACGACTCGGTTTTGTCGCAACTCCATCAGGGCCAGGATGAAGTGGCGCTGTTTACGTTTGACGCGTCGCTCCACGAGCGCAAGGACTTCACTCGCGATCTCGCCAGCCTTCACGGGCTTTTGTCCGATTTCAAGCCTTTCGGCACGACGTCCCTGTATGACGCGACGGCGGCCACCGCGCGGCGACTCGCCGCCCAGTCTGCGACGCACAAGGCGATCATCGTGCTCACCGACGGCATGGACACGAGCAGCTCGATGACGGCGCGTGACGTGTCGGGACTCGCCAGCTCGATCGATGTCCCGGTGTTCGTCGTCGCGACGGTGCCGTCGCTGGATCAGCGTCAGATAATGGAAGCCTCCGAGCGATCGGGGCCCTCCGAGGCGGCCGACCTGCGCGACCTCGCCGAGTGGACTGGCGGCCAGTTCGTCTTCGCGAGCACCTTCGTTGAGACCGTCGTCGCGGCCTCGAGTCTCATTGGCGAACTGCGCCAACAATACGTGCTCGCCATCGAAGCCGCCAACGGGGGCGAGTGGCGTCGGCTCGACGTCCGCGTCGTCAAGCGTCCATCGGCCACTGTGAAAGCGCGAAGCGGGTACTTCGCCGGCTAGAGCCGCACGCGCACTCTTCCTCGCCTCCGAACACCACCCGGCGGGTCTGGTATTCTGGATCGAGGGTATGTCCCACCAGCATTCCGGTCACGCGCATCAACACGCTCCCGGGCATTCGCACCTGCCTTCGAAGATGTCGGGCAGAACCATGGGAGCCGCAGTTGCGCTGACCCTCTTGTTTGTCGTCGTCGAAGCCGTCTGTGGATGGTTTGCTCACAGCCTGGCGCTGCTCTCGGACGCGGGACACAACCTGGCTGATGCCGCTGCTCTGGGGTTCAGTTGGTACGCACTGTGGATCGCCGGCAAGCCGTCCCACCAGGGGATGACCTTTGGTTATCACCGCGTCGGCGTCTTCGCGGCGCTGGCAAACGCCATCTCCCTGGTCCTCATCGCGGTCTTCATCGGATGGGAAGCAATTGCCAGGATTCGTGAACCTCAGGTCGCCAACGGTCCGGTGATGATCGTGGTCGCCGCCGCGGCGATCATCGTGAATCTCGTCATCGGCCTCTGGCTGCACAAGGGTTCGAAAGGCGACCTGAACATCCGCAGCGCCTACCTTCATATGCTCGGCGACGCCGCCTCGGCGTTCGGTGTCGTGATCGCGGGCGTGCTGGTCGCGACGATGCGTGGTCCGCTGGCCGATCCCATCGTGTCGCTGCTGATCGCCGGGCTCATTCTCTACAGCAGCTACGGCGTGCTGCGTGAGAGCGCCACCGTGCTGCTCGAAGGCACACCCACGGGAATGGACATGCCGGCCGTGATCGCCGCGATCAAGAACGTGAGTGGTGTACTCGACGTGCACGATCTGCATGTCTGGATGGTCGGCCCGGGCGTCGTCGCATGCAGTTGTCATATTCTCGTGGCCGAACAGAGCGTCCGAGAAGGACAACAGGTGCTGCGCGCGGTCGTGGACGACATCGAGCGCCGCTTTCACATCACGCACACGACGGTCCAAGTGGAAGTCGAAGGCTGTGACGCCAACGACATGTACTGCATGGGTCAGCGCTCAGGCGACGCGTTCAACCGATCTTGATGATCTTTTGCGTTGACCCGCGTGCTGAAGCGGCGCGACAATCGTTGAGATGTGAATGCGCACGTGCGCGCCACATCGGTCCTCGGCAGGCGAGGCTCTCGCAACACACGGCCACTGCCCGCCGGCTGCCTTTTACAGAGGTTTATGCGAAACCAAGACGATCAACCTCCGAGTAGCACCCGACTCCTGGAAGACGCAGCGTAATACCGCCTAGCCGTTCGCAGGCTTGTCCACCGCGTCTTCCACGAACATCGTGGAGAACGCGGCTGGGCGAGCGCTCCCCGCCCACTCGTTTTCACCATCTTTCGCCGGACATCCGGTCCGGTCAGTCGTGTGCTGCTCTCCCGACGCGCGAGGAGAGATGCCATGAACTTGTCCGCACTCTATTCACCGCTGGTCCGTTCGCTCGCGTTGGCAAGCGGCACGACGTCCGCGTCGATCGGGCGACGTGAGGCCACGCCGGCCACAGGCCTGGTCGACGCCGCCGATCGCACCACATCGACGCTGATGGAGCGGCTCGAGACCCGTATCGAGGGCCTTACCGGAGAGGAGGTGCGCGCGCGGCGTGCTCTGCACGGCCGCAACGAAGTCGTCCACGAGCGGCGCACCCCGTGGCCGATCCTCTTGTTCAACAACCCGTCGCCGTGCTTGCGTTGCTGGGCGCCGTCTCGTACGCGACCGACGACCTGAAGGGCACGATCGTGGTTTCAATGATGGTCGTCGTCAGCGTGGTGATGCGATTTCTCCAGGAATACCGATCCTCGAGAGCCGCTGACACGTTGCGCGCGATGGTCCCCACGACGGCGACGGTGAGCCGTGACGGCCGGCGATGCGAAGTGCCGTTCGAAGACCTCGTTCCGGGGGATATCGTTCACCTGTCAGCCGGGGACATGGTGCCGGCGGACGTGCGTCTCCTGTCGGCCAAGGACGTCTTCATCAGCCAGGCGGCGCTCACCGGTGAATCGCTCCCGGTGGAAAAGTTCGAGCCGACAGTCTCTGTGACTGCGGCTCTGGATCCGGCGAACGCACTCGGCAGGCCCAACCTCTGCTTCATGGGGACGAACCTTGTCAGCGGCACGGCGACGGCGCTGGTGATCGTCACCGGCGTGCGCACGCAGTTCGGATCGCTGGCGAGCAGCGTCGTGAATCAGCGCGCCCTGACCAGCTTCGACAAGGGGGTCAACCGCGTCACGTGGGTGCTGATCCGGTTCATGTTGGTGATGGTCCCGGTCGTGTTTCTGCTGAACGGCTTCGTCAAGGGCGACCTCAAAGAGGCCTTCCTCTTCTCGATCGCTGTCGCGGTCGGCCTGACGCCGGAGATGCTGCCAATGGTGGTCACCGCGAACCTGGCGCGCGGCGCCGTGGCGATGTCGCGCCACAAAGTGATCGTCAAGCGGTTGAATGCGATCCAGAACCTGGGCGCGATGGACGTCCTCTGCACGGACAAGACCGGCACCCTGACAGAGGACAAGGTCGTGCTGGAGAAGCACCTCAATCTGACCGGCAGGAGCGACCTGCGGGTCCTGGAGCTCGCCTATTTGAACAGTTACTACCAGACCGGGCTGAAAAACCTGCTCGATCGGGCAGTGCTCGAGCACGTCGAGCTGAGACATGAACTCGACGTGCTCGAGCACTACACGAAAGTCGATGAGATTCCGTTCGATTTCATGCGCCGCCGCATGTCCGTCGTGGTCGCGAACGGAGACTCCCGTCATGTGCTGATCTGCAAAGGCGCGGTCGAAGAAATGCTGAGGGTGTGCACCTGCGCTGAACTGGGCGCCGAGATCGTGGCACTCTCAGCCGCACGGCGGCAAGAGGCACTCGCACTGGTGCGCAGCCTGAACGAAGATGGATTCCGAGTCGTGGCCGTGGCCTCCAGGCCACTCCCGCCGCTCCGGGACGCGACGTACGCGCTCAACGATGAGCGCGATCTCGTGCTCGCGGGCTTCATGGCCTTTGTCGATCCTCCGAAGGCATCGGCGGCGCACGCCATCGCCGCATTGCAGGCGCACGGCGTCCGGGTCGTCGTGCTGACCGGGGACAACGATGTCGTCGCGCGGCGGGTGTGCCACGACGTCGGCCTCCCTGTCGATCGTGTCGCGCTCGGCCACGAGGTCGATGCGGCGTCAGACGCGGCACTCGCGGATCTCTCCCAGACGATCGCGGTCTTCGCAAAGCTCAACCCGAGCGAGAAAGCGCGGATCGTGCGCGCGCTTCAGGGACGCGGCCACACCGTCGGGTATTTGGGCGACGGCATCAACGATGCGCCAGCGCTGCGCGAGGCGGACGTCGGCGTGTCGGTCGATACCGCCACCGACATCGCGCGCGAATCGGCCGACATCATTCTCCTGGAAAAGAGTTTGCTGGTGCTTGAAGACGGAGTGCTGCGCGGGCGCGAGGTCTACGGCAATATCGTCAAGTACATCAAGATGACGGCGAGCTCGAACTTCGGCAACGTGTTCAGCGTGCTCATCGCGAGCGCGGTCCTGCCGTTCCTGCCGATGCTGCCCGTGCAGTTGCTGATTCAGAACCTGTTGTACGACTTCTCGCAGCTCTCGCTGCCTGGGATCGCATGGATCCGGAGTTCCTGACGAAGCCGCGCAGGTGGGACGCGAGCGGAATCGCGCGATTCATGGCGTTCATCGGTCCGATCAGCTCTGTGTTCGACGTGACGACCTTCGGGCTGCTCTGGTTCGTGTTCGGCGCCTCGTCGGTGGCTCGCCAGGGACTGTTTCAGTCAGGTTGGTTCATCGAGGGCCTGCTGTCGCAGACCCTCATCGTCCATATGATTCGCACCAAGAGGGTGCCTTTTGTGCAAAGTACTGCCGCTCTCCCGGTGATGTTGCTGACGACGGCGGTCATGGCGGTTGGTATGTACGTGCCGTTCTCACGCCTCAGGGGCGCGACCGGAATGTCGCGCCTGCCCTGGACGTATTTTCCGTGGCTCGCGGTAACGTTGCTGGCCTACGGTGCCCTCACCCAGGGTGTGAAGACCTGGTACATTCGGCGTTTTCACGCCTGGCTGTGATGAGAGACCGACATGATTCCGTTTCACGTGCGAGTGCGATCGGTTTGCCTTTCCATGTTGCTGGTGGTGATCGCCGGCGGGGCGTCCGCACAAACCCCTGCGGACACTCCGCCCGCTGAATCCGCGACGATGTTTTCGCACCCGAACGAGAGCCGCTGGTGGCTGTCCGGCCAGGTGAATCTCATCTCGCAAACGCACGGGCGATTTCCGTCTCCGTACGAAGGTGACAACAGCCTGCGAGCCGAACGGGAGCAGGCGCTGTCCCGTCTGTGGACGATTTACACCGGCGTCAAGTTATCGGCCCACACAGAGTTGCTCTTCGACATCGAGAGCGCCGGTGGCCGAGGCCTCAGCGATGCCCTCGGGCTCGCCGGGTTCACGAACCTGGATGTCGTTCGAAACCCGACGCTGGGCGCGACGCCGTACGTCGCGCGCGCGATGGTGCATGCAACCATTCCGATCGGCAGCGATGTGGTGGACACGACGCCCAACGCGCTCGCGCTGGCAGCGCACCTCGCCACACGGCGCATCGAGATCCGTGTCGGCAAGTTGGGAATGGCCGATTTCTTCGACGTCAACATCGCCGGCAGCGACAGCCACCTCCAGTTCACGAACTGGACGGTCGACAACAACGGGGCGTACGACTACGCCGCCGATACGCGGGGGTACACGTACGCCGCCATCGTGGAATACGACACGCCGCGATGGTCCCTGAGGTTCGGCGAGGCGCTGATGCCGACGGTCGCCAATGGCATCAGCATGGATTGGCACGTCTCTCGTGCTCGCGCTGAAAATCTCGAACTGGAGCTTCACCCCGTTACCGGCCTCGCGGTGCGACTGCTGGGATATACCAACCACGCGAACATGGGCAGCTACGAGGAGGCCATCCAGGGCTACCTGTCCGGTCGAGACGCCGTGCCGGATATCGTCGCCCATCGGATGCCAGGCCGGGTGAAATCGGGCGTTGGCGTGAACACGGAGTACACCTTTCCAAAACTCGTCCGCGTGTTCGCGCGAACCGGATGGAATGAAGGGCACAACGAGTCGTTTGCCTACACCGAGGTGAACGACAGCGTTCAGGCAGGGGGCGATGTGGGCGGCGCGCGATGGAGTCGATCGCAGGACCGATGGGGTGTCGCGCTGGTGTCGAACGGCCTGTCGCCGGCGCATCGCGAATACCTCGCCTTGGGCGGTCAAGGATTTCTGCTCGGTGACGGCGCGTTGAGATACGGTCGTGAGGATATCGTCGAGATGTACTACACCGCGCATCTCTGGCGCGGCGTGTCCGCGTCCGGGGGCCTTCAATACATCGACCATCCGGGCTACAACCGGGATCGTGGACCGGTCCTGGTCGAGATGCTGCGGCTGCATCTCGACTTCTGAGCTTCGCTCCGCCCCACCCATCTGCCCGAGCCAGAAACGGATCGAAGTGCCGATCAGGTGGGGGATCGACACAGCCGCGACGGCGATTTTGGTCCCGACGTGCAACGCGAGCAGCGGTGTCAGCAGGCTTCCGATGCCGAAGCCAGTGACAGCCGCAATGGCTCCGGCCGCCGTCGCCACGAGTAGAAGCGCTGACTCGTACATCGGTCGCCCATCGGGCTATGAGGCGGCGGGCTTCATCCTTTGACGCGCACTTCGGCGCCACTGGACGGATCGCGTCCATGCCGCCGTCACCGGCGCTACGGCGCGCCCGGGGGCGGCACGCGGCGCTTCGTGGCCTGCTCGAAGGCGTAGGCCAGCGCCAGCAGCCGCGGCTCGCTGCATGCCATGCCTGTGAAGCCCACACCAAACGGCTGGGGCCTCGCGTTGAAGCCCGCGGGAAACGGCGAATCCGGCTCGTTCGGAATCAACGCGAACGGCACGAGCACGGTCGGATAGCCGGGGCGGGCCGCGATGCCCGAGCCGCTCGCGCCGGGAAACAGCAGCGCGTCCAGCCGCTGCGCCTTCATGACGGCGTCGATGCCGTTGGTCGCGCTCAGCGCCAGGTCCTTTGCGTGATCCGCTTCGTAGCGCGCGCGGTCGCCCTCGACGTCCATCTCGTCCGAGATGTCGAGGCGGGCCTGCCCGTACTTGATCGCGCCCTCCTTCTGATGCGCCAGGTTCCACTCCCGCAGCTCGGTGAGCGTCTTCACCGGCGCCGAAGGCCCGAGCGTTCCCAGCCATTTGTTGAAATCGCGCTTCATGCCGTACTTCACGACAATCGTGCAGCCGGCGTCCTTCCCCTTCGCCTCGCTCGCGCCCGAACAGAAATTCCAGCCGACGATGTTCTTCGAAGGATCGGGGTCGAGCACGCTCGGGATGTCCGCGGGATCGACGACGATTGCGCCCTGTTGTTTGAGGGACGCGATCGCATCGGCCATAGCTCTGGCCTGTGCCGGGTTGAGGCCTCCGCGGCCCGCGACTGGTTCGGTGCGCCCCTGAGGCGCGCGAAGCGGCGACGGGCGTGCCTCGGTCGCGGCGGGTGGCGTGAGCTTGTCGTAGTAGAACGCGCGTGGGATGCCGATGCGCGCGCCTTTGAGGGCATCGGCTTTCAGGAACGCCGTGTAGTCGCGCCCCGGCGGCGGCGCACAGCGCGTCGTCGCCGAATCGTTCGGGTCCGGCGCCGCGCCCTCGAGCGCGCCCAGGAGAATGGCCGCGTCGGTCACGGTGCGCGCCATCGGGCCGGCCGTGTCCTGATCGGCGGTGATGGGAATGACGCCCCACCGGCTCACGCGACCCACCGTCGGCTTCACCGCCGCCACCATCGTCTGGTTGGACGGGCCGAGAATCGATCCCGACGTTTCGGTGCCGACGTTGGCGGCCCAGAGATTCGCGGCGGTGCCGATGCCCGAGCTCGAGCCGCCGGTATTCAGCGCGGGCCGTCCGTCGGCGGTCGCCGGACGCGGATCGCGGCGCGGATCGTAGGGGTTGAACCCCTGTCCGCCGACGGCGTTGTAGTCGCCGGGCATCGGCGTCGGCGCGCCGGCGACGAAGTTCGCGAGCTCGGACAGCCCCGCCTTCGCGATGATGATTGCACCGGCCGCGATCAGATTCTTCGTCAGCGTCGCTTCGTACGGCGGCACGAAGCCGTCGAACGCCAGCGCCCCGCCGGAGGTCGGCAGGTTCGTCGTGTGAATGTTGTCCTTCAGCGCGATCGGGATGCCGTGCAGCGGTCCCCGCACGCGGCGCTGCGCGCGCTCGCGGTCGCGCTCTTCCGCGTCCGACAGCGCGTTCGCGTTCACGTACACTGCTGCGCGCAGCTTCTGCTGGTACATGCCGAGCCGCGTGAGGTACATCCGCACCAGATCGCGCGACGTCAGGCGTCCCTGCTCCATCGCTTCGCGCATCTGCGGGATCGTCGCTTCGACGATCTCGAACCGCGATCCTGCCGCAGCGTTCGCGTTTGAACGCTGGCAGGCGGCGACACCCAGCGTGGCTCCCGCCACTGCGATCGTGAGCGACATCCCGTAGCGATGCATGGCGCGCGATGCTACCGGATCGATCGGCTGGCCGCAACTGTCCGCCCGCGCAGGCGCGAGGATGCTTGACAGCGTCTGATGCCGCACGTATAAACCGAACACGACCTGTTCCGCGGGAGGCCTGCATGCGCCACTCTCTCAGCTGCTCATCCCTTGCTATCGCCTTCACACTGCTCTGCGGCACAGCGGCGCTGGGTCAGGGTCAAGCGACGAGCCTCGCCGGAATCGTCACCGATGCGCAGGGCGGCGTTCTGCCTGGCGTCACGGTGACGGCGACCTCGCCCGCGCTGATCGGCTCGCGTGCGGTCGTCAGCGAGCCGAACGGGAGCTATCGCTTCCCGTCCGTGCCCGAAGGCTCATACACCCTGAGCTTCGAGTTGAGCGGGTTCCAGACCTACAAGCGCACGAACATCATCCTGTCGCTCGGGCAGACGCTGACCGTCGATGCGCAGCTGCAGGTGCAATCGCTGCAGGAAAGCGTCACCGTCACGGCCGAATCGCCCGTCGTCGACGTGCAGACGACGAGCGTCAGCTCGACGTTGAATACGGCGAAGCTCGTCGGCGTCCCGACCGCGACCGATCTGTGGAGCGCGCTCGCGCGGGCGCCGGGGGTCCGCATGCAGGGCTACGACGTCGGCGGCAGCCACAAGAGCGAGCAGACCGGCTACGAAGCGTTCGGTGTCCGCGGTCAGGCGCGCGTGGTGACCGAAGGCGTCGATACCACCGAGGGGTCGGGCGGGGCCGGTTTCTATCAGGACTACTACGCGCAGAACGAGATCGCGGTCAGCGCGGCCGGGCAGGACGTGACGATGAACACGCCTGGCGCGGCGGTGATTTCCTCCATCAAGAGCGGCGGCAACCAGGTCCGCGGGTTCATGACGCTGTCCTACGAGCCGCACTCGTGGATCGGCGACAACATCGATCAGGCCGCAAAGGCCCGCGGCTTTACTGGCGTGCCGAACAACAAGTTCTGGGAGCTCCATCCCGATGTCGGCGGGCCGATCGTGCGCGACCGGCTCTGGTTCTTCGGCGCGTACAACCACTTCACGATCGACGAGGACATCACCGGCGTCGCGCACGACCGCGCGACGTACCAGGGCTACTACAACAACTACACGACGAAGGAAACGTTCAGAGCGAGCCGGAAGGACACCATCATCGGCTACTACCAGCTCGGACGGCTCCGCACGCCGAACCGCAACCTGTCGGCGCTCACCAGCCCGGAGTCGGCGGCCACCCAGGAGAGCAACACGCACATGTACAACGGCAAGTGGCAGCGCGTGTGGAGCAACCGCCTCTTCTCGGAGCTGAACGTCGGCGACTTCGGCTATCACTTTCCGCAGGGTCCGCTCGTCGACTACCGGACCAACCCGCCGCGGATCGATACGGCGACGGGCGTGCAGACCGGCGCCGCGTTTGCGGCCGCCGGCGCGAACGGACCGTTCGTCATCGAGCGCAACAAGCCGCAGCTCTTCGCCACGGCCACCTACTTTCTTCCGACCGGCCGCGGCAGCCACGATCTGAAAACCGGCATCGAGTGGCTCGACGATGCGCAGCTGACGGAGAACACCGGCGAATCGGGCCCGATCTACTACCAGGATCTGAACGGCCACGCCGATCAGGTGCAGCTGTTCAACTTCGGCGATCCGGCGACGCTGCGCTCGGCGTGGACCGGCGCGGACAACCGCAATCGCCGCGTCGCGCTGTTCGTGCAGGACCGCTGGGTGGCGACGCCGCGCGTGACGCTGACCGCCGGCATCCGCTACGATCGCCAGCGTCCGTACTACAAGGACTCGACGCTGGCGCCGCAACTGAGCGCGATCTTCCCGGCCGCCACGATCCCCGGCGCGACGCTGCTCGAGCGCAACACCGTCTCGCCGCGGGTCGGCATCAGCGTGGATCCGAGCGGCGACACGAAGTCCGCCGTCAAGGTTTTCTACGGCCGGTACTACAACAACATGGCGTCGGATTTCGCGAACCTGAATCCCGGCGGCGCCGCATCGCGCACCTACCGATTCACCGACCCCAACGGCAACAACCTGTTCGACGGCCCGCAGGAGCTCGGCCCGCTGGTCGCCACCACCGGCGGCACGACGACGACGCTCGATCCGAACCTCAAGGTGCCGCACGCCGATGAAGTCGGTCTGTCGTACCAGCGGCAATTCTGGGGCGAGTCGTCGGCGCGCGTGGCGTACGTCCGCAAGATGGTCCGGGACATTTACGCGAACTTCAACATCGCGCGCGACGGCCAGTTCACGGTGCCCTTCTCGACGCCCGTCATTCTTCGCAGCTTCGACGGCGGCATCCTGGGCACGCAGGTCTTCGACGTGCTCGACATCCCGGCGTCGCTGCGCGGGGTGGTGCGCAACCAGTTCACGAACGTGCCCGATGCGGTCGGCGGGGGATCCTACAACTACGACACGATCGAGCTCGCCTTCAACAAGCGCTTCGCGGGCGGAGTGTTTCTCGACAGCAGCTTCGATTATCTGCGGCGCGACGAACTGCGATTGAACGTCGCCAGCACCAGCGCGTTCGGCACCGATCCGCTCGGCATCGGCTACTTCCAGAACGTGAATCCGGCGGTGTCGAATCGCCAGAACAGCTCGACGTGGCAGGCGCGCGCCGCCGGCCGGTATCAGTTTCCATACGCGATCGGCGTGGGGGCCAACGTGCAGGTGCAGAGCGGATGGCCCTGGTCGCGGCTCATCTCGGTGGCGCTGCCCAACGCCGGCACTCAGACGTTCTTCTTCGAGAACATCGACCACAACCGATCGGAAACGGTGCCGCTCGTCGGTCTTCGTGGCGACAAGGCGTGGCGCTCCGGCGACCGGAGATTCACCGTCATGCTGGACGTCTTCAACCTGCTGAACTCGAACGCGGTGTCGAACTTCACGCTGATCAACGGCGCAAATTTCAACAAGATCCTCGCGGCGCTGCAGCCCCGCACCGTGCAGATCGGCGCGCGCATGGAGTTCTAGCCGCGGAGGACGGTCGCAGCTTGATCGAGCAGCTCATCCAGACCGACGCTGCCATCAGCCCCGCGAACTCCGGTGGACCATTGCTCGACAGCGCCGGCTGATAGGGGTCAACGCCGCGATCTTCAGCCCGTCGGGGGCCTCGGCACGCGTGGGCTTCGCCGTACCGGTCGACACGGTCAACACCGTGGTCCCGCGGCTGATTGCGCACGGCAAGTAAGTGTCGGCTACAACGCTCTGATGCGCACGTTCCGAAACTTCACGGTGCCCGCGGCATACTGGAGGGCAATCGGCCCTCGAGTATGCTTACGGTCCTCGGCGTCCGCGGTGCGCGTGCGGTTGAGGATGACCGTCATTTTCGGGCCCTTCGCCGTGATGTCATAGGTGTTCCATTTCCCTCCCGTATTGATCATGCTGAGCGGCTTTGCGACGTTGACGATGGCTCCCGTCCGGTACGCCGGATCGGGGCGCTTGTCGTAGATGTTCACCTCGTACGCATTCTCCGCAGTGATCATCTTCGGATCGGAGCAGCGGATGAAGACGCCGCTGTTGGCGTCGTCACTCACCCAGAATTCCAGCGTGATCTGAAAGTCGCCGTACGAGGCCGGCGTCACCAGGAAACCGGTCCCACGGTTTGCCTGGACAGCACCGTCCACAAGCTCCCAGTTGGCGTCGCCGACCTTGTTCCAGCCGATCAGGCTCGGTCCGTCGAAGGCCGTTGTCGTGCCTCCTCCGGTCTGACCGGTTACCCCACGCGGGGAGAGGACGCCCGCGAAACCGATGAGGAAAAGCCCTACCGTAAGAGCGGACGCACGTCTCATGTGTCCCCTTTGCATGTGTAACAACGACGTGTTGACGGGGCAGATTATAGGACGAAGTTACTTTCATCGCGTCCAACCCGCCGACAGTCGCGCATGGACGCTCTTCGAATGAGCGGTTTTTCCGGCGGTACCGGCCGATGCGCGGCGCGGTTCAGCCCGACCTCGTCATTTCTGGAACGTCTGGCGACAATCCTGCACGCTAGATCGGCAGGAGGATCTATGGAGCATCGACTCATCCGTACAGCCGCAATTGTCAGTGTCCTCGCGCTTGCCGCCGGCGCATGCGATCGAAAGCCTGCGGCGCCTGAGCTGCAGACGACGACGGCCTCGCAGCCGCGAACAGAGAACATCACCGTGGCCGGCTGCCTGAAACGAGGCGTTCTCGCAGACAACACATTCGTGCTGGCCGCGTCCCGTGCGAACGGCGCGGAAGAGACCGCCACGTATCAAGTGACCGGACGTGACGGTGTTCAGCTGAGCGACTATGTCGGGCAGCGCGTCGAGGTGTCGGGAACGCTACGCGCCGAAGAACAGACTGCCAGCACCGGCGTCGCCGAAGAGAAGCCGAAAGGGACGGCCGGCACGCCCGCGGTCGGGACCAGGACCGAGATCGACGTCAAACGGCTCGAGGTGACCATGGTCAAGCCGACCGGCGATCGCTGCGAGTAGTATCTCGCGCGAGGCGGGCCGTCGTAGAGTGGAGGGGTGTCGATCGACCTCCTCGTGTTCGGCCCGCACCCCGACGACATCGAAATCGGCCTCGGCGGCACGGTGGCGCGTCACGCGGCGGCCGGGCATCGCGTCGGCTTGTGCGATCTCACCGCGGGCGAGCTTTCCAGCAACGGGACGCCCGAGCAACGGGCCGTGGAAGCGGCCGAGGCGGCCCGTGTGCTTGGCGCGGCGTGGCGCGAGAACCTCGGATGGCCCGACGGTGGCATCGCGGCGACACCGCCGCTCGTCCGGTCGGCCGTCGATATCATCCGCCGCCATCGTCCCAGAACGCTTGCAATTCCGTACTGGGATGATCGGCACCCCGACCACGTGGCCGCCAGCCACGTGCTGCGCACGGCAGCCTTCACGAGCGGCCTCCGCCGTTACGCCACCGGCGCGGATCCGTGGCGGCCGGACTGGGTCTGTTACTACTTCATCAACGACGGCGCGGCGGCGTCGTTTGTCGTCGACGTGTCCGAGCAGTACCAGATCAAACTGGATGCGCTCGCGTGTTACCGTAGCCAGTTTGCGCCGGCCGGCGAAAGCGTGATTTCGACGCGGCTCACCGCCACGACATTCCGGCAGCTCATCGAAAGCCGCGACGCGCAGTTCGGCGCGCTCGCAGGCGTCGCCTTCGCAGAGGGCATTGTCGTGCGCGAGCCCGTTCAGCGTTCGGGGCTGTTGAAGTACACGCCATGAAGATCGGCATGGTGTGCTACGCGTCGGTCGGTGGGAGTGGTGTCGTTGCGACCGAGCTCGCGCACGCCCTCGTGGCGCGAGGCCACAGCGTCCATCTGATCAGCAGCGACGCGCCGTTTCGGTGGCGGTCAGGCGTTCCTGGCATGTCGTTCGTGCCGGTCACCGTCCCGCCGTACCCGCTCTTTCGAGAACCGCAGTACCTGCTGGCGCTGTCGAACACCATCGCGCGCGTCGCCGAGGAGCGCCGGCTCGACATCGTGCACGCCCACTACGCGGTCCCGCACGCAACCGCCGCGTACCTGGCGGACCAGCTCCTGGCGTCGGCGCCGGGCGTCGTCTCGCCGCGGACCGTGACGACGCTGCACGGCACCGACATCACGCTCGTCGGGAGCGACCCCTCGTACGCGCGGATCGTCGCTTTCTCGATCGAGCGGTCGCACGGCGTCACCGCGGTGTCCCGAAGCCTGAAGGCCGACACGATTGCGGCGCTCGGCATCCGGCACGAGATTCGAGTGATCCCCAATTTTCTCGATTGCGTCGAGTACCGGCGGCGGCCCGATCCCGACCTGCGGGCGCGGCTGTGTTCCACGGAGCGGTGCGACGCGCTGATCGTGCACGTGTCGAACTTCCGCCCGGTCAAGCGCGTCGATGTCGTGTTCGACGTGTTTCGCGTGATTCGCCGAAGCGTCCGCGCCCGGCTGATTCTCGTCGGCGACGGTCCGGACCGCCCCGCCCTCGAGCAGCGCGTCGCCGAGTGCGGGCTCGCCGACGCGGTGTCCTTCGCCGGAGAGCAGCAGAACCTCGTCCCCTGGCTCTCGGTCGCTGACCTCTTCCTGCTGCCGTCCGCCCAGGAGAGCTTCGGGCTCGCCGCGCTCGAAGCGATGGCGTGCGAGGTGCCGGTCGTGGCCTCGAACGTCGGCGGCCTGCCAGAGATTATCGAGGACGGCGTCACCGGGTTCGTCTGTCCGCCCGAGGCCGTGGACGCGATGGCCGAACGAGGCGTCGCGCTGCTGATCGACGCCGCGCTTCGCGCGCGAATCACGGAGGCGGCGACCGAAGTTGTTCGCACCCGGTACTGCACGGAGCTCGTCGTACCCCTCTATGAAGCCGCGTATCGAGACGTGCTCGGACAGAGCTCTTCCCGCCGTCCGTCGACCCCGGCAGAAGTACGGTGATGTCCGGGCCGGCGGCGATTCTCACCGAGCCCGAGCAGACCACGGACAAGAGACGGCGTGACGCACGTTCTGCGAGCTCTGGTGCGTGTAGCTGAGCGAGGCGCCCGACGAGCGTCTCTCGATGGAACGCGACGCGGTCGAGTCCATGCAGGGCAACTTGCACCGCGGGTGGCCGGCGATCTTTGCCAGCTACGGCCTGAGGGTGTTGTTTATCCGACTTCGTGTTTTTGCGGGCGCACTTCGGACACGCGCGACCGTCAGGAAGTCGTAAGGGCCACGCGCCTCCGGACGCCAGGGCAATGCTCACCGTGGTGTAGCGCCCGACGTACAGAATCGCGCCGCGCGTTGACAAAACGACGGCCTTTGCCCCACGCCACAGTGAGAACGGCTCTAGCCCGCATTATTCATGAGCGAGCGAGTTTCTGCTACGGCGGCGCCTCCGAGTGGCGTCGACGAGGATTCCGGTCGGCGGCTGACGGCGGAAACGGTCTGAACGGCG
>WNEY01000990.1_pt1 | contig 20006 bp, 10 predicted proteins | sample 5400531 | NCBI WGS metagenome assembly WNEY01 (sample SAMN13153338, study PRJNA577476) | soil metagenome | isolation source: 200 cm saprolite under Douglas fir tree site 1 | place: USA:California | collected 2015-04-18
CCCAACGCCCAGTACTACCTGCTCGAGGCCGACGATGAGCCGAGCTTCTCGGCGCCGCAGACGCTGACGCTCGACCCGCTGCAGTTCGGCACGACGTTTCGCGCCGGCTGGGGCAACGAAATCCCGAACGTCTACTACCGGGTGCGGGCGGTGTCGGTCGACAACGTGCGCGGACTGCCGTCGGCAACGCTGAACGTCAAGATCGTCAACACCGCGCCGGTGGCGCCGGCGCCCACCGTGCGATCGCCCGTCGGCGGCGCGACGGTGTCGGTCCCGTTCATGTTCGACTGGACGGACACGCCCAATCCCCAGGTCTCGGCGTACGACCTCGACGTCGACACCGATCCGAATTTCGCCGGCTCGTTCGGCGTCCTGCTCGTGCAGGGCGTCAGCCGATCGGACTACGTCGTGGCGCACGATGTGCCGCTCCCGCCGGGCACATATTTCTGGCGCGTGCGCGCGCTGCACGGTGCGGTCGCCGGTCCCTGGTCGGCGAGCGGAAGCTTCCGCGTCGTCGCGTCGCCGGCGACGCCGGCAGGCCTCGATCTGCTGTGGATCCTGCCCGAACCCGGGACCGTCGAGGGCGGCGCGTCGACGCAGGCGCGCGTGACGTTGAACGGTCCGGCGCCGACGGGCGGTGCAATGGTGCGGATCATCTCCGACATGCCGGGCGTGGAAGTGCCCGCGACCGTGATCATTCCCGCGGGATCCACGGACGCGACGGTCTCACCGATCACGACGGTGCCGGTGGGGGTCGGGATCTTCGGCGACCTTCGCGCCGATTACGGGACGAGCGTGCCGTTGACGTCGTTCGACAGCGTCGCCGGCGGGAACGCGGTCACCGGGACCGTCACGCTGCAGCGTCCGGCGCCGTTAGGCGGCATCGACGTGACGATTGTCAGCAGCGACACGTCGCTTGCGCAACCGCCCGCGCACGTTGTCGTCCCGCAAGACCAAACCTCCGCGAGTTTCTCGATCGCGACCGCGACGGTTGCCGCGGCGGTGCCGGCCGTGTTCGACATCGGCACGGCGAACGACGGCTATCACGCGCCACAGGCACGGCTCACGATCAGACCGGCCGGCTCTGCGGCGCCGGCGCCGAGTCTCTCGACGGTGACGTTGACGTCGCCAGGCGTCGTCGGCGGCACGTCGGCAACGGGCACGGTCACACTGACCGGTCCGGCGCCAGCCGGCGGCGCGTCGGTGCAGGTCACCGGCAGCAGCAGCGGCACGCAATTCGTCAACGTGCCAGCCGGCGGTCAGAGCGCGTCCTTCACGATCACGACGGGCGACGCGAACTTCAGCCGGTGGGGCATGATCCAGGCGTCGTACGGCAGCAGTGACAGCGGGCTGCACGGGGTCGTCCTCCGCGTCGATCCGGACGTGCCGGCGATTCCATCGCTGCTCGCGTTCGGCATCAATCCGACGTCGACGACCGCCGGCGGCTCCGTGCGCGGCACCGTCGGACTCGTGACGCCGGCGCCCCCTGGCGGCGCGACGATTTCGCTCTCGAGCAACAACCCGGCGGCGCAAGTGCCGGCGAGCGTGAATATCGCGGCCGGCAACAGCGCCACCACCTTCACCGTCGGGACGAGCGCCGTCGGCAGTTTCACGTCGGCCACCATCACCGGCAGCTCGGGCGCGAGCACGAAGCAAGCGTTTCTCGACATCTTCCCGGACCCGAATGCGGGACCGCAGCTCGCGTCAGTGACGCCAAGCGTCACGAGCGCGACCGGCGGGAGCAGTGTGACGGCGACGGTGACGCTGACTGGCGCGGCGCCCTCCGGCGGCGCATCTATCACGATGGCGACGAGCAGTACGATCGCGCAGGCGCCGCCGATCGTCACCGTTCCTGCGGGTCAGACGTCGGCGACGTTCACGATCACGACATCGGCAGTGACGCAGAACACCCTCATCACCGTGACGGGCACGTTCGGCAACGGCAGCAAGTCCGGGTCGTTTACGCTCGTCCCTGGAACCGCCGGCGATACGACGCCGCCGACGGCATCGATCACCAGTCCCGCGGCGGGCGCGACCGTGAGCGGCACGATCAGCATTCAGGCGAATGCGAGCGACAACGTCGGCGTCACGCGCGTCGACTTCCTCGTCGATGGGTCGCTGCTCTCGAGCGACACGACCGCGCCATACGCGGCGTCATGGAACACCACGGGCGCCGCGAATGGCACCCATTCGGTGACGGCGCGCGCGTTCGATGCCGCGAACAATCAGAGGACGTCGGCGGCGGTGAGCGTCACGGTCAACAACGGCACGACGACCGCGCCGACGCTCACGCTGAGCGGCGTCCCGACGAGCATCCGTCGCGGCCAGACCTTCACCGCGACAGCGACCGTGACGAACACCGGCGCCGCCGCCGCGAGCGGGTTCTCGGTGCGCGTCAGCTTCACGCCCTCAAATGCGATGCGGCTGCAGAATCCGACGACGACGACGCAGTCAGTGCCGACGGTCGCTCCGGGCGGCAGTGGGAGCGTCGCCTGGCAGATTCGAACCGACAACGCCGGAACGGCAACCTTGACGATGACGCTGATTGACGCCGGCGGCGCGACAGTGCGGACAGTGAGTCAGCCGATCACGATCACCAACTGAGACGGTTGCCATCGGGCTCCTCGCAGATATCGAGCACGGGCGCGCCAGGGCGCGCCCGTGTCCGCGAGACGCCCGTCTCGATCATCAGGATATCCCCTGCTCCGCCAAGGAATCCGTCCGCCGACGGTCGGCACCCACGCGCTCGACCCACGCGGATTTCGGCGTCGGCGAAATGGACCCGTCAACCGACGTCAGCGGTCGAGCGGGCTTCCATCAGTGTATGTGGAACCCGACGACGAGCACGCCCTCGCGTGCAGAGAGTGTGAGGTCGTTTCAGTTCAGCGCGAACACGAACAGATAGCTCGAATTCTCCAGCTTGTCGAACTTCACCGGATGCAGGTGGCGGCCGCCCGATTGCACCGCGAGATACTGCTTGGGCCCGATGGCGTAGGTCACCGGCGCGCCCTTGAGCGGTGTGCCGACGTTGAAGCGCCAGAGCTCCTCGAGCGTCTCGTCGTTGTAGGCGACGACAAAGCCATCCTGCAGCGCCGTGAACAGCACGCCGCCGGCCGTGTCCGTCGCCCCCGAGCGAACCTCGATGTCGGTGACGGCTTTGGCGATTATCTTGTGGTTGATCGTGTCGAAGGCCGTGATCGAGCCGTAATAGAGGTCGCTGTTGTAGGTGCGCTTCTCGCTTTTCTTTTCGTCGATCCCGCCCTGCGGTGAGAGGTACGCGACAGCCGCGCCTGTTTGCGAGAAGCAGCCCTCGATGCCAACGCCATACGCAATGTTCTTCACGGGGTTGTAGGCGGTCGGCTGGTGCGCGATGCCGCCGTGCCAGGTCGGGCAGGTTCGCTTGAGGCCGTCGCCGCGCAGCGCCCGCGCCGCGGGGTTGTAGATCTGAACGTCGAGTTTGGGATCGTAGTCGAGCGGCTTGCCGGTCTTGGCATTGAGCCCCTTGGTCCAGTTCAGATCGTTGACGTACTGCCCTCCTCTGAGGAATTCGCCGTTGGTGCGATCGATCGAGTAGTAAAACCCGTTGCGCGCGAAATGGCCGACGATCTTGCGGCTTCGGCCGTTGATCGTCGTGTCGTACAACATGTGGACGCCGACTTCATCGAAGTCCCAGGAATCGTTCGGCGTGTATTGGAAGTACCACGCCAGCTTGCCGGTCTCGACGTCCACCGCGACAACCGAGTTGGTGTACAGGTTGTCGCCGGGACGCGCCTGCGGATCGTAAATCGGAACCGGGTTGCCGGTGCCCCAGATGGTGAGCTTGGTCGCAGGATCGTAGGAGCCCACCTGCCAGAGGCCGCCGCCCCCGGTTTTCCACGCGTTGTTCGTGTCCTTCCAGGTTTCGCTGCCCGGATCGCCCGGCTTCGGCACGACGTACCAGCGCCAGAGCTCCTTGCCTGATCGCGCGTCGAGCGCCCCGATCCAGCCACGCGTTTTCGCGTCGCCCGCCCCGTTCGCGACAATGACTTTCCCTTCAGCGGTAATGGGCGCCGCGTTGAATCGTTCCTTGTTGCCGAATTCGTTGGTCGACGCCAACATCTTGTCCCAGACGATTTCGCCGTTATTGCGGTTCACGGCAATCACGCGGCCGTCCGGAAGATTGGCGATCACGAGGTCTTCCCACAACGCGATGCCGCGCGTGCGCGGAATATTGCCCTGGTGCTTCACGCCGGGATCGGTCACCCAGACGAAGTCGCCCTTGTTCGGATTGCGGGCGTCGATCTTATAGATCGTGCCCCAGCCGTCGCTTGTGTACAGGAAGCCGTTGTCGACGAGCGGATGGATCTCGGCCTCCGGACCGTTCTGTCCCACATCCTGCATGCCGCCCAGCGCCATGGCCCAGATCAGTCGAAGGTTCTTGACGTTTTCTCGGCTGATCTGGGAGAGCTTCGAGTACCGCATCGACCCATAGTCGCCGTTCATCATCAGCCAGTTTTGAGGCTCATTCTGCGCATTGACGAGCCTGTCCTTGTTGACGGTCATCGAGTATTGGGCGGCGACCGTCGCCGCGACGAGCGCGACGGCCGCAATAGCGAGCAGGGCGGCGAAGGCGAGCCTCAATGTCGGAGCGTGATGTCGCATGGAAAATCTCCCTCTGTTCTTTTCGTCGGTGGCGCATCATACCATCCGACCACAGGCGAAAGGGGCTCTGGTCAGCGTGTTGCCGGCGCGAGCCGCTTCAGCTCCTCGAACCAGTTCTGGACGACGACGATCTGCGGCGTTCCGACGCGATTGGCGGACCTTTTGACCAGCAGGAAGCGCCGGCCGGCAGTGGACACGTCATAGGTTCGGCCGCTGTCGGGGGTCGGGGCCGGCGAGGGCGGGTCCGGATAGGAATCCGACCAAACATTGGGGCGACTCAGTATCATCCCCAGACACGGCAGGTAGAGCAGCACAACAATCCATCGGGCGCCACTCTCCCAGTACGCCGCTTGTGACGGATACGGACCCGTCGCCCATTGCCCGGCGTACGCGAGCAGGCCAAGCGACCAGAGACTCCACGCCTGCGGCCAGGTCTGCGGGATCAGGAAAAGTGGAATGGTTTCATAAGGCACCGTTGTGTGCGGCACGCACGCGAGGCCGAGCAGAAGACGGGCATCGGCTCGCTTCCATTTCAGAAGCGCAAGCAACACCAGCGGCCCGCCCGCGCGCATGATCGGCGCGACCACGTGCGGCGCGCTGGAAAACGTGGCCCGCCAATCCGACATCCACGTCGGCCGGATGATCACGCTGAGGATCAACAGCGCGCTGCAGCCAATCGCCGTCTTCCAGCGCGGAAACGCGGCAAAGAGCGCCATACCAATCGTCGGCTTCGCTATGAGCAGCCACCCGAACCCGGGAACCAGCGCGGCGCCTGTCAGCAACAACGACCACTGCGACGTTTGCAGCGTCATCAACGCTGCGAGCGAGACGAGCGCCATGAGAGCTGGCGTCACGAGCCGACGCATGGTGACAGCGTACGTAAACAGTCCAAAGCCCAGGCCGACAAAAACCGGATCAACCCAGCGCAAGGGCATCCAGGCCAGCGGAATCAGCGTCAGAATCGCGGTCATCGGATACAGCAGCGGGTAAGGCCAGTTGAACGCGCGGCCGGGACCGATGGCCTCGTAGGGATTCTGGTGATGAAGGAGTGCGCCGGCGCCTGCCCAGATCTGTGCCAGGTCCGACGTCTGCGGTTGCGGGCGACTCCACACGGACCACGTGAGAAGTGCGGCAGTCACGCCGACGGCAAGAGTGACTGCAATGCGCTGGGCCCGGACCGACACTTTCACAAGGTCCCGCCGGGCGAGCACCGTCATCGAGGTCCAGATTGCGATCAGGGTGACAATGACAAGCCAGTTGCCATCGATCTGAGCCGTTTCGTCGAGACTCACCCTGTCATCCTACGCCTTCGAGACCGAACGCGAATTCGGAAAAGCCGTTCCGACCCTTACAGTTCTTGCCGTCGACTCGCCGTACTGTTGTTCGCGATGCGAGGCTGATTGTCGCCGCGGGCCCGAGGGCCTCGCAGTCGCGCGCAGCGGTCCGTCGATTTCCCTTGGTTTCCTGGCGGGTGCTCCCACAGATCCGTCAGCAATGGCCCGTGTGAGCGGCGATTTCTGACCCGGAACAAATGCGCGCGTTCTTGCACGTCCTGGTGTTGACGTTTCGGCAAGGCAGAACGATCGCTGCCAAAAGTGTCCCTCGTACAAGGAGCAGCAGTGAGGATGATCCGAAATTCGGTTGCCATCATTCTCGGGTCGCTGGGTGCCGCGTGTCATCAGGAGGTTCCCACCGCGCCTTCGCAGGGCGTCGTCGTGACGTTTCGAGTGGTCAACGAAACGTTCAGAGTCGTGCTGACGCGCGACGATCAAATCGAGGCGGCGCGACTGGTGCAGGCTGGCGGTCGAGCCCGAATCCCCGTTGGCCGAATCGTCGCAGGCACGGAAATCAATCGCGGATGGAGCTGGCATCTCGACGATGTCGCGTTCGCGGAGGCGGCGATCGAACTGTGCGACGGACGCCCATCTGACGTCGAGCGCCAAGGCATCGGATTTGGCGGCGGCCGCTATTGCCCCTGGGCTGCCGAAATCACGTCGATCGAGAGATCGGTTGCACAGATTCACGGGGCCGGGCTTGACGCTTTCACAGTTTCTGCCCCGGCTTCCTTGTTTGTTCATCGGGGTGTCGGTACAGTCGGGGCCTTATGAGATTTCGCCGCCGCCGTTCAAGCGTCGCAGCCGTTGGCACGCTCGCGGTCGCGCTGATCGCGGCGGCCAGCGTGACGTTCCGGGTCTCGTCGGCGCAGGATCGCCCCGCCACCGAACGGTTCCGTGGCCGCGCGGTCGTCGCGGGAGAAGTGCTCGTCGCGTTCCGCAAAGTTCCCGATCTCACCCGTGTCCGCGCCGAGGTCGACGCGGACAACGACGCAGCGGTTGGCGGAGGCCGCGTGTGGCGTGTCCGGTCGCGCAGCAAGAACGTTCAATCGCTCATTGCCGGTCTCTCTGCTCGCAACGACGTCTTGTACGTCGAGCCGAACTACATCGTGTATGCGACGCGCGAGCCTGACGATCCGCGATTCCCGGAGCTCTGGGGGCTTCGGAACATCGGGCAGATCATCGCGGGAACGCCCGGCGCGCCAGGCGCTGACATCCAGGCCGTTCCCGCATGGGATGTCGCCATTGGATCTCGCAACGCCGTCGTCGGGATTGTCGATACGGGGATCGACTATTCACATCCCGACCTGGCCGGCAACGTCTGGTCGGCCCCGGCGAGCTTCAGCGTTACGATCGGCGGCCGGACGATCACCTGTGCGGCTGGCACGCACGGATTCAACGCCATTGCCAGATCATGCGATCCATTCGACGACAACAGACACGGCACGCACGTGGCCGGCACCATTGGAGCCGTTGGCAACAACGGCGTGGGCGTCGCGGGCGTCAACTGGCTCGCTAACGTGATGGGTCTCAAGTTCCTGACCGCGGCCGGATCAGGTACGACGGCCGACGCGATCAATGCGATTGAATTCGCGATCCAGGTCAAGACGGTCTTCAGCTCAGGCGGTGCGAATATCCGCGTCCTCTCGAACAGCTGGGGCGGCGTCGGATTCTCTCAGGCGCTGCTCGACGAGATCAATCGAGCGAACCAGAACGACATGCTGTTCGTGGCCGCCGCCGGGAACAGCTCGCAAGACACCGATGTCACGCCGTTCTACCCTGCAAACTATGCGGCTCCGAACGTCGTTGCGGTGGCGGCGACCGACAACCAGGACGCGCTCGCCAGCTTCTCGAATTTCGGCGCGAACACGGTCCATCTCGGGGCGCCCGGGGTCCAGGTGCTGTCCACGCTCCCCGGCGCGACGTACGGGTATTTCAGCGGGACATCCATGGCGACCCCGCACGTGTCCGGTGCGGCTGCGCTGCTGCTGTCGCGCTGCACCGCCAATACCGCCGCCCTGAAGGCGCTGATATTGGATCACGTCGATCTCATCCCGGCGCTGGCGGGCAAGACGATCACGAACGGCCGGCTCAACGTCAGCCGCGCGCTCGATGCGTGTGGACCCCGTGGAAACTCGGCCCCGATGGTGACGTTGACAGACCCGCCCAGCAACACGACCTATCCGGCGCCCGCGACGATCACCCTCGCTGCTGTGGCCAGCGATGCGGATGGCACCGTCGCCCAGGTGGCCTTCTACGCCGGCACGGCCCTGATCGGGATCGACACCGCACCGCCATTCACGTTCACCTGGACCAACGCCACCGTCGGCAACTATGCGCTGACCGCCGTCGCCACAGACAACAATGGTGCAACCAGCACGTCGGCCGCGGCCACGATTCATGTGCAGCCCGGACTCGGGTCGCTGCCGTTCGGTGGGACAGCATTCCCGATTCCTGGCCGTGTCGAAGCGGAGAACTTCAACGAAGGTGGTGAAGGGGTTGGCTATGTCGATCTGACGCCGGGCAATACCGGCGGACAGTATCGACAGACGGATGTCGATATCGAGGTGACCTCCGACGTCGGGGGAGGCTACTCGCTCGCCTACGTCGAACCGGGAGAATGGCTGGCGTACTGGGTGTCGGCGATCGCCACGGCCAACTACGCTCTGGATGCGCGGGTGGCTTCCTTCGGAGTCGGTGGTGCCTTCCATGTGGAAGTCGACGGCATCGACGTGACTGGTCCCATGGTGGTGCCGAACACGGGCGGCTGGCAGACCTGGCAAACGATCAGCCATGCAGGAATCGCGTTGACGGCCGGGCCACACCTGGTGCGTGTCGTCATCGACACCAAAGGGCAATCCGGATGGTTCGGCAACCTGAACTACCTGCGCTGGACGGCGCCCGGCATCAACGCACCTCCATCGGTTCAGCTGACCTCGCCGGCCAACGGCGCGAACTACATGGCGCCTGCGGCGATCCCTTTGAGCGCGACGGCGAGCGATCCCGATGGCAGCATCAGCCGGGTCGCTTTCTATGCCGGATCTGTGCTTCTTGGCACCGACACGGCGTCGCCGTTCACCCTGTCCTGGAACAACGTGCCGGCGGGTACATACAGCCTGACAGCCGTCGCGACTGACGACGCCGGATCGAGTACGACGTCAGCAGCGGTGACTGTCCGAGTCCTGGAACCTCCGAAGTCAACTCCATTCGGTGGGACCCCGGCCGCCATCCCTGGCGTGATCGAAGCGGAAAACTTCGATGACGGCGGAGAGGGGATTGCCTATCACGATCTCACAGCAGGGAATTCGGGAGGCAAGTATCGCGCAACCGATGTCGACATCGAAGCGACCTCGGATGTGGGGGGCGGGTACTCGCTCGGTTATGTCGTGGGCGGAGAATGGCTGAAGTACTCTGTATCGGTTGCGACGACGTCCCGCTATACGATCGAAGCCCGCGTGGCTTCGCCCGGGGCCGGTGGAATCTTCCACGTCGAGGTCGACGGTGTCGACGCGACCGGTCCGCTGGGGGTTCCGAACACGGGTGGATGGCAAACGTGGGCGTCAGTCGCCTTCGCAGGCATTCCGCTGACCGCCGGACCTCATGTGCTTCGGCTCGTCGCCGACACGAACGGCGCGGGCGGATGGTTCGGCAACGTGAACTTCCTGCGCTGGACCGTCTCGGGCAGCGACAACGTGGCGCCTGTCGTCCAGCTCACCTCTCCGGCCGATGGTGCGAGCTACACGCCGCCGGCAACGGTGACCGTCACCGCGACGGTCAGCGATCCCGATGGGAATGTCACGCAGGTGGCGTTCTTTTCCGGATCGTCCCTCATCCGCGTTGCCACAGCTGCGCCGTTCACGCTGACCGTGAACAGCCTCGCCGTCGGCGACTACACCTTCACCGCGCGCGCAATCGATAACCTCGGTGCAAGCACGATATCCGCGCCCGTGACCGTTCATGTCGTGGCCGCCACGGCGCCCACGCCATTTGGCGGAACACCCGCTTCGATCCCGGGCATCATCGAGTCGGAGAACTTCGATGACGGAGGGGAGGGAATCGCCTATCACGATTCGACGGCAGGCAATACTGGCGGCAGGTATCGCCAGACCGATGTTGACATCGAGACTTCCTCCGATGTCGGTGGAGGATACTCACTCGGCTATGTCACCGCTGGGGAGTGGCTCATGTACTCGATCACGGTGAACGCCTCTGGAAGCTATACGCTGCAGGCGCGCCTCGCTTCGCCGACGGGGAGCGCCACGTTCCACGTCGAGATCGACGGCGTCAATGTGACTGGACCTCTGAATGTGCCCAATACAGGAGGATGGCAGAACTGGCAGACGATCAGCAGGGCAGGTATCCCTCTGAGTGCCGGACCGCATCTGATGCGAGTCGTGACTGACACGGGCGGGCCGACCGGCTATTTCGGGAATATGAACTACCTGCGATGGGTGGCTGAATAATCCGCGATCGCCGTGAGGATGAGCCATGCATCGCCGTTTCGTTCCATCGCGCGGCACCATCGTGCCTGGTCCCCCATGCCGTGTCCGCCTGGTCAGAGGTTGCCGGCATGAGCCGCTTCAGGTGAGTGACTGCAGGGCCCCGCTTCAGCGGGGGCACCTGTAGGCCCCCCCCTTCAGCGGGGCGGCACACGCTCGAGCGGTGCCCTGAGGGATCGAGCGCCGCCGCGATCCAGAATCCCGCATCTTCACCGTGCCGTCTCGCGCAACTTGATGTTTGCGCTTTCAGATCGCGATGGATGATCCCGTGCTCGTGCGCGGCTTCGAGTGCCTGGAACTCACTATAATGCACCCTGCCAGGAGGGCCGTCATGATCGACATGGTCGCCGCTCGGCTGAAAGCCTCGCGCTCCACCATCCCTGCGATTCGTTGCATCACCGCCATCGCGATCACGGCGTGCCTCGGCGCGGGCGTCGGTCACGCGCAAACCGTCGGCGCCAGCCTGCAGGGCATCGTCACCGACTCGACCGGCGGCGCATTACCGAACGCCAACGTCGTCGTCATCGGCGTGGCGACCGGCGGCGTGTGGGAGATCAAGACCGATAGCAGCGGGCGCTACCGCGTCCCGGTGCTGCAGCCCGGCGAGTACGAATTGCACGTGTCGCAAACGGGATTTCAGCCGGTGGCGCGCCGCGGCATTCAGCTGGCCGTCGGCCAGAATGCGGTGGTCGACGTGCGCCTCGACGTCGGCGCGATCGCGGAAGAAATGACCGTCAGCGGGGCGGCGGCGATTGTCAACACGACCTCGGGCGCGCTCAGCGGCCTCGTCGGCGACAAGGAGATCCGGGAGCTGCCGCTCAACGGCCGTTCGTTCCAGCAGCTGGCGCTGCTGCAAACGGGCGTAACGCCGGCGCTGGCGGCCGGCAACGACGTCGTCGGCGGACGCACGCCGAAAATCTCGATCAACGGCGCGCGGCCCGAGCAGAACAGCTTTCTCCTCGACGGCACCGACATCAACAACGTCTACAACAAGACGCCGGGCTCGTCGGCCGGCGTGCTCCTGGGCGTCGAGGCGGTTCTCGAATTCCAGGTGCTGACCAACGCGTACTCGGCGGAATTCGGCCGCTCGGCCGGCGGCGTGATCAACGCCGTGACACGATCCGGCGCGAATGCCGTTCACGGCTCGGGCTTCGAGTTCTACCGGAACTCGGCGCTCGACGCGAAGAACTTCTTCGATCCCGCCGACAAACCGATCCCCGACTTCTACCGGCATCAGTTCGGCGGCGTGGCGGGCGGTCCCGTCGTGAAAGACCGGACCTTTTATTTCGCCGCGTTCGAATCGCTCATCGAGCGGTTCGGCGTGACCGGCGTCACCGCGGTGCCGGACGACAACGCGCGCCTCGGAATTCTGCCGAGCGGCCCGGTGACATTGCACCCGGCGATTCCCACGTATCTCGAGACGTTGTTTCCCCGCGCCAACGGACGGTCGCTCGGCGGCGGCGCGTCGGAGTACCTGTTCACGCAGACGCAGCCGACCGACGAGTACTTCGGGCAGGTTCGGATCGATCACCGGTTCAAAGGCGGCGACAGCCTGTTCGGGCGCTACACGTTCGACGATGGGAAGGTCGACCGCGTGCCGCCGACGAAAGTCCCGGTGTCGATCACAAAGGAGCACTCGCGCAATCAGTACCTGACCGTCGAGCATCAGCACCTGTTCTCCGCCGCGGTGCTGAACACGCTCAAGGGCGGCATCAACCGATCGGTGTCGCTGGCGGACAACGTGCGGACGGTCGACATCCCGCCCGCGCTGTCGTGGCTGCCGGGCGAGAGGTTCGGCTACTTCACCATCACCGGCCTGGTCACCGAGATGGCCGGCGACTTCCGCCTGCCGCGGAACGACTACCTGACGAACTGGCAGCTCGGCGACACGCTGTTCTGGACGCGCGGCGCGCACGCGGCGCGATTCGGGTTCCAGAGTCAGTTGCTGCAGTTCCATCAGAACACGACGAGCCAGCAGGGTGGCATCGTGACGTTCCCGAACCTGTCGGCGTTCCTCCAGGGGCGGCCGAACAACGTCGACTTCGCGGTGCCCGGGCTCATCGATCCGATTCGCGACTACAAGCAACGGCTCTTCGGGTTCTTCGCGCAGGACGACGTCCGCGTCCGGCCGAATCTGTCGCTGAATCTCGGGCTGCGGTACGAGTTCATCACGACGCCGACCGAGGTGAACGGGAAGCTCTCGAACCTGCGGAACGTGACCGACAGCACGCTGACGATCGGCGAGCCCTGGCATTCGAATCCGTCTCTGCACAACATCGCGCCGCGCCTCGGCCTCAACTGGGATCCGTCCGGCAAAGGGACGATGTCAGTGCGCGCGGGCTTCGGGCTCTTCCACGACGAGATCCTCCCCAAGTACTATTTCTTCTCCGGCAGCCTGAATCCGCCGTTCACGACGCGCACCACGATCGTGAACCCGCCGTTCCCGAACGTGATGGCCAACTTCAACCCGAACGCGCCGATCCGCGCGCAGCTGCAGACGATCAACTACGACCTGCAGAGCCCGTTCCTCACGCAGTACAATTTCGGCGTGCAGCGGGCGCTGCCCGGCGACTGGGACGTGTTCGCCGGCTATGTCGGATCGCGCGGGCGCAACCTGATCCGCCTTGGCGACGCCAACCTGGCGCCCGACACGATCGTCAACGGCGTCAAGACGTACCAGGGCACGAGCCGGCGCAATCCGAACTTCGGCCCGATCTTCCAGCGCGCCACCGATGCGCAGTCGTTTTACGATTCGATGCAGGTCAGCGTGATGAAGCGCTACTCGCGCGGGCTGCGGGCGCAGGTGTCCTACACGTTCGCCAAGTCGATCGACGATTCGAGCGGGATCAACTCGCAGGATTTCGACAACAACGTCCAGTACATCCTCGACTGGTACGACCCCACCTACGATCGCGGGCCGTCGGCATTCCAGGCGCGACACAACCTGACGTTCAACTGGAGCTGGGATGTGCCGGCGCCGGCATCGTGGACCGGCGCCGTCGCCGGTCTGCTGAAGGGGTGGCAGCTCAACAACGTCACGACGCTGCAAACCGGTCAGCCGTTCACCGTTCGTCTTGGCTTCAACCGCTCGGGGAATCTGAACACGACGAGCTTCTCCATGAACGAGCGGCCGGATCTGAAACCGGGCTTCTCGAGCAACCCGATTCTCGGCGGGCCCGATCGGTACTGGGACATCAATGCGTTCGCGCTCCCCGACGCCGGCACGCGCGGCAATCTGGGACGGAACACGCTCACCGGCCCTGGACTGATCAGCTCCGACCTGTCGTTGATCAAGGCGGTCCCGCTGGCAGCGCAACGCACGGTGCAGATCAGACTGGAAGCGTTCAACTTCCTGAACCGCGCGAATTTCGCGGTGCCGTCGGGCCGCGTCGCGTTCACCAACGCGGCCGGCGACATCGCGCCGAACTGGGGACGCATCACGTCGACGGTGACCACATCGCGGCAGATTCAGCTGGGGCTCAAGTATCTCTTTTGAATCCAGGCTCCACTTCAACCCGAGCTGCAGCTGCGCATCGCCCTGAAGTTCCGCATCTCCGAAAAATTCCACGAGACCATGCCGGGACCGGTCACCAGGTTCCGGCCGGCATCGCCGAAAGTGCCGAATGAGTCGAGCGCGAACGCGTTCGTCGCCGCGAGCGCCTCCCGGGTGAAGGGGTCCGCCTTATCTCCGTGCAGGGCGCCGTTGGGATCTCTTGTACACTCGGCGTCTTTTCAGGGGTTGCGGCGGATACAAGGAGGCGGACACGTGGCCAAGCACACGACCTTTGTCGCGGCGGCGAAACACTCCACCCAGGACCTGCGCGAGGCCAAACGCGCGTGGTCGGCACGCCTGCTGATGGCTGGAGCGGCACTCAAGGAGGTCGCCACGGCGTTGACGCGCCATATCGGCGCCTACGCGGTGACCGTCACCTCGGCGTCGGCGCGCCGGCACCAGAATGTCGTCGGCGTCGGCATCGCCGAAAAGCACGTCGATGGCAAGCCGACCGGCGTGATGGCGGTGAAGTTCTACGTGAAGACGAAGTACCCGAAGGGCGCCACGCCGTCGGGCGGGACGCTGCCGAAAAATATCGACGGCCTGCCGACCGACGTCGAGGAAGCCGGCACGTTCCGCGCCTTTCGCCGCTCCGCGCGCCGCGCCGTCGCGAGCGACGCGACGCTGCCGAATCCGCGGGCGCGGACGCGGCCGGCGCATCCGGGATGCTCGATTGGCTTCCGGATCCCGGGCGATCAATTCGTGATGGCCGGCACCTTCGGCGCGGTCGTCCGGACGAGCTCGCAGGTCTACATCCTGAGCAACAACCACGTCCTCGCCGACGAGAACCGGCAGCCCATTCATTCGCCGATCTTCCAGCCGGGGCTCCTCGACAACGGGGTCATCGGCACCGACCAGATCGCGGAATTGAGCCGCTTCAGAAAGCTCTGGGCGAACAAGTACAATCAAATCGATGCGGCGCTCGCGAAGCCGCTCAACAAGAACCTCGTCAGCCGTGACGTGCTCCATATCGGAGCTCCCAACGCCACGGTCGACGCGGCCATCGACATGACGGTCCACAAATTCGGCCGGACGACCAGCTACAGCGTCGGGCGGATCGTGAGCATCGATACCGACGTGACCGTCGAGTACGAGACCGCCAACTTCAAATTCGCGAGCCAGATCATCGTGGTCGGCGATCAGGGCGAGTTCAGCGATTCCGGCGATTCGGGGTCGCTCATTCTCCAGCGCGGTACGAACGCTGCGGTGGCGCTGTTGTTCGGCGGCGGACCGAATCACACGATCGCCAACCACCTCTCCAAAGTGTTGCGATCGCTGCGCGTGCGGATGTGATGGTGTGACGTGGCCACGAAGGAACAGGTCGAGGAGCTGAAGCGCACGCGCGGCCGGAAGCTGATGCGCATCCCCGGCGTCAGCGGCGTCGGCATCGAGCGCGGCAACGGCGAGGACGCGTACTCGCTCGTCGTCCACCTCGCAGACGACGATGAGAACACACGGGCGGCGGTGAAGAAGGCGGTCGCCGGCGAGCCGGTGCAGATCGTCAGCAGCGGCAGGTTCAGGAAGCTGTGATCGGCAACGAGGCGCCGACTGAAGCCCGAGTGTCAGGTCGGCATGTCATGACGGTGAATCTTCGGTGGTGGGCCCTCGAGATCCGCCCGCCGCTGGCCTCGTGCGCTGACGTAGTACACTCTCCCGAGCGCGGTTCAGAGCCGGGTCGCGCCAGTACCACACGCTGAATCGACGGAGAGCGAACGATGATGACAATGAAACCGACCATGTGTCTCGTGACCGCCGCCTTCGTGATCGTGTGCGCGCCGCGCGCATTCGCGCAGCACGACGATCACGGCGCGATGTCGGCGGACGCGATCGGCAGCGCGAGCGTGAAGTTCCAGACCTCGTGCGCGGCGGCGGTGAAGGACGACTTCAACAAAGGCGTCGCATTGCTGCACTCGTTCTGGTTCCCTGAAGCCATCAAGACGTTCGAAAGCATCCTCGCCCGCGACCCCAACTGCGCGATGGCGCAATGGGGCATCGCGCTCAGCAACTGGGGCAATCCCTTCGGCGGCATCAAACAGGGCCGCCCGATCGAGCTGACGAAAGCCTCGATCGACAAGGCCCAGACGACGGGATCGCCGACGCCTCGCGAGCGCGGGTACATTCAGGCCGCGGCCCAGCTGGTCACCGCGGGTGATCCCGGCAGCCACGCCGCGCGGATCGGCGCGTATGAGACCGCCATGGAGCAGGTCTCGCGCGACAATCCGGCCGATACCGAAGCGCGGATCTTCTACGCGCTCGCCGTCGCCCAGACCGCGTCACCGGCCGACAAGACCTACGCGAAGAACCTGAAGGCCGCGGGCATCCTGGAGCCGCTCTTCCAGAAGATGCCGACCCATCCGGGGCTGGCGCACTACATCATCCACGCGTACGATGCGCCACCGCTGGCGGAGAAAGCGCTCGGAGCTGCGCGAAAGTATGCGTCGCTCGCGCCGGCGATTCCGCACGCGCTGCACATGCCGTCGCACACGTTCACGCGGGTCGGCTCATGGAAAGAATCCATCGACACGAACCGGCGCTCGGCGGAAGCGGCTCGGAAAAGCGGCGGCGGCGCGGGTGAAGAGCTGCACGCGCTCGACTATCAGACCTACGCGTACCTGCAGATCGCGCAGGACAAGGCGGCCAAGGCCGTCGTCGATCACGCCGTCGCGGTCGTGGTTGGCGCCGAGGGCGCGGCGGCGGGCGCTGCGGGGGCCGGCGCGTTCGCGGTGGCCGCGATCCCGGCGCGCTACGCGCTCGAGCGCGGTGCCTGGGCTGAGGCCGCAGCGTTGACGGTTCGTCCCGCCAACACCGCGTTCGTCGAAGCGATCACCCATTTCGCTCGCGCCATCGGGGCGGCGCGCAGCGGCAACCCTGCGGCGGCGGCCGCCGACATCGACGAGCTTGCGGCGCTGCGTGACAAGCTCCGGGACGCGAAGGACGCGTACTGGACCGAGCAGGTCGACATTCAGCGTCGCGTCGCGCTCGCCTGGCAGACCTTCGCGCAGGGCAAAAAGGACGAGGCGATTGCACAGCTCGGCGCCGCCGCCGACGCGGAGGATGCGACCGACAAGTCCGCCATCTCCCCCGGCCCGCTGGCGCCCTCGCGCGAGCTGTTCGGCTACATGCTGCTCGAGGCCGGCAAGCCCAAAGAAGCGCTCGCGGCCTTCGAGGCGACGATGAAGAAGGAACCGAACCGGTTCCGCGGCCTCTATGGCGGCGCGAGCGCGGCCGCCGCCGCCGGCGATCGCGCCAAGGCGACGTCGTACTACAAGAGGCTGCTCGAGGTCGCGAAGGAATCGGATACCGAGCGCCCGGAGCTCCGGCAGGCAAGGAAGTATCTGGGATCCTGATGTCGTTGCACCTCCGCGAATGCGGAGCGCGGAGCGCGCCACGCAGGACACGAACACACGAAAGAGCGTGGTGTCAGAGCGCCGTGCGCCGGACAAGTTACATCACATGGACGCCGACCGGCGAAGACTGCTGACGGCCGGGCTCGCGCTCGGGCTCGGCCTCGCGCAGGATGATCCGGTCTCGAGCAGGCCGCGTGCGGGCGATCTCGTGATCCGGTCCGGCGACGCGAGCCGGACGCCCTTGTCGCCTGACGACATCCCGTTCGCCTCCATGCAGACGCTGGCGTGGGCGATGGATCCCGCGGATCGGACCGTGCGGAGCGGATCGCGGCTGAATCAACTGCTCCTGCTCCGGTTCGATGCGACGAAGCTGGCGCCGGAAACCCGGTCGCGCGCGGCCGAGGGGGTCGTCGCGTATACGTCCATCTGCACCCACACGGGCTGCGAGGTCGACGACTGGATGGCGAACGAGCAGCTGCTGTCGTGCCCCTGTCACTTTTCGATGTTCGATCCGAAGGACGGCGCCAGAGTCCTCGACGGTCCCGCGCCGCGCGTGCTTCCTGCGCTGCCGCTGAAGGTCGTGGACGGGAAGCTGGTGGTTGCGCGGCCATTCACCGCGCCCGTCGGATTCGAGAAAGGGTGAGATGCGGATTCTTCTCGGACTCTTGATCGCGGCGAGCGTGGCGACCCTGAAAGGGTCGCCCTCCATCGGAGAGGAGAAAGAGTCGCTCTACATGGGAGCGGTGCAGGCGCAGCCGCCCGCGCCCCCGCAGGTGCCCGCGCCTCCACAGCCGCCCTCGCCTTCGCAGGTGCCCGCGCCTCCGCAGGCGCCGCCGCCGCCCGCCCCGATGCCGATGATTCTGCGGAACTACAAACCGGTGACGGCCGAGCGCCTGAAGAATCCGGACGCCGGCGACTGGCTGATGGTCAGACGCACCTACGACGGGTGGGGATACAGCCCGCTCGATCAGATCACGCCGGCGAACGTCACGCGGCTGCAGCCGGCGTGGGTGTTCAGCACCGGCGTCACGAACGGACACGAGGCGCCGCCTATCGTCAACAACGGCGTGATGTTCGTCGCGACGCCGGGCAATCAGATCGTGGCGATCGACGCGAAGAGCGGACGCCTCCTCTGGCGCTACAAGCGGCCGCTGCCCGACGATGTCATCCTGCTCCACGCCACGAGCCGCGGCGTGGCGCTCTATGGCGACAAGATTTTCTTCGCCGCGGGCGAGGCGGTGCTCGTCGCGCTCGATGCGGCGACCGGCAAGGAAGTCTGGACGGCGCAGGTCGAAACGAACAGCAACGGATACTACATGTCGGTGGCGCCGCTGGTCGCCGACGGCAAGGTGATGGTCGGCGCATCGGGCGGCGAGCTCGGCGTCCGCGGCTTCATCGCGGCGTACGACGTCGAGACCGGTGAGGCGTTGTGGAAGACCTACACGGTGCCGGCGCCCGGAGAGCCCGGGAGCGACACGTGGCCGCAGGGCGATCAGTGGAAGACCGGCGGCGGATCGATCTGGGTGACCGGCACCTACGATCCCGCCACGAACCTCGCGTTCTGGGGCACGGGCAACGGCGGCCCATGGATGGGCGATCAGCGCACGGGCGACAATCTCTACACATCGTCCACGGTGGCGATCGATGTCGCGACGGGCCGCATCAAGGGCCACTTTCAGTACCACCCGAACGATTCCTGGGACTGGGACGAAGTGTCGCCGCCGATTCTCGTCGACTACAGACGCAACGGCCGGGCGATCAAGGGCCTGGTCAACGTCGCGCGCGACGGTTACCTGTGGTTTCTCGAGCGGACCGACGGCCGCATCAACTTCGTCGAGGGCATGCCTTACGTGAAACAGAACGTCTTCCGGAGCCTCGATGCAAAGACGGGACGGCCAGACGTCGATCCCGAGCGTCAGCCCGGCACGGGAAGAGAAGCCGAGTTCTGTCCGTCGCATTGGGGCGGCAAGAACTGGCCGCCCATCGCGTTCAGCCCGAAGACGCGCATGATTTACATTCCAGCGAACGAGAATCTCTGCGGGCGGATCGTCGGGCGGCCGGTGACGTACACCGCCGGCCGGGGCTTCACCGGCGCGACCAACACGATATTCATGGCCCCCGACGCCGACCACATTGGCGAAGTGCAGGCGTGGGACGTGGACACCGGCAAGCGGAAGTGGACGCACACGTTCGCCGCGTCGACGAACTGGGGGCCGATGCTGGCGACCGGCGGCGGGCTCGTGTTCAGCGGCGGCACCCAGGATCGTCTCTTCCGCGCGTTCGACGCGTCGAGCGGCGCGCTACTCTGGGAGTTCCCGACCAACTCGGGCATCATCGGACAGCCGTCGGCTTTCATGGTCGACGGGCGTCAATACATCGCCGTGCAGTCGGGTTGGGGGATCGATGCTCGCTCGATGCAGGGCCGTTTGAACCGGATCGTCCCCGGCGATTTTCCGGACGTTCCTGAGGGCGGCGCCGTCTGGGTGTTCGCCGTCAAGTGACGGCAATCGGGACAAGGCTCACGTTCACAGCTGAAGGTGATAGACCACGCTCATCGAACCTTCAGCGACCGTGTCGGTCGCGATCGGGGGCGTCAACAGACCTGTGTTCCGCGTGTGGAGAAACGCGCGGA
>WNEY01003125.1_pt1 | contig 19969 bp, 17 predicted proteins | sample 5400531 | NCBI WGS metagenome assembly WNEY01 (sample SAMN13153338, study PRJNA577476) | soil metagenome | isolation source: 200 cm saprolite under Douglas fir tree site 1 | place: USA:California | collected 2015-04-18
CGCGACCTCGGCTCGCGCGGCCCCTCCTCGGCCTTCGAAGAGGCGTAACCGAGCCGTTCCAGGAGCTCCATCTTCTCCTTGGCGTACTCCTTCACCGGGTGGCCGTCCGGAAGGTGCAGCACGAGCTCCTCGATTCGCGCCCGCAGCTGGTAGGCGAAGTGCGGCGTCGCCGGCCCGACGAGCGCGTCGATGTCCTCCCTGGTCGGCTCCCGCATCGGCGGAAGCCTAACGGTGCTAACCCTGGACGGGTGCCGCGACGTACACGCGAACCTCGAGCGGCCCGAACGCGTCGGTGAACGTTCCACCGGCCGCGTTCACGGAGTGCTGCCCGTCGAGGCTCCGCAGGATGCGGTCGCCGAGCGCTGGAACGGTGACGGTCGCCGTCGTCGGCGCGCGACTCGCGTTCACCGCGATCACGTACACCGCGCCGTTGTGCTCGCGTGCTCCGACCTTGACATAGCCTCCCATGGAGACGCTGGCCGCAAGAGCGGGCTCGACGAGCGCGGGGACGAGGGTCTGGATCTCGTGGTTCGTGCGCGCGATCTCTGCGCCGACCTCGGGACTCCAGTTGTTCGGGAAGTAGCCGATCGCGTGAGCGCCGCCCGCGATCGCCAGCCACGTCTCGGCGCGAACCGTTTCGGGCGTCGGATCGAGTTGCTCGCCGAAGCAGTCCATCCTGCGCGCCTCGATCCACTGGAAGGTCGGCTTGCCGCGGGCGAGCGCGACGAGGTCGAGCTGGGAGTCGTAGACGTCGCCGAAGCTGTCCCAGCGACACCAGTTCTGGAGGGGATACAGGTCGAAACCGAGCACATCTGCACTCGCCGCGAGCGCGGGATACATGCCGCGTCCCTGCGGGAGGGGCGCGGCGCGGCTGTAGAAGTGGTTCGTCAGTGTGAGGAAACGCGGGCCCGATCCCGGCGCAGGCGGCACGAGCCGTTGTGCTTCCGACGCGGTCAGGTTGCCGGGGAGATTTGTGTCCCACTCGTCCGGCAGGTGCGTGCCGACCGTGCCGGCGCGTCCGGCCTCCGCCTCTTGGGCGTTCGCCAGCACGAGCGCCTGTGCGCCGAGCCAGCTTGCGAGCTGCGCGCCGCTGCCGCAGCCGTTGCCCATGAACAGGTCGATGCCGACGGCGAGGTTGCCCGCGACGGCGTCTGCGCACTGCGCCCACACCATCTTCGGGAAGGACGGCTGGCCGTCCAGCAAGATCGCACCACCGCCGATCGATGCGTGCACTGGGCCCGTGAGGCCGGGAGTCGTGAGCAGGTACTCACCCAGCCCGCTGAGTCCGTCCGCGGTCGTCGCGGTGATGTCGAGTCGGTATGAGCTCGAGAAGGTCAGTCCGGTCATCGTCGCCTGGTGCTCGGTGGCGCTCACCGTCTGCGCCGTCCACAGCACCGTGGCGTCGAGCCCGTAGGCAATGCGAGAGCTCGCCGGCCGGCTCGTTCGCCAGGCGATCGTCGCGGAGAAGGGTGTCAACGAGACGGTACGGACGTTCTCGATCTCCGGCGGCGGGCCCGTGGGCACAGCAGCCGCAGGAGGAGTCGTCGTCGTCTCGGTCGGCCCGGTGCTCGTCGCCGGTGCGGACACTCCCGGGAGCGCAAGAAAGCGCAGGTCGGTGGCATAGGGCGCGTCGAAGGTGATGGCACTGGAGTCGCCGCTCGAGGGGTTGCCGCCGAGAGCCACCGATGTCGCCTCCACGCCTGACAACGGCCGGAGGCCCGGCGTCGCCGGCCCACCGGTGTTCAGTCCGACCGCCCGTACGGGACGTCCGCTCGGCGGCCCAAAGGTCAGGGGCGCGGACGGACTCGGGGTCGCCGAGGCCGCCCGGACCGGGGTGCCGTCGGATCCGGGTAGGGCGATCCGGAAGCCGATCGTCGCGCCGGCAAAGACGGCAAGCAGGAGCCAACAGGCGGTGCGCAGGGGCACGAGGTAGAAGTCGGCTTTCTGGGGCCGCTCCTCTCCCTCGATCGAGGGATCCGAGGCGCCGACTGAGGGGCGCCGCATAGAGGCCGCGCGGGCTCCGCCCGGGCGGCCGTGTTAGCGCTGGCTCTAGGTTCGCCAACCGCCCGAATCAAGAATCGACCGGATCTGAGATGGCCTAGGGTGCGGGCCTTGCGCCGCCAGACCGCCGATCTGATGCTGCTCGCGACGGTCAGCCTCTGGGCGCTCAACTTCACCGTCTCGAAATACATCCTCACCCACGGCTTCCGGCCGCTCGCTTACTCCTCCGTCCGCTACGCCTGCGCGGCCCTGCTCTTTGCCGCGATCACGCTCGGGTGGGAGGGCTCGCTGCGGATCGGCCGCCGTGATCTCCCGCTGATCGTCTTCTGCACCGCCGTCCTCTTCGCCAACCAGCTCAGCTTCGTCTACGCCCTTCGTTTCACGACTGCGACGACCGTGGCCCTCCTCTTCGGGACGCTGCCGATCTTCACCGCCCTCTTCGCCCGCGGGAGCGGGGTCGAGCACCTGAGCGTGCGATTCTGGATCGCCGCGGGGCTCTCGTTCGCGGGGGTCGCGCTCGTCGCGATCGGATCGGGGGGCAAGCTGTCGGCCAATCTCAAGGGAGACATGCTCGCGGTTTCCGGCGCAGCGACGTGGGCCGCGTACTCCGTGGCGATCAAGCCGCTGATGCGCCGGTACTCGCCGTTTCGGCTCAGCGCCGTGTTCCTGCTCGCAGTGTCGGTGACGCTGTTCCTGGCCGGGTCGCGGCAGCTGGCCGATCAGAGCTTCCACTTCGGAACGCTCGTCTGGATCGGGTTCGCGTTCGCGGTGATCGGGCCGCTCGTGATCACGAACCTGCTCTGGTTCACCGCCATCGACCGGGTCGGGCCTTCGCGGGCATCGCTCTTCGCCAACCTGCAACCGTTCCTGGCGGCGATCGTGGCACTGCTGTTGCTCTCGGAGAAGATCACGACGGTGCAGGTCGCCGGCGGCCTCGCCATCGCCGGCGGCATCGTCCTCGCCGCGCGGCGGGGGCCGGCCCCCGTGCCACCGGCTGACTGAGGCGCCGACTCGGCGGCACCGCAGAGAGGCCGCGCGGGCTTTGCCCGTGCGGCCGTCTAAACCCGCATTTTGGATCGTCCAGCGCACGAACCAAGCAGACGTACTGAGTAAGCTTCGACAATGGGGCAGAACGCCGATTTCATGCCGATCGACGGCTGGGACCACCTCGAGCTGTACGTCGGCAATGCGAAGCAGGCCGCCCACTTCTACGAGAACGCCTTCGGGTTCGCGCGCACGGCGTACGCGGGCCCGGAGACCGGCGTCCGCGACCGCGCGTCCTATGTTCTCGAGCAGGGCGACATCCGCCTCGTCCTCACGAGCGGCCTGAGAGGCGACAGCGAGATCACGCGATTTTGCTGCGCGCACGGCGACGGCGTGAAGGACACGGCGCTGACGGTGCCCGACGCGACCGAGGCCTACCGGCAGGCGGTGCAGCGGGGCGCGCGCGGCGTCGTCGAGCCGTATTGGGTCGAGGACGACTACGGCCGTGTCGAGCTCGCCACGATCGCGACCTACGGCGAGAACGTCCACACGTTCGTCAACCGCAGGGAGTACGTGGGTCCGTACCTGCCGGGTTATCAGGAGGCCGTCACAACCAATGGGCAGCCCGCGACCGGCGTCGGTCTGAAGACGATCGATCACGTCGTCGGCAACGTCGAACTCGGGCGGATGAACTACTGGGTCGAGTTCTACGAGCGGACGATGGGCTTCACGAACATCATCCACTTCGGCGACGAACAGATTCACACCGAGTACTCCGCGCTGATGTCGAAGGTGATGGCGGACGGCCAAGGAAAGATCAAGTTTCCCATCAACGAGCCGGCCGAAGGGAAGCGCAAGAGCCAGATCGAGGAGTACCTCGAGTACTACGGTGGGCCCGGCGTGCAGCACGTCGCCCTGCAGAGCGACGACATCGTGCGCACGGTGGAGACACTTCAGACGCGCGGGATCGTCTTCCTCTCCACTCCCGACGCGTACTACGAGGACGTGGAGGAGCGAGTCGGCGAGATCGGTGAATCGTGGGACGACCTGCGGCGATTGCGGATCCTGGCCGACCGGGACGAGGACGGATACCTCCTCCAGATCTTCACGAAGACGGCGCAGGACCGGCCGACGCTCTTCTTCGAGGTAATCGAGCGCCACGGCGCCCGGGGCTTCGGCGAGGGCAACTTCAAGGCGCTGTTCGAGGCGATCGAGCGCGAGCAGGCGCTCCGCGGAAACCTCTAGCTAGAGCGAAATCGTCGCCTGGGGCCACCCAGGTTCCACCACGCACTCCGCAAGGCCCAAGCCTCCTCGGCATCTCCTCTGAGAGCACGAAATCCCAGCAAAAGAGGTGAGAAGCAATCATGCGCCGCATCGTCACTCCACTCGTTCTGCTCGCGGGGGCCTTCGCGCTCGCTGCGAGCGGCCTCGCCGATCCGGGCGAGGGCAAGGAGAAAGGCAAGGGTCACAAGCTCACGGCGAAGGGCGGAAAGATCGAGTTCGATGTCATGACCGACGACCACGGCTGCAGCTTCCGCGTGTGGGCGAGCGACAAGCTCCACCGCAAGTACAAGGTCACGCGGAACGAGGACGGGTCGTACACGATCCGCCGCGAGGACAAGGGGACTTTCACGACGGTGGCCGGGCCGAGCCCGGGCGCCGATCCGTGTCCGGCCGTCATTCGTCGTGGCAAGCACGGCACGACGCTCTTGGCCGGGGTGACGGGGAAGATGCACGGCTACATCACGGGTACGGCCACGGGCGGCACATTCAATCCGAACGGCTCGTGCGCCTCGCCGTGCACGAACGTGCAGTTCATCGCTGGATTCTTCTCGGCAGGCACGAAGTACACGTGTAACGCGGGCTTCGCCGGCTGCCGCTTCAACTTCGAGTACACGGCCCAAAGGCAAAACAGCCAGAAGTTGAAGTTCCACCACTGGGTCGACCGCGGTCTCGACGGCGTCAACGAGACCTTCATCGGCGACATCGCCAGCTCGTAGCTGCGATCCAGCTCGATTCATTGAAGAGCCCGCCTCGGCGGGCTCTTCTGTTTCACTAGCCGCGTGGACCCTCAGCGGAGAACGGCGCTCGTCTCGGTTGCCGCCGCGGTAGCGCTCATCGCGCTCAAGCTCGCGGCCGGCCTGGCCTCGCACAGCCTCGGGCTCATCTCCGAGGCGCTCCACTCCGGCACGGACCTGGTCGCGGCGCTGCTGACCTTCTTCGCGGTCGGCGTCGCGGTGAGGCCTGCCGACGTCGGCCATCAGTACGGCCACGGCAAGGCCGAGCATCTCTCCGCTCTCGCCGAGGGTGCGATCCTCGTCCTCGCCAGCTTCTTCATCGCCTGGCGCTCGATCACTCACCTCGTCGGTACCCGCACGACTTCGGTGGAGGCGACGTGGTACGCCCTCGCGGCGATCGCGATCGTGATCGTCGTCGACCTGAGCCGCACCATCGTCTCCTGGCGCGCATCGCGCCGCTACCGGAGCGCGGCGCTCGCGTCGAACGCCCTCCATTTCGGGAGCGACCTCGTGGGCTCGGGCGCCGTCCTGGTGGGGCTCCTGCTCGTGCGGGCGGGATATGCGCGGGCGGACTCGGCTGCGGCGCTGTTCGTCGCGGTTCTCGTCCTGCTGGCCGCTGCACGGCTGATGAAGTGGAACGTCGACGTGCTGATGGATCGCGCTCCGGCCGACGCGGAGGAGGCCGCCCGGGCGGCGATCGCACGGATCGAGCCTGCCGTGACGCTGCGACGGTTGCGCATGCGGCAGGCTGGCGACCGTCAGTTCGCGGACGTCGTGATCGGCGTCTCTCCGGGCGCGGCGGTCGGGCAAGGCCACGCGGCCGCCGATCAGGTGGAGGCCGCGCTCCACGCGGCCCTCCCCGGAAGTGACGTCGTTGTCCACGTCGAGCCGCAGGAGGACGAGGCCGCGATCCGCGAGCGTGCCCACGCCGCCGCGCTGGGCGTGCCGGGCGTGCGTGAGGTGCACAACGTCAGCGTCCTGGACGTTGGTGGGCGAACGGAGGTGTCCCTCCATCTGAAGCTGCCGGGTGAGTTGACGCTCGAGGAGGCGCACGAGGTCGCGAACCAGGTCGAGACGGCGATCGCGGAGGCGGTGCCCGAGGTCGACTCGGTGCAGACGCACTTGGAGCCGCTGGCGGAGGAGGCCGAAGGCAGGCGGATCGACGACGACGCCGCCGAGCGCGACGTCGTGCTCCGAATCGTGCGCGAGATCACCGGGCAGGACCCGCGGGAGCTGCGTTTCGTCCACACGGACGAAGGCCTGCTCGCCTACCTGACGCTCGGCCTCGACGCCTCGAGCCCGCTCGCGGAAGCACACGCGCGCGCGAGCGAGATCGAGGAGCGAATTCGCCGCGCGCGTCCCGACATCGCGGACGTGATCGTCCACACCGAACCGTGAAGCCAGGATCGTCCGCCTTAGACCACGCCCGAACGGCCCCGTACCGGTGCCAGGCACGGGTACGACACTGTGACGAAAGACGCGCAAAAGACGCACACTTCGTCCACAGGGTCGATGAAATCGGGTTGCGCGGCGAATCTGAGCCGCGTCCAATCCGCGCTCGTCCCGGTGCCAGGCGCACGTACGAATCTGTGTCGGGAGCATCGTGAAGCTCTGCATGTTCACTCCGCGCGAGCTGCAGCTCGCGCGCGGCTGGCCGGGGATCATCGAAGGCGACACCGTCGTGCAGCTCGCGGCGCAGACCCTCCAGGCGTTCTTCACCGGCGGCGGCGATGCACGGCGGCACGCCGAGTATCCGCTGGCGGAGGTCGACCTGCGCGCGCCCGTGCTTCACCCGCCTTCGGTGCGCGACTTCTACGCGTTCGAGCAGCACGTCAAGACGGCGCGCGCGTGGCGCGGGCTGGACGTGCCGCCGCAGTGGTACGAGATCCCGGTCTTCTACTTCTCGAACCCGGCGGCGATCTACGGGCCGGAAGACGAGATCCCGTACCCGCCCGACACGAACGAGCTCGACTACGAGCTCGAGGTCGCGGCGATCGTCGGGGCGGAGGGAAAGATCGGCGGATTCACGATTCTGAACGACTGGTCGGCGCGCGATCTCCAGCGCGCGGAGATGAAGGTGGGCCTCGGACTGGCGAAGGGCAAGGACTTCGCCACGAGCCTGGGCCCGATCGTCGTGACGCCGGACGAGTTCGACGGGACGACGGGAACGATGACCGCGCGCGTCAACGGCGAAGAGCGCTCGCGCGGCGAGCTCGCCGACATGTACCACTCGTGGGATGCGATCGTCGCGCACGCGGCACGCAACACCCGTCTGCGGCCAGGCGACATCCTGGGATCGGGCACCGTCGGCACCGGCTGCATCCTCGAGCACGGCGACGGCCGCTGGCTGCAGCGCGGCGACGTCGTCGTGCTCGAGGTCGAGGGAATCGGCCTCCTCCGGAACCGCGTCGCTTGACTCTTCCCCAGGGGCAGACCGCATCGTGACCGTCGACATGGAGAACCTCATGTCGATCGGCGAGTTCGCCTCGGCCTCACGGCTCTCGCAAAAGGCGCTCCGCCTCTACGGCGAGAACGGTCTGCTGCCGCCCGCCTGGGTCGACCCGGACTCCGGCTACCGCTACTACCGGCTCGACCAGCTGCGCGCGGCGACGCTGATCGCGCTGCTCCGGCGGAGCGGGATGCCGCTCGGCGAGATCCGCTCGTTCCTTCGTGATCCGACCGTCGAGCGGCTCGAAAACCACGAGCGGCGCGCGACAGACGAGTTCGCCGACCGGCTCGTCCCCGAGCTCGAGCCGTTCATCAACTCGACGTTCACCGAGCTGGGTGAGTCGGACGACGGTCCGTCGTTCGTCCTCTACCACGGCCCGGTGAACATGGAGGAGGATGGTCCCGTCGAGGTCTGCGTTCCGAAGCGGGACGGCGACAAGCGCCTACCTGCGGGCGACGTCGCCTTCACGGAGATCAGCGGCGACCAGTGCGACTTCCCCGAGATCCTGGGGGCCTACGAGTCGGTCTACCGCTGGGCGAAGGAGCACGGCCGCGACACCGACGGGCCGGCGCGCGAGATCTACCTGAGCGGGCCGGAGGAGGAGCTGCACATGGAGATCGCGCTCCCGCTGCGCTGAACGTGAGAATGGCGCCATGCGTGTTGCGGTCGTCGGCGCGGGGATCATGGGCTGTGCAGCAGCGCGCGAGCTCGCGCGCGACGGGCACGAGGTCACGCTCTTCGAGCAGTTCCGCATCGGTCACGACCGCGGCTCGAGTCACGGGCGCTCACGCATCTTCCGCCTGGCCTACCCCGAGCTGGAGTACGTCCGGCTGGCCGAGGAGGCCCTGCGCGGCTGGCGCGAGCTCGAGGAGGAGACCGGCACGAAAGTGCTCGAGCTCAACGGCCTGCTCGAGGTGGTCGCGGACCCGGCCCGGAGCTCCCGTGACGTGCTCGAGGCGGCCGGAGCCGACTTCGAGCTGCTGAGCGCGGAGGAGGTGCGACGGCGCTGGCCCATCGCCTTGCCGGAGGGTTGGACGGCGCTCCTCCAACCCGAGGCGGGAATCGTGCGCGCCGATCTGGCGCAACGGGCGTTCCTCGACTCGGCGCTCGCCCACGGCGCACAGCTGCAGGAAGAGACGCGCGTCGAGTCCCTCGACGACCTCGACGCCGAGGTGGTCGTTGTGACCGCGGGAGCGTGGGTGCGGAGGCTCCTCCCCGATGTGCCGGTCCGGCCGACCCGCGAGACGCTCGCCTACTTCCGGCGCGAGGGCGTCGCGTTGCCCTCCATCGGCCAGCTCGACCCGGAGACGCGCGGACATGTGCAGTACTCGCTGCACGACCCGCACCACGGGCTCAAGTCCGGCCTTCACCACGCGGGCGAGGAGATCGATCCCGACGAGCCTGGCGAGCCGGATCCCGACTTGCTCGAGCAGATCGCCGGCTGGGTCGCCCGCAGGCATCCCGACGCGGATCCCGAGCCGGCCGCAGCGGAGACGTGCCTCTACACCAACACGGACGACGAGCGCTTCATCCTCGAGCGCCGCGGGCGCGTCGTGATCGGCTCCGCCTGCTCCGGGCACGGCTTCAAGTTCGCGCCCGCGATCGGACAGCGATTGGCCCAGCTCGCGACGGGCTAGAGGCGCCGACTCGGCGGCGCCGCATAGAGGCCGCGCGGGCTCCGCTCGTGCGGCCGTCTCACCCCGAAAACTTGGTGCGACTCCGTAACGCGCACCCGCAGCGCCGGGCTAGAGTTCCGCCGTGCCCTTCTACCAGCGCCTCGGCTCGGTACCTCCGAAGCGGCATACGCAGTTCCGCGACAACGGCCAGCTCCTGACCGAGGAGGTCATGGGCATGGAGGGCTTCGTCGGCATGGAGTCGATCCTGTACCACCTCCAGTCGCCGTGCCGCGTGATGAAGGTCGGCGACTTCGAGGAGATCGAGCGCGACGAGTGGGTCCCCGACGCGCACGCGCACCGCCACTTCAAGACATACGGCATCGACTCCGAGGGCGACGAGATCACCGGCCGGCGCCTCCTGATGTGGAACAACGACGTGGAGATCTCGCTGGGGCGCCCGAAGGAGCAGATGGACTACTTCTTCCGCAACGGCGAGGGCGACGAAGTCGTGTTCGTCCACGAGGGCACGGGGACGCTGGAGACGATCTTCGGCAACGTGCCGTACAAGGAGGGCGACTACATCGTCATCCCGCGCGGGACGACGTACCGCTTCCGGCCGGAGGGCGAGCAGCGCTACCTCGTCTTCGAGACGCCGGGGCTGATCGAGATCCCGAAGCGCTACCGCAACCAGTACGGCCAGATGCTCGAGGGCGCGCCGTACTACCACCGCGACATCCATCCGCCGGGGGAGCTGAACACGCATCGCGACAAGGGGGAGTTCCCCGTGAAGGTGCGCGTCCGCGGGGGCTACCAGACGTACGTCCTCGACTACCACCCCTTCGACGTCCTCGGCTGGGACGGCTACCTCTACCCGTGGACCTTCTCGGTCCACGACTTCGAGCCGATCACCGGGCGCATCCACCAGCCGCCGCCGTCACACCAGACGTTTCAGGGGCGGAACTTCGTGATCTGCTCGTTCTGTCCGCGCAAGCTCGACTTCGATCCGCTCGCGGTGCCGATCCCGTACCACCACTCGAACCTGCAGTCGGAGGAGATGATCTATTACGTCTCCGGCAAGTTCGGCTCCCGCAAGGGCGTCGACGTCGGCTCGATCACGCTTCATCCGTCAGGCCTCCCGCACGGCCCCCAGCCGGGGCTCGCGGAAAAGGCGCTCGGCATGCACGAGACGCACGAGCTCGCGGTGATGTGCGACACGTTCCATCCACTGAAGCTGACGAAGTTCGCGAAGAAGCTTGACGACGGCAAGTACGCCTACTCCTGGTACGAGAACGCCCAGGACGGCGAAGGCGCAGACGAAACGTCGGTGGACGGCGACGCGAGCGGCGCCGGCCTCACCTCACACTTCTAGACGCTCAGTAACGGTCGATTTCGATCAGGCGCTCGTCGCTGATCCCGAAGTGGTGGGCGATCTCGTGGAGGACAACCCGTCTCACCTCCCGGCGAAGCCTCTCCGGGTCGTGTGCGTAGAGCCGTACGAGCGGGCCGCGGTAGATCGTGATCTTGTCCGGTAGCACCCCGCCGTAGTAGCTGCCGCGTCTCGTGAGCGGCACGCCCTGATAGAGGCCAAGCAGCCGCTGGCCCGGAGGTGGCTCGTCCTCCACCACGATCTCCACGTTCGACACGTGCGCACGCAGATCGGCTGGCAGCGAGTCGAGTGCATCTTGCGCGTATTCCACAAAGCGCCCTGGCGGATCGAGCAGACTGCGTTCCATGTCGAGAGGGTAGCTCGGCGTGAGCGGCTGCGGGCTCAGGGCCAGGGCGTTTGCTGCGCTCTCCCACAAGGGCGGAATCTCTACTCCGCCGAAACTCTCTGCGCTGAACCCGCTGACGCTTTATGCTCGCGGCGTGCAGCAGGTGCGCACTCGCGCCGGGAGCCGGACCAAGTTCCTCCTCGAGGAATCGGAACTCCCGCGCCATTGGTACAACATTCGCTCCGACATGCCCACGGCTCTCCAGCCTGTGCTGCATCCGGGCACCGGGCAGCCCGTCGGGCCGGACGATCTCGCCCCGCTTTTCCCGATGGAACTGATCGGTCAAGAGGTGAGCGAGGAGGCGGAGATCGCCATCCCGGAGGAGGTCCTGGAGATCTACAGCCTCTGGCGCCCCACGCCGCTCTACCGCGCCTGGCGGCTCGAGGCGGCGATCGGGACCCGATCACGCATTTTCTACAAGTACGAGGGCGTCAGCCCTCCGGGGAGCCATAAGCCGAACACGGCGGTCCCGCAAGCCTTCTACAACAAGAAGGAAGGGCGGACACGCCTCGCCACCGAGACCGGCGCGGGCCAGTGGGGTAGCGCGCTCTCGTTCGCGTGCAAGCTGATCGGGCTCGAGTGCAAGGTGTACATGGTTCGCGTCTCGTACGAGCAGAAGCCCGCCCGGCGCTCGATGATCAAGGCGTGGGGCGCGGAGATCGTGCCGAGCCCTTCCGAGCAGACGCAATCCGGCCGAGCGATCCTCTCGGAGCACCCGGACTCGCCGGGGAGCCTCGGGATCGCGATCTCGGAGGCTGTCGAGGACGCGGCCGGACGCGACGACACTGCCTATTCGCTCGGAAGCGTCCTCAACCACGTGCTCCTCCACCAGACCGTGATCGGTCAAGAGGCGTTCGCGCAGATGGAGCTCGCAGGCGCCTTCCCTGACGTCGTCATCGGCTGCGTCGGTGGCGGCTCGAACTTCGCGGGCCTCGCGTTTCCGTTCGTGCGCGAGAAGATCGCCGGCCGTGAGATCGACGTGCTCGCGTGCGAGCCGGCGGCCTGCCCGACGCTGACGCGCGGCCTCTTCGCGTACGACTTCGGCGACACGGGCAAACTGACGCCGCTGGTACCGATGCACACGCTCGGGCACGACTTCGTCCCGGCCCCGATCCACGCCGGCGGGCTCCGCTACCACGGAGTTGCTCCGCTGATCTCGCAGCTCGTGCGCGACGGGCTGATCCGCGCCGAGGCGTACACCCAGAACGACGTTTTCGCGTCGGCCGTGCTCTTCGCGGGAAGCGAAGGAATTCTCCCGGCGCCCGAAGCCGCGCACGCGATTCACGGGACGCTTCAGGTGGCGAAGGCGGCCGACGAGGCGGGCGAGGAGCGCACCATCCTGTTCAACCTTTCCGGCCACGGCCACTTCGACATGGCCGCCTACGACAACTACTTCGCGGGCAAGCTCGAGGATGTCGCCCTGGACGAAGACGAGATGGAGCGCGCCCTGCGCGCGATCGAGGGCCTGCCGACTCCCGCGTAGCTGAAGTCTCGAATCTCATCCGCCGGAGTCGGGGCTAGCTAGGTGTAGGTTTTTCACACTTCCCCGAGTACGATTCGTCACATAGCCACGGCGGACGACGTGCAGGGGGTCGGGGAGCGATTCCTCGCCGAGATCATCTCGACGGTGGCGTCCTCGCTCGACCTCGAGGAGGTGCTCGACTCGGTCGTGCGCCTGCTTTCGGATGCAAGCGCCGTCCATGCCTGCTTCGTCTACCTCCTCGACGCCGATGGTGACCGTCTCGATCTCTACGCCGCGTCAGAGCCGTACAAGGACCTGGCCGGCCGGATCAGCCTGACGCGCGGGCAGGGCCTCGCGTGGTGGGCGCTAGAACGGCGCGAGTCGGCGTTCATCCGCGAGAACGCGCTCGACGACCCGCGCTTCCACTACGTGCCGGAACTGGAGGAGGAGCGGTTCCAGTCGTTCGTGTCGGTGCCGCTGCTCGGCCGCGGTGGGAACCCGATCGGTGTCATCAGCCTCCATACCGAGGCTCCCAGGGAGTTCACGCAGGGCGAAGCGGACTTCCTCGCCTCGAGTGCGGCGCTGGTCGCCGGCGCGATCGAGAACGCCCGGCTCTACGAGCAGATGGGCGAGCGCGTGCTCGAGCTCGAGCATCTGACCGAGCTCGGCGAGGAGGTCGCCGCGGCCGAGACGCTGGACGAGCTGGGTCCGCTTGCCGTTCGTCGCGCGCTCGACCTGCTCGGCGCCTCCGCCGCGCACCTCTACCTCGCGGAGCAGGACGGCGAGCGGCTGTTCCTGCGCTGGTCGTCGCCGCAGGGTGCCGACGCCCCGCAGGAACTCGGGCTGAGCGAGCTCGGCGGGGAGCTCGGGCGCCGCGGACGCCGCGCACGCGTGTCGGTCTCGCTCGTCGCGGGCGGGGAGCTACTTGGCGCTCTCGTCGCGCACGGCACGAGGAAGCTCGATCTCGCCCGTACCGTCGCGAACCAGGTCGCGGTCGCCGTGAAGAAGATCGAGGCGATCGAGCGGCTCGCGGAGAAGAACCTGATCAAGGACTTCTTCCAGCAGCTCGCGGGCGGCGCGGTGCTCGGCGACGTCGCCGCCCGGGCAGAGCGGCTGGCCGTCGAGCTCGACGAGCCGCACGTCGTGCTCGCTGCGGTGCCCTCCAGCGACGCGCTGGAACGGGCGCTCGCCAGGATCGCGCCGCGGTCGGTGTTCGACCGGCAGGACAACTCGTCGCGGGCGCTGCTCCGCATTCCGGCGGCGGGGTTGGAGAGTCTCGTCGAGGCCGTGCGTCGCGTCCACGCGGAGGTCGCACCGGAGGTCGCGATCGGCATCTCGAATCCCTGCGAACGAGCAGACAGCTTCGCGGCCGGCTTCGAGGAGGCAGCCCACGCGCTGCTCGGCACCGGCGTCCTCCGCACCCGTCCACGCGTGCTCACCTACGACGACCTCGGCGTCTACAAGTACCTGCTGCGCATGTCGCCTGACGCGGCGGAGCGCGACAAGCACCGCGAGGCGATCGCGAAACTTGCCGACTACGACGAGGCGCACCAGACGTCGTTACTGCGAACGCTCGAGGAGTTCCTCGCGCGCCGCGGGACGATCAGTGCGACTGCCGGCGCCCTCTACATCCACCCGAACACGCTCCGCCAGCGGCTGCGCAGGATCAGGGAGCTGACGGGGCTCGATCTGCGGCGCGAGGACTGGCTGATGGTGGAGATCGCCGTCAAGCTGGCCGCGCTGGAGCAGGCCCTCCACTCTGAGACCAACATCTCCCCCCCGGCACGAATGTAGAAACTCTCCCTTCCCTCCGGGGCGCGAAGAGCTTATAACCGGCAGGGGGACCCGAAGGGAGGGCCAATGGCAACCATCGCTGAGCCCACTGTCGACAACATCCGTTCGATCTCGCAGGAACTCGGGGTCGAGTTCTACTTCGCCCAATTCGTCGATATGTACGCACGCCCGAGCGCGAAGCTCGTTCCCGCCGCGTACCTCGACGACCTCGTATCCGACGGAGCGGGTTTTGCGGGTTTCGCGGCTGGCGAGATCGGCCAGCTGCCGAGCGACCCCGACATTGCCGCGATTCCCGACCTGAACAGCTTTACGCCTGTTCCCTGGGAGCCGACGCTCGCGCGCTTTGCTTGTGACGTCACCGTCGACGGCGAGGAGTGGCCCTACGATCCGAGGACGATCCTGCGCCGGCAGCTCGAGAAGGCGCGCGCCAAGGGCTACCAGTTCATGATGGGCCTCGAGCTCGAGTACTTCCTGCTCAGGAGCGACGAGAACGGGGCCATCCAGATCGCCGATGCGCTCGACGATCTGGAGAAGCCCTGCTACGACCTCAAGGGCCTGACGCGGAACTACGACTTCCTCCGCACGGTTTCGAACTACGTCAACCACCTCGGCTGGGGCAACTACGCCAACGATCACGAGGACGCGAACGGTCAGTTCGAACAGAACTTCACCTACACGGACGCGCTCTCGAGCTGCGACCGCGCGATCTTCTTCCGGTACATGGTCCATACGCTCGCGCAGAAGCAGGGTCTGCTGGCGACCTTCATGCCGAAGCCGTTCACCGACCTGACCGGGAACGGCTGTCACTTCCACATGTCGCTCTGGGACGGCGACAGGAATCTCTTCCTCGACGAGGACGACCCCCGCGGGCTCGGCCTCTCGGAGCTCGCATACAACTTCATCGGCGGCCTGAAGAAGCACGCGAAGGCGTACATCGCCGTCACCGCGCCGACGGTCAACTCGTACAAGCGCCTCAAGCACGGAACGACGACGAGCGGCGCGACGTGGGCACCGGTCTACATCAGCTACGGCTACAACAACCGGACCCAGATGCTGCGCATCCCCGGCCCGGGCCGCGTCGAGGACCGCACGATCGACGGCTCGTGCAATCCCTACCTCGCCGCGACGGTCATGCTGGCCGCGGGCATGGACGGCATCGAAAACAAGCTCGACCCAGGGGAGCCCAAGGCGGGCAACCTCTACACGACCTCCGCGGAGGAGCTCGAGAAAGAGGGGATCGAGGTGCTGCCGGCCAACCTGCTCGACGCGACGCGGGAGCTCGAGCGGGACGACGTGATGCGGCAGGCGCTGGGCGAGGCCCGCGACGAGGACTATGTCGACTACTTCATCCGCGTGAAGCGCGACGAGTGGACGAATTACCACGAGCAGGTCACCCCCTGGGAGATCAAGGAGTACCTGACGCGCTTCTGAGTCGTATGGAGGAAAGCTCCATACAAAACCGAGGAAGAGTGGGCACCTGATCGGGCAGAACGTCCCTAAAGTGCGTGTCCGAGTGTAGGAAATCACCATATGTGTGGAATCGTCGGACTCTTCTGCAAGTCGTCGGACCTCGAGCCTCGGCTCGGGGAGTACCTCGCGGCGATGCTCGAGCAGATGAGCGACCGCGGGCCCGACAGCGCGGGCGTCGCCGTCTACCGGGACCCAGCGCCGAGCGGCTCGAGCAAGCTCACGCTCTACTCGTTCGACCCGGCGATGTCTTGGGACGCGCTCTGTGGCGAGCTTGCCACGACGTTCGGCGGCGCGTACGAAGCCGGAGTCCGCGCGAATCACGCCGTGCTCGTGGTGGAGGGCGAGGCGGCCGAGGTTGAGGACTGGATCAGGCGGCACCGCCCCGACCTGCGGGTCATGAGCGCGGGCCGGGTGATCGAGATCTACAAGGAGGTCGGCCGTCCGCAGGCGTTCGTCGAGCAGTTCCGGCTCGGCGACATCGAGGGGAGCCACGGCCTCGGCCACACGAGGATGGCGACCGAGAGCCGGGTCACGACCGAAGGGTCGCACCCGTTCTCGACCGGGCTCGACCTGTGCCTGGTCCACAACGGCTCGCTCTCCAATCACAACCGGTTGCGAGAGCTGCTGCGCCGCGAGGGGATCGAGTTCCAGACCGAAAACGACACCGAGGTGGCGGCCGGCTACCTGGCCTGGCGGATGCGCGAGGGCGCCTCGCTCCAGGAGGCTCTGGAAGGGTCGCTTGCCGATCTCGACGGCTTCTACACCTTCCTGGTCGGGACCGCCGACGGCTTCGCGGTGTTGCGCGACCCGATCGCGTGCAAGCCCGCCGTGCTTGCCGAGACTGACGACTGGGTCGCGATGTCCTCGGAGTACCGGGCGATCGCCGTTCTTCCCGGCGCGTCCGACGCACGGCTCTGGGAGCCCGAGCCGTCCGTCGTGTACGCGTGGGAGAGAGTGCTCGTCTGACGGTGCGGACAGCGGAGCTGACGGGAGTCGAGGTCGTCGACCTCGCGTCGACGCCTCTGCGCGAGCTCAACCGGCGACTCCACGAGCTCGATGGTTCGCGGAACTGGCGCATCCTCAACCCGAACGGGGCCCACGCTGTCGCCTGCGGGCTCGATGCCGAGATCGACGTCGAGATTGAGGGCCACGTCGGCTACTACTGCGCAGGCATGAACAAGCTCGCGACCGTGCAGGTACACGGGAACGCAGGCACCGGCGTGGCCGAGAACCTGATGTCCGGCACCGTGATCGTCGACGGGAGCGCCAGCCAGTCGGCCGGCGCGAGCGGCCACGGCGGGCTGCTGGCCGTGCAGGGCGATGCGTCGGCCCGCTGCGGCATCTCGATGAAGGGGATCGACATCGTCGTGCGGGGCTCGGTCGGCCACCTGAGCGCCTTCATGGCGCAGACCGGGCGCCTCGTCGTCTGCGGCGACGCGGGCGAGGCCCTGGGCGACTCGATCTACGAGGCCCGCATCTACGTGCGCGGCGAGATCGCCGGCCTGGGCGCGGACTGCGTCGAGAAGGAGCTGCGCGACGAGCACGTCGCGGAGCTGTCCGACCTGCTCGCGCGGGCGGGCGTGGACGACGTCGACGCGCGGGAGTTCCGGCGCTACGGCTCGGCGCGCCGGCTCTACAACTTCAAGGTCGACAACGCGGCGGCCTACTGATGTCCAACGACTCCTGGCACCCCGGCCTGCGCGAGTCGTATCTGTACGACCGCAACGTCATCGCCGAGATCCAACGCGCCTCGCGCGAAGGGATCTACGACATCCGCGGCTTCGGCGCGAAGCGGCGGCTGCCGCACTTCGACGACCTGCTCTTCCTCGGCGCGAGCGTGTCGCGCTACCCTCTCGAGGGTTACCGGGAGCGCTGCGGCACCGACGTCGTGCTGGGAACCCGCTTTGCGAAGAAGCCGCTCGAGCTGAAGATCCCGGTCACGATCGCGGGGATGAGCTTCGGGGCGCTCTCCGCCCCGGCGAAGGAGGCGCTCGGGCGGGGAGCGAGCGAGGTGGGGACGGCGACCACCACGGGCGACGGCGGGATGACCGAGGAGGAGCGCAGCCACTCGACGACCCTCGTGTACCAGGTGCTGCCCTCGCGCTACGGCATGAACCCGGACGACCTGCGGCGGGCGGATGCGATCGAGGTGGTGGTCGGCCAGGGTGCGAAGCCGGGCGGGGGCGGGATGCTGCTCGGCCACAAGATCTCCGACCGCGTCGCGGCCATGCGCGCCTTGCCGAAGGGGATCGACCAGCGCAGCGCGTGCCGCCATCCGGACTGGACGGGCCCGGACGACCTCGAGATCAAGATCCACGAGCTGCGCGAGATCACCGACTGGGAGAAGCCGATCTTCGTCAAGATCGGCGCGACGCGCACGTACTACGACGTGCAGCTCGCGGTGAAGGCGGGAGCCGACGTCATCGTCCTGGACGGCATGCAGGGCGGAACCGCCGCGACGCAGGACGTCTTCATCGAGCACGTCGGCATCCCCACGCTCCCGGCGACCCGCCTCGCCGTGGACGCCCTCCAGGAGCTGGACATGCACCGGAAGGTGCAGCTGATCATGTCCGGCGGCATCCGCACCGGCGCAGACGTCGCGAAGGCGCTCGCGCTCGGCGCCGACGCGGTCTCGATCGGGACGGCCGCCCTGATCTCTCTGGGCGACAACAGCCCCGAGTACGAGGAGGAGTACCGGAAGATCGGCAGCGCGGCGGGCTTCTACGACGACTGGCAGGCCGGCCGCGACCCGGCCGGGATCTCGACGCAGGACGACGAGCTCTCGGCCCGTTTCGACCCCGTGCTCGGCGGCCGCCGGATCGCGAACTACCTGCGCGTCCTCACGCTCGAGGCGCAGACGCTCGCCCGCGCGTGCGGCAAGTCTCATGTTCACAACCTCGAGCCCGAAGATCTCGTCGCCCTGACGGTCGAGGCCGCGGCGATGGCGCGCGTGCCGCTCGCCGGCACCGACTGGATCCCGGGGCGCTACTCGGTGTAGCGCGAAAGATGTCGTTCCTGCTCCCCTGCCCCAACTGCGGGCCGCGCGACGTGAACGAGTTCGCCTATGCGGGCGAGGTGACGCAGCGGCCCCGCGCCGCGCCTTCGCAGCGGGAGCTGTCGGCGTACGTCTACTTCCGGCGCAACGTCGCCGGCGTGCAGCGGGAGTGGTGGTACCACCGCTTCGGGTGCGAGCTCTGGTTCCTCGCCGAGCGCGACACGCGCACGAACGAGGTGCTGCGCACGGAATTGCCGCAGGCCTCGGCCGAGACGCCGGCCGTCCGGTGAGGCTCCCGGAACAGCCGAACGAGCGGATCGACCGCTCGCGACCTGTCCGGTTCTTCTTCGAAGGTCGCGCCGTCGAGGGGTTCGAGGGCGACACGATCGGCTCTGCGCTGTTCGCGTCGGGGCGACGAGTGTTCTCCCGCAGCTTCAAGTACCACCGCCGCCGTGGGCTGCTCTGCTGCTCCGGGGGGTGCCCGAACTGCATGATGCGAGTGGACGGCGTGCCGAACGTGCGCGTCTGCATGGAGCCGGTGCGCGAGGGCGCACAGGTGCGTGGGCAGAACGTGCTGGGCTCGCTCGAACACGACCTGCTCGCCGCCGTCGACCACTTCGGCGGCCCGTTCACCCCGGTCGGCTTCTACTACCGCACGATGATCCGGCCGCGGCGCTTGTGGCCGCTGTACGAGAAGTTCCTTCGGAACGTCGCCGGCCTGGGGCGGCTGGACGAGCACGCGGGCCGCTCGCGCCGGTTCGACACCGAGCATCGCCGTGCAGAGGTGCTCGTGATCGGCGGCGGCCGCTCGGGGCGTGAGGCGGCCGGCTCCGCCGCGGCCGCGGGGCGGCAGGTCGTGCTCGTCGACGAGCGCGGGGCACCCGGCGTAAACGGCGGGTTCGAGGTGCTCGCTCCGGCGCGCGCGATCGGGATCTACGAGGGCGGCCTCGTCCCCGTCGACGCCGGCAGTGTCCTCTACCGGTTCCGCGCGGACCGCATCGTCGTCGCCACGGGTGCGCTCGAGCAGCCGCTGCTCTTCTCGGGGAACGATCTGGTCGGCATCTACCTGCCGGAGGCCGTGCGGCGACTGGTCGACGAGTGGTCGCTGAAGCCGGGCGAACGGGCGGTGATCGTGTCGGTCGACGAGCGCGGGCTTGCGGTCGCAGATCAGCTGGAGCGCGCCGGGACCAGTGTGGTCGCGCGCATCGACCTCCGCTCCGCTTCGCCACGGCAGATCGTCGCGCGCGGGCGCCGCGGCCGGCTGAGCTCCGTTGCCGTCGACGGCCGCGAGTTCGAGTGCGACCTGCTCGTGATGTCGGGCGCCCGGCAGCCGGCGTACTCGCTTCTCGCTCAGGCAGGGGCGCGGATCGAGTACGACGCGGACCGCGGGATCTTCGTGCCCTCCGAC
>WNEY01006544.1_pt1 | contig 19969 bp, 12 predicted proteins | sample 5400531 | NCBI WGS metagenome assembly WNEY01 (sample SAMN13153338, study PRJNA577476) | soil metagenome | isolation source: 200 cm saprolite under Douglas fir tree site 1 | place: USA:California | collected 2015-04-18
GAACCCCTGCGGACCGTCGCCTCCGTCGCGGTGCCCTTCGATGCTGCGGCCGTCGGAGAAGGTGACGCGGAGCTTGCCGCCGTCCGGCGCGACCGGCGGCTCGCCGGGCGCGAGCATGAAGAAGATCGCCTTCACCTCGGCGTGCGGCACCATCTCGGTCGAGCCGCCGCCCTGCGGCTGCAGCGCGAACTCGCGCCTGCCCAGGTCCAGATCGGTGACGCTCCCGCGCCGCGTCCGCCCGCCGCGGGTGTGGATCGCGACGCGGTGCTCGCCGGCCACCACGGTCCTCGCGCGCGCGGGCCCGCCCGACGCCATCGGCGGCGCGTCCTCGTCCACCGGCACGAGCAGGTCGGGATGGTCGTAGGGATTGAGCATCACCACTGACTCGCCGTCGGTCATGGGCTGGAGGGTGGGATCCATCACCGGCTGCAGCGCGGGATCGAGATCGCCGGGGGGATACAGCAAGGAGACGGGCTCGCCGGCGGGCGCGTCGTTCGCGGCCTCCTCGGCGGGCCGCAGGAAGCTGGCCGCCTCGCCGTCCTCGACCGGCTGGAGCAGCATGGCCGCCTCGTCGTCGGCGAGCGCGCGCGGACCGTCCTCTGGAGCGGCCGGCCATTCCTGGGTCGCCGGCGCGTCGGCCGGGGCTGACCACTGCTCCTCGGCGGCGGCGGTCGCGTCCCAGTCTCCAGTCGCTTCCGCGGGCGCGGTCCAGGGAGAAGGTTCCTTCGCTTCCTGCCACCCTTCCGGTTCGCCTCGCTCCGCGGTCGGGGCTTCCGGCGCCTGAACGGTCACCGGCGCGAAGCCGGCGTCGTGCGCGTGGGCGGTCCAGGCCGGTTCGGCCGGTGGCTCGGTGGCCGGAGGCGCCATCGCCCAGCCCGCCTCGCGCTGCTCGCCGATGCGCGCCGGCAGCGGCAGCCCGTGCGCGCGGACCGGACCGGGCAGCCCCTCCGACCAATCGCCCGCCAACGGGTCCGGCCTGGAAGCGTCGGCTGGCGAGTCGGGGGAGGGCGACGGTTGCTCGGGCAGCGACCCTGCTCGGACATCGGACATGCGTGTACGCGCTCCCGGTGGCTGTCCAGCATAGCAGAGAGCCTCGGGGCCCCCGCAGAAACCGGCCGCGCCTGGCTGCGGGATTTACATACATCCACCCAGGCGTTAGACCCTCCGCGATGCCCTCGCTCGTCCAGATCGGCGGAAAGCGCTCCGGCGCGTGGTCCGGCGCGGAAGCGTTCCTGCCCACCACGCTGGCCGAGGCGCGCGCCCGCGGATGGGACGAGCTCGACGTGGTGCTGGTGAACGGCGACGCCTACGTCGATCACCCCACTTTCGGCGTGCCGCTCATCGGCCGGGTGCTGGCGGCGCGCGGATTCAAGGTGGCGATCGTCTCGCAGCCGCGGTGGGACGAGGCGAGCTTCGCCCAGGACTTCGCCGCCGGCGGCCGGCCGCGCCTCTTCTTCGGCGTGTCGAGCGGCAACATGGACTCGATGGTCAACCACTACACGGCCGCGAAGAAGCGGCGCGCCAGCGACGCGTACACGCCAGGCGCGGCGCCCGGCCATCGTCCCGACTACGCCACCGCCGTCTACGCGCGGCGCCTGAAGAAGCTGTTCCCCGGCGTGCCGGTGGTGATCGGCGGCGTCGAGGCCTCGCTCCGGCGGCTCGCGCACTACGATTACTGGAGCGACCGCGTCCGGCGCTCGATCCTGGCCGACTGCCCGGCCGATCTCCTCGTCTACGGCATGGGCGAGGTCCCTTTGTTGGAAGTCGCCCGCCGCCTCGCCTCGGGCGAGGACATCTGCGGGCTCACCGACGTGCGCGGCACCGCGGTGCGCTTTCGCGACGACCCGGAGCAGTCCTGGCGCGCGCTCGCCGGAGAGCGGGACCGCGAGGAGGTGTGGCTGCCCTCCTACGAGGAGATCTGCGCCGACAAGAAGGTGTACGCGGAGTTCTCGCGGCTGTACCACCTCGAGCACAACCCCGACAACGCGCGGATCCTGGTGCAGAAGCACGGCGGGCAGCTCGTCTACGTCAACCCGCCCGCGCAGCCGCCCACCACCGAGCTGGTCGACTGGGAGTACGAGCTGCCCTTCACGCGCCTGCCCCATCCCATGTACGGGCAGGCGAAGATCCCCGCCTGGGAGCAGATCCGCTTCAGCGTGACCATCATGCGCGGCTGCGCCGCGGGCTGCGCGTTCTGCTGCATCACCGAGCACCAGGGCCGCGACGTGGTCTCGCGCAGCGAGGCGAGCGTGCTGCGGGAGATCGAGTCGTTGAAGGACGTGCCGGGCTGGACGGGCGTGGTCTCGGACATCGGCGGCGCCACGGCGAACATGTGGCACATGGTCTGCACCGACGAGGAGTGGCACCAGAAGTGCCGGCGCGCCTCGTGCGTGTACCCCAGCGTGTGCCCCAAGTTCGGCACCGACCACGGCCCGCTGATCGAGCTGATGCGCAAGGCGCGCGCCTTGCCCGGCGTGAAGCGCGCGTTCGTGGCGAGCGGCGTGCGTTACGACCTGGCCTTCGCCGACGAGCGGCGGGGCGACGAGTACATCCGCGAGCTGGTGGCGAACCACGTGGGTGGCCACCTCAAGATCGCGCCCGAGCACATCTCGCCGGGCGTGGTGCGCGTGATGAAGAAGCCCGGCAAGGAGCAGTTCGTCCGCTTCAGGGAGCTGTTCGAGAAGTACTCCGATGAAGCCGGGAAGGAGCAGTACCTGGTGCCCTACTTCATCTCCGGCCATCCCGGCTGCGAGGTGAAGGACATGGTGGAGCTGTCCGACTACCTCGAGGAGAACGGCTGGCGGCCCCAACAAGTCCAGGACTTCACGCCCACGCCGATGACGCTCGCGACGGACATGTACTACTCCGGGTACCACCCGAACACCGGCAAGCCGGTTCACGTGCCGGCGGGCGCGGACGAGAAGGCGATGCAGCGCGCGCTCCTGCAACCCCACCTGCCGCAGTACCGCGCGGCGGCCGCGAAGGCCCGGCGTCTCGCCGGCGCCGGCCCGCGCCCGAAGCGCGTCCGGGGCGCGGGGCCGACCGTCAAGCCGAGCGACTCGTTCGAGAGTTAAGCGGCAGCCGGCTGGGCGCGGCCGAGCAACGCCGGGAAGTCCACGCCGCGCGGGAGCGTCCCCAGCGTGCGGCCCCAGTCGCCCGCGAGGCGCGAGGCGCAGAAGGCGTCGGCCACTTCCGGCGGTCCGTGGAGCACGAGCAGGGTCCCCTGCAGGGCGAGCGCCAGGGCTTCCACCAGGCGGCGCGCCTGTCCTTCCTCGGCGCGCGCGAGCAGGGCCTCGGTGGCGTCGACGTGCGCGTCCAGCCGGCGGTCGGCGCCGCGCGCTTCCCGAAGCTCCGCGAGCAGCGCCTCCAGGGCGGGCGGCTCCTTGGCCAGCGCGCGCAGGACGTCCAGGCAGATGACGTTCCCCGATCCTTCCCAGATGGAGTTGAGCGGCGCCTCCCGGTACAGCCGGGGCAGGCCGCTCTCCTCGACGTATCCGTTGCCGCCCAGGCATTCGAGCGCCTCGCCCACGCCGGCGGGCGCGCGCTTGCAGACCCAGTACTTGCTCACCGCCGTGGCGATCCGGCGGAACGCCGACTCCTCGGGCCGGTCGTACGCGCGGGCCAGGCGGATCGTCAGGAGCAGCGCGGCTTCGGCCTCGACGCACAGGTCCGCGAGCACGTTGCGCATCAGCGGCTGCTCGATCAGGCGCTTCCCGAACGCGCTGCGGTGCGCGCAGTGGTGCGCCGCCTGCCACTGCGCCTGGCGCAGCACCGCGGCCGCCCCGATCACGCAGTCGAGGCGCGTGTGGTTGACCATTTCCAGGATCGCCGGCACGCCGCGGCCCTCCTCGCCGACGAGCTGCGCCCACGCGCCGTCGAGCTCCACCTCGCTGGAGGCGTTGGAGCGGTTGCCCAGCTTGTCCTTGAGGCGCTGCAGGAAGAAGCGGTTGCGCTCGCCGTCCGGCGTCCAGCGGGGCAGCAGGAAGCAGGAGAGGCCAGAGGGCGCCTGCGCCAGCACCAGGAATGCGTCGCTCATGGGCGCCGAGCAGAACCACTTGTGTCCCGTCAGGCGCCAGGCCTCGCCGTCGGGCACCGCGCGAGTCGTGTTGGCGCGCACGTCGGAGCCGCCCTGCTTCTCGGTCATCGCCATGCCGATCAGCGCGCCGGACTTCTGCGCGGCCGGCAGGAAGCGCGGATCGTACGACCGGGTGGCGATACGCGGCTCCCACTCGCGCGCCAGCTCCGGCTGCCGTCGCAGCGCCGGGACGGCCGAGTAGGTCATCGAGATGGGGCAGCCGTGGCCCTGCTCGCACTGGGCGTCGAGGAACATCAGCGCGGCCCGGGCCACGTGAGCGCCCTCGCGGTCCTCCTCCCAGGGAAGGGAGTGGATGCCGTGCGCCACCGCCACGCGCAGCAGCTCGTGCCAGGCGGGATGGAACTCCACCTCGTCGGCGCGGTTCCCGTACCGGTCGTGCGTGCGCAGCCGCGGCGGGGTCTCGTTCGCTTGCGCCGCCCACGCCTGCGCGGCGCGCGAGCCGGCGAGCTGCCCCAGCTCGAGGAGCTGCGCCCGTGCCCAGCTCGCGCCCTCGCGAGCCACCGCGTCGCGCAGCGCGCTGTCGGCGGCGAAGAGGTTCACCTCGAGCGGAGGCGGCTGGTTCAGCACCTCGTGGGTGGCCATGCGCCAAGTCTATCGCGATCTACACGGCGGGTTTCGGCGCCCGGCTGGGGAGCTTCTCCTCGAGCTCGTCGATGTTCCTGGGCCAGTCGGACTTGAGCAACCTGGAGAGCGAACGGTCCGAGAGGATGCGTCCCTCGGTCTGGCAGCGCGGGCAGTAGTTCGTCTCGTTGTCCGCGTAGGCGATGCGCTGCACCGCGGTGCCGCAGACAGGGCAGGGTTTTCGGTAGCGTCCGTGCACCGCCATGCCTTCGCGGAAGGCGGTGACCTTCTCCGGGAAGCCCGCGCCGGTCTCGGCACGCAGGCGCTCGATCCACTCCCGGAGCACCTCTTGCGTCGCGCGGTGGAGCCGCGCGATCTCGTCCTCCGAGAGCTTGTGCGTGGTCTGCACCGGCGACAGGCGGGCGCGGTGGAGGATCTCGTCGGAGTAGGCGTTCCCCACGCCGCTGAACAGGCGCGGGTCGGTGAGGGACCGCTTGAGCGTGTGGTTCTCGCGGAGCAGCGCCTCGCGGAAGGCGGCGAGCGGCGCGTCGAGGACCTCGATCCCCCCGCGGTCCATGGCGCGCACGGCCGTAACCCCGCGCACGAAGTGCAGCGAGGCGCGCTTCTTCGTCGCGGCTTCGGTGAGGATCAGCGTCCCGTTCGGGAAATCGATCGCGGCCAGCCCGACCTTGCCGGGCACCTTCGCCCCCCGATCGAGCCATTTGAGGCGGCCGGCGACCATGAGATGAATGACCAGGAACAGGTTCCCCTCCAGCTCGATCGCGATGCGCTTGCCGATGCGGTGGAGGCGGACCACCTGCTTGCCCACCGCCTCGGAGATGGGTGGATCGAAGGTGCGCAGCACGAAGGGAGAGGCGAGGCGCACCGCCTGGACCGGCTGGCGCAGGATGCGCGCCTCGAGCGCCCCGATGTACGCGGTGATGTCCGGCAGCTCAGGCACGCAGCTCGACCAGCTCGAAGACGTAGCCGTCCGGGTCCTCGAAGTCCCGCGAGCGTCCCCCGGGGATGTCCTGGGCGGCGCCGAGAGAGCGCGCGCCGTTGCGCTCGACCAGCGCGCCCATCTCTTCGAGGGACTGCACGCGGATCCCCAGCACCGGCCCGCCGCGGTCGTAGCCGCGCCGCTCGAGGGCCGGCGGGTGGAAGACGGGGTGCAGCGCCAGGTGGACGCCGGCGCGCAGCTCCAGCTCGACCCAGGTGGGGGTGGCCGATCGCTCCGGCAGCCCGATGATGTCGCGCCAGAAGCGGCGGGACTGCTCCACGTCCGGCACTTGCAGGGTCACCCAGGTGAGCTCGTTCACGGCGCGGCAATGTAGCTTACAGCGGGCCGTGGTTGAATCGGCCCCGGGCAGGCATCGGAGGCGGCCATGAAGGTGGTCATCGGCGGGGCGAACGGGCTGATCGGATCCGAGCTTGGGCGGGCGCTGCGGGCCCGGGGAGACGAGGTGGTCGCGCTGGTGCGCAAGCCGCGGGGCCCGGGCGAGGTGATTTGGGACGGCCGCAGCGTGCCGGCCGGTGCGTTGGAGCGGGCGGACGCGGCGGTCAACCTCTCGGGCGCCAACATCGGGGCCCGGCGGTGGAGCGAGCCCTACAAGAAGGAGATCGTCGACAGCCGGGTCGAGTCGGCGCGGGCGTTCGTCGAGGGAATGCGCGCCGCGCGGCCGCGGCCGAAGGTGTTCGTGAACGCCAGCGCGGTCGGAGCGTACGGGGGCCGCGGGGACGAAGAGCTGACGGAGGATTCCGCGCCCGGCGGCGATTTCCTCGCTGGGGTCTGCAAGGCCAGCGAGGCGCAGGCGCTGCGGGCGGAGGAACTGGGCGTCCGCACCGTGCTGCTGCGCACCGGGGTCGTGCTGGCGAGCCACGGCGGCGCGCTCAAGCAGATGCTGCCGCCCTTCAAGGCGTTCGTCGGGGGGCCGATCGGAAACGGGAAGCAGTGGTTCCCGTGGATCCACCTCGCGGACGAGGTGGGGCTGATCCTCTGGGCGCTGGACGGGGCCGTGCGCGGACCTTTGAACGCCGTCGCGCCGGCGCCGGTCCGCATGAAGGAGTTCGCGCAAGCGCTGGGGCGCGCGCTGCACCGGCCAGCGCTCTTCTCGGTGCCGGCGCTGGTGCTCCGGCTGGGGCTGGGCGAGATGGCCGAGGTGCTGCTGGAGGGGCAGCGGGCCGTGCCGCGGAAGGCGCTGAAGGGAGGGTATCGGTTCCGCTTTCCGGAGCTGCCCGGCGCGCTCGCGGACCTGATCGGCGCGCCCGCTCGGACGGCTTGACGGGGGTCCGTGGCATGGTGTTCCTACGCCATGCCCGCGGACTTCACGCATCTTCATCTCCACACCCTCTACAGCCTGCTCGACGGGGCCATCCGGCTGCCCGACCTCATGGAATCGTGCGCCCGGACGGGCATGAAGTCCGTCGCGGTCACCGACCACGGCAACATGTTCGGAGTGGTGAACTTCTACCAGGAGGCGAAGAAGGCGGGGGTGAAGCCCATCATCGGTTTCGAGGCGTACGTCGCCGGCGAAAAGGGGATGGCGAACAGGGAGCAGCGCATCGGGAACCACCTGGTGCTGCTGGCGATGAACGACGCGGGATATCGCAATCTGAGGTACCTGAGCACCAAGGCGTTCCAGGAGGGCTTCTATTACGACCCGCGGGTCGACAAGCCGCTCCTGCGCGCCCACAACGAGGGGATCATCGCGCTGACCGCCTGCATGGCGGGCGCGGTGCCCAAGGCCATCCGCCGCGGAGACATGGACGAGGCGCGGCGCGAGGCGCGCGAGCTGAAGGAGATCTTCGGCGAACGCCTCTACCTGGAAGTGCAGTCGAACGCCTTGAAAGAGCAGCTGCCGGTCAACCACGGACTTTGCGAATTATCGAAGGATTTGCAAATCCCGCTGGTCGCCACGGCGGACAGCCATTACGTCAAGCGCGAGGACGCCAAGGCCCACGAGGTGCTGATGGCCATCGCCTCGGGCCGCACCTTCGACGACCCGCGGCGCCTCCGGCACGAGACCGAGGAGCTGTACATCAAGGCGCCCGAGGAAATGGCGTCGGCCGCCGAGGCGACCACCGGCGTGGGCGCCGAGTGGCGGGAGGCGGTGCACAACTCGTCGCTCATCGCCCAGCGCTGCAACGTCGAGCTGGACCTGGTCGGCAAGCACCTTCCCAAGTTCCAGGTGCCCGAAGGCGAGACGCTCGACTCGTACATCCAGCGGCGGTCGCGCGAGGGGCTCGACCAGCGGTTCGCGGAGATCGCCCGGACGGGCCGGAAGATCGATGCCGATCAGTACCGCGAGCGGCTCGAGCGCGAGCTGTCCGTCATCATCAAGATGCATTACTCCGGCTACTTCCTCATCGTCCACGACTTCATCAACTGGGCGAAGCAGCACGGCGTGCCCGTGGGTCCGGGCCGCGGCTCCGGAGCCGGGTCGCTGGTCGCGTACGCGCTGCGCATCACCGACATCGATCCGCTCCCGTACAATCTACTGTTCGAGCGGTTCTTGAATCCCGAGCGCGTGTCCATGCCGGACTTCGACGTGGACTTCTGCCAGGACCGCCGGGGCGAGGTGATCGACTACGTCACGCAGAAGTACGGGCGCGACAACGTCGCCCAGATCATCACCTACGGTGCGCTCTCGGCGAAGAGCGCCATCAAGGACGTCGCACGGGTCATGGGCGTGCCGTTCGCCGAGGTGAACGAGCTGACCCGCAACATCCCCAACCTGATCGAGGGGCACCCGGCCACCATCGAGAAGGCGCTGGAGGTGGAGCCCAAGCTCACGCAGATCCAGGAGCAGAAGCCGGTCTTCAAGACCATCATCGAGTACGCGCGCGCCCTCGAGGGCCTGACGCGGTCGACCGGCATGCACGCCGCGGGCGTGGTCATCGGCGAGAAGCCCCTCTGGGAATACGTGCCGCTCTGCCGCGGGCAGAACGGCGAGCTGGTGACCCAGTTCGCCAAGGACGAGGTGGAGCTGGCGGGGCTGATCAAGTTCGACTTCCTCGGCCTGACGACCCTGACGGTGATCAGCAACGCGGTGAAGCTGATCAACCGCGGGCGCAAGCCGGAGGAGCAGCTCGACATCGCGCTGCTGCCTTTCGACGACAAGAAGACCTACCAGCTCATCTCCAGCGGCGACACGGCCGGCATCTTCCAGATGGAATCGTCCGGTTTCACCGAGATGGTGAAGAAGCTCAAGCCCAGCGTGTTCGAGGACGTCATCGCCGCCGGCGCGCTGTACCGCCCCGGCCCGCTCGACTCGGGCATGGTGGACGTGTTCATCAACCGCAAGCACGGGCGCGAGCGCGTCAGCTACCCGCACCCGCGGCTCGAGCCCATCCTGCGCGACACCTACGGGGTGATCGTCTACCAGGAGCAGGTGATGCAGATCGCGCAGGTGAGGAGCAGGTGATGCAGATCGCGCAGGTGTTGGGCGGCTACTCGCTCGGCCGAGCCGACCTGCTGCGCCGGGCGATGGGGAAGAAGAAGGCCGACGTCATGGCCCAGGAGCGCAGCGGGTTCGTGGACGGTTGCGTGGCGAACGGGGTGGAGGGGAAAACCGCGAACGAGATTTTCGACTTGATGGAGAAGTTCGCGGAATACGGGTTCAACAAGTGTGTTCTAGGCACGACCGAAGTCATGGACGCGAGGACGGGTGCACGGGCCACCGTTCGGTCATTGTTAGATCGACCGCGCCCGTTCGAGGTGCACGCACTCGGGGAAGACGGAAAGCTTCGCCGGCGCCGCGTTCAGGATGTGGTCTGGAATGGTCGGCGACCAGTGTTTGAGCTCCGGACCGCGCAAGGTCGCCGGATCGTCGCGACGGACAACCACCCCTTCCGCGTTCTCGAGGGATGGAAACAACTGGGCGACCTCCGCGTCGGCGATCGCATTGCGGCTCCACGTCAACTCCGCATCGACACGAACGCTCGCTGGCCACAGCACGAGATCATCTGCCTCGCGGGTCTTCTGGCCGAGGGGAACACGTGCCACCCGACGTCGCTCTATTTCTTCAACAACCGCCGAGAGCTGATCGACGACTTTGCGCGGGCGGCGGAGCACTTCCCGGACAGCGTGGCCCGCGTTGGCACACAGGCGGGCAGGGCGTGCATGCACGTGTGTGTCAACACTGGCCGCCTGGGACCTGGACCACGGATCCAGGGCAATCTGGCGCTGGCTGTCCCGCCGGCGCCGATGCGTTCCGGGATCTATCGTTGGGCCAGGAATCTTGGAATCCTCGGATGCAAGGCGCCGCAGAAACGTGTTCCCGAAGGGGTGTTCACGCTCTGCGATGAGGACATTGAGCTGTTCCTGGGCCGGCTTTGGGCAGGCGATGGCTTCATCTCAGGCGTAGGGAATAATCAGGTGCCTTTCTACGCGACGTCGTCGCGCGAACTTGCCAAGGACGTAAGGACGTTACTCCTGCGTCTCGGTATCCTCAGCGGAGTCCACGAGAAGCAGTTCAAGTATCGCGGTACCCTCCGCCCCGGCTACACGGTCCACCTGCTGGGCGACGGAAGCATCGAAACGTTCATCCAGCGAATTGGTCCACATTGTCTCGGGCGTGAGAGCCAACTCGAGGCCCTGCGCAGGTACGTTGGCAGCACGATCACGCGCTGGAGCAGCAAGGACACGCTGCCGGTCGAGATTCGCGCGTGGGTAGACGAAGAGCGCAAGAAGAAGCGCATCTCATGGAAGGACATCGACCGGCGAGGATGCCTGTCCGTCCGCGAGATGTACGGTCGGGGGAGTCCCACCAAGAAGGGATTCCAGCGAAGCACGATTAAAGCGTTCGCCGATGTCCTCGATTCGGAGCGTCTCCGCCAGGCCGCACAGTCGGACGTCTTCTGGGATCGGGTCGTCGCCATCGAGCCGCGCGGTACCGAGGACACGTACGATCTGACCGTCGAGGGCGACCACAACTTCGTGGCAGACGGGTTGATCGTACACAACTCGCACTCTGCGGCGTATGGCCTGATTACTTACCAAACGGCCTGGCTGAAGGCGCACTACCCGGTCGAGTTCATGGCCGCCCTGCTCACCTCCGAGAAGGACAACACCGACAAGGTGGTTGCCCACATTGCCGAGGCGCGGGGGGACGGCATCACAGTGCTGCCGCCCGACGTGAACGACTCCGACCTGGCGTTCGGTGTCGGGCACGATCCGAACAAGGCTGGCAAGAAGCTGATCCGGTTCGGGCTGGGCGCGATCAAGGGGGTGGGAGAGAACTCCATCGAAGGGATCATCGCCGCGCGCGACAAGGCGTTCGCGGGGCTGTTCGACTTCTGCGCGCGCATCGACACCAAGAAGATCAACCGCAAGACGCTCGAGGCGCTGGTGGCGGGGGGAGCGTTCGACTTCACCGGCAAGACGCGCAAGGCGCTGTGGGACGCGATCGAGCCGGGCCCTGGCGGCCCCCGTGATCGACGAGCGCGTCTTCGGCAAGGAAGAGTGGTCGGAGCGCGAGCGTCTGGCCAAGGAGAAGGAGGCGCTCGGCTTCTACATCACCGGCCACCCGCTGGCGCGCTATGCGGACGACGTGAAGCGGTACGCGACGCACACTTGCGCTTCGCTCGCCACCGCCAAGGGATTCGAGAAGGTCACGGTGGGCGGCATCGTCACGGGCTACCGGGAGCGCCTGACCAAGACCGGCAAGAAGATCGCCTTCGCCGTCCTCGAGGACCTGACCGGCACGCGCGACCTGGTGCTGTACGAGGACGTCCTGCAGCGCTTCGAGGAGCTGCTGAAAGGAGACGACCCGGTCCTCGTCCGCGGCGCGGTCCGCCTGGCGGAGAAGTTCGGCGCCGAGGCGCAGCAGGAGTCGGCGGCGGAGCCTACTCCGGAGATCAAGGTCGACGAGGTCTCGCGCCTCTCCGAAGTGCGCGCCGCCAAAGCTACGCGGGTCGAGTTGAAGATGCCCGTCGAAGCGGCGACCCCGGACCGGCTCACCGAGCTCAAGTCACTCTTCGGCAAGCACCCCGGGACCTGCAGCGCCTCGCTGGTGCTGGTCCAGCCGGGCACCGCGGAGACGCGCATCGCCCTCAAGTCGACGCGCATCGCCCCCGACGACGAGCTGTTCGCCGCCGTCGACCGCCTCTTCGGCCAGAAGGTCTGCCAGGTCCGCTGACCAGCCGCCGCGGTATTCGGCGGCGCTGCGCCTTTCACCGCGCGGCTGTGCTGGAATGTGTCGCAGGCCCGGGACGAGCTCAGTCTTCCTCGAGCCCCACCGGGTCGCCCGCGCGCAGCTTGACCGGCTCGTCCAGCCCGACCGGCATGTAGTCGTCCGGGTTGATGTACTTCCAGCGGACCGGGAAGGGCGAGTCGAGCGCGTCCTCGGCGCCGTCGAGCTGCACCTTGAACTGCGCCACGTCCAGCGTCAGGCCGGGCATGGCACGGCGGAAGCGTTCGACGAGCGCGCGCACGCGGACCGGCTCGGCGCCGGCGGACGCGAGCTGGCCGTCGGCCAGGGACACCTTCACCGGCAGCGAAGCGGCGGCGGCCTCGGCCTGCATCCACAGATCGTCCAGCGCGCCACGCGCGCAAGACTCGCCGTCGCGCTTGCGGGCGTCGTCCCAGGCGATGCCCAGGTACTTCGGCCAGCGGCCGAAGGCGCGGAATTCGTCCGCCACCAACCCCAGCCCGAGGTGGGCCCGGATGGACTTGAAGACCCGCGAGAGGGAGCCGTTGGCGCCCTCCGGCACCAGCTCCACGATGTCCATCTCGTGCGGGACGCCGCGAGGAACGCGCTGCGTCGCGCGCGGCGTCTCCTTGCCGCCACCGGCCGTGCCCGCCAGCGCCTCCCGGAGCACCGCCACCACCAGCAGCAGCTTGGCGTTCTGGTAGTGGAAGATGTTCACCTGGCCGCGGATCTCGTCGATCTCGTCGACGTCGTATCCGGCCCACTCCAGCTGGGTCTCGATGAGCGGGCAGCCCATCTCGACCGCGGCGCGGGCGGCGCAGGCGCGCAGCTCGTCGGCGCCTTCCTCGAAGGCGCGCAAGCGCACGGCCGTCCGCAGCGCCTGCCAGCACGGCAGGAGGGCCTTCTCGCCGGCGAGCGCCCGGAAGAGGAGCGGCACGCGCGGCAGGCGCATCTTGCGGGTGATCAGCTCGTACGCCTCGATGGTGTGGCGGTCTGCCTGCGTCTCGTCGACCAGCACGATGCGCTCGCCTGCCTTCCCGTTCCCCGAACGGACTGCCATGCCTTCCCCCGCAAACAAGAGCCGCGGCCCACGCAACGGTAGGTCGCGCAGGCCGGAAGGGCACCCTGCAAAGGCGAACCGCCCAGGACGAAAGCCTCTTCCCGCTCGCCGCCGATAGTGCGGCGGCGCGCTTTTCGGATCGCGGCCGTTCTGGCAACCTTCCGCGGGGCCGGGCCTTGATCCTTTCCTGGACCTCGGCCACGCTGCCGCGCCAATGGTCACGCTCCAAGACGTCCTCGCCGCCCGCGAGCGCATCCGCGGCGACGTCGAGGTCACCCCCTGCCCGCGCTCGTGGACGTTCAGCGACTTGTGCGGGGCCTGCGTCTATTTCAAGCTCGAGAGCCTGCAGCGCACCGGCTCCTTCAAGGAGCGCGGGGCGGCCAACAAGCTGGCGTTGCTCGGTCCGGAGGACCGGCGCCGCGGGGTGGTGGCCGCGAGCGCCGGCAACCACGCCCAGGGCGTCGCCTACAACGCGCAGCGTCTCGGCGTGAAGTCGGTCATCGTGATGCCGGAAACGACGCCCCTCATCAAGGTGGCGGCGACCAAGGCGTACGGCGCCCAGGTCGTCCTCTGCGGGACGGTGTTCGAGGACGCCTACCAGGAAGCGCGCCGGCTGGAGAGCGAAAAGGGCTACGTTTTCGTCCACGCCTTCGATGACGACGAGGTCATCGCGGGCCAGGGCACGGCGGGGTTGGAGATCGTCGAGCAGGTGCCCGACGTGGACGTTCTGGTCGGCTCGGTGGGCGGCGGCGGTTTCCTCGGCGGGATGGCCCTGGTCGTGAAGTCGCTCAAGCCGTCGATCCGCGTGGTCGGGGTGGAGTCGGCCGCCCTGGCCAAGATGACCGCGGCGCGAAAGGCCGGAAAACCAACCGTGATCCCGCCGGCGACGACCCTCGCGGACGGCATCGCCGTACAGAAGGCGGGGGAACGGACGTTCCCCCTGTTCGAACGGTACGTGGACCAGATCGTGGCGGTCGACGACGAGGAGGTCGCGAACGCCATCCTGGTGCTGATCGAGCGCGAGAAGGTGATCGCGGAAGGCGCGGGAGCGGCGCCGGCCGCCGCCCTGCTGCAGAGAAAGATCCCGGGGCTCTCGCCCGCCTCCAAGGTGGTGTGCGTCATCTCGGGCGGGAACATCGACGTCAACCTCCTGTCCCGCATCATCGATCGCGGCCTGGTGAAGGAGGGCCGCCGCGTGGTGCTCAAGCTGCGCGTTCCCGATCGGCCCGGAGCGCTGGCCGGAGTGTTGCAGACGGTGGCCGCGGAGAAGGCGAACGTGCTGGAGGTGCACCACGATCGGGCGTTCGTCCCGGGTCCCATCGGCGACACCGTGATCGAGCTGACCCTGGAGACGAAGGGCGCCTCGCACGCCGAGCAGCTCGTCTCGGCGCTGACCGCGAAGGGCTACGCGGTCACCCGGCGCTGAGTCGGAATCGCAAGTGCGGCATCATCGTTCAAAGGATCACATGCAGAAAGGTCAGCATTCCTTGTAGGCTCCCCGAACGCTGGATATCCTTCGGCACACTCGCCTCCTCGCTCCCCAGGACATAGCGCCAATGCGAACGAAGTCCGCGCTCCGCCTCGCCGTCCTTCCGGTTGCAGTGTTCTTGTCGCTCACCAGGATCCCGAGCGACCGCGCGCCCCGCGCCCTGCGCACCCCGGACGCCATAGCGGCCGTCGAGCCGAAGGACGGGTACGACCTGGCGAGCCTGGACATCTTCCGGCGCTCGATCGTCCAGATCAAGGACAACTACGTCGATCCGAGCCGCATCAACCCCAAGGAGATGTTCACCTCCGCGCTCGAGGCGGTGGAGCGGCAGGTGGCGGAAGTGATGATCGAGGTGGGCGGCCCGGCCTGCTCGGACCAGGGCCCGCGCAGAGAGCCCGGCACCGCCGCCACCACTCACGCGCCCGACTGCGGGCACGCGAACCCCAGCCTGGCCGAGGGGAAGGTGCGCGTCACCGTCGGCAACGCGTCCCGCGAGTTCGAGTACCGCGACATCGACACCATCTGGCAGATCCCGCTGAAGATGCGGGAGGTCTTCTCCTTCGTCCGCGACAACCTGGTCACCCAGAGCGACCAGCGCGACATCGAGTACGCCGCCATCAACGGCATGCTCTCCACGCTCGACCCGCACAGCTGGCTGCTCAAGCCCGACCTGTACAAGGAGATGAAGGTGCAGACCCGCGGCGAGTTCGGCGGCCTCGGGTTCGTCATCTCGATGATCGACGACCGGCTCACGGTGCGGAAGGTGCTGAAGAACACGCCGGCCTGGCGCGCCGGGATCAAGAAGGGCGACGTGATCACCCAGATCGACGCCGACTCGACCGTCTCCATGGAGCTGCAGGAGGCGGTGGACCGCATGCGCGGCAAGCCGGGCACGCGCGTCTCCATCCTGGTGCACCACAAGGGGCAGGACCCGCGCAAGCTCGACCTGGTCCGCGCCACGGTGACCTACGAGACGGTCGTCTCCAAGCTGCTCGACAACGGCATCGGGTACGTGCGCCTCTCGGGCTTCTCCGGCACCACCACCCGCGACATGCAGGCCGCCATCCGCGCCATGCGCCAGCAGAACGGCGGCACGCTGCGCGGCCTGGTGCTCGACATGCGCGGCAACCCCGGCGGCCTGCTCGAGCAGGCCATCCAGGTGAGCGACGCCTTCGTGGAGGAAGGCACCATCGTCACCACCGTCGGGATGAACGGCCAGCTGCGCGAGCCGAAGCTCGCCCGCAACGACGGCGGCGAGCGCGAGTTCCCCATGGCGGTCTTGATCAGCTCGGAGAGCGCGAGCGCCTCCGAGATCGTCGCCGGCGCGCTCAAGAACCTGAACCGCGCCATCATCGTCGGCCGGCAGAGCTTCGGGAAGGGATCGGTCCAGGTCCTCTACGACTTCCCCAAGAAGGAGTCGGGTGACGAGAGCGCGCTGAAGCTGACCATCGCGCAGTACCTGACCCCGGGCGACATGTCGATCCAGGAGGTGGGGATCACGCCCGACATCGAGCTGGTGCCGGCGCGCATCCTCAAGGAGCGCATCGACCTGTTCGCGCCTCCCAAGACGTTCCGCGAGGCCGACTACGACAAGCACTTCTTCAACGCCTTCGCGCGCGACGAGGAGCAGGCCAAGGCGGCCCGCGAGCGCGCGGTGCAGAAGCCGCTCGAGTCGCTGCGGTTCGTCAAGGAGGAGAGCGCCAAGGAGCGCAAGGCGCGCGAGGCGATCGAGGCGGGGCAGGCGCCGGAGGAGGACGACTCCGACGATCCGACCGACGACGACGGCGTCACCCTCGACTACCAGATCGAGTTCTGCCGCGATCTGATCGCCCAGGCCGCCACCAGCACCAACCGGCAGGACCAGCTGCGGCAGATGAAGCCGTTCGTGGAGCAGCGCCGCGCCGCGGAGCAGGAGAAGGTGCGCAAGACGCTCGAGGCGATGGGCCTCAACTGGGCCAAGGCGCCCGCGCAGCCGGCCGCTCCCGCGACCACGCAGGCGGCGCAGCCGGCGCAGCCCGCGCCGGTGCGCGTGACCGCCGAGCTGCGCGCGCCGCGCACCCAGTCGGGCGACACCATGGAGCTGGCGGTGACCGCGCACAACAACGGCACCGCGCCGGTCTACCGGCTGCGCGCGTACACCAAGAGCGACAACAGCATCCTCGATCGGCGCGAGTTCGTCTTCGGCCAGCTCCAGCCGCACGAGAAGCGGACCTGGACGGTGCCGGTGAAGGTCCCGCGCTACATGCCGTCCCGCAAGGACGACGTGACGGTGAAGTTCGAGGACGAGCAGGGCGACGCGATCGAGGACGTGCGGGGCGAGAGCGACATCCAGGAGCTGCCGCGGCCCTCCTTCGCGTGGAGCTGGCAGCTCACCGGGTCGGGCAGCCCCGACGGCCTGCTCCACAAGGGCGAGCAGGTCGAGCTGGTGCTCGACGTGAAGAACATCGGCCAGGGCAAGGCGTACGACGCGTTCGCCGCGCTGAAGAACCTGTCCGAGGAGAAGATCAACGTGAAGAAGGGCCGCACCAAGCTCGGCCCCATCGCGCCGGGCGAGACCCGCACGGCCACCTTCATCCTCGAGCCGAAGAAGGGCCTCGACGAGGCGCCGGTGACGGTGCGCCTGGAGCTGGGCGACAAGGAGACCTGGGAGATCGAGAAGGAGAAGCTGCTCCTCCCCGTCGGCGCGCCGGTGCCCTCGTCTCCGAGCGTCGCGGCGGTGCGCGTGCAGGTGGACACCAACGTCCTCTCGGCCGCGGTGGAGGCATCGGACAAGCTGGCCTCGGTGAAGAAGGGCGCGGTGCTCGCGGCCAAGGGGAAGGTGGGCTCGTTCTACCGGGTCGAGTGGCAGAAGGGCCGCTTCGGCTTCCTCCCCATTGCGGCGGCGAAGGACGCGCCACGCAGCTCGAAGCCGACCCTCGCCAGGGTGGTCGCGCTGACCCAGCGCGAGCCGCCGTTCATCAAGCTGACCAACGTGGATACCAGCAAGGGCGGCGTGGAGGTCGACTCCGATCGCCTGACGCTCACCGGCACCGCCGGCGATCCCAGCGGCATGCGCGACCTGCAGATCTTCGTGCAACACGAGAACGACTACCGCAAGGTCTTCTTCCGCACCGCGAAGAAGGCGGGGCAGACGCAGAGCGTCTCCAGCCCCAGCCAGCTGGACTTCTCCGCGGAGCTGCCGCTCAAGCCGGGGAACAGCACGGTCTACCTGATCGCCCGCGAGGACGACGACTTGCAGGCGCAGCGGACCCTGGTGATCCACCGCAAGCAGCCCGCCGTGGCGCAGGCGCAGAAGACCCGCGCCGCGACGGAACGCTGAAGCAGACCGACAGGCCCGCTCAACCGGCGCGTCGCGTGCAGTGCGCCGAGCGCCACTCGCTCGGCGATTCACCAGTCGACTTGCGGAAGAGCGTGCTCAAGTGCTGCGAGGAAGCGCAACCTACTTCCAGCGCCACTGCAGTGATTTTCAGGTCCGTCCCGACGAGCAGCCGCTGTGCCTTGCGAACGCGCGCTGCGCTGAGCTCTTTGCGATAGCTCGTCCCTGCCGCGGCGAGGTGCCGCTGCAAAGTCCGAATCGACATGTTCAGCCCCTGCGCGAGGTTCTCGATGCTCGTCTGGGCCACGTCACCGTCGAGGACGGCGCGCATTCGCAGAAGGAATGATGACGCCCCGCAAGCGCGCTCCTGGAGGGCGTCGAGCGTGGTCTGGATCCACACAGGATCGGTTGCTCCCACCCAACGCAGCGCCTCGATCGGCTCCGTGAAGAATCTCGTCTCGAAAGGCGGCGGAGCCAAGGTGAAGAATCCGATCACCACCGCAGCCGTCATTCCAGGCGGGAGCGCAATCGCGCAGCGCGTCACGTGCGTGCGATAGCGCTCCCATTGGGGCCCCATTCGCCCGACGACGGCGGCGAATGCGACGGGATCGGGTTGCTGAGCCATGCGTCGGGCATCGATGAAGTAGCTGTGCGGTCCGATGAGCAAGTCCGCGTCGAATGTGTCCATGACATGCTCGCAGTCTTCGCGAGAAGGGCTTCCCCAAGAGACCAGCGCCATCAACGTGGCCGCGGGACAGCAAAGCAGCCAAGTGGCGCCGGAAATGAAGGCCCCTACCGGATTGTGGACGAAAGCCTCGACGTCTGTAGCGGCGCGCATCGACTTACGGCCTCTGTCGCGAGCATATACCACTCTGGCGCGCGCATGAACATTACACATTGTTGCGCTGCGCCTCTCAAAGCGGTCATGACCTTGCGACAAAGGTCCCAACATCGGTGGCGATTTGCATCGAGCCATCGACGTGTCGCGGGCCTGTACCAGTCTGGCGCAAGGGTGAACGCGTCGGAAGCCGTCGGCGAGATACACGTCGGTCTGCGGAGCATTCGCGTGTTCCGCCCATGTCCGAGTGGAGGGGGGAGAAAGATGAGCGGTCCAAGGCGCCATTGCCTGGCAGTGCTTTGCTCCATCGCTTCAATCATTGCAGCGTGCAGCGGAGGTGGAGGTGGAGGCGGCGATACGACGCCGCCGACGGTCTCCTCCACCAATCCGGCCAATGGCGCGAACGGAGTGTCCGTCGGCACGACGGTATCGGCGACCTTTTCCGAGGCGATGAAAAACTCTACGCTGAACACCTCGACCCTCACTTTGGCGGCGACGGGCGGGTCGGCGGTTTCGGGCGCGGTGACCGTGAGCGGCAACACCGCGACGTTCACTCCTTCGGCTCCTCTTGCGGCGAGCACCAGCTACACTGCGACCGTTACCACCGGCGCGCAGGACGCTGCCGGCAACGCGCTGGCGGCAATCTTCAGCTGGAGCTTCACCACCGCTGCCCCGGTGGATACGACGCCGCCGACGGTCTCCTCCACCAATCCAGCCACTGGCGCGACCGGAGTGTCCGTCGCCACGACGGTATCGGCGACCTTCTCCGAGCCGATGAAGAACTCCACGCTGAACACCTCCACGTTCACGCTGGCGGTCATTGGTGGCGCGGCGGTCACCGGCGGGGTCAGCGTGAGCGGCAACACCGCGACGTTCACTCCTTCGGCCGCCCTGGCGGCAGGCACCAGCTACACCGCGACGATCACGACCGGCGCGCAGGACGCCGCGGGCAACGCTCTGGCGGCGAGCTTCAGCTGGAGCTTCACCACCGCTGCCCCGGTGGATACGACGCCGCCGACGGTCTCCTCCACCAATCCGGTCGATGGCGCCACCGGAGTGTCCATCGGCACGACGGTATCGGCGACCTTCTCCGAGCCGATGAAGAACTCCACGCTGAACACCTCCACGTTTACGCTGGCGGTCACGGGTGGCGCGGCGGTCACCGGCAGCGTGGGCGTGAGCGGCAACACCGCGACGTTCACTCCTTCGGCTGCCCTGGCGGCAGGCACCAGCTACACCGCGACGATCACGACCGGCGCGCAGGACGCCGCGGGCAACGCTCTGGCGGCGAGCTTCAGCTGGAGCTTCACGACTGTTCCGTTGGACACGACGCCGCCGACGGTCTCCTCCACCAATCCGGTCGATGGCGCCACCGGAGTGTCCATCGGCACGACGGTATCGGCGACCTTCTCCGAGCCGATGAAGAACTCCACGCTCAACACCTCCACGTTTACGCTG